>JAESFN010000158.1_pt1 | contig 106753 bp, 102 predicted proteins | sample 9269411 | NCBI WGS metagenome assembly JAESFN01 (sample SAMN14505399, study PRJNA617100) | algae metagenome | isolation source: Iphinoe sp. HA4291-MV1 and co-occurring heterotrophs from trail next to... | place: USA: Maunawili Falls, Hawaii | collected 2009-07-25
AGGCCAGCGGTGCTTCGGCTCCGGCCCAGTCGGTCAGGACCGAGACCTACACCATGCAGGCCATGCCGGTGGAAGTGCCGCTGCGCGGCCGCACCAAGGCCAAGAACGTGACCACGATCACCCCCGAGACTTCGGGCGTAGTGACCGCGGTGAACGTCACCAAGGGCCAGTCGGTGAAAGCCGGCGACGTGATCTGCACGCTCGAGGAAGGCACCCGCGCCGCCGCCGTGGCGCAGGCGGAAGCCGGCCTCGCGCAGGCACAGAACGCCTATGACTCGAACAAGGCGCTGCGCGAAAAGGGCCTCGCGGCCGCCAACACCGGCATCGCGGCGGAAGCGGCGCTGCGCCAGGCGCAGACCGGTTTCGACCAGGCCAAGCAGGAATATGACCGCGCCAAGGTGGTGACCAAGGTTGCCGGCGTGGTGCAGGATCCGGTGACGACGGTGGGTAGCGTGCTGAGCCCCGGCCAGGCGTGCGCCACGGTGGTCGAGCTCGACCCGATGCTGTTCGTCGCCAACGTGCCGGAAGCCCGCATCGCGCGCGCCGAACTCGGGCTGGCAGCGAAGGTGGAAACGGTTACCGGCCAGACGGTCGAGGGCAAGGTGAGCTACATCGCCTCGCTCGCCGACGAGGCCACCCGGTCGTTCCCGGTCGAGATCGAGATCCCCAACGCCGACGGCAAGGTGCTGTCGGGCGTGACAGCGACCGCCATGGTGACCATGGGCACGGTGCCGGCGCACCTGTTGCCGCAGTCGGTGCTGACGCTGAATGACGAGGGGACGCTTGGCATCCGCTCGGTCAAGGACGGCGTCGTCGAGTTCTACCCCGTGACCATCATCTCGGACTCCCGCCAGGGCGTCTGGGTCACGGGTCTGCCCCCGTCGGTCGACGTGATCACGATGGGTCAGGAGTATGTCGTGCCGGGTCAGAAGGTCAACGCGACCAACGTTACGGGCAAGGCGGACTCGGTTGAGGCCGAAGCCGCCGCTGAAGGGGTGCACTCATGATGAATTTCCTCGAACGCGTCCTGCGCATGCCGCGGGTCGTGTTGACGGTGATGGCGCTGCTGCTCCTCGCCGGTTTCAGCGCGTACGTGTCATTGCCCAAGGAGAGCTTCCCGGCGATCGACATCCCGTACTTCTACGTTTCGACCAGCCAGACCGGCGTTTCCCCGCGTGACGCGGAGCGCCTGCTGGCCAAGCCGATCGAAGATCGCGTCAAGGACATCGACGGGCTGAAGAACTACACCTCGACCTCGTCGACCGGCCATGCCTCGGTGTTCCTCGAGTTCGACGTGAACGCCGATGCCGACAAGGCACTGGCCGACATCCGCGCCAAGCTCGACGGCGTCGCCGGCGAACTGCCGGACGATGCGACCGTGCCGTCGGTGACCGAAATCTCGTTCACCGACATGCCGTCGATCTCGGTGGCGCTCTACGGCGACGTGCCGGAGCGCACCCTGGTGCAGCAGGCCAAGGACCTCAAGGAAGAGCTCGAGGCGATCCCGACAGTGCAGAGCGTGAGCATTTCCGGCTCGCGCGACGAGATGCTGGCGGTCACCATCGATATGAGCCGGCTCGAGGCCTACAACCTCACGGCCAACGAGCTGTTCGACGCGCTGGCCAAGAACAACATGGTGGTGCCGGGCGGTACGCTCAACACCGGACAGGGTTCCTTCAACGTCGAAGTGCCGGGGCTCATCACCACGGCGCAGGACGTCTATTCGCTGCCGATCAAGGCTGACGGCGACAACGTCGTGACCTTCGGCGACGTGGCGACCATCACGCGCACCTTCAAGGACGCGACCGAGTACGCGCACGTCAACGGCCAGCAGGCGATCACGCTGGGCGTGATCAAGAAGCTGGGTACCAACGTCATCGACATCTCGGACAAGGTCCGCGCGGTCACGACCGAATTCACCAAGGACTGGCCCTCGGGCATCCAGCACAGCTTCCTCGTCGATCAGGCGGATTCCACCAAGAACCTGTTCCGCTCGCTCGAGGCCGCCGTGCTGACCGCCGTGGCGCTGGTGATGGTCACCTGCGTGGCGACGCTGGGCGTGCGCCCTGCCCTGATGATCGGTACCTCGATCCCGATCTCGTTCATGATCGCCTTCCTCGTCGTGCAGATGCTCGGCATGACCATCAACATGATGATCATGTTCGGCCTGGTGCTGGCCGTGGGCGTGCTCGTCGACGATCCGATCGTGGTGGTGGAGTACGCAGAACGAAAGCTGCAGGAGGGTGTCTCGAAGAAAGAGGCGTTCATCCTCGCGGCGCGCAAGATGTTCGTGCCGGTGGTTTCGGCCACCTTCACGACGCTGGGCGCGTTCATCCCGCTGCTGTTCTGGCCGGGCATCATCGGCAAGTTCATGAGCTACCTGCCGATCATCGTGATCGTGGTGATGTGCGCCTCGCTGCTGTCGGCGCTGGTGTTCATGCCGGTGATCGGTGCGATCATCGCGTCCAAGCACGTCGACCCCAAGGCCAAGGAAGCCGCGGACGTCGTCATGTATCCGGACAAGTTCGACGTGAAGAAGGTGAAGGGGCCGACGGGCGTCTATGTGCGCACGCTGCAGCACCTGATCCGGCATCCGATCCTGTCGCTGCTGGCGGGCTTCACCGTCGTCGGCTTCATGTTCTACGCCTACATCGCCAACCCGACCGGCATGGAAGCCTTCCCGGCCTCCGAAGCCGAGTTCGGCACGGTCAACGTGATCGCGCGCGGCAATTACTCGCCGACCGAGATCCGCGACATGCTGGTGGAAGTCGAGAACCAGATCCTGCAGGTGCAGGGTGTGCAGGACTCGATCATGACCTTCTCGGGTGGCGGCAGCGCCATGTCGAGCGGTGGCCCGCCGGATACCATCGGCCAGTTCAACCTGCAGCTGCAGCCGTGGAACGAGCGCGTCAAGGCCGAGCAGATCTTCCAGAACATCCGTGACCGGGTGAAGGACATCTCGGGCATCGAAGTGCAGATCGCGGCGCAGGAGAACGGCCCGCCGGCCGGCAAGGCGATCAACCTGACGGTGGAGAGCACGAACTATGCCGACCTGACGCCGGTGGTGACGAAGCTGCGCAACTACGTGCAGAACGACCTCGGCGACACCATGGACGTGGAAGACGGCCGTCCCTCCCCCGGCATCGACTGGGAAGTGACGATCGACCGCGTCGCCGCAGCCAAGTACGGCATCGGCGTGCGCGAGCTCAGCCCTTACGTGCAGCTGGTCACCTCGGGCGTGAAGCTCGGCTCGTACCGGCCGGACGATGCGGATGACGAACTGGATATCCGCGTCCGCCTGCCGCTCGACGAGCGCAGCTTCGACAGCCTCGACTCGCTGCGTGTGGTCACCCAGCAGGGCCTCGTGCCGGTTTCGAACTTCATCAAGCGCGAAGCCGTGCCGAAGGTCGCCAACATCAGCCGCAAGAACGGCCTCTACGTGATGAACGTCGCGGCCAACCTGACACCCGGTGTCGCAACCGACGCCAAGGTGGAGCAGCTGAAGGAATGGGTGGCCCAGCAGGGCTTCCCGTCGACCACCAAGGTGGCGTTCGGCGGCGCGGACGAGCAGATCGGCGATACCAATGCCTTCATCATGCAGGCACTGGCAGCGGCGCTGTTCATCATCTTCCTGGTGCTGCTGCTCGAGTACAACAGCTTCTACCAGGTGCTGGTGACGCTCTCGACCGTGGTCATGTCGCTCGCCGGCGTGATGCTGGGCATGACGGTCACCGGGATGAGCTTCTCGGCGATCATGACCGGCCTCGGCATCGTGGCGCTGGCAGGCATCGTGGTGAAGAACGGCATCGTGCTGATCGACACCTACAACCACTACAACCGTGGTGACGGGGTGGAGCCGACCAAGGCGATGCTGATCACCGCCGCGCAGCGCGTGCGGCCGGTGCTGCTCACCGCGACGGTGACGGCACTGGGCGTGATCCCGATGGCGGTGAACGTCGAGTTCGACTTCATCCGTCGCGAGATCGTCTGGGGTGGCCTTGCCGGTTCGTGGTTCACGCACCTCTCGGCAGCCCTGGTCTCGGGCCTGTTCGTCTCGACCGCCCTCACCCTGGTGATGGTGCCGGTGATGATCACTGCCCCGAGCGTGATCCGTCACGGCTGGATCGGCCGCCTGTTCGGCGCCGTGTTCGGTGCGATCGGCAACGCGATTGCCTGGCCGTTCCGGGCGATCTTCGGTGGGCGCAAGCAGACCGCGGTCACGCCGGAAGGCGAGACGGTCGAGATCCCGGCCGACATCGACAGCTCGAAGCGGTTCATCAAGACCGAAGGTTCGGGCCTCGTCGAAACCGAGCAGGACGGTGTCACGGTGGTACGCCGCGAAGCCGCCGAGTAATCGGACGGCAGACACGAGAATTGAAAAGGCCCGGAGCGATCCGGGCCTTTTGGTTTGGCTGTTGCTAGCCCGGCTCGCCGACCGCCCTGTCCTTCGGCTTCAGCTTTGAGAACCTCGCCCGGACTGCCTGCCAGGCCATGCCGATGGCCAGAGAGCCGATGAAGGTGAGCGCGATCACTAGCGGCGAGTACTGGGCAAGGTTCTCGACGACGAACTGGATCACAAGAATGTGGACGAGGTAGGCGGTGAACGTGGCGCGCCCCAGCAATGACCACCATGCGCCACGCAGATCCAGGCACATGAACAGTATGGCCACCGCGATGCCGTAGCCAAGCGTGGCGATGGAATAGTCGTGTCCCATAGGGTAACGGCCGACGATGAAGTAGCCCTCCGCGACCTGTGCAGCGGCGAACAGCACGAGCGCGGCCACGACGGCGGCGGTTGGTAGTTGGGCTACCCGTCCGGCATGGCGGCGCAGAAGGACGCCGGCGACGAGGAAGATCGGTGCGAAGAACAAACCATTGCGATCCACCCAGAATGGCACTGAGTGCCCGGAAAGCAGCTCTCCGTACGCGCCCAAGGTTGCGCCGACCACGAACAGGAAGGCAGCCAGCGCGGCAGTGAAACGCCAGCCGAGATATCGGCCGGACGTCGCGACCAAGGCGGTGCCGACTGCGAGCGCCGGCAGAAACCACAAGTGAAATGCCGGCTCGGCGGACCAGAAAAGGAACAACAATCCGCTCGGGGAGAGATCAGGAGTGTAGTTCTGTCGATCGACCATGCGCCAGGCGATCGTGATCACCTCCCACAGCGCGAACGGCACTAGGACGCGCCAGGCCACCTTGCGGATGAGGCGCAGCGGCGATGCCAGTTCATCGAGCTTCCAGAAATAGGCCGAGAGGATGAAGAAGACCGGCACGGCGAAGCGGCTTAGTTCGTCGACGACGAAGCCAATGGGTTTCATGCCCTGAAAACCGCCGTTGGCTACGTGCAGTGAGATGATGCCGAGCAGGCTCAGGATGCGCAGGGCGTCGAGCGAGGCGTTGCGAGCGGGAGCGGTCGAGGTTGGCATGGGAGCGTTGATGCGATCAGGCGAGATAATGGTCAAGAGGGCGGAGAGCAACGGACGCGAGGGCCGGGCGCCATATGTCAACATTTGTTGACAACCGCAACGCCGTCAACTATCGTTGACACATGATCCTTCCGGTCCCGCCTACCCCACAATCCGACGATCCCGAAGACGAGCTGGCCACGGTCGTGGCGCTGCGGCTCATGGCCGACAGGCTGGAGATGAAGGCGGTGAGCAAGGCCTTGCAGCAGGGCTGGTCCTGGGCGCGCATCGCCCAATCGCTGGGGGTCACTCGGCAGGCCGCGCACAAGCGGCTGGCTCATCTCGTCAGTTCCACCGATCAGTAAGGCAAATCAGATGTTCGACACGATCCGCCAACGCTTCGCCGACATGGCGACGATCAAGGCCCTCGCCACTGGCGCCGAGGCCGAGGCCCGGGCCGACCAGCAGCGCGCGCCCGGCGCCGAGCATTTCCTGCTTGCGGCGCTGGAGTTGCCAGACAGAACGGCCGAACGCGCCCTGGCGCGGCTGGGCGTAGATCGGGAGGTGCTGCGCCGGGCGCTGGCAGAGCAGCACCGGGCCGCGTTGCAGCGGGTCGGCATCGACGCGGCAGCGGACGAGGCGAGCCGGAGCGACTTGCCGCCCCTGCCCAAGCCGACCGGCCTCTATGACGCCGCTCCGTCCGGCCAGGAGATCATGGTGGAGTTGGCAGCGCTGCGGAAGCAGGGACACGAGGGGCCGCTGCTCGGCGCGCACGTGGCGCTGGTCATCGGTGCGATGCAGCATGGTATTGCGGCACGAGCGCTCACGGCGGCCGGGGTGAGCGGGGAGCAACTGGTGGCGGCCGCGCGGGCGGAGCTTGGGGCGGCTGCACCGCGGGCCTAGTACCGGGGGCCCTACTCCGCCGCGGGCAGCCCGCGCTTCACAAAACCTTCGGGGTCGTTGGCGACGCGTTGCATGCGCTCTTCGGCTTCGGAGGCTTCGCGCTGGCGGTTCCACATCTGGGCGTAGAGGCCCTGCTTGACCAAGAGGCGATGGTGAGTGCCGCGTTCGGCGATCTGGCCGTCGCGGAGAACGATGATCTCGTCGGCGTTGACCACGGTCGAGAGCCGGTGGGCGATGACCAGCGTGGTGCGGTTGGCGGAGACCACGTCGAGGGCGGACTTGATGTCTTCCTCGGTCTTCGAATCGAGCGCCGAGGTGGCCTCGTCGAGGATGAGGATCGGCGGGCCCTTGAGGATCGTACGGGCGATGGCGACGCGCTGCTTCTCACCGCCCGAGAGTTTTAGCCCGCGCTCGCCGACCGGGGTGTCGTAGCCCTTGGGCAGGCTTTCGATGAAGGCGCCGATCTGTGCCAGCTCGGCGGCTTTGCGGACTTCCGCTTCGGTGGCGTCGGGGCGGCCGTAGCGGATGTTGTAGGCGATGGTGTCGTTGAACAGCACGGTGTCCTGCGGGACCATGCCGATGGCGGCGCGGAGGCTCTCCTGCGTGACATCGCGGAGGTCCTGGCCATCGATGGTGATCTTGCCCTCGATGACGTCGTAGAAGCGATAGAGCAGCCGCGAGATCGTCGACTTGCCAGCGCCCGACGGGCCGACGACGGCGATGGTCTTGCCGGCCGGAACCTCGAAGCTGATGCCCTTCAAAATCGGGCGATCGGCGTCGTAGTGGAACTTTACGTCCTCAAACTTCACCACCGGGCCGGTGACCGCGAGCGGCTGAGCGTTCGGCTTGTCCTGGATCTCGGGGGCGCGGTCGAGCAGCTTGAACATCTCTTCGATGTCGGTGAGGCCCTGGCGGATTTCGCGATAGACGAAGCCGATGAAGTTGAGCGGCCGGTAAATCTGCATCAGGAAGGTGTTGAGCAGCACGAAATCGCCCAGCGTCAGCGTGCGATTCATCACGCCGAGCACCGCCATGATCAGGATGATCACCGTGCCGGTGTAGAAAATCAGCGCCTGGCCGAAGTTGAGGAAGCCGAGCGAGGTCCAGATGCGGACGGCGGAGCGCTCGTATTTTTCCATCGAGGCATCGAAGCGCTGGGCCTCCATCTTCTCGTTGGCGAAATACTTCACCGTCTCGAAGTTGAGCAGGCTGTCGATGGCCTTGCCGTTGGCGTCGGTGTCGCTGTCGTTCATGTCGCGGCGAATGGCAATGCGCCAGTTCGAGGCCTTGATGGTGAACCACAGGTAGAGCCAGACGGTGACGACCAGCACCGAGAGGTAGCTGACGCCGAACATGACGATGAAGATGACGCCGGTGATGATGAACTCTACCAGCGTGGGCGCGGTGTTGAGCATCGTGAAACGCACGATGGTCTCGATGCCCTTGGTGCCGCGCTCGATGACCCGGCTCAGGCCGCCGGTGCGACGGGCGAGGTGGAAGCGCAGCGACAGCTTGTGCAGGTGCTGGAAGGTCTGCAAAGCGAGCTTGCGAACGGCATGCTGGCCGACCGAGGCGAACAGCACGTCGCGCAGTTGCTGGAAGCCGGCATCGATGATGTTGCCGACGCCGAAGGCGACCACGAGGACGATCGGGATGGCGATGCCCATGACCAGCGCCGTATCGGGCGTCGTGCCGTCGAGGCTGTCGATGATCCACTTGTAGACGAAGGGGATCAGCGTGGTCGCGACCTTCGACACCAGCAGGGCGCCGATGGCGAGGATGACGCGCAGCTTCAGGTCGGGGCGACCCTCGGGCCACATGTAGCCCCACAGGTTGCGGACGGTGGAAAGCAGGCCGCCCTCCTCCGCGCTAACGGTGGGGCGCTTGGGTGCCGCATCGGCGGATGACATCAGGCGAGCTCTTTGACCGGGTGATCGGTGAGGCCGGTGAACAATCCGGTGCAGGCGATGCCAAAGTCAGCGAGGCGATCGGCGCGCAGCGAGTAGCAGTTGCGGGTGCCTTTGGCGTGGCGCTCGACGAGGCCCGCATCGAGCAGCACCTTGATGTGCTGGCTGACGGTGGACTGGGCCAGCGACAGGTTCTGCGTGACGTCGGTGCAGCAGCAATCGCCCGCGCGCTGGGCGGCGAGGATGCGCAGGATGTTGAGCCGGACAGGGTGTCCGAGGGCCCGCATCACATTGGCGATGTCGTCGTCGTGCATCGGGTTCATCGTCATTCAGCGATAAAAGATCGGCCTCGCCAAGGCAAGGCGAAACCACCTGCCCGACCGGGCAGTTGAACGGGATTCGCGGCAATACGGTGTCAGGTAATCGGTCAGTCGTCGGTGACGAGTGGCAGGTCGAAGATCTGGCCGGGGAAGATGCGCGACGGACGGCCGATCAGGTCGCGATTGGCGTGGAAGATCGTGCGGTAGTGGATGCCGTGGCCGTAGTAGCGGCGGGCGATGCTCCACAGCGTATCGCCGCGGCGGATAATGGCCTTGCCGACATTGTAGCGGCCCTCGTCCGGATCGCCGAACGGCAACAGGCGGAGGATGGTGACGGGCTCGCCGGGGGGCTCGGACGGCGGTGGCGCAGGGACGTCGAACTCGGCGACCAGCGCCGGGGCGTCGGGGATCGGCAGGGTGATGGTCGAGGGGTCGGCGGCGTCTTCCTCCGGCCCGGACAACTCGGTCGGCTGGAGCTTGGAGGGGGCGAGGATTTCAACCGAGGCGGACTCGCCCCGGGGGGCATTCGTCGGCCATGCCGGCAGCGGCTCGGGTTCGGGCTCGACGGCGGCGACTTCGGTCTCGGGCAGCGGCTCCGGTTCCTGCGGCAGGTCTGCAGTGGGCGCGACTGGGCTCACGTCGACGCTGGTGGGTGGCGTGATGTCGGCCGGTGCCGGGGTGTCGGTGGGTGTGGTAGCCGGCACCGGTTCGGCGAGAGCCGGGTGACCGGTTTCGGCGGCGGGGGCGGCGTCGCTGCCAGGCTCGGGAGGCTCGTCGGTGCGCTCGTCCGGCGGGGTGCCGCCGTCGGGGAGTTCGATCTCGACCGTGATGGCGGCGACGCCGAGCAGTTTGCCGGTATCGGGCTCGATCGCCTCGACGCGCAGCTCGCGGCGGGGGCTGTCGAGCAGGTTGCTGCCTTCGACGAGCCAGCGGCCGTCTTCCACCGGGCTCTCGCCGATCAGCTCTCCATCGGCATAGAGCCGCATCAGCGCGCCGGCTGGGCCGGAGCCGGAGACGAAGCTCTGGGTGCCGTCGAGTTCGATGGCATCGATGGTGGGGGCGAGGACGACGGGGACGGCGACGGTCGGCGCAGGAGGCTGCGAGCCGGCTGGCTCGGCATTGGCGACGACGAGCGGCTCCTGCGCCGGTACCGCCGGCGGAGCGGCAGGCGCAGGCTGCGAAGGAATGGCAGGAGGCAGGCTGGCCTCGGGTGTTATTGCGGGCTCGGTGAGTAGAGGCTCGGAGGGCGTGGTGGGTTCTGCCGTCTGAACGGCTACCCCGTCCGCGACGGCCGCAGGCTCATCGGCCTGCGCGGCGGCGACTGGGGTCGTTGAGGGGGCGCTCCAGGTGAGAGCTGTGTCTTCGACCGGCCCGGGCTGAGCCTGGGGCTCCAGCTCGGAGACACGAGGCTCCGGGATTGCTGCCATCTCGACGGCCGCGGGAATGGGGGCGGTTGGCGCTGTGGTTTGGGCGGGGGCCGGCTCGGCAGGCTTGGTTTGCGGTGTCGGGCTCACAACGAGTGCCGGTGCCGCGGCGGTTTCGACCGGCTCAGGTATGATCGGCTTTGCCTCGGGGGCGGCGATAGCGACCGGCGCTGCAACCGCAGCGGGCTCGACCGCCGGTGCTTCCAGCGGGCCACCGGATGCTGTGGGGGCACCAGTCTCAGCGATTATCGCCGGCTCGGCCGGGACTTCAACCGGCGCTTCGGCGACCTGCCCGGGGATCGTGCCGGGGAGGTCGAACTTGCGGTCGGCCATGTCGCGGAGGCAGGTGACGAGGCCGCGCGGGTCGGAGGAGCAGGCGTTGACCGCAGGCAGGCCGATGACGCCGAGGACGACAGCCAGTGTCACCCCGGCGGCGCCGAGGGCGAGCAGCAAAGTACGGCGGTCGTCGGTCCGGCTCAGCGGGGCCTCCGGGGGAACGAGGGCAACCTGCCCCTACCGTTCCGGCGTCTCAGGCTGCCTCTGATTTCATCAACTTATAGGTAATCGACTCGTAAAGCGCCTCAAATGAGGCGTCGATGATGTTGGGACTGACGCCGATGGTATACCAGCGCTCGCCGGTGCCATCGCGGCTTTCGATCAGCACACGGGTGACCGCGCCCGTGCCGCCGTCGAGAATACGCACCTTGAAATCGACCAGTTCGAGATCGGCGATACGCGACGAGAACACGCCCAGGTCCTTGCGCATGGCGAGGTCGAGGGCGTTGACCGGGCCGTTACCTTCGGCGACCGACATCAAGAGGTCCTCGCCGATGCGGAGCTTCACCACCGCCTCGGTGACGGTGATCTGCTCGCCGCGGGCGTTATGCCGCCGCTCGACGCTGGCGCGGTAGCTCTCGACGTCGAAGAACTCGGGGAGCGTCCCGAGCACGCCGTGGGCGAGGATGAAGAACGAGGCGTCGGCGCCATCGTAGGAATAGCCGCGGGCTTCGCGCTCCTTGACGGTGCGCAGCAGCCGCTCGAGGCGCGGGTCGTCTTTGCCGAGGTCGATACCGTGGCGCTTCAGGGCGGCGAGCAGGTTGGACTTGCCGGCCTGCTGGCTGACCATGATGTTGCGCTCGTTGCCAACGCTCTCCGGCGGCACGTGCTCATAGGTCGAAAAATCCTTGGCCAGCGCCGAGGCATGGATGCCGGCCTTGGTGGCGAAGGCCGAGGTGCCGACATAGGGCGACTGCCGGGCCGGGGCGCGGTTCAGGAGGTCATCGAAGGCGCGCGAGATCGAGGTGAGGTCGGCCAGTTGGTCCGGGGTGACGCCGATCTCGAAGCGATCGGCGAAGCCGGGCTTCAACGCCAGCGTCGGGATGATGGTGACGAGGTTGGCGTTGCCGCAGCGCTCGCCGATGCCGTTGAGCGTGCCCTGGATCTGGCGCACGCCGGCGGAGACGGCGGCGAGCGTGTTGGCGACGGCCTGGCCGGTGTCGTCATGGGCGTGGATGCCGAGGTGGGTGCCAGGGACGACCTTGCTGACCTCACGGACGATCTGGGTGACCTCTGACGGCATGGTGCCGCCATTGGTGTCGCAGAGTACCACCCAGCGCGCGCCGGCCTCGAGCGCGGTACGGACGAAAAGAAGCGCGTAATCCGGGTCGGCCTTGTAGCCATCGAAGAAGTGCTCGCAGTCGACCAGTGCCTCCTTGCCGGCGGCGACGGTGGCCTCGACGGTTTCGCGCAGGCTCTCGAGGTTCTCCTCGAGCGTGATGCCGAGCGCCACCTTCACCTGGTGCGAGGACGACTTGCCGACGAAGCAGGCAGCATCAGACACGGCGTTGAGCGTCGCCTGCACGCCCGGATCGTTGCCGACCGAGCGCCCTGCCCGCTTGGTCATGCCGAAGGCAGTGAAGATCGCGTCGCGGGTGCGGCCCTCACTGAAGAACTGGTCGTCGACGACGTTGGCGCCGGGATAGCCGCCCTCAATGTAATCGACGCCGAGGCGCTCGAGCAGCGCGGTGACCGAGATCTTGTCCTCGAGCGAGAACTCGATGCCGGCCGTCTGCGCGCCGTCACGCAACGTGGTGTCGAAGAGGTAGAGGCGTTCCTTGGGCGCAGTCATAGCGAAATACTCAGTTACGGGGCGGCCATTCGGCCGTGTCGTGGTCGGGATGCTGGTGGTTGGAGGCGCGCACGCGGGCCACCGCCTCGACGCCATCGCCGTCTTCGGTGGTGCCGACCTGCTCGGCGCCGGGGACGGGCTTCAGGCCCGGATGGCGGCCTTCGAGACCCATCTCGTAGAGGATCGGGATCAGGTGGGGCTCGTCGAACGAGCCGATGGTCATCGACACGTGCGGGCCGCCCAGCGAGCGATAGTAAAGCGGCGTGCCGCAGTTACTGCAGAAGCCGCGGGCGGCGACATCGGAGCTGTTGAACTCGCTCGGCTTGCCGCGCGTCCAGGTCAGGTGCTCGTGGCGGATGCCGACCAGATCGATGAACACGTTGCCGGCGGCCTTCTGGCACATGCGGCAGTGGCAGAAGTGCGGATTGTCGCGCACTTGCGTGGCGTGCCAGCGCACGGCGCCGCACTGGCAGCCGCCCGAATACTCGCGAAAACGATAGCTGTCGTCAGTCACATTCCGCCTCCCGCAAACCGGTCCGTGGTTTCGATCAGATGGTGCAGGATGCCGGGCTGACTCAGCGCGTGCCCCTGCCCTTCGACCATGATGAACTCCGCCTCCGGCCAGGCCTCGTGCAGATCCCAGGCGGTCTGCGGCGGACAGGCGATGTCGTAGCGGCCCTGGACGATCACGCCCGGGATGTCGCGCAGTTTTGCTGCATCGCGGATCAGCTGGCCTTCGTCCATCCAGCCGGCATGGACGAAATAGTGGTTCTCGATGCGGGCGAAGGCGAGCGCGTATTCCTCGCCGTAGAAGGCGTCGCTGACCTGCGGATCGGGCAGCAGCGTGATGGTTTCGCCTTCCCAGCGGGCCCATTCGCGCGCCGCGCCGAGGCGGATGTCGCGATCCGGGCTGGTGAGACGGCGGCGATAGGCGGCGATCATGTCGCTGCGCTCGGCCGGTGGGATCGGCGCGACGAAACGCTCCCACTTGTCGGGGAAGAGCAGCGAGGCGCCGTGCTGGTAGTACCAGAGCAGCTCCCAGCGGCGCAGGGTGAAGATGCCGCGCAGCACCAGCTCGGTGACGCGGTCGGGGTGCTTTTGCGCGTAGGCGAGCGCCAGGGAGGAGCCCCAGGAGCCGCCGAACACCAGCCACTGCTCGACACCGACCATTTCGCGCAGCCGCTCGATGTCGGCGACGAGATCCCAGGTGGTGTTGTGCTCGAGTTCGGCAAACGGCTTCGACTTGCCGCAGCCGCGCTGGTCGAACAGCAGAACGTCGTAGCGGGCGGGATCGAAGACGCGGCGCTGGTTGGGGCTCAGTCCGCCGCCGGGGCCGCCATGCAGGAATACGGCGGGCTTGGCGCCGGGCGTGCCGACGCGCTCCCAGTAGACCTGGTGGCCGTTGCCGACATCGAGATGGCCGGAGGCGTAGGGCTCGATCTCGGGATAGTAGGTGCGCAGCGTCACGCCGTGAAACCTTGTTTCGGCGGCCACTCGGCCGTGTCGTGGTCGGGGTGCTGGTGGCTCACCACCGCGGCGTTGAAGGCATCGACCTGCGGCGCGTCGCCCGGCTGGCGGACCGGCAGGGCGGTGAGGCCATCGAAGAAGGCGAGCTTGCCGTGGGCGTTCACCTGGCGGGTGGGCGCGGCGACCGTGGGGTCATCGAAGGCGCCGATGGCCATCTCCAGCGTATCGGCACCACTGTCATAGGCGAGCGGCGTGCCGCAATCGCGGCAGAAGCCGCGGCGGACCTGGTTGGAACTCTGGAACCAGGCGGGCGCTCCGCGCGACCAGGTCACCGTGTGGCCGGTGACCAGCGGGCCGAAGAAGCTACCGAAAGCCTTCTGGCACATGCGGCAGTGGCAGATGGCGGCGCCGCCGAGCGCGGCAACGCTGAAGCGCACCGCGCCGCACTGGCAGCCGCCGGTAAACGGGGCCTCATTCGGGGGCATGGCAGACCGCTTCGATGTTGTGCCCGTCCGGATCGTAGACGAAGGCGGCGTAGTAGGTGGCGTGATAGTGCGGGCGGAGGCCGGGCGGGCCGTTGTCCTTGGCGCCGGCGGCCATCGCGGCGGCGTAGAAGGCATCCACCGTGGCGCGGTTCGGCGCGGCAAACGCGATATGCACGCGGCCGCCGCTGAGCTTGCCGCCGTCACCGATCCACAGGAACGGCTGCTCGGAGCCGAGGCCGGCGACATTGCCCTCCTCGCCCTCGAATTTCATGTGCGTCTTGATCCCGAGCGGCGCCAGCGCCTTCTCGTAAAAGGCCAGCGAGGTGGGGTAGTCGGCAGTCGAAATGGCAACGTGATCCAAAGCACTCACAGGCGTCCTCCCTCCGGGCCGACATAGGCGGCCTCGATGTTGTTTCCGTCAGGGTCGAGTACGAAGGCGGCGTAGTAGTCGGGCGAATAGTGCGGGCGGAGGCCGGGCGGGCCGTTGTCCCGGCCACCCGCAGCGAGCGCCACGGTGTAGAAAGCCTCGACGGCAGCGCGGCTCGGGGCGACGAAGGCGACGTGCGTGTCGCCACCGCGGATGACCTTGCCGGAGCCGAGCCAGAAGGTCGGGCGCTCGACGCCATAGCCGGCGGACTTCACTCCGTCATACTCGAACTCGGCGAGCAGCTTGATGCCGAGGGCACCGAGGGCGGCGGTGTAGAAGTCGCGGGAGACGGTGAAGTCGGTGGCTTTGAGGCCCACATGGTCGATGATGAAGGTCATGGGTGAGGCTCCTGTAGGGCGAGCCAGATGGCCTCCATCACGCCGTCGCGGTTGGTGTGGAGTTCGTTGTTCCAGATGCGGAGGACTCGGAAGTTCTGGCCGCCCAGCCACGCATCCCTTGTCGGGTCGGTTGCCGACTCGGAATGCTGACCACCATCCAGTTCAACGATCAGGCGTGCTGAGAGACAGGCGAAATCAACAATGTAAGCACCGACGGGCACCTGCCGGCGGAACTTGAAATCGACGAAACGTCTGTTCCGAAGGAGTTCCCACAAGACCTCCTCCTGGGGTGTCGCAACGCGCCTTAGCTTGCGGGCGAACCCTCGCAACCTCGGAGAGATCTCGCGATGGCGCGCCGGTGCCTTCTCCCCTTGCGGGAGAAGGTGGCGCGTAGCGCCGGATGAGGGGTACGCGGCCGCAGGCTGCGCGTCCGGAGCGAGAGCGACGGGCGACGAGTTGGCGGAGAGATACCCCTCATCCGCCCTTCGGGCACCTTCTCCCGCAAGGGGAGAAGGCAGGTCGGCGCCTGTGGTGGACATCAACGCACAACCTCCCACTTGGTTTGCCGCTGGCCGGCTTCGTCCTTGTAGTCCATCAGCTGGACACCCTGTGTCAGCAATTGCGCACGGATCGTGTCAGCCTTTGCGAAGTCCTTGGCATTGAGCGCGGCGAGGCGGGAGGCGACGGCTTCCTCGACGCCGGCGGGGGCATCGGCGGCTGCGGCGGTGAGGAGGCCATCCGTGGTGAAGCCGAGGAACTCCAGCGTCGCGGCGAGGCAGTTGGCGGCGGTTTCGGTGCCGCGGTTGGCCTTGCGGGCGACGACGTCGAGCGCCACGGCGGCGCGGTGGAAGTTCAGGTCGTCGGTGAGCTCGGCGACGACCGATGGCTCCGGCGGGGTGCCGGGCCGAGGCTTGGCGGCGCGCTGCCAGTCGCGGAGCTTCTGCTCGGCTTCCTCCAACCGCTTCACCGAGAAGTCGATGGGCTCACGGTAGTGGGTCATCAGCATGGCGAGGCGCAGCACTTCGCCCGGCCATTTGCGGCCGCCGAACTTGTCGGTCTCGAGCAACTCCGAGATGGTGATGAAGTTGCCGAGCGACTTCGACATCTTCTGGCCTTCGACCTGCAGGAAGCCGTTGTGCATCCAGTAGTTGGCCATGACCGCCGTGCCGTGGGCGCAGCGCGACTGGGCGATCTCGTTCTCGTGGTGCGGGAAGATCAGGTCGAGGCCACCGGCGTGGATGTCGAACACCTGGCCGAGGTAGCGCTCGCTCATGGCGGAGCACTCGATGTGCCAGCCGGGACGGCCCCTGCCCCACGGGCTGTCCCAGCCGGGCTCCTCGGCGCTGGATTGCTTCCAGAGCACGAAATCGGCCGGGTTCTTCTTGTGCGCCTCGACGGCGATGCGGGCGCCCGCGAGGTTGTCCTCGAGGTTGCGGCCCGAGAGCTTGCCGTAGTCGGGCATCGAGCCGACGTCGAACAGCACCTCGCCGGCCGCCTCATAGGCGTGATGGCTGCCGATCAGTGAGGTGATCAGCGACTGCATCTCGGGGATGAAATCGGTGGCGCGCGGCTGGTGCGTGGGCTCGAGCGTGCCGAGCGCCGCGACATCCTTGAAGTACTGGTTGGCGGTCTTTTCGGTGACCTTGCGGATCGCCTCGTTGAGCGGCAGGCCGGGGTAATCGCGGACGGCGCGGGCGTTGATCTTGTCGTCCACGTCGGTGATGTTGCGGGCGTAGGTGACGTGATCGGCGCCGTAGACGTGGCGCAGCAGCCGGTAGAGCAGATCGAAGACGATCACCGGGCGGGCGTTGCCGATATGGGCATAGTCGTAGACCGTCGGCCCGCACACATACATGCGGACGTTGTTGGGATCGATGGGGACAAAGTCCTCCTTCGCCCGGGTCAGCGTGTTGTGGAGCTTAAGTGTGGTCTCGCCCAAAGCCAGTGTTCCTCGCGCACGATAAGAAGCTCGCGGCCGGATTCTTCGGGTCTAGAAGTCGAGGATGAAGAAAACCGAGCCGCCAGCAGATGCCTAGCGGATAATAATGCAGCCGAAAATGCAGTTCGCGGTGCCGGTTTTCATGGCGCGCAATCTGACTGGACGCCCGGGAAAAAGCAAGGGGCGCCGAAGCGCCCCCGCGGGTTGGGTTTTCGCGAGGTTACTGCGCCGGTGCGGCGGGCGCAGCGTCCGGCGCGGGCGGAGTCGCGGCCTGCATGGCGGCGGCGACCTCGGGGCTGGCGAAGCAGGTGTTGAGGCCTTCGCGGGCAAGCTCGGTGACCTTGTCGTAGCTGCCGTGGGCAGCGTGCAGCTCGTCAGTGCCTTCACCACGCAGATCGGCGGCGAGGATATCGACGTCCTTCTGCGGCATGTCCTTGAAGGCGCCGGAGAGGCAGCCGCAGAGCGGGGTCAGGATCAGCGAGGAATCGACGCCTGCCGGCACGTCGCCGAGCAGGAAGGCTTGTGCCGCAAGGCAGGTCTCGCTGAACTTGGTGAGATCGGCCGGGGTCTGCGCCAGCGCAGCGGGCGCCGCGGAAAGCGTGAACAGGCCGGCGATGGCGGCGAGGACGATACGAACTTGCAAGGGTGATACTCCAACGGCTCGAGGCACGATTGGCGCGCACCTAAGCACAGAACGACCGTCCCGGCCACCGCAACAAATACGAAGAAAGGGCCGCGTACGGCCCTTCTGTCGCCCTATTCGCCGAGATTCAGCTCTTGTGGCGGAAGGTCTGGTGGCACTGGCCGCAGGTGCCGCCGACGCCCTTGATGGCGGCCATGTAGGCGGTGGCGTCGCCGGCTTCGGCTGCGGCCTTCATGGCGGTGGCCGCAGTGACGGCGGAGACGAGGATCGCCTGGAACTCGGCGTTGTTCTCCCAGATGGCGGGCAGCGCCTCGCTGTCGCCGACGGCCGAGCCCTCGGGGAACAGCACGGTCAGGTTGGAGAAGTTGGTGATCAGGTGATCGGCAGCGGCAACCGCGTCGGCGCCGCTGAGGCCGCCGGCGCCCTTCAGGATACCACCGTCCTCCTTCATGATGGCCTGGCGCTTGGCCACCATCTCTTCGGGGCTGAGCGCGGCGAGCGCCGGATCGGGGGTAATGGTGATGTCCTGGGCAAATGAGAGGGTGGCGACGGCAGCCACGACAATCGTCAGCGCGAACGCTGTGAACCTATTCGACGGCATATCGGCAACTCCTGAAGGTCCTGGGATACGGGCCTGGTGACGCTGGATTGTGAAGCAGGCACGGCTGCTTGGCGGAATCCAGCGAGGGAGCCTAGCCGTGAATTCCACCGTTGGCAGCCTGCCGACCGTCACAAACTCCCGCGGCCGCGGTCACGGCTGCGTTACCATCGCGGCCCGCCGTTGCGGGGCTGCTCACGAGGCGTTAACCGGCGCCGGTGCTGTGCTATTGCACTTGCGAATCTCGCGGCGCTGTCTCGCTTTAGGCGTATTGGCCGAATACGGAGGGCCACACGATCCGGTTCGAAATGATGACCCGCGCCAAACTACGCGCTTCCGCCCTGTTGCTCCGCTTCGCCGTGCTGTTCTTCGTGGCATGGGCTGGCCTGTTGATCGACGTTTCGACTGCCTATGCCCAGGCCGATAGCTGCGCGCGGCTGCAGGCGACACTCAGGTCGCTCGACCGGAATTCCGACTTCCAGAACTCGCAGGGCGGCGCACTGAAGCGGCTGCAGCGCGAAGTGCAGCGCTCGGAAAGCGCCTATGTGCGCCAAGGCTGTAACGACGACGCCAAGGCCGGACGCCGGCTCTCCCCGGAATGCCGGTCGCTGGCGCGCGACGTGCTGCGCGGGCGCGAGGAAGTGCAGCAGCTGTCGCAGAGCGTCAGCACTGGTGAAGCGGTGGCGCAGCAGCGCGAGGCGATCCTCCAGGAAATGGCGCGCTTCGACTGCGACGGCCGCTCGCGCGTCAACGTCGATCGCGGCGATCGTGGCAACCTGTTCGAGCGGCTGTTCGGCGTGTTCACCGATGGCGACGATGGCGCGGGTGGTGTGCGGGGCGAAGAGTTCAACCCGTATGGCGACTATCACACGGTACGGACGCTATGCGTGCGCAAGACCGACGGGTTCTGGTGGCCGATCAGCTATTCAACGCTGGTCGACTACGTCGCCAACGACGCGCAGCAATGCCGGGCGATGTGTCCGGGGCTCGACGTCGACCTCTACTATTACGACAATCCGGGGCAGGAACCGGACCAGATGGTCAACGAGTGGGGCGAGCCCTATTCGTCGCTGCCCAACGCGTTCAAGTTCCGCACCGAGTTCGACACGGCCAGCAAGTGCAACTCGACGCAGGACCAGGGCGCGATCACGCTGGCGGAGCTGCCAACCGGCGGGACACGCGCCATGGTGACGTTCCGCGGCGCAACCTTCCCGCTGCCGCTGCGTGACGGGCGGCGGATCAACTCGGCGGTCGCGGCGCCGGTGACGCAGGTGGCAGAGCTGACGACGTTCGTCGATGTGCCGCTGCCACGCCGTCGTCCGGCCGCGCCAGGTGAGACGCCGAAGCCAGTGGTTGCCGTGGTGGCGCCGACGGCGGCCCAGCCGGGCCGCATCGTTCAGTTCGGCGACAAGCGGGTCAGGGTAGTCGGGCCAGACACGCCGTACGCCCCACAAGCGGCAGCAGGGACTTGAGTTCTGGCCCCTGCTCCCGGCCGGTGACGGCCAGGCGCAGCGGATGGAACAGCGCCCTGCCCTTGCGGCCGGTGGCGACCTTCAGTGCATCGGTCCATTTCGACCAGGTGGTTTCGTCCCACGGCTCGGCGGGCAGCAGTTCGCGCGCCTGAGCGATGAACTCGCGGTCCTCGTCGGCGACAACCGGGGTGATCGGACCGGAGACGAGCGTCGCGAGATCGGCGATATCAGGGAACACCGACAGGTTGCCACGCAGCGCCAGCCATAGTGGTTCGGATGCGAGGCCGAGCGGCTCTAGCCGCGGCTTTGCGGTCTCGTACGGCATCTGGTGGAGGATGCGGGCGTTGAGGCTCGCCAGTTCCGCCGGATCGAAGCGGGCGGAGCCGTGCGAGACGACGTCGAGGCTGAACACCCGCCCTAGCGCCGAAAGGTCTGCATAGGGCTCGAGCGGCAGGCTGGTGCCGGTGAGCACGGCGGCCATGGCGACGGCCATCGGCTCGAACCCTGCTTCGCGAAGCTCCGCAAGCGACAGCGAGCCGAGGCGCTTCGACAGGCCCTCACCGTCGGCGCCGGTCAGGAGGTTATGGTGCGCGAAGGCCGGAACCTTGCCGCCAAGCGCCTCGAAAATCTCGATCTGCGTGCCGGTATTGCTGACGTGATCCTCGCCGCGGATCACGTGGGTGATCGCGAGGTCGATGTCATCAACCACCGAGGGCAGCGTGTAGAGGTAGGAGCCATCGGCGCGGATCAGCACCGGGTCGGACATCGAGGCAGTGTTGACGGTCTGCGGGCCCTTGATCAGGTCGTTGAATTCGACCGGCCGGCCATCGAGTTTGAAGCGCCAATGGGGCTTGCGGCCCTCGGCTTCGTACTTCGCCTTCTGCTCGGGCGTGAGGTTCAGCGCGGCGCGATCGTAGACCGGCGGACGGCCGAGCAGGCGGGCGCGGGCGCGCTTGGTGTCCAGCTCCTCCTCGGTCTCGTAGGCGGGATACAGGCGGCCGGCGGCGATCAGCTTGTCGCGCGCGGCATCGTAGAGCGCGGTGCGGTCGGACTGGCGCACCTTGAGGTCGGGGACGATGCCGAGCCAGGCCAGATCAGCGTGGATGCCCTCGGCGAAGGCCTCGGTGGAGCGGGCAGTGTCGGTGTCGTCGAGGCGCAGGACGTAGCGACCGCCGGTCGATTTGGCGTACAGCCAGTTCATCAGCGCCGGACGGGCGTTACCGAGGTGCAGGCGGCCCGTCGGCGACGGGGCATAACGGACGGTGGTCATTCCAGACCCTTGCTGTCCAGCCGCCCGATCGGTTCGGCGATCAGGTTCTCGTCGCGGTAGCCGTTGGTGATGGGGTAGCGGCGGCCTAGCCCGAAGGCCTTGCGGGAGATCTTCACCCCAGGGGCCGACTGGCGGCGCTTGTATTCGGCAATGTTGAGCAGCTTCTCGATCCGCTTGACCAGGGCGCGGTCGAAGCGGCCCTCGCCGCGCGCGACGACTTCGGCGACGCTGAGTTCGAGCTCGACCAGCCCGACGAGGATTTCGTCGAGGATCGGGTATGGCGGCAGCGAGTCCTGGTCGGTCTGGTTGGGGCGGAGCTCGGCCGACGGGGCCTTGTCGATGATGTTCTGGGTGATCACCAGCCCATCCGGCCCGAGGCAATCGGCGGGGCGGTGCTTGTTGCGCCAGTCGGCCAGCTCGTAGACACGCATCTTCAGCATGTCCTTGATCGGGTTGAAGCCGCCGTTCATGTCGCCATAGATGGTGGCATAGCCCACCGCCATCTCGGACTTGTTGCCGGTGGTGAGGAGGAGCGAGCCGAGCTTGTTGGAGACCGCCATCAGGTAGACGCCGCGCATGCGGGACTGGATGTTCTCCTCGGTCAAATCCTGCGGGCGATTGCCGAACACCGGCTGCAACTCGTTGAGCGCCGCCTCCACCGGATCGCCGATCGAGACGACGTCGTAGCGGACACCGAGGCGTTCGGCGCAATCTTTTGCGTCGGCGAGGCTTTCGGGCGAGGTGTAGCGGTAGGGCAGCATCAGGCAGTGGACGTTCTCGGCGCCGATAGCGTCGACCGCCATGGCGGCGACGATGGCGCTGTCGATGCCGCCCGAGAGGCCGAGCACCACGGTCTTGAAGCCGTTCTTCTTCACATAGTCGCGCAGGCCGAGCACGCAGGCGCGCCACGGCGCCTCATCGACGCTCGAGAGCGGCGTGACGTGCGGATCGGTGCAGCGCCAGCCATCCTCGGTGCGGGCCCAGTTCGACAGCAGGATCTCGGGCTCGAAGCTCTTGGCCTGCACGACGAGGCGGCCGCCGGGCTCGATGCCGAAGCTGGCGCCATCATAGACCAGTTCGTCCTGGCCGCCGACCTGGTTGAGGTAAAGCAGCGGCACGTTGTCTTCGGCGACCCGGTCGGTGACCAGCTTGTATCGGGTCGCCTGTTTGTTGCGCCAATAGGGCGAACCGTTGGGGCAGAGCAGGATGCGCGCGCCGTTATCGACGAGGTGGGCGCAGACTTCCGGATGCCAGATGTCCTCGCAGATCGGAATGCCGATCGAGACGCCCTTGATGGTCACCGGCTCCTGCAGCTCGGCGCGCTCGAAATAGCGCTTCTCGTAGAAGATGTCGTCGTTGGGCAGTTCGCGCTTGTAGCGGCGGGCGACAATTGCGCCCGCTTCGCAGACGACCACGGCGTTGAACAGCTTGCCGCCTTCGCGCCAGATCGTCGGCATGATGGCGGTGACGCTGGTGCCGGCGGTGGCGCGGGCAAAGTCCTCGGCGGCGGCCATCGCGTCGGCGATGAAGCGCGGCTTGAAGAGTAGGTCGTCGGGGAAATAGCCGGTGAGGAACAGCTCGGAGAACAGCAGGATATCGGCGCCCTGCCCCGCGGCGTCGGCCAATGTCTGTTTGGCCAGGGTCAGGTTCTGGGCGATGGCGCCGACCGTCGGATTGAGCTGCGCGAGGGCGATGCGGAGACGATCGGTCACGTTAGAAATCCGAGCCGTTTGAAAACGCGGCAAGACTTATCCGCTCACCCCGGTCGGGGCAAGCGGACAGCCGGTCATGCTGGATCCGATCAGGAGATCAGAACGAGTAGGTCAACTCGGCGAGGAGACCGTAACGGAACAGCGAGAACGGGTTCTCGGTGGAGATCACCTGCTGCTGGGTGAGCGTCGGCGCGCCGTACGGCGGATTCGGCGGCGCCGGCGGAGCCCCCACCGGGGGCAGCTCGTTGGGCGCCGTTACGATGACCTGGCGCCAGGTGGCGTCATAGGTGCCCCCAACGTACCAGGCGCGGCCGCCGACCCGCATGGTCAGGTTCTCGACCGGCGTGATGCCGGCCATCACTTCGGCCATGGCGCCATAGCCCCAGCCGCTGATGTTGGTAGGCGATCCGTTGAACTGGTAGAAGCAAGGGCCAGCGCCCTGAGGGCAGCCCGGATAGGGGCCGAGGTCGCCGGTGGACGAACCGGCGTGACCGCCCATCACCCCGTTGATGGTCGCGAACGGCACCGCCGCCACTTCGGCACTGATGTCGAAGAAGTCGTTGATCTCGGCCTTGCCGCTGAGGCCGAGGCGCAGCATATGCAGCTCGATCTTGTCGTCGACACTGTCGCCGGGTAGCGACCAGACACCGGTCTGGTTGTTCCAGGTGATGTCGGCGGCACTGGTCGCAGTGGTGTAGTTGGCGCGCCCGGTGCGGGGCGAGTTGTTCCAGTAGTTGTAGCCGACGAAAGCACCCATGCCGGTGCCCTTGCCGTCGCCAAAGGCGTTCCAGCCGAAGTCGGCGCCGGCATAGCCGAGCACGCCATCGCTGACCGGGGCGCTGCCATAGGGGTCGGTGTACTCGCCGGTGATCACGGCGGTGTAGCCGGCCCAGCCTTTGGCATAGGTTCGGGTCGCGTCTTCCTCGACGCGGATATGGGCTTCGACCGAATGCGCGTTGTCGGTTTCCTGGAAGTTCAGCGGGCCCAGGTCGTAGTTCTGGCTGCCCCAGGAATACCAGTAGCGGAGGCCCGTCTCGATGTGGATGCCGTCGGTCTCGTCGCCCATCTCGGTCCAGTCCTTGGGCTCGGTCGAGTAGGCGCCGCGATAGACCTCTTCGGGCGACCAGTCCTCGCCCCAGTCGGCGGCCAAGGCCGGACTGCCGATAGCGGCGGCAAGGACGGCGAGACTGGTGGCCAGACGGATGGACATTGGATGGCTCCGCAACAAACGCGTACGTGAGCTATTCATGCCCGGTTAGGGTTAATGTTCCGCTAAATGAACTGGCAGAATGCAACCGGCTTCAGCACAAGCTGTTGGAGTTGCACGATTTGGTAAGCATGGCGAGCCTTTCGCCTGCTACAGGGCGGCCATGCGCGGCGACACTGCAACCATTGCCGCACTACATGAGTTGCGCTGGCAAGAATAGCCAGATCGGGGCCTCACCCATGAGCTGCAAGATCCTTCTGGTGGAGGACGAAATCCTCGTCGCCACCGAATTCGAAAACCTGCTTTACGACCTCGGCCACCAGCCGGTCGGTATCGCCGCGGACAGCCGCCAGGCGCTGGCGCTCGCCAACGAGGCGGAAGTGGCGTTCGTCGATCTAAACCTGGTGGACGGACCAACCGGCGTGGAACTGGGGCGGGCGCTGGCCGGCCGCGGCGTGACCGTGGTCTATATGACGGCCAATCCGGAACAGCTCGGCCACGGCGTCGCCGGCACGGTCGGGGTGATTGCCAAGCCGGCAGACAACGCCGAGCTGCGCCAGGCGGTGGACTATGCCATCGCAGTGCGGCGCAATGCCGAAGCCACGGCGCGGCCGCCGCGGCGGTTGAAACTGTTCAGGCTGCCGGGCGGCAGCCCCGCCCTCGCCTGAGTCCGAAACACTGCGCTACTCGGCAGCGACGATCCGCTCGCGCGCCGGACGCTGCAGGCGCAACTCCTCGGCGACGAGGAAGGCCAGCTCCAGCGCCTGGCTGGCGTTGAGCCGCGGGTCGCAATAGGTGTGGTAGCGATCCTGCAGGCCCGCCTCGGTGATCGCCGCGACGCCACCGCCGGTACACTCGGTCACATCGTCGCCGGTCATCTCGATATGAATGCCGCCGGCATAGGTGCCCATGGTGCGGTGGATTTCGAAGAAGCTCTTCACTTCGCCGAGCACGCGCTCGAACGGGCGGGTCTTGTAGCCGTTCGACGCCTTGACGGTGTTGCCGTGCATCGGGTCGGAGCACCAGACCACCGTCCTACCCTCAGCCTTCACAGCTTCGATCAGGCGCGGCAGGTGGTCGGCGATCTTGTCGGAGCCGAAGCGGCCGATCAAGGTGATGCGGCCGGCCTCGTTCGAGGGGTTCAGCTTGTCGATGATGCGTAGCAGGTCGTCTGCGGCAAGGCTCGGGCCACACTTCACGCCGACCGGATTGCGGATGCCGGAGAAGTACTCGACATGCGCCGCATCGGCCTGGCGGGTGCGGTCGCCGATCCACAGCATGTGGCCGGAGGTGGCGTAGTAGTCGCCGGTGATCGAGTCCCGGCGGGTCAGCGCTTCCTCGAAGCCGAGCAGTAGCGCCTCGTGCGAGGTGTAGAACTTGGTCTCGCGCAGTGACGGGGTGTTGTCGGGCGTGAGGCCGAGGGCGCGCATGAAGTCGATGGCGTCGTCGATCTTCTGGGCCAGCTCCTCGAAGCGCGGATAGGCGTTCGAGTCCTTCATGAAGCCCATGGTCCACTCGTGGACGCGGGTCAGGTCGGCATAGCCACCTGAAGCGAAGGCGCGCAGCAGGTTGAGCGTCGCGGCCGACTGCCGGTAGGCGAGCAGCAGGCGCTCCGGATCGGGGACACGGGCGGCCTCGGTGAAGCCGATGTCGTTGATGATGTCGCCGCGATAGCTCGGCAGCGTCACGCCATCGATGGTCTCGGTGTCGGACGAGCGGGGCTTTGCGAACTGGCCCGCGATGCGGCCGACCTTCACGACGGGCTTCGACGCACCATGGGTCAGCACCACCGCCATCTGCAGGAAGACGCGGAAGAAGTCGCGGATGTGGTCGGCGCCGTGCTCGGCGAAACTCTCAGCACAGTCGCCGCCCTGCAGGAGGAACGCCCTGCCCTCCGCCACTTCGGCGAGCTGGTGCTTCAGATCACGCGCCTCGCCGGCGAAGACCAGCGGCGGGAACTTGCGCAGCTGCGCCTCGGCCGCCTCCAGCTTCGCCGGATCCGGATACACCGGCACCTGCGAAATCGGCTTCTGTCTCCAGCTTTGCGGCGTCCAAGTCGTCGGCATACGCGTATCTCCCGGTCGGCGGGCGTCCTATCAGGGGAATGCGGCGCTGTGAAGCCGCCGCCGGCTACTGCTTTTGGCCGCCCCGGTAGACGTAGCTGGGCTTCTTGAAGGTCACGAGTTCCTCCGCCGCCGTCGGATGCATGGCGATGGCGCGGTCGAAATCGGCCTTGTTGGCCTTCATCGCCATCGGGATGGCGGCCATCTGGATGATCTCGGCGGCGCCCGGACCAAGGATGTGGACACCCAGCACTTCGCCGCCATCAGCCCGGGTGATGAGCTTCATCATCATGCGGTCGGACTTCAGCGACAGGGTGTTGATCATCGGGCGGAAGCGGGTGACGTACACGTCGATATCGCCGTGGGTCGCGGCGTCGTGCTCGGTGAGGCCGACGCTGCCGACTTCGGGCTCTGCGAACACGGCCTCGCCGATCAGCGAGTGGTCGACAGCGGTCGGCTTGTTGCCGAACACGGTATCGGCGAAGGCGTGGCCCTCACGGATGGCGATCGGCGTCAGCTGCGCGCGGTTGGTGACGTCGCCAACGGCGTAGATCGAGGGGACGTTCGACCGCGAGTAGGCGTCGACGGCGATGGCACCGTCGTCGTTGAGCTCGACACCGGCGATCTCGAGGCCGAGGCCTGCGGTGTTGGGCGAGCGGCCGGTGGCGAACAGCACCGCGCCAAACGGCGCATCGACGCCGTCGGAGAAGCTGACCGTGATGTCGTTGCCGGTCTTGCGAAGGCCGAGCACGTTGGTTTGGTGGATGATCTTGACACCGCGGGCCGCGAGCCCGGCTTCGAGGCCGACCCGCAAATCCTCGTCGAAACCGCGCAGCAGCCGATCGCCGCGATAGACGATGGTGGTGTGGACGCCGAGGCCGGAGAAGATGGTTGCGAACTCGGCCGAGATGAACCCGCCGCCCTCGATGAGGATCGAATGCGGGAGCGTCTCGAGGTGGAACGCCTCGTTGGAGGTGATGCCGAGTTCCTTGCCCGGAATGTCCGGAATGAAGGGATGGGCGCCGGTGGCGACCAGAATGGTCTTGGCGGTCAGTTGGCGGCCCGACTTCTGCAGCCGGACGGTATTGGGGCCGGTGATCGTGGCGCGGTCGCGGATGATCTCGGCGCCCGGCTTCTCGAGTCCCGCGACATAGGCCGCCTCAAGCCGGGCAATCTCCTTGTCCTTGTTGGCGACCAGAGTCGCCCAGTCGAAGGTCGGCGTGCCGACGTCCCAGCCGAAGCTCGGGGCGATCTCGAACAGGTCCTTGTAGCGCGAGGCGTAGACGAACAGCTTCTTGGGCACGCAGCCGCGGATCACGCAGGTGCCGCCGACCCGATACTCCTCGATGATGGCGGCCTTGGCACCATAGGTCGCGGCGATCCTCGCCGCCCGCACGCCGCCCGAACCGGCCCCGATCACCACGAGATCGTAACTGTCGCTCATTCCCATACCCCGAACGTAAAAAGGCCCCGCGAGATGGCGGGGCCTTCAATCAGATAGGGTGCCGACGCTCAGGTGTCGATACCCTTGGCCTTCAGCTCGGCGCGAACGGCGGAGAAGAACTCACGACTCAGGTTGCCGGAGAAAACGTCCATGATACGATTGATGGTGCCGCTCATCGCTGCGTTCGATTTTGCAAGTTTGACGCCGGTCGGGGTCGAATAGAAATCGACGATCTGCTGCAGCTCTTCCTGGGTGAAGGAGAGTGCATAGACGCGTGCGAACTGGTCGAACAACTCGCCCTTGCGGCCCTTGTAGGTGGCGAGCACCTTCTCGATGGCTTCATTGAGCGGAGTCGAGATTTCCGGGTTCTGCGGGAGCAACTGCTTGTAGGTGTTGATGCCGGCCTGCACGATGGTGGCCTCGTAGAGGCCGCCGGTATCGGTGAGGTCGACATACTTGCGTGCCAGAGCGAGATGCTCGGGCGAAATCTCTGCGGCTTCCTGGCTCAGCGCGGGCAGTGCCACGAAGCTCGACAAGATCAGCGACAGCAATGCGGCGACAAGCATCGGCGCGCGTTTGAAGGTGGACGTCATCAGCTTGGTGCCCATCTGGTTGTGTTTCCCCTATTAGCCTCTATCCGAGCGGCTCTCAGCCGTCCAGAACGTCGACACCCGCGGGACCGGCCACGTAGGCTCGCTTGCAGAGCCCGATGAACAGGCCGTGCTCCACGACGCCCGGGATGTCGACCAAGGCTTTCGCGAGCGCTTCTGGCTGAGGAATACGGCCAAAAAAAGCGTCTAGGATGGCGTGCCCGCCGTCGGTGATGAACGGGGTGCCGTCCGACTTCAGGCGGCGACGGAGTTCGCCTTCGGCATTGAAGTCGGCCATGACCTTGCCGATCGCCGCAGACGTGACGCCGAGGCCGAAATGGTTGACCTCGATCGGCAGCGGATAACGGCCAAGCATCTCGACGCGCTTGCTCTGGTCGGCAATGACGATCATGCGCTTCGAAGCTGCAGCGACGATCTTTTCGCGCAGCAGGGCGCCGCCGCCACCCTTGATCAGCGCCAGCTCAGGACCAAGTTCGTCGGCGCCATCGACGGTCAGGTCGAGTTCAGGCGTCGCCTCGAGGTCGGTGAGTGGAATACCGAGGCCGCGGGCCTGGGCAGCGGTGACTTCCGAGGTCGGCACGCAGATGACATCGAGCCCGTCCTGCACGGCGCGGCCGACAAGGTCGACGAAGTGCTTGGCAGTCGAGCCGGTGCCGAGGCCAAGGCGCATGCCGCTCTCGACTTCAGCAATCGCCGCCTTGGCGGCACGGTACTTCTGGTCATCGCTCATGCGTCGTTCTCCCCTTTCGGCCGGACCTAGGAGAGGCGCGAAGCCCTGTCAACCTAGCCATTTCACGCAGAGGTGAATGGAAATGTCGCATCGAGGCAACACAATGTGGCTTCGGTGTTCCGAGTTTGTCGGAATCGTGGCATGGCCCGTTCACTGCTTGTTAGGAACAGTTTATCAACCATCCGAACTGGTTCAGAATCAGGGTCGATTACGTCAAGAGGCGCAGTTTGAAGAAAATCTCCAAGACCAAGATAGTGGTCGCCGCTCTTTTGTCGGCGATCCTGTCGTTGTCGCTGGCCGCTCCGGCCGTGGCAGCCAAGCGTGTCTACGATCCCGTCACCGACACCTGGTCGGAGGCCGGTGCGGTCAAGGCCGGCTCCAGGCGGGGTAGTCCCATCGCGAAGCAGATCGTCGACTACGACACCAAGTACAAGCCGGGCACGATCGTCATCGAGACGTCGGAACGCCGCCTGTATCTGGTGCTCGCCGATGGCAAGGCGATGAAGTACGGCGTCGGCGTCGGCCGCGACGGCTTCCGTTGGTCGGGCCAGCACCGCATCACCCGCGTGGCCGAGTGGCCGGGCTGGACGCCGCCGGCGCAGATGCGCAAGCGCGTTCCCGACCTGCCGGCTTACATGCCCGGTGGCCCGGATAATCCGCTCGGCGCCCGTGCGCTCTATATCGGCTCGACGCTCTACCGTATCCACGGCACGTCTGAGCCCTGGACCATCGGCCAGGCCGTGTCGTCGGGCTGCATCCGGTTGACCAACGAGGACGTGACCGACCTCTACGAGCGCGTGAGGGTTGGCGCCCTGGTCGTCGTGAACCAGTAAGCCCACGCGGCATTGCAAATTTGGAAGGGCTGGCTCCACGGAGCCGGCCCTTTCTTGTTTTGCGGTCCGGGCGAGTGTGCGGTAAAAAGGGGAATGTCCCTGACGCTTCTCGAACAGCCGAACCTCGCTCCTGTTGGCGCCGAGCGCCCGCTCGTCGATCGCTACGGCCGGCACATCACCTACCTCCGGGTCTCGGTGACCGACCGCTGCGACTTCCGCTGCGTCTACTGCATGTCCGAGCACATGACGTTCCTGCCCAAGAAGGACGTGCTGAGCTTCGAGGAGATCGACACCATCGTGAACGCCTTCGTCGCCCGTGGGGTGAAGAAGGTGCGACTGACCGGCGGCGAGCCGCTGGTGCGGCGCGACATCATGGAGCTGGTGGCAAAGATCGGCGGCCATATCGGGCACGGGCTCGAAGAGCTGACGCTCACTACCAATGGCAGCCAGCTGCGGCGTCACGCCGAAGGTTTGGCGCGCGCCGGAGTGAAGCGGCTCAATGTCTCGCTCGACACGCTCGACGAGAAACGCTTCGCCGAGATCACCCGGCGTGGGCGGATCGCCGAGGTGCTCGACGGCATCGACGCGGCAGCCGATGCCGGGTTGAAGATCAAGATCAACATGGTGGCGATGCGCGGCGTCAACGAGGACGAGATCGAGCCGATGCTGCACTGGGCGCACGGCCGCGGCTTCGGGCTGACGCTGATCGAGGGCATGCCACTGGGCGAGGTCGGGATCGACCGGGTCGATACCTATCTGCCGCTCAAGGAAATGCGCGAGCGGCTCAGGGCCAAGTACACGCTGGAGCCGACCGGGCACCGCACCGGCGGACCGGCGCGCTACGACTATGTGCTGGAAACCGGCGGGCTGGTCGGCTTCATCACGCCGATGAGCCACAATTTCTGCGAGAGCTGCAACCGCGTGCGGCTGACCGCGACCGGGCAGCTCTACATGTGCCTGGGGCAGGACGACATGGTCGACCTGCGCGGCGCCATCCGCGACGGCGGCCCGGACGCGCTCGACGCGGCGCTGGACCGGGCCATGCAGCTCAAGCCCAAGGGGCACGATTTCGTGCTCGATCGCGACCACACCGCCCCCGCGTTGAGCCGGCACATGAGCGTGACCGGGGGCTGAGCCCTGCCCTAGCGGACCGTGTACCCTCCATCCACCACAAGCACTTCGCCGGTGACGTAGCCCGACGCGGGCGAGCATAGGTACAGGGCGGCGGCGCCGATATCGATGGCCGAGCCGGGCCGCTTCATCGGGGTCATGTCGCGCCAGACCGGGCCCCAGACCGGGTCGGCGAGGCCACCATTGGTCATGTCGGTGGTGATGTAGCCGGGGGCGATCGCGTTCACCCGGATGCCGTCCTCGGCGTAGTCGGAGGCGAGGCTCTTGGTCAGCATATGCACGGCGGCCTTCGACGCATTGTAGGCGGCCTGCGGCTGCGGGATGTTGGAGATGAGCCCGGAGATCGAGCCGATGTTCAGCATCACGCCGCTCTTCTGGGCGCGCATGGGGCCGAGCGCCGCCTGGCAGGCGCGGAAGACGCTGTCGACATTGATGTCCATGAGCCGGCGATACTGCTCCTCTGGGAAGCTGTGAGTTTCGCCGTGCTGGGCGACGCCGGCATTGTTAACGAGGATATCGAGCTTGCCGCCGCCGAGCTTCACCGCCTCGGCGACGAGCTTGGCCGGCACTGCAGGGTCCTGCACGTCGCCCTGCAGGTAATCGACCTTGCGGCCCATGTCCTTGAAGCGCTTGATCACGTCGGGCTTGGGCACCTTGGAGGAGAGGATGACGTGGGCGCCGGCGTCGCTCAGCGCTTCGACGATGCCGAGGCCGATGCCACGGGTGGCGCCGGTGACCAGCGCGACTTTGCCGTCCAGACGGAACAGATCGAAGATCATTGGACTCTCCTAGTGCACGATGGCGTTGGCCGGCCGGTCGAGGCCGAGGATGAAATCGGCGCACCGGTCGCCCAGCATCATCGCCGGCGCCGTGGTGTTGCCGGCATTGATGTTGGGCACCGCCGACATATCGGAGACCCGCAGGTTGTCGACGCCGCGAACCCGGAGGCGCGCGTCGAGCACCGCCATCGGGTCGCCATCGGCACCCATCCTGGCGGTGCTGGCCGGGTGGTAGTTGGTCTTGACGAAGCGGCGGCAATGCTCGGCCATCACCTCGTCGCTGAGGTCGGGACCGGGCGGTGCAATCACCTTCTCGATGCGCTTGCCGAGCGCGCCGGTCAGCAGCACGTCGCGGAAGAAGCGCTGGCCTTCGACCATCATCTTCATGTCATCGGGGTGCTGCAGCAGATGCGGCGACACCAGCGGCATGTCGGCCGGGTTGGCGGAGCGGAGCTCGACGTAGCCGCGCGATTTCGGCTTCACCAGCACGGTGGTGATGGTGACCCCGTAGGTGTCGTCGAACACCTTCAGCAGGTCGCGATCGAGATAGACGATCGGCACGCAGAAGGCCTGGATGGAGGGCGGCGCGTCGCGGTCGACGGGGTTGATGAAGGCGCCCGCCTCGAAGCCGGCGGACAGGATCGGGCCGTTGCCGAACAGCTTGAAGTTGAGGCCGTTCTTCAGCATGCGCCAGCCGACGCCCTGACGGAAATAGCCGTAAGGGCCATTGGCGACCGAAATCACCGGCACTTCCGGATGGTCGATCAGGTTGCGGCCGACACCGGGCAGGTCGACCAGCGTCTTGATGCCGTGGCTCTGGAGTTGCTCGGCCGGGCCGAGGCCGGAGAGCATCAGCAGCTTTGGCGTGACCAGCGCGCCGGAACTCAGCACGATATCGCCGGAGGAGTATGCGGTATGCTCGGCCCCTGCCCCATCACGGTAGGTCACGCTGACGGCGCGACCGTTCTCGATGTTGATCTTCTGCACGGCGGCCCGGAGGCGCACGGTGAGGCGCGGATCGTCCTTCAGCGGTTCGACATAAGCGTAGGCGGCGCTGGAGCGTTTTCCCTTGCGGTTCATGAACTGATAGAAGCCGACGCCGCGCTGGGTAACCCCGTTGAAATCGTTGGTGAACGGCTCGCCCTTCTGCTGCACGCTCTGCACGAACCAGCGCGACACGTCGTCGACGTGGCCGGGGTCGGAGACCAGCAGCGGCCCGTCATTGCCGTGATAGTCGTTCGATAGCCGGTTGTTGCCTTCGATACGGCGGAAGTGCTGCAGCACGGTCGACCAGTCCCATGGCGCACCGTCATTGCTACCGCGCAGGATCTGGTCCCACTCGTCATAGTCCGACGGCCGGCCGCGCATGTAGACTTGGGCGTTCACCGAGGTGCCGCCGCCGAGCACGTTGCCCTGCGGGATGTCGTGCACGCGACCGTTGAGGTGCTGCTGCGGCACCGTATGGTGGTAGGTCATGTACTTCGAGCCGTTGATCAGCTTGAAGATGCCGGGCGGCATGTCGAGCAGCGGGTGATGGTGCGAGTAGCCGGCCTCGAGCAGCAGCACGCGGCGCCCGCCGTCAGTCACCAGCCGAGCAGCCGCAACGCAGCCCGACGCTCCCCCTCCGATCACGATGTGATCGAATTCCTCCCGCATCTCCGCCCCCTCCAGGACCTCGCGCCACGCGGCGCTGGGCGGACGTTTGCGCCCTGCCTAAGCGAGCACAATAGACGGCGCGCCGGAAATGTCTAACCCGTCCTGCGCCAGCCGCTTGTGCCCGGACCCGGCGTTCGGCGCGTCGATACACGAAAACCGCCAGACCTGGCGCGTATGTGATCGATTGATCATTGACAGTCGGACTCAAGTTACATTTTCTGTCGCCGCGAACTGGACAGTCTGTTTCGTTCAGTTACTGCAACTATACATGCAGAGCAATTTTTGTTCTTTTTGATCGAAACACTGCATCGACTGAGCTATTTTTGCTCTTCGGCGAAATGTGATTGGCCCCGGAGTTGTCCGAACCAAATCTCGCCAGATAGGATGCAAAGTGAAGGCGATAGCGTGACTTCAGGCGTTGGGGGGCGGCAAACCAGCGTTCTGATGTGGGGGAAATGACGATAATAGATACGCGACAAGGCATTACTGCGCCCACTGACGACGACACAACGCACCGGACGAATCTGTGGCGCGAGGTGCACTGCCAGTGAGCCAGCATTCACATATGCACCCCGAACCGGCGGAAACTCCGTCCGACGCGCTTTCGCATGCGCAGATCCGCGCGGCACGCGCCTATCTCGGCTGGACGGCGCTGGAGCTCGCCGAGGAATCCGGCGTGTCGTTTTCCACTGTTCGCCGGGTCGAGATGCCCGGCCCCCGTGCCGTGCGCGACGAGAACATCGCGGCGATCCGCGAAGCCTTCAGCCGGCACGGCGTGCGCTTCGTCAGCTACGCCGACGGTGCGTTGGGGATTGCCGGGCGCGGCTAAGGCTCCCAGCTCTCGCGTCCGAAGCGCTCAGAGGTGCTGGCCGAAGAAGGCGAGCGTCGCCTCGCGCATGCGAACCGTCTCGCGATGACCGACGTCTGGTTCCGAGACCTTCTCGAGCACGCCGCCGGTGCTGCCGTAGGCAGCGCTGGTCTCTTCCCAGGCCACCGCAACGGCGGCAGGCGGCGTCAGCGCGTCTGCTTCACCGATGCAGATGAGCTGCGGGCGCGGCGCGACCAGCGCGCCGATGGCGCCGGCGTCGGCCTCGTTGAGCAGGCCCGGTACGATCAGGTAGACGCCATGGCCGTCGTGGTTGCCCAACTCGATCATGGTGCGGAGGTCGGCGAAGCAGCAGAGATGCGCGACCGCTGCGATGCGCTCATCCATGGCGGCGAGCCAATAGCTCAGCGTGCACCCCATCGAGATGCCGAAGGCGCCGATGCGGGCGGGATCGACGTCGGGGCGTGAGGCCAGGTAGGTCAGCGCCGCCGAGTGGTCGCAGAGCATCTGGCCGAACAGGCCCTTGCCGTACCAGAGCAGTGCCTTGGCGGCCGAGCCTTCGGACACGGTGGCGCGCTTGCCGAACACCGGCATATCGATGCAGAGGGTGACATAGCCGGCGCGGGCGAAGGCCGGACCGAGCGGGTCGAGCAGGTACTCGCGGCCATCGAGCAGCTCGTCGGCCCCGATGTCGTAGCGGCCGCCATGCGAGTGGCCATAGAGGATGGCCGGCAGCCGGCCCTCGACCTTCAACGGGCGAGTGAGAATGCCGCGCACCTCGGTGTCGCCGAGCTTGAGGGTCAGGTGCTCGACCTCGTAGCCGTCGCGCTGCTCGATGCGGGCAGCGCTGAGCGACACAGCCGGTTCCACCAGCCCGACAAGCTGGCGCAGTCTCTCGCGGGTGACGGCCATGTTACTTGTCGTCGTCGGAGACGATGGCGAACTCCAGCGGCAGCGCCGTGGTGTACTTGATCTGCCCCATGGCGAAGGACGAGCTGACGTCGGTCAGATTGATCTTGGAAATCAGCTTCTTGTAGAACGAGTCATAGGCCGCGATGTCGGGCACCACGACGCGCAGCAGGTAATCGACCTCGCCGCTCATCCGGTAGAACTCGACCACCTCGGTGAAATCCTCGACCACGGCCGCAAACTTCCGCATCCAGGCGTCGTTATGCTCGTTGGTGCGGATCGACACGAACACCGTGACGCCGGCATTGATCTTGGTGGGGTCCAGAACCGCGACGCGGCCCTTGATGATCCCGTCCTCTTCCATCTTCTGGATGCGGCGCCAGCACGGCGTCGTCGACAGCCCTACCTTGCGGCCGATTTCGGCAACAGGAGTCGTCGCGTCCTTCTGCAGGAGCGCCAGAATCTTGCGGTCGATCTTGTCCAAAGCGATGGCAGCCCCCTGTGAAATCAGATTGCGTGACTGACAAAAAATCAGCGCGATGACGCAAAGATGGTCGGATAAGGCGGCCATACAACGCAAATATCTTGCGCCTGTCAACTGGGCAGAAGGCTCCACAGCCAAGCCACAAAACGCTCGAAGCGGCTGGGATTCCCGGCCTCCGCGGCACCGCCCTCGGCCTCACGGCGTCGCCACTCGGCCGGCGTATCGAATTGCCCCTGCCACAGCCCCCATTTTGCCCGCCTCGCCTGAGTCTCGGCCGCGGCGTAACGGCCTGTCGCAGTCGCCAGACCGTCGGCGACGAGGGCTTCGGCGATGTCGAGCTTGCCGTCGCGGCAGACCGCCAGCAGGCGGCCGTAGCGATCGTGCCCTTCGGGGCGACAGGACAGCGTGCGGTTACGGGTCAGCTCGCGCATGCGCTTTGACGCCGCCGCGCCACACTCCCACGCGCCACCGCCGGCCGTCCGGCAGGTCTGGTTCCACTCCGGTGCGTCGATCCCGGGCAGGCGGATGCGCTGGCCGGCGATGTCGATGGTATCGCCGTCGCTGACACGCTCGACCGGACCGGTCAGCGGCGGGCCGTCGAGCGAGAACGGCGGATCGGGGAGCCAGAGATAGGCGATGATGCCGAGGCCAACGAGGATGACCAGCAAGCTGCGCCAGCGGAACCGGCGGCGGCGCGGCAGCGGGTTGCGGCGGCCGTTTGCCCAGGCCGGCATGGCCCGATGGAGCGTTGGCGGCAACGGCTTCCGGTCACGGGCTTGTCCCATCCGCATACCCCGCCCTTCACCCTAACTTAACCATGCGGGCCTAAGGGTTTTTGCACAAGCGTAACGAACGCGTTTCTGTTCGTGATATTGTTTTGTTGAGTACTCGAGTAATGCCGTTCAAGCCCGCGATGCACGAGCAGGACGTGCGCGCCCAGATGGGCCGCGAGCTTCGTCGCAACTCGCAGCGGGCGGTGCATGACGCGCGACAGCGCCTCACCTCCAGCTCCGGCACCCGCGCTTCCTTCGATTTCGAACTGCTCGACGAGTATGCCAGCTCGCGCCTCGGTGGCCTCTTGGCCGTGCCGGCGCTGGTGCTGATCCTGGCGCTGTTCGCGAGCCTCTGGGTCTCGCCGCTGGCGGCAGCCGGCTGGGCTGCGGCGGTGATCGCCGCCAACCTCGTGGTGATCGGCCTGTGCCGGCGGTTCAAGACCGAGGATCCGGCCAAGTTCAACGCCGGCCAGTGGACAGCGACGTTCATCGCCGCAGAGGTGGTGAACGGCATCTCATGGGCGCTGCTGGCTCTGTTCACGCTGGTGGCGCAGGACAGCCAATTCTTGCTGGTGGCGATGTTCGCGATGACGCTTGTCGGCATCGCGGCCAACGCGGTGTCCACCCGCACGCTCCCCGGCGCGACGTTGATGAGCACCCTCCCCGCCTCGGCGACGGTGACGATCACACTGCTGCTGGCCGGCGGCACGCTCAACTGGTCGCTGGCGGCGGTGGTGGTGGGCGGCGAGCTGTTCTTCGTCTATCTCGCCAAGCAACTCTACGCCTCGGAACTCGAGACCATCGAGCACCAGGCGGAAAAGGACGCGCTGATCAATGAGCTCGAGGAAGCGCGCGAGATGAGCGACGAGGCGCGGCGCCATGCCGAGCAGGCCAACATCGCCAAATCGCAGTTCCTCGCCACCATGAGCCACGAGCTGCGCACGCCGCTCAACGCCATCATCGGCTTTTCCGAAGTGCTGCAGTCCGAGTTGCTGGGGGCGCACAATGTGCCGCAGTACAAGGAATATGCCGGCGACATCCATTCGTCCGGCCAGCACCTGCTCAACCTGATCAACGAGCTGCTCGACCTCTCCCGCATCGAGGCGGGCAAGTACGACCTCAACGAGGAAGCAGTATCGCTGATCGACATCGCCGAGGATTGCCGCCGCATGGTGGAAATCCGCGCCAAGGGCAAAGGCATCGAGCTTTCGGTCAGCTATGCTCACAACCTCCCAAAACTCTGGGGCGACGAGCGGGCGATCCGCCAGGTGGTGCTGAACCTGCTCTCCAACGCCATCAAGTTCACCCCGCAATCGGGCAAGGTGCACCTGATGGTGACACGCTCGGGCGATGGCGGGCAGCTCTTGAGCGTGCGCGACAACGGGCCGGGCATCCCCGAAAACGAGATCGAGACGGTGCTCTCGTCGTTCGGCCAGGGTTCGCTGGCGCAGAAGACCGCCGAACAGGGCGCGGGCCTCGGCCTGCCGATCGTCCAGAAGATCATGGAGCTGCACCAGGGGCGGTTCGACCTGTTCTCAAAACTCCGCTTCGGCACCGAAGTGATCGCCACCTTCCCGCGGGCCCGCGTCATGGATGCGCTGGCGCCGGTGGTGGAAAAGAAGCCGCGGCTGCAGATCTACTCGGAAGCCAGCTGACGGCCGCGCAAGCGGGACCTTCTGGCAATGGCCGAGACGGCCGCCGCACCGCATACTCCCCGGCAAAAGTGGGGAGAATCCAGACCATGTCCGCTGTAACCAATGTCGACGAGCTGACCCGGCTCGCGTTCGAGAACTGCATCTTTCCGGTGACCGATCAGCGCGTGGTGCGCGAACAGGGGCCGATTGTCTATGTCGCGGCCGACGGCATCGCGCTGACCGACAATCACGGCGTCACCCGGCTCGACATGATGGGCTCGCACACCCGGGCCAACTCGCTCGGCTATGGCAACCGCGAGATCGCGACGGCGGTGTTCGAGCAGATGAGCGCGGTGCACTATGTCGGCACGGCCAGCCATTTCGCCGAGCCGACGCTGCGGCTGGCGGGCAAGCTCGCCGAACTGGCGCCGGGACGGCTGAAGCGCTCGGCCTTCACCAGCGGCGGTTCGGAATCGGTGGAAACGGCGCTGAAGCTCGCCAAGCAGTACCAGCGCGAGAGCGGCAAGAAGCCCCGGGCCTACAAGACGATTTCGCGCTGGAATGCCTATCACGGCGCCAGCATGGGCGCGCTGTCGGTGACCGACTGGCTGGCGGTGCGCGACGTGTTCGAGCCGCGCGTGCCGGGCCACAGCTTCATCCCCAACCCGACGCGCTACCGCAACCCGTTCGGCATGCCGGAGGACGAGTATGCCGAGCTCTGCGCCACCTATCTCGAGCGCGAGATCCAGTTGCAGGGGCCGGAGAGCGTTTCGGCGTTCATCGGCGAGGCGGTGATGCAGGCGCACGGTGTGCAGGTGCCGCCCCGGCGCTACTGGGACCAGGTGCGCGAGATCTGCGACAAGTATGGCGTGCTGCTGATCGTCGACGAGGTGATCACCGGGTTCGGCCGCACCGGCACCTGGTTCGCCAGCGAACACTTCGGGCTCGAGCCCGACATCATGACCATGGCCAAGGCGCTGAGCGCCGGCTACGGGCCGATCGGCGCGGTGATCACCCGCGACGAGATCGCCGACGCCATCCCGCTGTTCCGCCACGTCCACACCTTCGCCGGCCACGCCAGCATGGCGGCGGCAGCGAACACCGCGATCCACATCAAGCAGCGCGACGGGCTGGTGGAAGCAGGGAACCGCAACGGCACCCGCTTCGGCGAGGAGCTGACGGCGGCGCTCGGCAACCACCGCATCGTCGGCCAGGTCCGCGGGCTCGGCATGTGGTGGTGTGTGGATTTCACCGCCGACAAGGCGACCAAGGCGCCGTTCACCGACGACACAGTAGCAGCCATCGTCCGCCGCATGAGCGACCACGGCATCCTCGCCTGCACCATCGGCACGGCCCTGGAAATGGCCCCGCCGCTGATCGCAACGCCGGAGCAACTGGCGAAGGCCGTGGAGGTTTGCGCGCGGTCGGTGGAGGAAGTGGCGCGGGAACGGGGGCTTTAGTCCCCCACTACTTCGCCGGTCGCCATCTCGACAAAGGCCAACGCATCTCGCCGTCTCGTGAACGGGTTGCCGTACTTGGACAGCTGGCCATGGCGGTAGGCCAGGGCTTCCTCGATGATCGGGTGCCAGCGCGGGTCGAACGCCGTGAGTGCCCACTCGCCGGCCGCCGATTTCGACGCGATCTGGCCGGTGGCCGTGGCGTAGGCGAGGCGGCTCATCCCGAGGACACCCCACATCGGGAGGGCGCGGCCGAGCATGGCGGGGGAGAGGCCGGAGGCGTCGGACAGCCAGCGACGCCAGTAGGTGGCGGCGTTGTCGCGGACCCAGGTGATCAACCGGTCGCGGTCTTGCCAGAGGGCAGCGCGATCGAGGTGGCCGATCAATGTCACGGCGTCGGGCAGCGCGTGCCAGGTGACCGGGTTGCGGTTGCCGCGAGCCGATATGACGAAGTCGCCCTGCTGCGAGGTGGGGCCGTCGGCGATGGCGTCGGGGCCGGCGCGGAGTTCGCCGGCAGTGAGCCAAATGCCGTCGAGGCTCGGCAGGGTCGGGTCGGTGCGGTAGCTGCGGTGGACGAGCACCAGCGCTTCGGCATCCTCGTCGGTGAGTTCACGCGACAGCACAGCGACGAAATCGAGATCGGTGCGGCCCGGACGGAAGTCGCCGTCGGCGATCGAGCCGATGAGGTGGAGGCCGCTGATCAGGTCGCCAGTGTTGCGCTGCAGCAGGGCAACGAAGTGGCCGGTCGCGAGGTCGATGGTCGCCTCTGCTCCCGCCACGATCATCGCCTAGGCTTCCTTGTCGCTGACCCCGGCGCTGCCGAAGGTAGCCATGTTGTTGTGGAGGTGGAGCGCAGTCTTGGCAAGTACGGCCGCCAGCGCGGCGCCGCTCCCCTCCCCCAGCCGCATGCCGAGGTTGAGCAGTGGGCGCTTGCCCATCGCCTCGAGCGCCCTCGCGTGGGCGTGCTCGCCCGAAAGGTGGCCGAAGATGCAGTGGTCGATGGCATCGGGGTTCACCGCCTGCGCGATGGCGGCGGCGGAGGTGGCGACGAAGCCATCGACGATGACCGGGATCTTCTGCTGGCGGGTCGAGATGATGGCGCCGACCATGGCGGCGATCTCGCGGCCGCCGAGGCGGGCGAGGATGGCGAGCGGATCGCCGAGCGCGTCCTTGTGCAGCGCCAGGGCGCGATCGACCGCGTCGGCCTTGCGCTTCAAGCCCGCATCGTCGACTCCGGTGCCGCGGCCGACCCAGTCGGCGCCGGTGCCGCCGAACAGCGCGGCATAGATGGCGGCGGCGACGGTGGTGTTGCCGATGCCCATCTCGCCGATGGCGAGGAGGTCGGGCTTACCGGCCACCGCTTCCATGCCGTAGGCGACGGTGGCAGCGCACATGCGATCGTCCATGGCGGCGGTGCGGGTGATGTCGCCGGTGGGGAGTTCCAGCGCCAGCTCGAAGACGCGGAGGTTAAGCTCGTGCAGCGCGCAGATCTGGCTGATCGCGGCGCCGCCGGCGGTGAAGTTGGCGACCATCTGGGCCGTCACCTCGCGCGGGAAAGCCGAGACGCCCTGGTCGGTGACGCCATGATTGGCGGCAAAGATCGCGACCATCGGGTTGTCGAGCGTCGGCTTGGCCTTGCCCTGCCAGCGGCCGAGGAACTCGACCAAGCCCTCCAGTTCACCGAGCGAGCCGGGCGGCTTGGTGAGCTGGCGATCGCGCTGGCGGATGGCGGCGACGGCGTTCTCGTCGCCCGAGGGAGCGATGTGCAGGAGGTCGATGATGTCAGCAAAGGGGGACGGCAATTTCGGCTCCGGCTCGGGGGACGCCACTCATGGGCGAGTCCGGGGCCAAGAGTCCAGCGCGATCGCCTCAACCGGTGCCGAGGTGGGCCTTGAGGTCAGCTTCGCCCCAGCCCATCAGGATGTTGTGGTTCCAGGCGAAGACCGGACGCAGGACCGGTGCAAAGGTGCGCATCCACGGCTTGCCCAGGTCGACGCGCCAGTCGTAGCGCACGGTTGTCGCGTCGCCGTCGGCGCTGAGGGTCCAGAGCCCGACGCCGTTGAGCTCGCCGCTGGCGCGGCCCTCGATCTGGTGCATTGGCTCGATGCGGGTGGACTCGACATCGAAGGTGATGGTGTAGGGCAATGCCGTCGCCCAGGTGAGGCGGCGGAGCGCGCCAACCCCGCTGGCGTTACCGTCACGGAGCCGCTCCACGTGGCGGACGGCGCGCCACCACGAAGGCCAGGCGTCGACATCGACGATCTCGGGCCAGACCCGATCCAGCGGCGCGGCGATGCGCCAATGCGACACCAGCTCGAACTGCGTGACAGCCATCTTGCATTGCCCCCTCGGCTGAAGGACAAGCGGAGCATCCACCCATGGCAAGGGAACCGCAAGTGAGCGACGACGCGCCTCGCACGCCCCCGCGGCAGGACAATTATCGCCCCGGCCCGCAGCCCGAGCCGCCACAAGCGCCGGCGGCCTATGGCTGGCGGCTGGCCGACGACCTGATCATGGGCCTCAGGTTCTTCTCGCGCCTGCCCACCGGCGACAGCCCGTTCGAGAAGCCAAACCTCAACCGGATCGCAGTGGGGCTGAGCTTCACCAGCGTCGCCATCGGGTTCCTGCCGGCGCTGCTGATGATGATCACCGCCTGGCTCGGCGTGCCGAGCTATTTCGCGGCGAGCCTCGGCGTTGCAGCGACGCTGATTGCTACAGGCGCCATGGCCGACGATGCGCTGGGCGACAGCGCCGACGGGCTGATCGGCGGGACGACGATCGAGCGGCGGCTCGAGATCATGAAGGACAGCCGCCACGGCACCTATGGCGTCGCGGCGATCGGGCTCTACCTGCTGCTTCGGGTAACCGCGATCGGTGCAGTGGCGGCGTACAACCCGCTGGCGGCCGGGGCCATCTGGCTGGCTTCGACCGTGATCGGCCGCTCGGCTTCGCTGTGGATTAGTGTCGCTCTGCCCAATGCGCGCGAGGGCGGGGCTTCGGCATCGGTCGGGCGGGTGTCGCGGAAGGCGTTCTTCGGCGGCATGGCGTTCGCGGTGCTGCTGGCGTTCGTGCTGGCGGCGCCGTTCACCAGCGTGGTGGCGGTGATCCTGTCGCTCGCCGCGGCGGCGGGCGTCGCGGCGGCATGGGTATGGACGTGCCGCAAGCTCATCGGCGGGCAGACCGGCGACCTGATTGGGGCGCTGCAAGCGCTGATCGAGGTCGCCGTGCTGACCGTGCTGCTGGTGTTCGTCTAGGCGGCCACTGCCTCGGGCATGGCGGAGTGCAGTTTGATGGCAGCGCGCACCTGCGGGCGGGCCTTCATCCGTTCGAACCAAGCGCGGATGTTCGGGAACTCGGCCAGCGGAGTTTTGGCCGCGCCGGCCCAGTTGACCATCACGAACAGGTAGGCGTCGGCGACGGTGAACTGCTCGCCGAGCAGCCAGGTCTTGCTGCTCAGCTGCTGCTCGACGATGGCGTAGCGGGCGGCGATGCGCCTGCGGGCATAGTCCTGCGCCAGCTCGCCGACTTCGGGGTGGAACAGCCACGGCGAGTAGGTCTTGTGTAGCTCCGTGCCGAGGAAGGTGAGCCACTGGTTGAGCTCGCGGCGCTCCGTCGTGCCGTGCGCCGGAGCCAGCCCGGCCGCAGGGTTCAGATCGGCGAGGTACTGCAGGATGATGCCGGCCTCGCTGACCTCGGTGCCGTCGTCGAGCCCGAGCAGCGGCACGTAGTTGCGGTCGTTGATCTCGGTGTAGAGCACGCCGTCGGCCAGGGTGTGCGGTTCGCCGATGATGTCGACATAGACAAAGTCGAGCGCAATGCCGGCCTCGGAGGCCACGATGGCCGGGGCGAGCGAGCATCCATAGGGGTGGTAGTAGAGCTGCATTTCAGTCTCTCCGGTTGGTGGTGCCAGAGAGCTAGTCGCGGCAACTGCGAAAGGCGAACGGCGATTTCGCCTGTTGCATTTGCATGCGCGCAAGCGCGCGAAGTGCTATCTCTGCGGGATGGAAAACTGGAACGACCTGAAGCTGGTGTTGGCCATCACCCGCGCCGGCACCCTGGGCGGTGGCGCTACGGCGCTGGGCGTCAACCACTCCACCGCCTTCCGGCGGCTCAACGCACTCGAGGAAAAGCTCGGGGTGCGGCTGTTCGAGCGGCTGCCGGGCGGGGTTTACCAGACGACCACCGAGGGTGAGCGCGTCGCCACCACCGCCGAGCGGGTGGAGACCGAAGCCGATGCGCTGAGCCGCGAAGTCGGCGGGCGCGACCAGCGGCTGGTCGGCGCGCTGCGCGTCACTTCGTCGGAGACGCTGGCCTACAGCGTGCTGACGGAACAGCTGGCGCGGTTCCGCGAGGCGCACCCGGGGATCGTCGTGGAGCTCGTGGTCGACAACCGGGTGCTGAGCCTCAGCCGGCGCGAGGCCGATATTGCGCTGCGGGTGACCCGGCCAAAGGAGCCCGACCTGTTCGGGCGAAAACTCGCCGACGTCGCCTGGGCCATCTATGGCGCGCCGGCACTCGGGCCGCTCAGTGAGATCGCCGGACGCGACTTCATCGGCTGGGGCGCCGAGGTGACCGGGATCGCGGCCGCCGACTGGCTGGGCGAGAAGATCGAGCCGCGTCATATCGTCTATCGCGCAAACAGCCTGATCAACCAGTTCACCGCAGCCAAGGCCAGAATCGGCTACGCCGTGCTGCCCTGCTACCTCGGCGACATCGAGCCTGGGCTGGTGCGCGCCAGCGACGGGCCGGTCATCGAGTTGACACGCGAGCTGTGGATCGTCACCCATGCTGACCTCAGGAAGACGGCGCGAGTCAGGGCCTTCTTCGATATCGTCGGCGACGGGCTGGTCGCGCAGAGTTCACTATTCTCCGGCCAGCGCGGTGCTTGAATTGCGACTGGGGCTCACCATTATCGTGGGGAGCGCCAGCGTTTGGTTTGTCGCGCTCTCGAACCGGAAAAGTCTGCAACTTTTCCTGAGAACGCTCTAAGGGATCTGCATGCTGTTCATCGGTTTCGCCCTCGTCATCGCCATCGGACTGGCCCTCCTGGTCAGCGCCGACGCGGGGTCGATGGTCGGCCTCACGCAGGACCAGCTCGGGCAGTTGCTGCCGATGGTCGCGATCCTGATCTTCATCGCGGGCGGGCTGTTCTCGCGGCGCTACAAGTTCTCCGAACTGTTCGGCAACCTGATCGTTTGGGCCGGCATTTTTGGCGTCGTGCTGGTCGGCTACACTTATCGCGATGACCTGACGCTGGTGGCGTCTCGGGTGTTCGGCGAGCTGATGCCGGGGATCGCGGTGGTCGACGGCGAGCGCGGCAGCGCCACCTTCCGCGGCGGTCGCGACGGGCATTTCCAGATCAATGCCACGGTCAACGGCTCCGACATCCACACCATCTTCGATACCGGCGCCAGCGCCGTGGTGCTGACGCATGACGACGCGCAGAAGGCCGGCTACGCCACGGAGACGCTGCGCTATGACGTGTCGGTCTCCACCGCCAATGGCACGGGCAAAGCGGCGGCGGTGACGCTCGACCAGGTCGAGGTTGGCGGGATCGTGCGCAACAACGTACGTGCGTTCATCGCCGAACAGGGGGCGCTCGAGCAGAGTCTGCTCGGCATGACCTTCCTCGGCACGCTCAGCCGCTATGCGGTGAGCGGAAACGCGCTGGAACTGGTCGACTGAGCCGCGCTGAGGCATAGTTCTCCGAGATCACGGAGACCTCGATGCCCACTCGCCCATATGACGAAGCCCTGCTGCGCCAATCCTTTGCCGTCGCCAAGCGCTCGCGCGAGGGTGGCGACCACCCGTTCGGCTCGCTGCTGGCGGACAAGAACGGCAAGGTGCTGCGCGAACAGGGAAACGGCTACAGCTCGGAAGGCGGCGATCGCACGGCGCATGCCGAAAAGCTGCTGGCATCGTGGGCGGCCAAGAACCTCAGCCTCGACGAGCTGAAGGACTGCACCCTCTACACCTCGGCAGAGCCTTGCGCGATGTGCTCGGGCGCCATCTACTGGGCCGGCATCGGCCGGGTGGTGTTCGGACAGACCGAGCGCGACCTGAAGGCACAGACCGGCGCGCATGAAGAGAACCCGACGCTCGACCTGCCCTGCCACATCGTGTTCGAGGCGGGACAGCGGCCAACCGAGATCGTGGGGCCGCTACTGGCCGAGGAAGCGGCGCAGCTGCAGGCGGATTTCTGGAAGGACAAGCACTAGCGGTCAGACCGCCAGCTGCAGCTCTGGCTCGAGCGCTTCGAACGCCCGCATGATCACGTCCGGCCCGGCGCCGCGCTTGCATGCGTCGACGCTGAGGATCTGGCGGAAGGTGCGGGCGCCGGCGCGGGCGTTGGCGAGGCCCAGCATGTGGCGGGTGATGTTGTTGAGCCGCGCGCCCTTGCCGATCTCGCGCTCGGCATAGTCGGCCATGGCGAGCATCACGTCGCGGAGCTCGATTTCCCGCTTCGGCGCGCCGAAGAAGCGCTCGTCGACCAGCGTCAGCAGCATCGGCTCGTGGTAGGCGACGCGGCCGAGCATCACGCCCGACAGGTGCGCCATGTGCGCCTCGGCGTCCTTGATGGTCTTGATGCCGCCGTTGAGGAACACCGGCAGCGGCTTCAGGCGCTCGGCAAGGCGGTAGACGCGCGGGTAGTCTAGCGGCGGGATCTCGCGGTTCTCTTTCGGCGACAGGCCCTTGAGCCAGGCCTTACGGGCGTGGACGTAGAGCGCATCGACGCCGGCCGCGACCATGGCGTCGGCGAAGCGATCGAGGCTCTCCTCGGTGTCCTGGTCGTCGATGCCGATGCGGCACTTCACCGTCACCGGCACGTCTGTCGCGTCGCGCATGGTGCGGACGCACTCGGCGACGAGCTCGGGCTCAGCCATCAGGCAGGCGCCGAAGCGGCCCGACTGCACGCGGTCTGACGGGCACCCGACATTGAGGTTGATCTCGGCATAGCCGAACACGGTGGCAATGCGGGTCGCCTCCGCCAGTTCCTTCGGGTCGGAGCCGCCGAGCTGCAGCGCCACCGGATGCTCCACCGCGTCGAACCCCAGCAGCCGGTCGCGCGGGCCGTGCACCACCGCCGCGCTAGTCACCATCTCGGTGAACAACAGCGCCTCAGACGTGAGCAGCCGATGCAGGTACCGACAGTGACGATCGGTCCAGTCCATCATCGGTGCCACCGAGAAGCGGCGGGCGGTTGCGAGGTCGTAAGCCATGGCCCGCAAATAGGGCATGCGAGGCGAAAATGCCAGCCATGCAGATTTAGCTTGGTTTCTAATAGTCTCGCTCGTTGACGTCGTATGTGCACTTATTATATGTGCACTTATGAAATCGAACCTGAGCTACAAACACCAGGCCCCGATGGGCTACCTGATCCATGAAGTCGCCCGGCTGATGAAGCGCCGCTTCGAGGAAGAGGCGAAGGTGCATGGCATCACGCTGCCGCAGTGGCGCGTGCTGGCACAGATCGCGCTGAACGACCGAATTACCCAGGTGCAGCTCGCGACCGCGGCCGACACCGACCCGATGACCATCTCGGGTGTGCTCGACCGGCTGGAGAAGCGTGGGTTGATTGACCGCTATCCCGACCCGACCGACAGCCGGGCCAAGCTCGCCCGGCTTACTGCCGAGGGCGAAGAGATTTTCACCACGGCCCGCAAAGTCGGGCTGTCCATGTACGAGGCCGCGCTCGAGGGCATCACTCCCGAGGAACGGCAGACCGTTATCACTGCGCTCTCCAGGATGCGCGAAAACCTTTCCGGCCAGACGGCCGATCTCGAGGAAGTCTGATTATGAACGCCCGCGTCACACCCCCTGCCCCCGGCGAAGCCAAGCCCGTCACCACTGCCGCCGTCGAAGCCGGCAAGCCTGAGGCTGCGGCTCCGGCAGCGCCCGAAGCTCCGGCCAAGAAGAAGCGTTCGGGCCGGCGGCTCGCCATCATGCTTGCCGTGCCGGTGATCCTTGCGGCGGGCGGCGGCTATTTCTGGCTGACCGGCGGGCGCTACGTCGAAACCGACAACGCCTACGTGCAGCAGCCGAAGGTGTCGATCTCGTCCGATGTCGCCGGCCGCATCATCTCGGTGGCGGTCAAGGACAACCAGACGGTGAAGGCCGGTGACGCGCTGTTCGCCATCGATCCCGAACCCTATCGCATCGCGCTCAGCCAGTCCGACGCGGCGCTCGCCACGGCGCGCGTCAACGTCGAGCAGCTGCGCGTCGCCTACTCGATCGCCAACGCCAAGCTCGACGCGGCCAATGCCACCCTCGCCATCCGGCAGAAGGAGTGGGACCGCGCCTCGAACCTGCAGAAGCAGGGCATCTCGGCTGAATCGGCGCTCGACGACTCGCGGCTGGCGCTGCAGCAGGCGCAGTCGAACGTCGCGCTCGAGCAGCAGGACGTGGCGAACGCCACGGCGGCGCTCGGCGGCGATCCTACGATCAAGACCGACGACCATCCGGCGGTGCGTGCGGCCCTCGCGGCGCGCGACAACGCCCAGCGCAACCTCGACAAGAGCACCGTGGTCGCTCCGGCCGACGGCATCGTCAGCCAGGTGGCCAGCCTCAATGTCGGCCAGTTTATCAACACCGGCTCGACCATCGCGACGCTGGTCGAGACCGGCGACACCTGGGTCGAGGCCAACTTCAAGGAAACGCAGCTGACCACGCTCGCCGTCGGCATGCCCGCCGAAGTGAAGGTCGACGCCTACCCGGGCCTCGCGATCGAATGCCAGGTGGCCTCGATCGGCGCCGCGACCGGCGCTGAGTTCGCGCTGATCCCGGCGCAGAACGCTACCGGCAACTGGGTAAAGGTCACGCAGCGCGTGCCCGTCAACATCGCGTGCGACACCGGGACGGACCTGCTCCGCGCCGGCATGAGCGCCACCGTCAACGTCGACACCAAGCCCGAAGGGGCCCAGGCTGCCGAAAGCCCGAAGGCCCTCTAAAATGGCTGCCGCAGCCGCTGCCGTCTCGGCCCCCACGGTCGTCGTCAAGAACAAGGGCCTGCTGACCGCCGCCATCATGGTGGCGGTGATCATGCAGGTGCTCGACACCACGATCGCCAACGTCGCCCTGCCCCATATGCGCGCCAGCCTCGGTGCGTCGCAGGACGAGATCAACTGGGTCCTCACCTCCTACATCGTCGCTGCGGCCATCGCGACGCCGCTGACCGGCTGGTTCTCCGACCGCTTCGGCCGGCGCAACCTGCTGCTCGCGGCGGTCGTCGGCTTCACCGCCGCCTCGCTGCTCTGCGGTATCGCCACCAACCTCGCGCAGATGGTGGTGTTCCGCGTCATCCAGGGCGTCTGTGGCGCCATGCTGGTGCCGCTGGCGCAGGCGACGATGATGGACATCAACCCGCGCGAGCAGCTCGGACAGGCGATGGCGATCTTCGGCGCCGGCATCATGTTCGGGCCGATCATCGGGCCGACGCTGGGTGGCTGGCTGACGGAAACGTTCAACTGGCGCGCGGTGTTCCTCGTCAATCTGCCTGTCGGCGTCATCGCCTTCTTCATGCTGGCGGCGCTGATGCCGCAGACACCGATCAAGATCCGCAAGTTCGACTTCTTCGGCTTCGGCATGCTGGCGCTCGCGGTGGCATCGCTGCAGATGCTGCTCGACCGCGGCCAGGGCGTCGGCTGGTTCGACTCCAGCGAAATCTGGCTCTACCTGCTGCTCGCCATCTCCGGGCTCTGGGTGTTCATCGTCCACTGCCTGACGGCAGAGAACCCGTTCATGGACATGGGAATGTTCAAGGACAGGAACCTCGTCACCGGCCTCGTGCTGATCTTCATCACCGGCATCACGCTGTTCTCGGGCCTCGCGCTGCTGCCGCCGATGCTGCAGAACCTGATGGGTTTTCCGGTGATCGAAACGGGCCTGCTGATGGGGCCGCGCGGTATCGGCACGATGGTGTCGATGATCGTCGTCGGCCGGCTGGTGTCGAAGTACGACCCGCGCCTCCTGGTCGTCGGCGGCACCCTGTTGATGGGCTACTCGCTCTACATGATGACCGAGTTCGACATCGTCATGGGCTCGGGCCCGATCCTCATCTCAGGGTTCCTGCAGGGCATTGGCATGGGTTTCGTGTTCGTGCCGCTCAACTCGCTGGCCTTCGCCACCATCAACGCGAAGTACCGGGTCGACGCGACCGCGATGTTCAGCCTCATCCGCAATGTCGGCCAGGGCGTCGGCATTTCGGTGGTCACCACCATCCTCGCGCAGATGCAGGTGGTGAACTATGGCGAGCTGGCCGAGCGGATCACCCTCGACTCCGGCCCGCTGCGCGACTTCGCGGCGGCCTATGGCGGCTTCGCCAACGTGGTCGGCACCATCCACGGCATGATCACCCAGCAGGCGGCGATGCTCGCCTTCCTCGATGACTTCCAACTGATGATGATCCTGACCTTCGTGTCGCTGCCGATCGTCTTCTTGCTGCGCCGTCCCAAGGCGGCAAAGCCGATGACTGCGGAGGAACGCGCCCACGCCATGGGCGAGTGACGACGCCGATGACTGCCCCGGTCGCGTCTCGGCGACCGGGTGACCACCACAACTACAGGGTATTACGACATGGCCAGCCAGTTTGAGATTGTTCACGACCTCCTCGATCTCGCCGGCGCCCGCTGGACCGTCGACGTGTTGTCGGTGATGCGGGACGGCAAACTCAGGTTCAATGAGATCTCCCGCGCTGTCGACGGCATCTCGCAGAAGCAGCTGACGCAGACGCTGCGCAACCTGCAGCGCCACGGTTTCGCGGCACGCGCCGCCTTCGCCACCATCCCGCCGCGCGTCGAGTACGAGCTCACCGAGCTCGGCCGCGACTTCGCTGCCAGCGTCCACCCGCTCGGCTCATTCGCCGTGCGCAACCAGCAGAGCATCGAAGCGGCGAAGCGGGACTTCGACGGCGGGGCGGAGGCCTAGTCGTCGTCCTGCGGCGAGGCCTTGGTCTCGAAGTAGCCGACGAGGTTACGGGCGAAGCGCTCGCTGAACCCGGCGACGAAGCCGACCACGGTGTAGAAGTAGATGCTCACCGGCGTGCCCAGCGCGGGCTCCGGGATCAAACTGGTGCCGACGATCTTTGACGCAAAGATCGCGCAGACGACAGTGGCGAAAATGGCCCCGACAATCGGCAGCACTCCGCCGGTGAACAGCAGAAACTGCCGCGAGCGGCGGGAGCCATCGAAGTCGGACAGCCGCAGCAGCACGCTGACGAGGCTGCCGAGCAGCCCGAACGTGGCGCTGACCACCACGATGTTGGTCGAGAGGGCTTCCCAGGCGATCTGGGCCGAGACTTCGATGGGCAAAGGCTCAGGGCCGCTCCTGCTGAAGATCCAGAAATAGATCGCAAAGGTGATCACACCGAGAGCGACGACGATGAAGAACGAGGTCACAGCTCCCTTCAGCACCAGATAGGCCGGCGCGTTGCTGGAGACCTCCATTCGCAACGCCTTGACGATGGAGTCGGCCAGATCGAGGTGCCCCGCCGTCACCGCGCGAACGGCAAGCCGGGCCTGCCGGTAGACCGACTCCGGCTGGCGGGCCCGCGACAGCGAGTCGGCCAGCGCCACGAGATGCGCGAGAATGGTGGCGGCGCGCTTGTCCTTGAGGATCGCGGGGTTGCTCTGCTGCGTCGCCTCCAGCTCGTCGAGCAGCAGCTTGGCATCGGTCGGCGCGGCGGAGTCGGTGAGGCTCTGCGCCTCGTCGACGAGCTTGCGCAGATCAGCCGCGGTCTTGCTGGCGTCACCCGCCGCCTTGCTCATGGTAGAGCGTGCCGCCGCGGCCTCGGCGGCCTTCCGCTCCTGCTCGGCGGCCTTGGCATCCGCAGCCGCCTTTGTATCGGCAGCCTTCGCCTCCTCCGCTGCCTTCTCCTTGGCCAGCGCGGCGAGGCGCGCATCGGCGTCGAACTTCGGCGGCGCACCGCCCCCGGCGGCCGGCGCTATCCCGACTTGGTCAGCCATCATTTCCCCCAGACTTGCCCCCCGCAAGCAGCCTGCGCCGTTTCCCGGCGGCAAAACATTCGTACTGATCCGGACGGTCGCGTAAGGGCTGGAGGGGCCCGTGCTGTGGGCGCATGCGAGGCCTGCGCCGGTCCCTTGGCTCCGCCATTGTTGCTGACCTGGCAAAGACTTACATACGTCGCGGGCGCAAAAGTGGGGTTCGAAATGACCAACTCGGCTCAACGGCCTCGGGTCGTCGTGATCGGCGGTGGGTTTGGCGGCTTGGCTGCCATCCAGAAGCTCAAAGGCGCCGATGTCGACATCACCGTCATCGACCGGCGCAACCATCACCTGTTCCAGCCGCTGCTCTACCAGGTGGCGACCACTGCGCTGAGCCCATCGGAAATCGCCTGGCCGATCCGTATGCTGGTGAAACACCGGCCGGAGGTGACGACGCTGCTCGGCAACGTCACCGGCATCGACAAGGCGGCGCAGCTGGTCGAGCTCGAGGATGGCGGGCGGGTCCCCTACGACAGCCTGATCATCGCCACCGGCGCCCGGCATGCCTATTTCGGCCACGACGACTGGGAGCCGTTCGCGCCCGGCCTCAAGACGCTCGAGGACGCGACCGCCATGCGGCGCCGGCTGCTGCTGGCGTTCGAGGCGGCGGAGCGCGAGACCGATGCGGACAAGCGCAAGGCGTTGCTGACTTTCGCCATTATTGGTGCCGGCCCCACGGGCGTGGAACTGGCCGGAGCGGTGATCGAGCTGGCGCGCACGACGCTCAAGCACGAATTCCGGTCGATCCGGCCAGAGGAGGCGCGCGTCGTGCTGATCGAGGCCGGGCCGCGGGTCCTCGCCAACTTCCGCGAGAACCTCTCGGCCTACGCCAAGTCGGCGTTGGAAAAGCTCGGCGTCGAGGTGATGCTCGGGCAGCCGGTCACCGAGGTGACGGCCGACACGGTCGCCTTTGACGGGCAGGTGCTGCACGCCAACACCATCATCTGGGCGGCCGGCGTGCTGGCGTCGCCGGCGGCCAAGTGGCTGGGGGTCGAGGCCGATCGGGCCGGGCGGATCAAGGTCGAACCCGACCTCACGGTGGCCGGGAGCCCCAACATCTTCGCCATCGGCGACACGGTCTCGGTGCTGGCGCCGAACGGCAAGCCGGTGCCTGGGATTGGCGATGCGGCCAAGCAGGGCGGCAAGTACGCCGCCTCGGTGATCCGCGCGCGGCTCGAGGGCCGGACCGTCGGGCCGTTCCGCTACAAGCACCTGGGCGACATCGCCACCGTGGGCAAGAGCGCCGCGCTGATCGATTTCGGCTGGATCCAGCTCACCGGCTGGATCGGCTGGTGGACCTGGGGGCTCGCCCACATCTACTTCCTGATCGGGCTGAAGAACCGTATCTCGGTGGCGATCAGCTGGCTTTGGATCTACCTCACCGGCCATCGCAGCGCCCGGTTGATCACCTGGGGCGAGGCCGGCAGCGGCAAGAAGTGAGGTTTCGCCGCCCGAGTTGACGGTCTAGGATCGCCGGATGGACGGCATCGACAGGCTCGATCACGCCTCGGAACACGGCCGCTGGACGCTGTGGCGCAAACGGCCGCCTCTGGCTTTGCAGCCGCATGTCGTCGAGCTCGAGGGCTATGCCGAGACCGGCGGCGCACCGCTGGTGCGGCGTGAGCTGCCCTTCTCCGGCATCCCGCTCATCCTCGTGTTCGAGCACCACTTCAGCGTGTTCGCCGAAGACGGCGGCGAGAGCGTCCGGCTCGGGCAGAGCTTCGTCGCCGGCCTCACCGACCAGCCGACATTGGTCGGCTCGCCCGGCCATGCCTTCTGCATGCAGGTCAATTTCACCCCGCTCGGCGCACGCCGCATCCTCGGGCTCGACCTGCACGAAATCGCCGGACTGGTGGTGCCGGCCGACGCGGTGCTCGGCGCAGTGTTCCGCGGGCTCGAGGACCAACTGGCGCATGCCCGTTACTGGCCGCGGCGCTTCGCCATCATCGAGCACTACCTGCTCGAGCGGCTCGAACACAACGCCGCGCCGACGCCGCTGGTCGAGGCGGGCTACGCACAGCTGGTTGCTGCTGGCGGCGCTATCGATATCGGCGCGCTCGCGGCAAAGCTCGAGGTGAGCCGCAAGCACCTGGGTAGCCTGTTCCGCCGCGAGATCGGCATGACACCAAAGGCGGTCGCACGGCTGTTGCGGTTCGAAACGGCGCTCTCGGCGCTGCGCTCCGGCCGGGTGCGCTCGCTGGCCGATCTGGCCTATGCCTGCGGCTATGCCGACCAGTCGCATTTCAACGGCGAGTTCCGGTCGATGAGCGGGCAATCGCCGACGGCCCTGCTCCGCACCATGCTGCCGGATGGCAGTACCCTGGCGCCACTGAGGTAACAAATCTCCAAGACCGTCCGGCCGCATTAGAGCCAGCCTCCTCCCAAACAAGGAGATGAGAAATGGCTTCGACTGTGATCCCCTGCCTTACCTACGAGGATGCGCCGGCGATGATCGACTGGCTGTGCGAGAATTTCGGCTTTGTCCGCCACGAGATCAACGGCGACGGCAACGGCGGCATCTCGCATGCCGAACTACGGCTCGGCGACGGCATGATCATGCTGGGCTCGCCACACCCGCACACCGAGTTCGGGCGCGCCATCGCGACGCCCGACAAGCTCGGCGGCACGACGCAGAGCCCCTACATCATCGTCGATGACGTGGATGGGGTTTACGCCAAGGCGAAAGCCAACGGCGCCGAGATCGTCCGCGACATCCGCACCGAGAGCTATGGCGGCCGCGGCTTTGCCTGCCTCGATCCGGAAGGGCACCTGTGGAGCGTCGGCAGCTACAGCCCGTGGGCGCATGCCTGAATAGGAAAGGCCGGGCACCTTGCGGTACCCGGCCTTTCCGACTCAATTTCTACGCCAGATCAGGCGGCCGAAATCTCGGTGACGGCGACCTTGCCGGTGCGGCGGTCTTCGCCGGTCTCGAACGAGACCTTCTGGCCTTCGCTCAGGCCGGTGAGGCCAGCGCGCTGCAGAGCGGTGGCGTGAACGAACACGTCCTTCGCGCCGCTATCGGGCTGAATGAAGCCGTAGCCCTTCTGATCGTTGTAGAATTTGACGGTGCCCTTTTCCATCGGGGAGTCCCTCTTCGCAGTGATGTGGTGGGCAGAACGACATGCGATCATCCTGCCCGGTCAGTCGAATTTTGGAAGTCCTATCGTGCGCCTGACCGAGAGTGGGGGCATACGGCCGGAAGTCAGCCAAATGTCGATGGCAAACGAGATAATCGGCGCGCGCAAGATTGGCAAGTGAGCGCGCGCGATCACATCACGCTTTGGAAACGATACGGTTCGGCGACAGCCAGCAGGGCGGCATGGCGCCGGCGAGGTTGGAGAGCGGCAGCACCTCGGGCTTCAGCCGGATCCCGAGCACGTCGCCCATGAAGGCGCGGCGGGCTTCGACGCGACCCCAGACGTCGGGGAAATCCGTCTTCAGCTCCGCCCTGCCCCGCTCGTCGAGCAGCGCGATACCATCCTCGATGTTGGCGCCATAGTACGGTGGGCCGGCCGCCGGGATGATGTCGCACTGCACCGCCTGGCCGGAGAGGAACGGTTCTTTCGAACCCGGATAGACCTGGGTGTTCATCCACTCGTCGAGGTGGATCAGGTGGCCGGGATTGAGCACCAGCTTGAAGAACGGCGTATCGAGGTGGCGACGCGCCAGCGCATCCAGTTCCCCGCCGGTGACGCCGATGCCGATGGTCTCGTACCACTCGGCGACACAGGCAAAGTATGGCCCGGCGAGGCGATCGACATAGTCGCGGACGTTCTCGGGCAACTCCGATTCGTCTTCCACCAGCCAGCCCATGCGGCTCGACAAGCCGCCCCAGTAGCCGACCGCCGAGGTCATCGGGTCGCCCTTCCTGAGCTTCTTGCCCGATGGGCTGTCGAGCCCGACCAGCCGGTCGCCCGACGAGAACATGGTGTGGCACGAGTGCGGCAGCACGCCGAGGCGCATCTTCTGCACCGCGTCGAACTCGCTCATCCCGGGCCGCACGTTGGCGATCAGCGCCTTCACTGCCTCCGAGCAGGCGACGGCGCCGAACTCGAACTGCGCGATCTGGACGATCTCGTTGACGGCGCGGAGGCCAGTCACCGAGTGCATCAGCAGCGCGTTGGCGTTCACCACCCGGCCATCGGCGCCAACGATCTGGCGCAGCGTATCGACGATGTAGGACGGGGTCTCGAGCCAAGATTCGGGCTTCGACGCCTCGTCGGGGCCAAAGTACTTCCAGCCGAGGACGCCGACGCGCTGGTTCTGCCCGATGCCGGCGTTGCGCAGCACCTCGGCCAGCGCTGGAGTCTTGGTACGGTCCTGCCCCATCAGCCCGAACGGCGGATAGAGCCGGGCCTCGACCTCGATCGCGGCATTGGCGGCGCGCCCGAGGTTCTCGGGGCCGGCGAGCAGCGTCGGGGTGGTGTCGGGGGTGATCAGCAGCAGCGCTTCCTCGAAGCGCGGATCGAACCCGGTGATGTAGCTCAGGTTCGCCGAATGCTCGCGGTCGGCATAGACCACCAGCGCATCGAGCCCGGCGGCCCGGCGCGCCCTGCCGAGGGCGGCGAAGCGGGCGAGGTAGACGGAACGGTCGAGTTCGGGACGCGTTTCGGGCACGCCGAAATCCGGCAGCTTGGCGTCAACAAGGCGAAAGGCAGGCATAGATGGAATCCCCCGTGTCCGACGCGATTAGTTTCGCAGTTCGGCGTTTTCCAGGAAAGTGAATGAAACCGCTTTCAAATGCAATTGCGCGCCCTGCTCCGTATGGCCGCAGGCGATCGGCACGCCACGAGAGTTGACAAGAGCCACAAAGAAGATGCTATTGAGAACCATTCGCAACTAAGTTTGTGACGTCGAGCCCACTCCGGATCGACCCGCACCCAAAGGCAGGACGATGGATATCGGTTCGAACGAGGTGTTTCCCGGCTGGCGCCGCGAGCGTGGCGATGCGTCGCTGACGGACGTGCATCGCAGCATCCCGGTGGCGAAGTCCGGCAGCTTCTGGAGGCGCGCGTTCGCCTTCATCGGCCCCGGCTATCTGGTTGCCGTCGGCTACATGGACCCGGGCAACTGGGCCACCTCGCTCGCCGGCGGCTCGCGCTTCGGCTACACGCTGCTGGTGGTCGCGCTGGTCTCCAACATCATGGCCATCGTGCTGCAGTCACTCTGCGCGCGTCTCGCCATCGGCTCCGGCCGCGACCTGGCGCAGGCCTGCCGCGACGCCTTCCCGCGGCCAGTCGCCTGGGTGCTGTGGCTGATGGCCGAGATCGCCATCATCGCCACCGACATCGCCGAAGTGATCGGCACCGCCATAGGCCTCAACCTGCTGTTCGGCATCCCGCTCGAGATCGGCGTCATCATCACGGCGCTGGACGTATTCCTGATCCTCTACCTGCAGCGGCTTGGCTTCCGCTGGGTCGAGGCGCTGGTGATAACGCTGCTCGGCGTGATCGCGGTGTGCTTCACGGTGCAGATCGCGCTAGCGGACCCGAACTGGGGCGACGTGATCCGCGGCTTCGCGCCGACCACCGAAATCGTCACCAACCCCGAGATGCTCTACCTGGCCCTCGGTATCCTTGGCGCCACGGTGATGCCGCACAACCTCTACCTGCACTCGGGCATCGTGCAGACCCGCGCCTATGGCGACACACTGCCGGAAAAGCGCGAGGCGCTGAAGTTTGCGACCATCGACTCAACCGTGGCGCTGATGTTCGCGCTGCTGATCAATGCCTCGATCCTGATCCTCGCCGCCGCCACCTTCAATGCAGTGGGCAACACCGCCGTGGCCGAGATCGGGCAAGCCCATAACCTCCTGGCGCCACTGCTCGGCCTTGCCATCGCTCCGACGCTGTTCGGCGTTGCCCTGCTCTGCTGCGGCATCAACTCGACGGTCACGGCAACGCTTGCCGGACAGATCGTCATGGAAGGCTTCCTGAAGATCCGCCTCGCGCCATGGCTCCGGCGACTGGTCACGCGCGGCATCGCCATCATTCCGGCCGCCGGCGTCACCATCTGGTTCGGCGAACAGGGCACCGGCCAGCTGCTGATCCTCACCCAGGTGGTGCTCAGCCTGCAGCTCAGCTTCGCGGTGTTCCCGCTGGTGATGTTCACCGCCGACAAGAAGAAGATGGGCGCTCTCGTCGCCCCGCTCTGGCTGGTGATTTTCGCCAGCGTCATCGCAGTGGTGATCGCAGCGCTCAATGTGAAGCTGCTCGTCGATTTCGGCGGCGCCCTGTTCTAGCCGCCTCAAGATTTGTTGGAGAAGTTCATGCTCAGCCGACGCTCATTCAGCGCCCTGCTCGTTGCCGCCATTGCGGTCCTCCCCCTCCCCGCCCTGGCGCAGGAAAAGTTCAAGGTGGTGACGACCTTCACCATCATCGCCGACATCGCGCGCAACGTCGCGGGTGACGCCGCAGTGGTCGAGTCGATCACCAAGCCCGGCGCCGAAATCCACGGCTACCAGCCGGGGCCGCGCGACATTGTCAGGGCGCAGGGCGCCAACCTCGTGCTGTGGAACGGCATGAACCTCGAGCAGTGGTTCGCAAAATTCTTCGAGAACGTGAAGGATGTGCCGCAGGTCGTGGTGAGCGACGGCGTCGAGCCGATGAGCATCGGCGAGGGGCCTTACACCGGCAAACCCAACCCGCATGCCTGGATGTCGCCGAACAACGCGCTGATCTATGTCGAGAACATCCGCAAGGCGCTGTCGCAGTACGACCCTGATAACGCCGCGACCTATGACGCCAATGCCGCGGCTTACTCCGAGCAGATCAAGGCGCTCGACGCGCCGCTGCGCGCCCGGCTCGACCAGATCCCGGCCGAGCAGCGCTGGCTGGTCACCAGCGAGGGTGCGTTCAGCTACCTGACGCGCGACTACGACATGAAAGAGCTCTACCTCTGGCCGATCAACGCCGACCAGCAGGGCACGCCACAGCAGGTCCGCAAGGTGATCGACGCGGTGCGCGCCAACAGCATCCCGGTGGTGTTTTCGGAGAGCACGGTGTCGGACAAGCCGGCCAAGCAAGTCGCCAAGGAAACCGGCGCCGCCTATGGTGGCATCCTCTACGTCGACTCGCTCAGCGAAGCCGACGGCCCGACGCCCACCTACCTGAAGCTGCTCGAAGTCACCGTCGACACCATCGCCAAGGGATTTGGTAAGTGACCATGACTGCCAACGTGCCGCACGAGGCATGGAACCCGGCGCCGCAGCCGAGCCTTGAGGTGGAGGGCGTCACTGTCGCCTATCCCAACGGCAACGTGGCGCTGCGCGACGCGACCTTCGGGCTCGGGGCCGGCACTATCGCCGGCCTCGTCGGCGTCAACGGCAGCGGCAAATCCACCCTGTTCAAGGCAATCATGGGCTTCGTGCAGCCGATCGCGGGCGAGGTCCGGATCGCCGGGCTGCCGGTGCGCGAGGCGCTGAAGCGCAACATCGTCGCCTATGTACCGCAGGCGGAAGAGGTCGACTGGAACTTCCCCGTGCTGGTCGAGGATGTCGTCATGATGGGGCGGCAGGGCCATATGGGCTTCTTCCGCATTCCCTCGGCGCGCGATCGCGAACTGGTCGAACAGTCGCTCGCGCGGGTCGGGATGAGCGACTATCGCAAGCGGCAGATTGGTGAGCTCTCAGGCGGGCAGAAGAAGCGCGTCTTCCTTGCCCGCGCACTGGCGCAGGAAGGCCAGATCATCCTCCTCGACGAGCCGTTCACCGGCGTCGACGTGCAGACCGAGGCGGCGATCATCGCGCTGATGCAGGAGCTGCGCAGCCAGGGTCACCTGATGCTGGTCTCGACGCACAACCTCGGCAGCGTGCCGGATTTCTGCGACCAGGTGGTGCTGGTCAACCGCACCGTGCTGGCCTTCGGCCCGACGGCCGAAGTGTTCACCCAGGCCAACCTCGAGAAGGCGTTCGGCGGCGTGCTCAGGCACTTCCAACTCGCTGGCGAGGATCTCCACGACGACACCGACAAGCGTCGCGTCACCGTGCTCACCGACGACGAGCGGCCGGTGGTGTTTTACGGCGAAAGCGGCGGCGGCAAGCCCGCCTCGCCGAGCAAGCCGGCGCAACAGGACCGGAAATGATCGAGGAACTGCTCGTCCCCTTCACCTACGACTACATGGTCAAGGCCATGTGGGTGTCGGCGCTGGTCGGCGCCGTCTGCGCCTTCCTCTCGGCCTACCTGATGCTCAAGGGCTGGTCGCTGATCGGCGATGCGCTCGGCCATGCAGTGGTTCCCGGGGTCGCGACGGCCTACTTGCTCGGCCTCCCCTACTCTGCCGGCGCATTCGTCGCGGGCGGCCTTGCCGCCGCCTCGATGGTGCTGGTTCGGGCGCGCACAAGGCTGCGGGAGGACGCCGTCATCGGCATCATCTTCACCTCGTTCTTCGCGCTCGGCCTGTTGATCGTGTCGCTCAACCCGACCGCCGTCGACGTGCAGGCGATCGTCATGGGCAACATCCTCGGCATCTCCGATGGCGACGTCATCCAGGTGGTGATCATCTCGCTGGTGTCGCTGGCGATCCTCGTCCTCAAGTGGAAGGACCTGATGCTGGTGTTCTTCGACGAGAACCACGCCCGCACCGTCGGACTCAACCCGCGCCTGCTCCAGGTGCTGTTCTTCGCCCTGCTCGCCGCCTGCACCGTCGCGGCACTGCAGGCGGTCGGCGCCATCCTCGTCATCGCCATGGTGGTCACACCGGGCGCCACGGCGTACCTCCTCACCGACCGGTTCCGGAACCTCTTGATCATCGCAGTGATCCTTGGCTCGGCCACCGCGGCGGTCGGCGCTTACATCAGCTTCTTCCTCGACGGCGCGACCGGTGGCGTCATCGTCTCGCTGCAGACGCTGCTGTTCCTCCTCGCCTTCTTCTTTGCCCCCAAGCACGGGCGGCTCGCCGCGCGCCGCCGGGCAATGCGCGAAGCGGGAGTGAACTGATGGACGCGCTCTACGCCTTCTTCGTCGAACCGCTGACCTACGACTTCATGCAGCGCGCCCTGATCGTCGCCATCCTCGTCGGCGCCGTCTCCGCGGTACTGTCGTGCTTCCTGGTGCTGAAGGGCTGGTCGCTGATGGGCGACGCGATCTCGCACGCCGTGCTGCCCGGCATCGTCATCGCCTACGTGATCGGCCTCCCGATCGCCATCGGCGCGTTCGTCGCGGGGCTCTTCGCGGCCGTGAGCACGGGATATCTAAAAGACAACAGCCGGATCAAGGAAGACACCGCCATGGGCATCGTCTTCACCGGCATGTTCGCGGTGGGTCTGGTGCTGTTTTCACGCATCGAGACCGACCAGCACCTAAGCCACATCCTGTTCGGCGACATGCTCGGCGTCACCTGGCAGGACCTGATCGAGACCGCCGTCATCGCACTGGGCACCCTCGCCATCGTCCTCGCCAAACGCCGCGACTTCCTGCTCTATGCCTTTGATCCGCAACACGCCCGCGCCATCGGCCTGCCGGTCAAGCTGCTGCACTACGGGCTACTGGCGCTGCTCTCGATCACCATCGTCGCGTCGCTCAAGGCCGTTGGCATCATCCTCGTCGTCGCCATGCTGATCGCCCCCGGCGCCATCGGCTTCCTCCTCGCCAAGCGTTTCGAAGCGATGCTCGCGATAGCGATGACCGTGGCCATCGGCTCCGGCGTGCTGGGCACGCTGATCAGCTTCAGCATCAACGGCGCGACGGGCCCATGCATCGTGCTGATCCAGGCCGCCGTGTTCCTGCTGGCGCTACTGTTCGCACCGGGCGGCGGGCTGCTGCGGAAGCGGGTGGCTTAGCCCGAGCCAGCCTACCCATCCAGCGCTTGCCAAAGGTCATGAGTATGCGCATATTTGTGCGCATACCTCGGAGATGTCGATGCCGAATGCCCTGCGCCGCGCCGCCAACCTCTCCATAGATGGCGATCTCATGGATGAGGCCAAGGCGATGAAGATCAACTTGTCCAGAGCGGCCGAGGTCGGGATCGCTCGCGCAGTTGCGGCCGAAAGGGCGCGACGCTGGTCGGAGGAAAACGCCGACGTGGTGCGAGGCACTAACGAGTACATCGCAAAGCATGGGCTTCCGTTGCAGAAGTACCGCGCATTCTAGATGGCGCAGTTCGACGTCTTCCGGCTCAGCGACGGCGAACTCGTTCTTGACGTGCAGACTGACCTGCTAGGTGACTTCGACAGCCGTATCGTCGTTCCGCTCATGCTGCCAGACCGAGCGCCGCCAAGACACAAGCGGCTGAACCCGCAGCTTGTCATTGAGGGAACGTCTTACGTGATGGTGACGCAGTTCATCATCACCGTAGAGGCACGAGCGCTTCGCAGCCCCATCGACAACCTCGATCGGCACTACGACGAGATCAAGTCCGCCTGCGATATGGTGTTCAACGGCTTCTAGTCCCCCACGGCCACTTCGGTGACCACCGACTTCGACAGCTGGCGCTCGCGGAGCCAGATGTAGAGGCCGGAGGCCATGACGATCGGGGCGCCGATGTAGATCCAGATATCGGGTGGCTGGTTGAAGACCAGCCAGCTCGCTCCGGTCATGAAGAAAATCTGCAGGTAGCCGAACGGGGCCAGCACCGAGGCCGGCGCGTAGCGATGGGCCGTGGTGATGAACAGGTGCCCGATCAGCGCCGCGACGCCGATGACGACGAAGCAGCCCCAGATCAGCGGATCGGTCGGCCAGACCCAGCCACCCAGCGAGAAGGGCAGCACGCAGATCGTGGCCACGCCGGCGGCAAAAAACTGCTGCGTCGAGGTGCTGTCGACGCCGGCGAGGCGACGGGTCGAGAGGTTGTAGAGGGCGGCGCAGACCGCGGTGCCCAGGGACAACAGCACCGCCGGATGAAATGCTTCGGTGCCCGGTCGCACGATGATCATCACGCCGAGGAAGCCGACGCCGATGGCCAGCCAGCGCCGCCAGCCGACCGTCTCGCCCAGCAGCGGGATCGACAGCGCGCAGAGGATCAGCGGCATGGTGAAGGAGATGGCCGAGGTGATGGTCAGCGGCAAGTAGACCACGGCGATGAAGTTGAAGATGGTCGAGCCGAGCAGGAACAGCCCACGCCCCACCTCGAGCTTCAAGTTGCGCGTTTTCACCAGCGCCCGGCGTTCGCGCGGCAGGAAGAACGCGAGCACCAGGATGAACTGGCCGGCGTAGCGGACGAACACCACCTCCATCGGCGGCAAACCGGCCTGCACCATCAGCTTGGCGCAGCTGTCGATCACCGTGTAGCAGAACAGCGCTGCGAGCATCAGGCCGATGGCAAACGGCCGGCGGTCCTCGACGGGCTTCACCACTCCGGGCACGGCTCAGTCCTCCACCGGCGCGACGGTGACGGTGCGGTGCAGCAGGCGCTCACGGAACCAGATGTAGACGCCGGAGCCGATGATGATCGGGGCGCCGACATAGAACCAGACATCGGGCGGCTCGGCGAAGATCAGCCAGCTGGCGAGCGCCAGCAGCAGCAGCTCGGTGTAGCTGAACGGGGCCAGCGCCGAGGGTGGCGCGTAACGGTGGGCGATGGTGTTGAGCTGGTGGGCGATCATGCCGGTGACGCCGATGGCGATGAAGGCGAACCATCCTGCGCCGGTGGTGGGCCAGACCCACTCGTTGAAGGCGAACGGCGTGATGCAGGTCAGCGCGATCAACCCGGAATAGACCTGCTGCGTCGCGGCGGAATCGACGCCGGCGAGCTTGCGGGTGATGATCGAGTAGAACGCTGCCGAGAGCGCGCCGGCGAGGCAGATCAGCGAGGCCGGATGGAACGCCTCGGTGCCCGGGCGCACGATGATCAGGATACCGATGAAGCCGGCCCCCACCGCAGCCCAGCGGCGCCAGCCGATCTTTTCGCCGAGGAACGGGCCGGAGAGCGCCGTAACCATCAGCGGCATGGTGAACATCAGCGCACCGGTCACCGTCAGCGGCAGGAAGCGCATGGCGAGGAAGTTGGCGCCCGTCACCCCGAGCAGGCAGAGGCCGCGCAACAGCTGCAGCGGCCAGTTGCGGGTGACGAAGAGGTTGCGCTGCAGCGGCAGGAATAGGGCGATCGCCAGCACCACGTGGATGGCATAGCGGACGAAGACGATCTCGCCGAGCGGCAGGCCGATGAAGGCGAGGAATTTCGCCGAGGTATCGAGCGTGGCGAAGAACAGCTGCGAGACCAGCAGGATGCCGATGCCGAAATTGCGGCGCTCCTCGACGGGGGCGATGGTGGAAGTCATTGACAGGTCCGAAGGGCCGCTGAGGGTCGCGGCACCAGTTCACCAAAGGGCGCACCGCCCCGGCGTGTCAATGCCGCGGCGCCAGCAAACGGTTCAGTTGGACTAAAGTCTGGCGCCCGCGGCGCCGGCGTCACGCTCGACGTAGCGGCGGGCAAGGAGGAACAGGCCGAAGAGGATCGCGGTCGAGCCGAGGTCGCCGATGAGGCTCAGGCCCCAGAACGGGATCGCCGCGACATAGCAGGCGACCAGCCCGTCGAGGCCGAAGCCGTAGTAGCCGCCGAGATAGACGCCGAAGTTCGAGATGAGGAAGAACGCGAGGCTGGCGAGCAACGCCGCGCCACCCAACCGCACGACCGAGAGCCGCTGCAGCAGGCCGCGACCGATCAGCGCGCCGGCCAGCATGCCGGCATAGGTGAACAGCGCCGAGCTGTGCCAGCCGAGCACGACGTCGGCGAGCCCCATCACCGCGACCGGGATGAGCGCCGCGAGCCACGGGCTGCGGATGGCGTACGCACCGAGGAGGCTCACGCCGACCACCGCCGTGACGTTGGGCGGATGCGGGATCAGTCGGCTCAAGACGCCGACAACGATCAATCCCAGGGCCAGTCGTTCGCTGTTGGTCACGCTCAAATCTCCTGCCGCGATTGTCGGACCGCAGCGCGCCAGCGTCAACCGCTCAGGCGGCGGTCGCGGCGCGGTTCTCGGCGGCAAAGCCGTCGCAGTACACCATGCGATCGTGGTCGCCGGTGGCCTTGGCCTGCCGGATCCCCCAGTTCTGCAGCGAGTCCATCAGCGGCGCCAGCGACAGGCCTAGCTCGGTGGCGCTGTACTCGACATGCGGCGGGGCGGCGGCGAACACGGTGCGGATGATCAGCCCATGCTCCTCCATCTCGCGTAGCTGTTGCACCAGCACCTTCTGCGAGATGCCGGGAATGCCACGCTGCAGCTTCGACAGCCGCTGCGGGCCGGCCAGCACGTGGAACAGGATGTAGAGTTTCCAGCGCCCGCCGATGATCTGCAGGGTGCGTTCGAGGGGCCAGGTCGAGAGGCGGTTCATCGCATTGCTCCAAGCACACCCGGCGGTGCGTATCACACCAGAAAGTCTGTAGCGGGCAGAGGACGATATCGGAACAAGGGACGCCCTGAACAAGGAGCTTTCCCATGAAGGTCGTTTCGATTTCGCGCTTCGGCGGTCCCGAGGAGTTGCGTCTCGCCGAGGTGCCGACACCTAAGGCCGGACCGGGCCGCGTGCTGATCAAGGTGGAAGCCATCGGGCTCAACCTCGGCGACGCGATCATCCGTTCAGGTCGCTCCGGGCTGGAGCTGCCGATGCCGTTCATCCCCGGTGGCGAGGTGGCGGGGACGGTGGCTGCGGTGGGCGTCGGGGTGAGTGCGCTGACGGTCGGTGACCGGGTGCTCGGCGCGATCTTCGCCGAACCGCGGCTCGATGGCGGCTATGCCGAGTTCGTGGCGATCTCCGCCGACGTGGCGTTCAGGCTGCCCGATGCGGTGTCGTTCGATGCGGCAGTGGCACTGGCCGTGCAGGGGCTGACGGCTGAGCAGTTGCTGGCACGCAACCCGGTCGGGGGCAAAGCGGTGCTGGTGCACTCGGCGGCCGGCGGTGTCGGGCAGTTGCTGGTGCGATTGGCGCGGCTGGCGGGTGCGAGGAGGATCGCCGGCACGGTGGGCAACGCGGGCAAGCGCGACGCTGCGCAGGCGGCGGGGGCCGATCAGGTGATGGTGTCCGCGACAGCGGATTGGGCCGCGGAGGCGCCGGGCCCGTACGACGTGATGTTCGATGCAGCCGGCGGGGAGATCACGGCTGCGAGCCTGCCGCTCCTCGCGCCAGAAGGGCGGTACGCGGTCTATGGCGGCGCCAGTGGTGTCTATCCGAGTTTCGGCCCGGCGCAGATGGCCGGGGTTACGGCGGCGGCGCAGACCATCGCCGGCTTCTCGCTGTGGTCGCTGCTGGGCGATCCGGCGCGGCGGGGCCCTGCCCTAACCGCGTCGTACGAGTGGCTGTTCGGGGCCGTGGCGGATGGGTCGCTGAGTGTCGACATCGGCCATCGGTTTGCGCTGGCGGATGCTGCCGAGGCGCACCGGCTGATCGAGAGCCGGGGATCAGTGGGGAAGATCGTGCTGGTGCCGTAGGTTTCAGAGCGTGGGGCGCCCCCACCCTTGATCCCTCCCCACAAGGGGGAGGGAGACGACTGAAGCATCAGTTCTTGCGCCTCCCTCCCCCTTGTGGGGAGGGATTGAGGGTGGGGGTGGCGCCTCGCACTGCCCTCAGTACGTCTGCCGCAGGTGCCCCACCTTGAGGCTCCCCGCCAGCGCATCCTTCGTCACCTTCGCCCCGTTGCGCGGGGTGAAGCTTAGCTTCACCTCCCGCCCCGGCAGCAGGGTCACGGCGTTGTCCGAGAAGTAGCCCGGCACATCCACGGTGGCCGTAACGAACACCGCCGGCTTGTCCGACGTCAGCGTCAGCACCGGCGCCTTGTCGCCGCCTGACCAGCTGGCCTTCACCTTGGCTTCACCCAGCTCGTAGGCCTTGTACGCCCTCGGGAAGTAGTCGTTCTCGCCCAGCAATTTCCCGTCCTCGGCGGTCCAGCTGAAGAACAGGAACTCGTTCGGGCCGAGGTCGCTGAGCTTCAGCTTGGTTGCCACCACCGCCTTGTCCGGATTGGTCTTCGCCTTCGCGGTGGCGATCACCCGGGCTTTGCCGTTGGCATCCACCGCCTGGACTTCCACAGCGATTTCAGCCTTCTCGGCGGTATCGTTGATCGCCTTGAGTAGGATGGTATCGCCGTCCGGTACGGCCACCACGTTGATGGGGTTGTAGAAGCGCTTCGCCATGTAGTGCAGCAGCTTCCACTGCCCGCCGTAGTCGAGGCTCGACCAGCTGGCGACCGGATAGACGTCGTTGATCTGCCAGTAGAGCGTGCCCATGCAGCGCGGCTTGGTGGAGCGCCAGTATTCGATGGCGGTCTTAATGGCGAGGCCCTGCTGGATCTGGCTCAGGAACACCATGTTCTCGAAGCCCGAGGGGAAGCGGAAGTAGCGCGTCATCGTTTCGAGGATACGCGAATTGCCGCCGACATTGCGCTGGTGCGCCTCCATCACCGGCGAGGTCGGGTTGCGATCCGCCGGAGTGGTGTAGCTCTCGATGACGTTCATCGAGGTAAAGCTCTGGAAGCCGAACTCGGAGGCGAAGCGCGGGTTGACGTCGCGATAGGCCGAGAAGTCCTTGGCCGAGTGCCAAACGCTCCAGTAGTGCGTGTCGCCGCGCGTATCCATCAGCCAGCCGTCGGAATAGTCCATGTAGCCGAGCGACGGCGAGGACGGCCAGAACCGGCGGCTGGGGTCCTCGTCCTCGACGATGTAGCCGAGCATCGAGTTCAGCCGATCGTAGTTGGCGACATAGCGCTCCGGCGCCGCCTTGGTCTCCGGGTACCAGTGGAGCGAACCGATCACCTCGTTGTCGCCGCACCAGAGCGCGATCGAGGCGTGGTGGCTGAGCCGGCGGATCTGCTGGGTGATCTCGGTACGCACGTCGGCGAGGAAGGCCCGGTCCGACGGGTAGCTCATGCAGGCGAACATGAAGTCGTGCCAGATGAGGATGCCGAGTTCGTCGCACATCTCGTAGAAATAGTCCGGCTCGTACTGCCCGCCGCCCCAGATGCGCAGCATGTTCATGTTCACTGCCTTCGCGCTCTCCAGCAGGTCGCGAACCGTGTCGGGGGTGATGCGTGAGGGGATGGCGTCGGCGGGGATCCAGTTGGCGCCGAACATCGAGATGTCGCGGCCGTTGATCCGCACCTTGAACGTGTGGTCGATCTCGTCCTTTTCGACCAGCCACTCGAGCTTCCTCAGCCCCAGCTTGCGCTTCGTCACTTCGCCGTCGAGGGTGGTCCAGAGCTCGTAGAGCGGCTGTTCGCCCTGTCCGTTCGGCCACCAGAGCTTTGGGTTCTTGATGGTGACGTTGTGGACGAAGACGTTCTCGCCCGGACGCACCACCACCTTGTCGGCGAGCTTCTGCCCGTCGACCTCGTGCATCAGTTCAACCGAACCTTCGGCGAAGGCGAAAACGCGAGTCGTGATCGACAGTTCGACCGACTTCTTGCCATGCGCCTGTTCGACGGTGACGCTCTCCTGGCGGGCGAGGCGCGAGCGGCGGATAGCCATCCGGCCATAGACGCCCGTCGGCATCAGGCAGATGCCCCAGTCCCAGCCGGCGTGGCAGGCGGCCTTGCGCACGAAGTTCATGTGCACGCCTTCGAGGCCGTTGCTGAGGTAGTTGTAGGTGAACGGGATCGGGAACGGATGCGCGTCGGAGCGGGCTTTTGCCACGTCGCGGGTCACCGCGAACTCGATGCGCAGCGTGTTGGTGCCGGCCTTGATCTTGCCGGTGACGTCGATGTCGTAGCGAATGAACTGGTTCTGCGTCTCGGCGATCGCCTCGCCATTGAGGATCACCGTGGCGATGGTGTCGACATTGTCGAGCGTCAGCGTCAGGTAGCCGTCGATGTCGGCAGCGGTGGCGTCGAACTTCCGCTCCACCGTCCACGGGGTCTTGTTGACCCACATCACCTCGACTTCATTCTGTCCGAAATACGGGTCGGGGATCTCCTTTGCGTCGAGTAGCGCGGTGTGCACGTCGCCCGGCAGGGTAATCGGCGCCTTGATCTTCGACTTGGGCGAAGTCAGCTGGAACTGGCCCGCGAGGTTGAGTTCGCTGTAGCCGGACGTGCCGGGCTGAGCCGCGGTCTTGGTCTTCGCCATGTGGGGAGTCCTCCGATGGATATCCGGCGGCGCAATCGATTGCAGGACCGGCGGCCGATTGTGTAGCCGCTGCCATTCCAGCTGCCAATCCCCTCCTCCGCCGCCCCCGCAAGCTGCCACGCTTGACACGTGACCATTTGGTCACCTATTGTGATCACCGTGGATGCCGTCTTCAAAGCCCTGGCCGATCCGACCCGAAGGCAGCTGCTCGACAGCCTGCAAGACAAGGCCGGACAGACCCTGACCGAGCTCGAAAGCGGGCTCGGGATGACGCGGTTCGGGGTGATGAAGCACCTCAAGGTGCTCGAGGAAGCAAAGCTGGTGACGAGCCGCAAGGAAGGGCGGTTCAAGTACCACTACCTCAACGCCGCCCCGATCCAGGAGGTCGCCGACCGGTGGATCGCGCCCTACCAGAAGCCGTTCGCGCGCTTCGCCCTCGACTTGAAGAACCAGTTGGAGAGTTCAGTACCGATGGCCGACAAACCGAACTTCGTGCTCGAGACCTACATCCGGACCACGCCCGAGGCGCTGTGGGACGCGCTCACCAGGCCCGAGCTGACCGCGCAGTACTATTACGGCACGCGCATCGATACCGACCTGAAGCGCGGCGGCGCCTTCCGATACCTCGTTGGCGACGGCCAGGTGATGCTCGACGGCGAAGTGATCGAGATCGAGCCGCTCAAAAAGATCGTCTCGACCTTCATTCCGAGCTGGGCCGAGAACTCGCAGCCGACCCTAGTCACCTTCGCGATCGAGCCGATGGGTGAGGTCGTCAAGTTCACCATCACCCACCACGACTACGAGAAGGCCAATGCCGGTATCGACACCGGCTGGCCGGTGGTCGTCGCGGGTCTGAAGACGCTGCTCGAGACAGGCAAACCGCTGAACCTGCCGACCAGCATGTGACAACAAGCAGCGGAAAACAGGGAAACAGAGAAATGGCCAAGTACATTCTGGGCTTTCACGGATCGCCCGCTACTTCACCCGCCGACCTCGAGGACTCGATGGCCAAGTGGATGGCCTGGTACCAGGGCATGGGCAGCGCCGTCTCCGACGTCGGCAACCCGGCTGGCCCGAGCAAAACCATCGGCGCCGATGGCCGCGTCACCAGCACCAACGGCAATGCGCTGACCGGCTACTCGATCCTCGAAGCCAAGAGCCTCGATGATGCGATCTCGCTGGCCCGCGGCTGCCCCATCTACGCCGCCGGCGGCTCGGTCGAAGTCGCCGAACTGATGCCGATGTAAGCTGACGGGCGGCGCCTCGCGACGCCGCCCCTCCCCTCAGATGCTGATAGCGTCCGCCGCGGCGTAGGCTTCCTTCAGCACCATGTCGGCCGGCATCAGTGGCAGCAGCTTCATCATCAGGTTGCGCATGAAGATGCCGAAATTGCCCTTGGGCACGAAGCCGCCGACTGCCTTGTGCGCCAGCGTCTGGCTGGCATCGACGAAGGGCTGCAGCTTCCGCTGATAGCTGGCGAAGGCCGCCTGGTGATCGTCGCGCGCGGTGTTCAGCTCATGTGCGAGGATGTAGGCGCCCACCACTGCCATGCCGGTGCCCATGCCCGATAGTGGCGAAGCGCAATGCGCGGCATCGCCGAGCAGCGCTACCCGGCCCCGCGACCAGCGCTCGATCACCACCTGGCTGATGGTGTCGAAGTAGAAATCCGGCGCCACATCCATGTCGGCGAGGATCTGCGGCACGTACCAACCCTGGCCGGCGAAGCGCTGCCGCACGAACTGCTTCTGCGCGCCGACATCGCGATAGTCGTAATCGCCGAAATCGCCATCGAAGAACATCAGCGCCCGCGCCTCGCGGTTCTGGCGGGCGCTGTAAACGCCGGCAACGGTGCCGGGGGCGCTGAACAGCCGACCGGAATAATCGAGGTTCAGCCGGTTGGGCACGGTGAAGATCGAGGCATAGAGCCCGAGGTCGCGCACGAACTGCTCCTCCGGCCCGAAGGCCAGCGCCCGGACGTTGGAGTGCAGCCCGTCAGCGCCGATCACCAGGTCGAAGCTACGCTGCCTGCCACTCTCGAAACGCACCTCGACACCGTCGTCGAATTCGGCCAGCTCCGCGATCGAGTCGCCGAAGATGTACTCGGTACCGGCTTTGGTGGCGTCGTAGAGGATCCGCGCCAGGTCGCCGCGCATGATCTCGAGCTCGCCGCTGAATGCCGCCGCTGGCATGGTGGCCACCTCGCGATCGCGGCGATCGACATAGTACATGTCGCCCATGTTGGTCGCCTCGGCCTTCACCGCGTCGAGCAGATCCATCCGGCGCAGCGCTTCCATCGAGGTGCCGCGGAAATCCACGGCATAGCCGCCCTCGCGCAGCTGCCTGGAGCGCTCGACGATGGTCGGCTGGAAACCGAAGCGGCTGAGCCAGAAAGCGAGAGAGGGGCCGGCGACGCTGGCGCCGGAAATCAGCACGGTACGGATCGGGTGGTGGGTCATCACGGCATCTCCTGTTGCGACGCCGCTATTCATACGTATGTATTAAACACTTGTCTAGATAGATTTCATACATCCGTATAGAACCGACTCGTGGAAGCCGCTAGGAAGGGGGATGCCCCCAGGGAAAACGCATGGGACACAAGGAAGATCTGCTCGCCGGCGCCAAGAAGTGCCTTCGCGAGAAGGGTTACGCCAACACCACGGCGCGCGACATCGTCGCCGCTTCGGGCACCAATCTCGCCTCCATCGGCTACCACTTCGGCTCGAAGGACGCGCTGATGACCCAGGCGATCGTCGAGATGCTGGGCGAGTGGGGCGAGCAGTTCGGCGACGCGTCGGCGGCTCCGATTGCCGACTATGGCAAGCGCTTCGAGGCGCATTGGCGCGACCTCGCCGCGGCCGTCGCCAGCGACCGGACGTTGTCGCTCGCCAGCTTCGAGAACGCCTCCACCTCCATGCGCATCCCCGAACTCTCCGCCATCATCGCCGATGGCCAGGAAGAAGCGCGGATCGGTCTCGCAGCCGACTTTGCCGATGCCGACGCCGATGCCGAAACGAAACGTGCCATCGGCTCACTGATGCTTGCCGTCACCACCGGAGTCATCGCGCAGTGGTTGGTCGACCCCAAACGCTCCCCCTCCCCCGACGACATCGTCAAGGCGTTCCAGGCCATCGGCACGGCGTTCGAGCGGAAGTAGCGGGTTGGCGCGCAATCTGCCCTCCCCACGGATGTCATCCCAGCGAAAGCTGGGACCCAACTCGCCACAGCGCAAGCGGATGAATGGGTCCCAGCTTTCGCCGGGATGACACCGAGTTGGTGGGGAACGACACGGCAAACGCACCACCGCTTGACTCTCATAGCTATCGTATGTAGCTATCATGGCTATACACGTTAGCCATTGAGGTTGCCATGTCCTCCACCCCCGGTTTCCCGCCTAACTCCGTCGTCACGCATCTGCGCATCGAGGGGTTCGTGGCGCTCGCCGCCGCTGTTACTGCCTACTGGTTCCTCGGCGGCAACTGGTGGCTGTTCGCCATCCTGCTGCTGGCGCCCGATCTCAGCTTCTTCGGTCTCGCTGCCGGCCCAAAGACCGGTGCGAAGATCTACAACCTCGCCCATACCTACGCCGTGCCGGCGGTACTCGGCGCCATCGGCTGGTTCGGCGGCGTGTTCTGGCTGGTCGAGGTGGCCCTGATCTGGGCCGCGCATATCGGCATGGACCGTGCCGTCGGTTACGGCTTCAAGTATCCCGGCTACGATCACCAGACCCACCTCGGCCTCATCGGCCCGGCACGGAAGGCCGCGCGTAGTGCCGACGCCCGCTAAGACCTCGCCCGCCCAACTCGCGAGCATCGCCCGGACGCTGGTCGAGGCGTCCGGACCCGACGCCCTGACGCTAGGCGCCGTGGCGCAGGTGGCCGGCATCAAGCCGCCCTCGCTCTACAAGCACTTCGCCGACCGCGCCGCGATCCTGAAAGTGGTCGAGATCGAGATCCTTCACGAGCTCGAGGCCCACCTGCGCCGCGAAATGCAGGGCGCGACGCCCAAGGACCGGCTCCTTGCCATGGCCACCGCCTATCGCCGCTTCGGCCTCACGGCGCCCAACCGTTACAAGGCGATCTACAGCGGCAATGCCTTCAACGACCCCGACATCCGTGCGGCCTGCCTGTTCTCGGCGCAGCCGCTGTTCGAGGAACTGAAGGCCGCCGGCATCGCCGAGGCACGTATCCTGCCGCTGTCGCGCACCCTGGTGGCGTTCCTCCACGGCTTCCTGCTGATGGAGATCGGCAACGCCTTCAACCTTGGCGGCAGCATCGACGAGGCGTTCACCTCGTCGCTGGAGACGATTTTGCGGGAGGTCTGACCCCCTACTCCGCCGCCTTGAGATCGAGGAACCCGCCGGACTGCCGGGCCCACAGCGTCGCGTAGTGCCCGCCTGCCGCCAGCAGCTCGGCGTGCGTCCCCTGCTCGACGATACGGCCCTGCTCCAGGACGATCAGCCGGTCCATCTCGGCGATGGTCGAGAGCCGGTGGGCGATGGCGAGCACGGTCTTGCCCTGCATCAGCGTCTTCAACTGGCTCTGGATCGCCGCCTCGACCTCGCTGTCGAGTGCGGAGGTCGCCTCGTCGAGCACCAGGATCGGGGCATTCTTCAGCAGCACGCGGGCGATGGCGACGCGCTGGCGCTGCCCGCCGCTCAGTTTCACGCCGCGCTCGCCGACGAAGGCGTCGTAGGCGGTGCGGCCCTTCTGGTCGATCAGGTGCTCGATGAAATCGTCAGCCTCCGCCGAGGCAGCAGCCGCGAACATCTCGTCGTCGGTCGCATCCGGCCGGCCGTAGGTCAGGTTGGCGCGGATCGAACGGTGCAGCAGCGACGTATCCTGTGTCACGACGCCGATATTGGCACGCAGCGATTCCTGGGTGACCGTCGCAATATCCTGCCCGTCGATCGAGATCTTCCCGCCCTGCACGTCGTAGAAACGCAGCAGCAGGTTGACGATGGTTGACTTGCCCGCCCCCGAGCGGCCGATCAGCCCGACCCGCTCCCCTGCCCTGATTTGAAGGTCGAGGTCATCGATGACCGGCAAGGCGTTGTCGTACTTGAAGCTGACATGGTCGAACGAGATCGCCGCCTTGCTCACCACCAGCGGCTTTGCGTCCGGCGCATCGACCAGACCGAGCGGCCGGGCGATGAGCTCGGCCGAGTTCTGCGCCGTGCCGTAGTTGCGCATCAGGCCGTTCAACTGGTTCATCAGCCGGCCCAGCAGGTTGTAGAGCCGCAGCACCAGCCCGGTGGTGAAGGCGACGCCGCCGACGCTCACCAGCCCCTCGGTCCACAGATGTACCGACAGCGCCGCGATGCCGGCGATCGCCAGGCCCGACAGCATGCCCATCGCGGTGCGTACGCCCACCAGCGTCCGCGCCAGCCGGGTCATCGCCGCAATGAACGTCTCGAAGCCGGATTTGACGAACTTGTCGTCGGCATCGGCGGTGCCAAACAGCTTTAGCGTCTGAATGTTGGAAAAGCTGTCGACGATGCGGCCCGTCAGCACCGAAGCCTGCTCCGCCGCGCCGGCCGAGAGCTTTCGCATGCGGGGCACGTAGTAGCGCGCCAGCCCGGCGAACGCCGCGACCCACAGCAGCACCGCCGCCGCCAGCCGCCAGTCCAGCTGGCCGACCAGAACCACCGTGGTCACCGTGTAGATGCCGATGAACCACACCACCTGCAGCAGGCTGACCATGAAGTCGCCCACCGCGCCGCCCGACTGCCAGACTTTTGAGGCGATCGAACCGGCAAAATCGTTCTGGAAGAAGGTGAGGTTCTGGCGGATCACATGCGCATAGGCCTGCCAGCGCACCAGGTTGTAGAAGCCCAGGTTGACCGTCTGCTCTTCCACCGTCGCCGACAGCCAGGTGATGACGAAGCGGATGCCCAGCGTCACCACCAGCATCCACACCAGCTCCGGCCCGAAGCGCGCGATCAGCCCGGCCCAGCCTTCAGCCTGGCTGGAGCTGTCGAGAATGTCGACGATGCGGCCGACATAGTAGAACAGCGCCGCCTCGACCAGCGCCACCAGCCCGCCCAGCACCAGCAGCGAGAAGAAGGCGAGCTTCGCCTGCGAGATGTAGAACCAGAAGAACCGCCAGGTCACCGCCGGCGGCCGGAGATCGCCGGATTTTCCGAACGGATCGATCCAGTTTTCGAAGAAGCGGTGAATGGGCTCGAGCAGCTTCATGGGTGTTCTCGTTGAACACTCAATAGCTTGAATTCAAACGAAAGAACATGAAATCGGGGTAAGGTGGCCAGCCCCCGAAACAGGAGGGGCGGACCGAAGCCCGCCCCTGATGGCTTACAGCGCGTCCGACGAGTAGCCGGCGCGGAACGGTGCGACCGTGGTCGCCAGCGGGTTGAGCACGCTGGCCGCAGTGCCGCCATCGCCGAACGGAATGGAGAGACCGAGCTTGAAGGTGTGCTCGACGGTCTCCTCCCTGCTGTTGTCCATGAACGCGCGATACGCGTCATACGATGCAACGAGGTTGAGGTTGAATTCGGTCGGTAGACGATAGGCCACCTTGGCGCCAACGTTGACATAGCTGCCCTCGTCGCCGGTCTGATCGAAGTCAGGGCTATAGCCGAACCCGGCGCTCGCTTTGACCGCCAGATCGTCGGACAGTGCGTAGACCAGGCCCGCCTCGCCAAACGTCCCGACAAACCCCTCGAGGTCATTGATCGAGGTGTCGTAGTCTTCGGCCGGCGCAAAGGCGTGGCCAATCTTGCCGAACAGTGTCAGCGCGTCGAACTGCACGGTACCTTCCAGGCCTGCCGTGTATCCGGTCAGCGTTTCTTCATTCCAGCGGTTTGGATAGACGCCGAGAGCACCGAAGGCGCCCACATAGCCGGTGCCAAGGTCGAGACCGACATGGGCACCAAGCACGCCCAACCCCTTCGGGGTCAGCGTTACGTTCTCCGCGATGTCATCGAACGCCATGCCCTCGACATAACCGTCCACGCCAAGTCGCAGATTGTCGAACTGCCCCCAAAGCGCGAAGGCACCATAGGCACCACCGATGGTGGTCTCATCTTCGACGATCCCGTCCTCAAGCTCGGTCGCATTGCGCACGATGCCGCCGACTTCCACAAGGCCGGAGAAGGCACTGGTTGCGGCGACGTCATCGACGATCGGTGCAGCGGGATCGGCAGCATACGCGGCGCCGGACGCGACGAGGAGCGCGCCGAAGGCGACGCTGGAAAGCAGTTTGGTCATTATGAGTACCCCAATAACTCAGAAATCGGAAATTAGTCGAAACGTCACAAATGCGATTCGCTACGTTATTTCCGTGAGTTAGCCTGTCACAATGACGGCAGGAAGGGGCGATTTTGCCGCGGCCGCGCGATTTTCAGCCGTGACATTTCCGATGCTGGCAGGGCGACGCTGGGCCGCCCTGCCAGAGGTGTTACTCCGCGGCTTCCGCCTCGGCTTTCATGTCGAGGAACCCGCCGGACTGGCGCTGCCAGAGCTGGGCGTAGTGCCCGCCGCTGGCCAGCAGTTCGGCGTGGGTGCCCTCTTCGACGATGCGGCCCTTCTCCAGCACCACCAGCCGATCCATCGCGGCGATGGTCGAGAGGCGATGGGCGATGGCGATCACGGTCTTGCCCTGCATCAGCGACACCAGCTGGTCCTGGATCGCCGCCTCGACTTCGCTGTCGAGCGCCGAGGTCGCTTCGTCGAGCACCAGGATCGGGGCGTTCTTCAGCAGCACGCGGGCGATGGCGACGCGCTGGCGCTGCCCACCCGAGAGCTTCACGCCCCGCTCGCCGACATGGGCGTCGTAGCCCCGCCGTTCCTTGGGATCGACCAGCCCGGCAATCACCTCGGCCACCTTGGCCTGCTCGGCCGCGCGGATCATGTCTTCGTCGGACGCGGTCTGGCGGCCGTACTTGATGTTCTCGCGCACCGAGCGGTGCAGCAGCGACGTGTCCTGGCTGACGAGGCCGATCGCGGCGCGCACGCTTTCCTGCGTCACGTCGCGAACGTCCTGCCCGTCGATGCGGATCGAACCGGATTCCACGTCGAACAGACGCAGCATCAGGTTGACCAGGGTCGACTTGCCGGCGCCCGAACGGCCGACCAAGCCCACCTTCTCGCCCGGCTTGATGTCGAGGTTGAACCCCTCCATCACGGTGCCTTCCTTGCCGCGCCAGTAGTTGAAGGTGACGTTGTCGAAGGCGATGCCGCCCGCCTTCACCTCAAGGTCCTTGGCTTCCGGCTTGTCGAGCATGGTGATCGGCTGGGCGATGGTGACCATCGAGTCCCGCGTGGTGCCGATCTGGCGGAAGATGTTGGAGCCGACGTCGAGGATCCAGCCGCTCATGTTCATGATCTGCAGCGCGAACGGGATTGCCGTCGCCACCGCAGCGGCATTCAGCGTTCCGGCGTTCCAGCTCGAGAGTGCGATCCAGGCGATCGAGATCACGAGGCCCGCGTTGAGCATGAACAACGTCGACCACATGTAGGTGAACACCCGCATGAGGTTCCTGAACTCGACGGCATGGTCGTTCACCGAGTCCGCCACATAGGCGTCCTCGTGCCCATCGGTCGAGAACGTCTTCAGCGTGTGGATGTTGGTGTAGCTGTCGACGACGCGGCCGGTCATCACCGACTTGGCCTCCGAGAGCTCCTCGGAGTGCCGGGCGATCAGCGGCATGACGATGGTGAACAGGATGCCGTAGAGCACCAGCCAGATGCCGATCGGCACCAGCAGCACCCAGTCGAGCCGCGCCAGCACCACCACCGCGACGACCACGAAGATACCGGCGTACCACACCGCATCGATGGTCATGTTGACCGAGGACTCGATCGACTCCCCTGCCTGCATGATCTTGTTGGCGATGCGGCCGGCGAAATCGTTCTGGAAGTAGCTCCAGGTCTGCCGGATGACATGCCAGTGGCTCTGCCAGCGGACGATGTCGACGAGGTTGGGCACGATCGCGTGGTTGCGCACCAGCGTATCGAGCAGGAAGGTGATCGGGCGGATCACCGCGATCACGAGGATCATCCACAGGAAGGTCTGCCAGTGCAGCTCGAACATCTGCCCCGGCGGGGTCGTGGCGAGCAGGCCGACTACGACGCCGACAAACACCGGCATCATCGCATCGGCGATGGAGCCGATGGCCACCAGCACCATGCGGAGCAGGAAAGCGCCGCGGAACTGGTTGACGAAATACATCGTGAACTTGGTCACCCCCATCGGGGGCTGGGTGTCCTTGGCCAGCGCTACCGGAGAGTAGCGGGCATCGAACCAGGCAATGACTCGGTTGAGCATTTTGAACTCATTTTCCGAGCCCGGTAACTGACTATCCGAGTCAGGTCAGGGCTCTAACGGATTGTTTTCGCTTCACTTTGGACCGGCTGGCGTTAGGGCCCGCGCTGAGGTCGATGAATCCGGGATGATTGCGAGTTTCCATTTGTCCCCTCCTTGGGATCGTTGAAGTCATAATTCTCTCAGTCGTCTCCCTCCCCCTTGTGGGGAGGGATCAAGGGTGGGGGTGGCCACACGCTCGGAGCGTGGCGCTTCCCCCTTCACGACGGACTTGCCCACGCCAAGTCCTGTTCCGCTACCCTCCCCACAAGGGGGAGAGAGATTCCGTGCCGGCGGCAGGCTTCACTCCGCCGCCTCCTCCTGTGCGTCCATCTCGAGGAACCCGCCGGACTGGCGGGCCCAGAGCTTGGCGTAGACGCCGCCGAGCGCGATCAGCTCGGCGTGAGTACCCTGCTCGACGATCTTGCCCTGCTCCAGCACCACCAGCCGATCCATCATGGCGATGGTCGAGAGGCGGTGCGCGATGGCGATCACCGTCTTGTTGCGCATCAAAAGCTGCAGCTGCCCCTGGATCGCCGCCTCGACCTCGGAGTCGAGCGCCGAGGTCGCTTCGTCGAGCACCAGGATCGGCGCGTTCTTCAAGAGCACCCGGGCGATGGCGATACGCTGCCGCTGCCCACCGCTCAGCTTGACGCCGCGCTCGCCGACATGGGCGTCGTAGCCCTTGCGGCCCTTGAAGTCGCTCAGCCCCTCGATGAACACATCGGCCTCGGCCAAACGGGCGGCCGCGAGCATCTCCTCCTCGGTCGCATCGGGGCGGCCGTAGAGGATGTTCTCGCGCACCGAACGATGCAGCAGCGAAGTATCCTGCGTCACCACACCGATCTGCTCGCGCAGCGTATCCTGCTGCACGGTGGCGATATCGGTGCCGTCGATGGTGATCTTGCCGCTCTCGCGGTCGTAGAAGCGCAGCAGCAGGTTGACGATGGTCGACTTGCCGGCACCGGAGCGGCCGACGAGCCCGATCTTCTCGCCCGGCTTGATCGCGAGGTCGAGGTGATCGATGACGCCCGACGCCTTGCCGTAGTGGAAGCCGACGTCGGCGAAGCGCACGTCGCCGGTCACCGGCCCGATCGGCTTGGCGCCGGGCTGGTCGGCGACGACGCGCGGCAGCGAGATCGAGTTGATGCCGTCACGCACGATGCCGATGTTCTCGAACAGCTGCGACATCTCCCACATCACCCACTGGCTCATGCCCTGGAAGCGCAGCACCAGCGCGGTGGCGACGGCGATGGCGCCCGGGGTCATCGAGCCATTGAGCCACTGGTTGATGCCAACGGCCATCACTGCGAACAGCAGCAGGTTGTTCATCAGCGGGATGACGATCTGCAGCAGCGCGAACATCCGCATCTGCTTGTGCACGGTGCCCATGAACTGATCCATGGCCTCGTGCGCATAGGCTTCCTCGCGATGGCTGTGCGAGAACAGCTTCACGGTGGCGATGTTGGTGTAGCTGTCGACGATGCGGCCGGTCATCAGCGAACGCGCGTCGGCCTGCACCTCGGCGACCTTGCCGAGCTTGGGGACGTAGTAGCGCAGCAGCGAAACATAGATCACGAGCCAGACGAGGAACGGCACGGCGAGCCAGATGTCGCTCAGCGCCGCCAGCACCACGGCGCCGGCGAAATAGACGACCACGAACACCGTGACGTCGAGCAGTTTCATCACCACTTCGCGCACGGCGAGCGAGGTCTGCATCAGCTTGGCGCCGATACGGCCGGCGAACTCGTCCTGGAAATAGCTCATCGACTGGCGCAGCAGGTAGCGGTGCGCCATCCAGCGGATGCGCTGCGGCAGGTTGCCGATCAACGTCTGATGGATGATCAGCGTGTCGAAGATCTGCAGCGACGGCAGCACCAGCAGCAGCAGCACCGCCATCAGCGCCAGCTTCCAGCCCTCGGTGGCGAGGAACGTGGCGCGGTCGGCCGTGCCCAGCCAGTCGATGATCGAGCCCATGAAGCTGAACAGCAGGATTTCGCCCAGTGCCACGCCAGCACCGAGCAGCGCCATGGCGATCAGCCAGCGCTTGGCGCCCTTGCAGTAATGCAGGCAGAATGCCACCAGCCCCTTGGGCGGCTGCACCGGTTCTCCCAGCGGATACGGGTTAAGCCGATCCTCGAACCATTTGAATACCCTGTCGATCACGACCGTCTCCTCCGTCCACCCTGGGATTGCGGCACGGCTACGGCCTCAACCTAGGTTGAGGTCAAGCGGCTCTTGCCATCCGAGGGCTTACCCTCTCTTCTGATTTGGATTACGCACACGGCACGCCAAAAGCGTGACGGAGGTGCGTGCTGGCGGGCCAGCCACGCGTCGATCCCAATACTGCCGAAATCGGCAAGGATCGTTCCACATGGCTGGTTGTCAGCCGCATAGAATACACTAACCCTAGGATTCGGCTGTTGCGCCTGCGCCACAGTTGGTTAACGAGTTGATGCAGCGGAGCATTTGATGCGCGGCGAGAACGAAGAGACGGTCTTCCTCAAGGATTATTCCGAGACCCCCTACGCAATCGAGAAGGTCGAACTGGATGTCCGGATCGCGCCCGATACCTCGGTTATCCGGGCCTTCCTGACGCTGGTTCCGCGCGCCAACACTGCTCCCGGCACGCCGCTGGTGCTCGACGGCGAAGAGCTGACGCTGCGCACCGTCGCCATCGACGGGCTGCCGCAGGCGCTCACCGCCTACGAGGCGACGGCCACCGGCCTCACCATCCACCAGCCGCCCAACAAGCGCTTCGTGCTCGAGACGGAAGTTGCGGTCGAGCCGGAAAAGAACATCCGGCTGATGGGCTTTTATCGCTCCAGCGGCACCTGGTGCACGCAGTGCGAGCCAGAGGGCTTCCGCCGCATCACCTACTATCTCGACCGCCCCGACATCCTCGCCCCGTTCAAGGTGCGGATGACCGCCGAGAAGGCCCTCGCGCCGATCCTTCTCTCCAACGGCAACCTCGTCGAGCAGGGCGACCTGCCCGACGGCAAGCACTTTGCCGTGTGGGAAGATCCGTTCCCGAAGCCGGCTTATCTCTTCGCCATGGTCGCCGGCGATCTCGGCTCGATCCACGACGAGTTCACCACCGCCTCGGGCCGCAAGGTGGCGCTCGGCATCTATTGCGCGCACGGCAAGGAGAGCGAGTGCCTCTACGCCATGGACTCGCTGAAGCGCTCCATGGCCTGGGATGAGCGCCGCTTCGGCCGCGAGTACGATCTCGACATCTTCAACATCGTCGCCGTCAGCGATTTCAACTTCGGCGCGATGGAGAACAAGGGCCTCAACATCTTCAACGACAAGCTGGTGTTCGCGAAGCCCGAGAGCGCCACCGACGCCGACTACATCAACATCGAGAGCGTCATCGCGCACGAGTACTTCCACAATTGGACAGGCGACAGAATCACTTGCCGTGACTGGTTCCAGCTCTGTCTCAAGGAAGGCCTGACGGTTTATCGCGATCAGGAATTCTCGATGGACGAGCGTTCGCGCCCGGTGAACCGCATCGACGACGTGCGCCAGCTCCGCCAGACGCAGTTCCCCGAGGATGGCGGCCCGCTGGCCCACCCTGCCCGGCCCGACCGCTACAAGGAGATCAACAACTTCTACACGGCGACGGTCTACGAGAAGGGCGCCGAGATCGTCCGTATGCTGGCAACGCTGCTCGGCGAGGCCGGCTTCCGCAAAGCCATGGACCTCTATTTCGAGCGTCATGACGGCGAGGCGACTACCATCGAAGCCTTCATCAAGGTGTTCGAGGACTCCTCGGGCCAGAACCTGCAGCACTTCCAGCAGTGGTACCTGCAGGCCGGCACCCCCGAGGTCAGCGTCACCGACCGGTTCGATGCCGCGACGCAGACCTACACGCTCGACATCACCCAGACCAATCCGCCCACCCCCGGCCAGGACGAGAAGCAGCCGCTGGTGCTGCCGATCAAGTTCGGCCTCATCGGCCCCAACGGCAGCCCGATGAGTTGGGCCTCGGTTTCCGGCGGCGATGTTCGCGACGATCTGATCGTCATGGACACCGGCAAGCTCAGCCTCAGCTTCACCGGCATCCCCAACCGCCCGGTGCCATCGGTGTTCCGCGGCTTCTCCGCGCCGGTGAACCTCACCACCAACGCCAGTGAAGCCGACCAGCTGTTCCTCGCCCGCCACGATGCCGACCCGTTCAACCGCTGGCAGGCGCTGCAGGACGTATCGATGCGGCTGATGCTCGACGCCGTCGTCAACGGCAAGGTGTGGAGTGACGCGCAGGTCGCCGCAATCGCCGATGCACTCGAGGAGACGCTGGCCTCCAAGGAACTCGACGCCGCCTACAAGGCACTGGCGCTGGGCCTGCCCAACGAGCAGACCATCGCGCGCGAGATCGGCTCGAACGTGGATCCGGATCGCATTCACGAGGTCCGAACCGGGCTGGTGACGGCGCTGGTCGCCCGCCTCGCCCCGACGCTGGAGAAGGTCTACCTGACCAACGACAGCCGCCTCGCCTACTCGCCGGATTTCCAGCAGACCGGCCGACGTTCGATGAAGAACACCGCGCTCGGCCTGCTCGTCATCGGCAAGGCCGAAGGCGCGGCCAAGCTGGCGCGCGAGCAGTACGAGCGGGCGCTCAACATGACCGACCGGCTGTCGGCGCTGTCGACAGTTGTGCAGTCGTGGACCGCCGACGCCGATGCCCTGCTGTCGGACTTTTACCGGCAGTACACCGCTGATCCGCTGGTGCTCGACAAGTGGCTGTCGCTCAACGCCCTCGCTACCGACGAGGCCGCGCTCGGGCGCATCAAGGCGATCCTCGCCTCGCCGGATTTCCCGCAGAACAACCCCAACCGGTTGCGGGCCCTGATGGCGACCTTCGGCATGAACAACCCGACGCAGTTCGCGAGGAAGGACGGCGCCGGCTTCCGCTTCCTCGCCGAGTTCGTCGGCGACGTCGACAAGCGCAACCCGCAGGTTGCCGCGCGTGTGCTTACGGCGTTCCGCGTATGGCGCAGCTTCGAATCCGTACGTCGCAGCGAAGCCGAAAAGGCACTGAAATCGCTGCAGGAATCCGGCAGCCTCAGCCGCAACACCGCCGATATCCTCGAGCGGACTCTGGCTGGTTAACAGAAGCTTAGCGCTGGAAGAATTTTTCTTCCGCGCTAAGTGATTCAGCCGACTCACGATTTTGGCTTCGCCGTCGCCCCGTTCAGAAACGCCCTCTGGACAGTGACGGCGAAGCGGATTCAAAGTCCCCTCACAGGGGCAAATCACTGGGTCGTCCCAATCACATAGGCGGAGAACTTGATGCGGCCGACGGAGCAATCCGGCGACGAGGCGAAGCGATTCCGCGCGCCTGATGGACTGATGCGCAGCAGCTGGCTGCGCCGTACCATCATTGGCGCGCTGGAGTGGTTGCTCCATCGCGTGACCGGCCGCGACGCCGCACACGGCTATGCCGCGCTGATCGACACGCTGCCGTTCGGGGTCGCCTGCTGGGGCGCCGATGCGCGGCTGCTGGCCAGCAACGATCGCTTCGCCGAACGCCTCGGCGTCACCCCCGATGCGCTCGCCGCCGGCGCCGCCTACCACGAGGTGGTCAAAAGCCTCGCGCAGGGTGGCTACATGCAATCGGTGCGCGAGGATTTCGAGAACCGCCTGCTCGAGCTGCACCGCGAAGATGGCTCCACCCTCCTCATCGAGGAGCGCCCGCTTGCCGGCTCCGGCTTCGTCACGCTGCTGATGGATGTCACCGAGAGCCGCCGCACCAACCAGTTGCTCACCACCGTGCGCGAGGAGCAGCGCCTGCTGGCTCGCCGCTATCACGAGGAAAAGCTGCGCGCCGAGGCCGCCAGCCGCTCCAAGACCAGCTTCCTCCGCCATCTCAGCCACGACATCCGCACGCCGCTCAACCACATCATCGGCTTTGCCGACATGTTGCGGCAGCAACCCTTCGGTCCGCTCGGCGACGCCAAATATCTCGGCTATGTCGAGGCGGTGAAAAGCTCGGGCGAGCGGTTGCTCTCGTTCTTCGGCTCGATCCTTGAGCTCGCCGAGCTCGAAGGCGGCCGACGCGAAATGAAGTCCGATCGCTTCACTGCCGACGAGCTGCTGGTCGGGGTGTTCCGCCGCTTCGCCGGGCAAGCCCAGCATGCCGGTGTCATCTTCGGCCTCGGCGGCCCCTGCAACGCCGCGCTCACCGCCGATCGCTTCGCGCTCGAACGCATGGTCTCAAACCTCGTCGAGAACGCCGTGCGCTTCACCCCGCGCGGCGGCAAGGTCACCCTCGCAGCCTATGCCGGCACCGACGGCGTGGTGCTCGAAATCACCGACACCGGCATCGGCATGAACGCCGAACGCCTCGCCACCCTGTCGCAGCCCTTCGTCTTCGGCGACGCCGCCCTAACCCGCGACCGCGAAGGCGCCGGCCTGGGCATCGCGATTGCCCGCGCCATCGCGGAGCTGAGCGGCGGCCACCTCGCCATCGACAGTCGGCAGGGGTTGGGCACGACGGTCGCCGTGAGCCTGCCGCTGCTGGCCGAGGAAGCAGCGAAGGCGGCTTAGCGGCCTGGTGCCTCCCGACCCCTCAGCTCCGCCAAGTACTCCCGCAGCAACACCACGCGCCTTGGCCGGAAGCTCGTTCCCGCCAGCCTCAACTCACGGATCCCGTCCGCCCGAAACATCCGGAACGCCTCGCGCAGGCAGCACCAGGCGAGCACGGTGAGCGCCCCTTCGGTATAGACGATGGCGAGCGGCAGGATGGTGCGCTCCGAGATGGCGCCGGCCTTGTCGGCATAGCGGATGGCCAGCGCCTCCTCGCGCCAGCAGGCCTGCCGCACGAGATCCATGTCGAGCCCCGCCGCCAGCCGCGCCTCGGGTCGATAGACCTGCGACACCGCGTGGAACAGGTGCTGCTCGCGATCGTCGGGCAGCGTCGCCGCCACCTTGGCGAGCACCGACGCCGCGGCCTTCGCCAGCGCCGGGTCGCCCATCCGCTTCACCTCGCCGAGCCCCAGCACCAGCGCCTCGATCTCGTCGCGGTCGAAGGTCTGCGGCGGCAGGGCGTAATCCTCGACCAGCCGGTAGCCGTAGCCGCGCTCGCCCTCGATGCGCGCCCCGGCGGCCCTGAGGCTGTCGATGTCGCGGTAGAGCGAGCGCAGCGACACCTCGGTTTCCTCGGCAAGGCGGCTGGCGGTGATCGGCGCGGGCATCTCGCGCATCGCCTGCAAGAGGCGGAACAACCGGTCGGGTCGGGCCATCATCCAACTGACAGAAAGTGGCAGTTGGCCCCCGCTATAGCAGGTCGCATCAGGCCAGCAAACAGGAGCCCGCCATGACCATCAAGACCACCACCCACCTCAACTTCCGCGGCGATGCCCGCGCCGCCCTCGCCTTCTACCACCAGGTGTTCGGCGGCAACCTCGCCGTCGTCACCTACCGGGATGCCGGCGCGGTGCAGAACCCCGACGAGGCCGATCAGGTGATGTGGGGCCAGGTGGAGACCGAGAACGGTTTCCGCATCATGGCCTACGACGTGCCGTCGCGGCTCGGCTGGAACCCGGGCGAAATCCCGGTCTTCGTCTCGGTGCGCGGCACCGACGCGGCCGAAGTCACCGGCTACTGGCAGAAGCTCACGGCCGACGCCACGATCCTGCAGCCGCTCGCCCCGGCCGGCTGGTCGCCGCTCTACGGCATGCTGCGCGACCGCTTCGGCATCACCTGGGTGCTGGATGTGGAAGTCGCTTACGCGCCGGCCTGATCCCCCTCGACGCCAATGTGCTTCCATGGCGTAGTGCCGACAGCTTCGGTAACGCCTTGGGGGCACAATGACTGAGCGCGCGGACCTGCCGTTCTACAATGGACAACCGGTGGAGATCGGCGGGCGCGGCTGGTTGATTGTCCTCGCCGCGGTGATCATCGCCTTCGCAGCGCTGATCGCCCTGCCGCTCCCCACCACCCCGCTGAACTTCATCCCGGCGATCCTCTTCGTCGCCATCCCGCTCGGCGCCCTCGCCATGGTCGCGGGCCCGCACTGGAAAGCGCTGTTCCGCCGCTACGGCATCAAGCAGTTCGGCCAGTCGCTGGGCTTCGGCGTCCTCACCATCATCGTCTCCGGCGCGGCGGCCTTCCTCCTCAGCCGGCTGACCCCGATGACGGCGAATCCGGCCGTGGTGTCGCTGTCCGGCCTCGCGCTACCGGACGTCGTGCTGTTCCTCGCCCGCACCTTCATCCAGCTGATCGGCGAGGAACTGACGACCATCCTGCCGCTACTGGCCGTGCTGTGGCTATGCGTCAGCCGCTTCGGCCTGTCGAAGCGCACCGGCATCATCATTGCAGTCGTCGTCTCGACGCTGTGGTTCTCGGCCCTGCACCTCCAGACCTACAACTGGAACGTCGTGCAATGCCTCGGCATCATCGGTACGGCGCGCATCGTCCTGACCATGTCGTTCCTCGTCACCCGCAACCTCTGGGTGTCGGCCAGCGCGCACATCATCAACGACTGGTCGGAGTTCCTCGGCGCCTACGGCCTGAGCCACCTGCCGATCGGGACGTGAAGCTCAGGCTGGCTGGAGCACGTACTCGGGAAACTCGGAAGCGCCGCGGCTGAGCGCCTTCACCATCAGCAGCCCATCGTCAAAGTAGCCGATCCGACGATAGAACTGGTGCGTCCGTTCCTTGCCCAGCACCATGGCGATGCGGATGGTTGAGCAGCCAACCCGCTCCGCCTCAGCCTCGATCCAGGCCATCAGCAGCGCTCCAATGCCTCGGCTGCGGAGCGAGCTCTCGACCACCACGTGGTCCGCCTCGACGTACTTGCCGCACCAGAGTTGCGTGCCGGTCCAGAACCCGGCCGCCCCTACCAGTCGGTCGCCGAGATAGGCGGCGACGCAGCGATAGTTGCCCTGCGCGTGCATTTCGGCGATGCGCCCCAGGAAGTCCGCCTCACTCAGTTGGCTGACCTGGCGGTAGAGCGAGAAGATCGAGCAAATCTGGTCGAGCCCAGCGAGTTCTCGCACGGTCACATTGTCGGTCACAGGCGCCCCCATCGTCGCGATCGGGGGCACACTGCGCCGGATCAGCCATAGGGTCCAGACGCTCTGGTCTACAGCCCCCGCGCCTTGGCGTACCAGGCCTCGGCCGCAGCGCTGACCTCCCCCTCCATCTCGCGCACGTCGGCCGCCAGCCGCTCGAAGTTCGGGGTGTTGGTGCGTTGCGCCAGCAGTTCGCGGAACGCCTCGGTCCAGCCCTCGTCCTTGAACGGATCGGCGAGCGCGGCGCTCATGACCTGCAGCACGGTCGAATAGAGCTCGAGGATCTCGGCCAACCGCAAGCCCTCGGGCACCAGCGCGGTCTCGGCCAGCCGGCGCAGCACCACGCCGGTGGTGGCCTGCGGCGCCGCGACGATTTCGCCGGTCACCAGCTGTGCCGATTGGGCGATGAACTCGAGGTCGACCAGCCCGCCGGCCGCCAGCTTCAGGTCGAAGGCGTGGCGTGGTGGTCGTTCCTTGGTCATCAGCGCGCGCATCGTCAGCACGTCGTCGATGGTCTTTGCCGCATCGCGCGGCCGCGACAGGATTTCCGCCACGGTGGCGTCGACCTTGGTGCCGAGTTCGCCGTCGGCATAGACCACCCGGGCCCGGCTCAGCGCCAGGTGCTCCCAGGTCCAGGCGCTCTCGTGATGATACTGGATGAAGCCGCCGAGGCTGGTCGCCAGCGGCCCGGCATTGCCCGACGGCCTCAGCCGCATGTCGGCTTCGTACAGCACGCCTTCGGAGGTCGGGGCGCTGAGCGCCGCCAGCAGCCGCTGCGTCAGCCGCGCGTAGTACTGGCTCGCCGCCAGCGGCTTTTCGCCGTCGGACTCATCGGCGCCTGAGGTGTCGTAGAGCATGATGAAATCGAGGTCGGAGCGCGCCGTCATCTCGCGGCTCGCCATCTTGCCGAACGCCAGCAGCGCCACCCGGGCACCCGGCACCACGCCGTGCCGCTTCTCGAACTCGCGGCGCACCGCATCGAAGAGCCGGGTCAGCAGCGCCTCGGCGAGCGTCGTGAACTGCTCGCCTGCCCGCGCCGCATCCATCGATCCGGCAAGCAGTCCCGCCGCGATCAGGAACATCTGTTCCTGGCCGATGATGCGGGCCCGGTCGATCACATCCTGGTAGTCGCGCGCATCGGCGAAGAACGCCTCGATCTTGCCGAGCAGCGTCTCGCGCCGCCGCACGTCGTCGGCGAAAGCCGGGTCGATCAGCCCGTCCATCACATGCGCACGGTGGATCACCGCATCGGCCATGCGCGGTGCCGAGGCCATCAGCGCGACGAGCAGGCTGCGGAGGTTCTCGTGGTTGCGCAGCAGCGCGAAGAGCTGCACGCCCGAGGGCAGCCGCGACAGGAAATTATCGAACCGCCCCAGCGCCTCGTCCGGATTGCCGGCGCCCGAGATGGTCGAAAGCAGTGCCGGCAGCAGCTCCGTGAGATGCGCGCGCGCCGCTGCGGCGCGGGTCGCGGCGTAGCCGCCATAGTGCCACTTCTTCACCGTCTCGATGGCCTTCGAGGGCTGCTTGAAACCCATGCCCGACAGCGTCTCGATCGTCTCCGGGTCGTCGTCTGAGCCGGTGAACACCAGGTTGCCGCCGCCCGCTGCAAGGCTTTCGCCCTCGGCGAACAGGTCGGAGTAATACCCGACAACCTGATTCAACGCCGCCCGGTAAGCCGTTTCGAATGCTGGCAAATCCTTCTCGCCCATGAGCGTCGCGATCACCGCGATGTCGGCTTCGGCCTCGGGCATCACATGGGTCTGCTCGTCGCGCAGCATCTGCAACCGGTTCTCCACCGCACGCAGGAACCAGTAGATGCGGGTGAGGTCGGTGGCGGCGCGCTTGCTGATCCAGTTGGCCGCCGCCAGCGCCTTCAGCGCTTCGGCGGTCGGGCGCACACGCAGCGTCTGGTCGCGGCCGCCGGCGATCAGCTGCTGGGTCTGAGTGAAGAACTCGATCTCGCGGATACCGCCGAGCCCGAGCTTGACGTTGTGTCCGGCCACCCGCGCATCACCGACGTTCTTGGTGATGTTGATCTGGCGCTTCATCGCCTGGATGTCGGCGATGGTGGCGAAGTCGAGATGCTTACGCCAGACATAGGGCGCGAGGTCCTTGAGGAAGCGCTCGCCCACCTCGCGGTCACCGGCGCAGGGCCGCGCCTTGATCCAGGCCGCCCGCTCCCAGTTCTGGCCGCGGCTCTCGTAGTAGGCGAGCGCCGCCTCGGTCGGCAGCGCCACCGGCGTCGCACCGGGATCGGGCCGCAGGCGCAGGTCGGTGCGGAAGACGTAGCCGTGCTCGGTGCGGTCCTGCATCAGCCCCGCGAGCTTCTGCACGATGCGGGTGAAGAACTTCGTCTCCTCGCCCCGCTCCTTCACTGCGCCCCTCTCCGGATCGAAGAACGCGACGATGTCGATGTCGCTGGAATAGTTCAGCTCGCGCCCGCCGTGCTTGCCGAGCGCGAACAGCGCCAGCCCGGAGTTCGCCGCCGTCGCCTCGGTCAGCCCGCGCCCCGCCGCCAGCCGCAACAGCACCTCGAGCCCGGCATCGAGCGCCGCATCGGCGAGGTCCGACAGCGCCGCCGTCGATTGCGCCGTGCTCCAGCGCCCCTCGACCTCGGACACAGCCGCCAGCAGCGCCACGCGCCCCTTGGCGATGCGCAGTTCCCGCCCGATCTCGTCCTCGCTCGCCGCGGTCGCGCCAGCCTTCGCCACCTGATCCAGCACCGCCGCCAGCGCCGTATCGGGCGACAACTTCAGCGCCGCCGCGAACCAGTCGGCGTGGCGGTCGGCGAGACCAGCGAGATAGGGAGCTGAAGCGAGAAGGGTTTCGAGCGCAACTTTCATGGGGGAGGGATAGCATCGGAGCGTGTTCAGCAAAAGTTGCAGACTTTTGCGGTTCGAACGCGCGACCACAGGATTGTTCGCCTAAAAGTCACTGGATTTCGGCATCGGCATCGCTATGTTCCCGCGCCAGCCAATCCCGAAGAGCCCCGCATGCGCACCCGTATTGCCGCCCTCGTCACCGCCCTCGTCCTCAGTGCCGTTCCCGCCTCCGCCGCCGGTCTCGACGGCATGGGCCAGGCGATTTTTGGCAATAGCTTCAACTTCAAGAAGGCCAACCTCGAGAAGGCGCCGGTAAAGACGATCGGCGTCGGCAAGCTGACCGTGCAGCTGCAGCGCACCAAGCTCAAGGATGTGCAGAAGGCGTTCGGCGGCACCATCCGCCGCGACGGCGACGGCGCCGGCCGCGCCGACTGGCTATGCTACGGCGCCGAGGGCGCCAATGTGTGGTTCATCTCCAATGCGCTGGGCGGCTACGAGTTCGTGATGATGGTGGCCGCCGAGACCGCCAGCAAGCCGTCGAAGAGCTGCGACGCGGCCCCGGCCGGCCTGACAGCCCCGAACTTCGGCATCCCCGGCCTCGGCGCTTCCACCGCCGACCTCAAGGCAACCTTCGGCGCTGCCTCCGGCAACAAGATCGCCTACCGCTCCGACCGCCCCGGCGGCTACTCGGATATCGCCCAGTACATCGGCTACGTGATGAAAAGCGGCAAAGTCGCCGGCATCGGCATCGGCGAGACGTCGGTGCAGACGGCGCACTAGGGCCTCGACCCCTTATCCTCCCCCGTATGCGGGGGAGGGGGACCATGCGAAGCATGGTGGAGGGGGCGACCAAATGCGCGGACCTATCATCACGTTCAAGCGTGCACGCCGGTTGAAGCAGTCTGCCGATCGATCGAGCTTGCGGCCGCCCCCTCCACCGGCTTCGCCGGTCCCCCTCCCCCGCTTCGCGGGTAAGGATAAGACCGCGCCTAAGCGACCAGCGCCTGAAAATGCCAATCGGGGAACATCTTGGCCATCTTGTTGACGGTCCGGAAGGTGGTGCGCATCACCATGATCGAGCGATCCGGCCGGAGACTGACCAGCTGAGGTGAGGGCACCCGCTGCACGGCGCCCTGATCGAACATGTAGAACCGATGGAGTTCCGCGGCGGGGATGTGGACGACGAAGGTGGTCATGACCGCCTCATGCCACGGCTTGTGTATCCGCCGGTTTACGAGACACTCGCAAATTGCATGGAGTTTGCTGGCCTCAGCCCGGCAGCTCGACCACGGCCCTGACGCCCGGGGCATTGTCCTCGAGCCGCAGCTCGCCCTTGTGCAGTTGCGCCACCGCCGCCACCAGCGACAGCCCGAGGCCTGAGCCTGGTTCCGTGCGGCTCTTTTCCAGCCGGACGAAGCGCTCGACCACCCTGCCCCGGTCCTCCGCGGCGATACCCGGGCCGTTGTCGGCGACCTCGATGCGCACCCGGTTGCCGTCGCGCTTCAGGCCTACACTGATCCGCCCGGCCTTGCCCTCGGCCGGCTCGTAGTACTTCAGCGCGTTCTCGATCAGGTTCACCAGCGCCTGCCCGAGCAGTTCGCGGTTGCCGTTGATCTTCACGCCCTCGGCGATGTCGGTCTCGAGCGCCAGCCCCTCCTCCTCGGCCAGCGGGCCGTAGAGTTCGGCGACGTCGGTCACCACCGCGCTCAGGTCGATCTCGCTCAGCGCCCCGGATGGCGTCCCCGCCTCGGCCCGCGCGATCATCAGCAGCGCGTTGAAGGTCTTGATGAGCTTGTCGCTCTCCTCGATCGTGGTCTCGAGCGCGACCTTGCGCGTCTCCTCGCCCTGCCCGTCACGCAAAGCCGCCTCGGCCTGGTTGCGCAACCGGGTCAGCGGGGTTTTCAGGTCATGGGCGACATTGTCGGTCACCTCCTTCATCCCCTGCATCAGCTTCTCGATGCGGTCGAGCATGAGGTTGAGGTTGGTGGCGAGGGCGTCGAACTCGTCGTTCCGCCCGGTCACCGGCACGCGCTCACTGAGGTTGCCGGACATGATCTTGTTCGAGGTCGAGGAGATCGTGTCGATGCGGCGCAGCACGCGCACCGCGGTCACCACGCCCGCCACCAGCGAGAACAGCAGGATGCCGCCCGCCCCCACCGCGAACCACTGCAGCACGATGGCGGTGAAGCCCCGCCGTTCCACCACGTCGCGGCCGACCACGAGGATCAGCCCGCTGTTCAGCTTCTCCGAGCGCACCATGGCGTAGCCCTGGCGCTGCGGCGACGGGTCCTCGGCGTCCGGATCATCGAACGGCCGTTGCTTCGAATAGTTGAAGCTGTAGGTGCCCGGCTCGGCCAGCACTTCGGGCGGCAGGTCGGTGACATTACCGACGATCAGCTGCCCGGTGGGATCGGCAAGGTAGTATATCCCCGGCCCCGGCTGGCTTGCCAGCCGCTGCACCGCGATGATGGTGGCGCGGAAGCCGGCATCGCTGTCCATGCGCTTGATCTGCACCGCTTCGCGGTCGATGGCGTCGGTCTGCTGGCGCTGCAGCTGCACCGAGGTCTGCCAGGTGATCAGCCCGAGCAGCACCACCGCGAAGATCACGAAGATCAGCATGAACAGTGCAGTGAGGCGCACGGTCGTGGTGCGCCAGAGCTGGGCGAGGCGGAACATCTCAGTCGCGGATCATGTAGCCGGCGCCGCGGATGGTGTGCAGCAGCGGGTTGGCGTGACCCTTGTCGATCTTGGCGCGAAGCCGCGACATGTGCACGTCGATGACGTTGGTCTGGGGGTCGAAGTGATAGTCCCAGACGTTCTCCAGCAGCATGGTGCGAGTCACCACCTTGCCGGCGTTCTTCATCAGGTACTCGAGCAGGCGGAACTCGCGCGGCTGCAAGAGGATCTGCTCGCCGTCGCGCTCCACCTTGCGGCTGAGACGATCGAGCGCCAGCCCGCCGACCTCAAAGCTGGTCGCGGCTTCGGCGGGCGACGAGCGGCGCGCCAGCACTTCGACGCGCGCCAGCAGTTCGGTGAAGGCATAGGGCTTTACGAGGTAGTCGTCACCGCCGGCGCGGAGGCCCGTGACCCGGTCGTCCACCTCGCCGAGCGCCGAGAGGATCAGCACCGGGGTCTTGTCGTCCTCGGCCCTGAGGCTCTCGATGATCGAGAGGCCATCGCGGCGCGGCAGCATGCGGTCGACCACCAGCACGTCGTAGTCCATCGACGAGGCCATGGCGTAGCCGGTTTCGCCATCGCTGGCGTGGTGGGTGATGTGACCGGCTTCGTCGAGCGCCTGGATCAGGTAGCTCGCGGCCTCGCGGTCATCTTCGATCAGCAGAATCTTCATGTCGGTAGCCCCGCGCTATTCTGCGTCATTCCGGCAAAGACCGGAACCCTTGCGGATCCCGGTCTTGGCGAGGAGGACGTAAGGGAAAACGGGCCCCGGAGCTGATGCCCCGGAGCCCGCGAAGTCGTTACGAGTTGGACTCGCTGATCGGCAGGCCGATGAAGCGGGTGTTGCCGTCGCGCTGCGCCTTGACCAGGGCAGTGCTGCGGCCGGCGTCCTTGACGCTCTGCACGGCCTTCTCGAAATCGGCGACCGACTTCACGGCCTGGTTGTTGACCTCGAGGATGGTGTCGCCCACCGCAAAACCCTTTTCGGCGGCAGCCGAGTTCGGATCGACGTCCTGGATCAGCAGGCCTTCACCGCCCGAGTTCGGCACGAGGGTCAGGCCGACGCTGGTCGGAGCCGGAGCGGCCGGCTCCTCGGCGGGAGCCTGCTGCTGCTCATCGGACGGCTTGGCGGCCTCCTCGAGCTTGCCCAGGGTCACCGAGATCTTCTGCTCCTTGCCGTCGCGCCAGATCGACAGTTCGACCGCGGTCGACGGGTTCTTGCCGGCAATGGTACGGCTCAGATCGAGCGCGTTGGTCACGGCCTTGCCGTCCACCGCGGTGATCACGTCGCCGGACTTCACGCCGGCCTTGTCGGCCGGGCTGTCCTTGGTCGGCTCGGTGACGAGCGCACCGGCTGCGTCCTTCAGGCCGACGCTGTCGGCGATGTCACGGCTGACGTCCTGGATACCGACGCCGAGGAAGCCGCGGGTCACGGTGCCGCTCTGGATCAGCTGGCCGGTGACCTGCTTGACGACGCTGGCCGGGATGGCGAAGGCGATGCCGACGTTACCGCCGTTGGGGGAGAAGATCGCCGTGTTCACGCCGACCACTTCGCCCTGGAGGTTGAAGTCCGGGCCACCGGAGTTGCCGGTGTTCACCGCGGCGTCGATCTGCAGGAAGTCGCCATAGGCCGAACCGGCGATGTCACGGCCACGGGCCGAGACGATACCGGCGGTCACGGTGCCGCCGAGGCCGAACGGGTTGCCAACGGCCACCACCCACTCGCCGACGCGCACTTCCGTGTCGGCCAGCTTGACGAACGGCAGGTCCGTCACGCCGTCGACCTTCACCACCGCGAGATCGGTCTTCTCGTCGGTGCCGATGACCTTGGCGGTCATTTCCTTGCCGTCGTCGAACACCACGGTCACCTTGTCGGCGTTCTCGACGACATGGTTGTTGGTGACGATGTAGCCGTCAGCCGAAATGGCGAAGCCCGAACCGGCCGCCATGAACTTGCGCGGTGCCTGCGGACGTGCCTGGCCCTGGTCGCCGCCCTGGCCACCCTGGCCGAACTGCTGGCCGAACTGGTCCATGAAGTCCTTGAACGGGTGATCATCGGGCAGATCGGGGAAGTCAAACTTGAACTGCGGACCGCCACGCTGCAGCTGGCGGGTGTCCTGCTTTTCGCCGCCTTCGACGATGATCGAGACCACCGCCGGCTTCACGGCCTCGACGAGGTCGGCGAAGTTCGGGGCGTTGGTCACGGCCGGCGCGGTGATCTGCGCGGCGGGGACGAGGGTCGCGGTCTGGGCGGTCGAGGGGGCGGTTGCCGCGACGAAGGCGGTACCACCACCGATGCCGGCGAGGATCGCCAGAGCCGAGGCCCCGAGCCAGCGGCGAGCGTTGAACTTAGTCGAGGGCATGATGATCTCCTTCAGTCAGGCACTCTTGATGCCCTGAGATATGGAGCCCACCGCCTTTCTGCACGGTGACCCGGGCGTTAATTATCGGTAATGTTTCCGAACGTTGCCGAGCGCTGCTAGAACAGCGCCGTGCGCAGCAGGTCGAGCGCCACCAGCGTCAGTACGACCTTGAATCCCCAGCGAAAAGCCGCCTCGGGCACCTTCACCAGCAACCGGCTGCCGATCGCCGTGCCGACGAAGCCCGACGCGATCATCGCGATAATCAGCGGCAGGTAAGCGGCGAAGGCGAATCCCAGTGCCACGAACATCGCCACCTTGAAGCTGTTCTGCAGCGTCATCAGCATGGCGTGGGTGGCGACCAGCTGCCGCCGGTCGGCCAGTCCCTTGATGAACACCGCCACCAGCGGTCCGGTCGCGCCGACCACCATCGACACCGCCGCAATCACCCCGCCACCGATCACCTGCGCCAGCCGCGACCGTCCGACGATTTTCGGCTGCGGCAGCCACGTGGTCAGCAGCACGAACGCCCCGATGGCAATCTGCAGCGCCGTCGCCGGCAACAGGCTCGCGAACTGTCCGCCCACCACTGTGCCGATCGCCCCACCCAGCGACAGCCACAGCACCAGCGCCCACTGGATATGCCCCCGCTGCACCAGCGCCCGCCCGCCGTTCGAGCCAAGCTGGATCGCCCCATGCAGCGGCACCACCACGGCCGGAGGAAACACCAGCGCCAGCACCGCCACCATCAGCGTCCCACCGCCGAGCGAGAACGTCGCGGTGATCAGCGAGGTGATGAAGCTGAGGACGATCAGCGCGAGGGCGGTCGTGAGCGCAAGATCGGCGGGGAGGAGGTCGGTGAGGGACACGGCTCCATCTACCGTCAATCGGTGAGTCAGAGAAGCCACCGGGGGAGGGAGACGCCTGCACAGACGCCAGTGCCTTGGTCTCCTCCCCCCTGAGGGGGAGGGACAGGGTGGGGGTGCGTTTCCCGCACCGGCCTATCCGATGCCCCTAAGCCCGCTCATCCTTCGGTGACCCCAGCACCACGAACGTGGTGATCGCGCTCACCGTCGGCAGCGTCCCCAGCACATCGGTATGAAACGCCTTGTAGGCCTCGATGTCCGCCACCTCGATGCGCAGCAGGTACTCGATCGACCCCGTCACGTTGTGGCACTCGGTCACCTCCGGCGACAGCGCCACCGCCTTCTCGAACGCCTCCTGGCTCGCCTTGGTGTGGCTCGACAGCCCCACTGAGACATAGGCGCGGAACCCGGCCCCGAGCCGCGAACGGTCGATCACGGCGCGATAGCCCTTGATCACGCCGCTGCGCTCCAGCTCCTGCACCCGCCGCAAGCAGGCCGACGGTGACAGCCCGACCCGCTCGGCGAGCCGCACGTTGGAAATCCGCGCGTCGCGCCCGAGTTCGCGCAATATTTGTTGGTCGATGCGATCGATCTCAGTCATTTGTTGCGCAGATGTGCCATCCGGCGCGCCAGATTGCAACACGGCGCCAGACCGGCAGGCGTAGTCTTGCGCGCATGACCGATCCAGCCATCCTCATCCCGTTCCTTGTCTTCTGCGTGGTGCTCACCGGCACGCCCGGGCCCAACAACATGATGGCGCTCGCCTCGGGCGTGCGCGTCGGCGTGCGCCGCTCGATGCCGCTGGTCGCCGGCATCGCCGTGGGCGTGGCGCTGCAGCTGATCGCGGTGGGGCTCGGCATCGGCGCGCTGCTGCAGTCGTTCCCGGCGCTGCATGATGCGATGCGCTGGGCCGGCGCCGCCTATCTTGTCTGGCTGGCGATCAAGATTGCGCGGAGCGGCCCGATCAGTGTCGAGGCCGACGAGCGGCCGCCGCTCGGCTTTGCCGGCGCCGTCGCATTCCAGTGGATCAACCCCAAGGCCTGGGCCATCACCACCGGCGCCGCCGCCACTTATCTGCCCGCCGACGGCTATGCGCTGAACCTCGCGCTCGCCGCCGCGGCGATGGCGCTGATCTCGATCCCGTGCGTCTCGGTCTGGTCAGCCGGCGGTGCGGTGCTGCGCCGCTTCCTGGTGCAGCCGGCCTATGCCACGGCGTTCAACATCGGCGCGGCGGTGCTGCTGATCGCGGCCACGGTGCCGATCCTGTTCGGCCCGCACTGAAGCCTTAGCGCTCCAGCTCCTCGAGCGCCTTCGCCTCGTCTTCGGTCAGCGCGGTCTGCCCGGCCGCCCGCTTGCGCCGCGCGCCCACAAACACCACGATCGCGCCGATCACCAGCACCACCGGCGCCGCGACCCAGAGCAGCACTGTGTGCGGCGCCATCACCGGGTTGAGCAGCACGTACTCGCCGTAGCGCGCCACGAGGTAGTCGCGCACCTGCTGGTCGCTGTCGCCCGCCACCAGCCGCTCGCGCACCAGCACGCGCAGGTCGTGCGCCAGGTCGGCGTCGGAATCATCGATCGACTGGTTCTGGCAGACGAGGCAGCGCAGCCCCTCGGAAATCGCCCGCGCCCGCGTCTCGAGCACCGGGTCGGCCAGCATCTCGTCCGGCCGCACCGCCAGCGCCGGAACGCTCAGCAGCACCAGCAGCATGAGCGCGAGGAACGCCCTCATTCGGCCGCCGCCCGGGCGGAAGCCGGCTTCGGGGCGCCGACGCGCAACCGCCGGTAGCTCAGCGACAGGAAGCCGGCGCCGGCCATCAGCAGGCAGCCCAGCCAGATCAGCGTCACATACGGCTTGAACCATAGCCGCACCACCGATTTGCCGTCGGCCTGCGGTTCGCCCAGCTGCACATAGAGCTGGCTGAAGCCGTAGGTCTCGATCGCCGCCTCGGTGGTCGGCTGGCCGCTGGCGTTGTAGACGCGCCGCTCGGCCAGCGCCGTACGCACGCCGCCGCCCGGCGCGCGGATGGCGAAACGCCCGGTGTCGGAGACGAAGTTCGGCCCCTCGACATGCTCCATACCTTCGAACGTCACCTGATGCTCGGCGATCACCACACCCTGCCCCGGCACCATGGTGGTCACCAGTTCCTGCTGCCAGGCACTGGCCGCGACGATGCCGATCACAGTGACGCCGATGCCGAAATGCGCGATCGCCGTCGACCACGCGGTGCGCGGCAGCCCAAACAGCCGCTTGACCGAGGTGACGACGTCGGTGCGGAAGAATTTCGCCCGATCGACCAGCTCCGCCAGCGCCCCGAACGCCACCCAGAAGCCGAGCAGCAGCCCGAGCGGCGCCAGCGATACCTCGCCACCGGTGAGCGCAAAGCACAGCACCGCGGCGAACAGCGCCAGCCCGGCCGCCCCGGCCAGCCGCTGCGTCACCGCGATCACGTCGCCGCGCTTCCAGGCAAGGAACGGCCCGAACGGCAGGATGACCAGCAGCGGCGCCATGATCACGCCGAAGGTCAGGTTGAAGAACGGCTCGCCCACCGAGATGGTCTCGCCGACCAGCGCATCGAGCAGCAGGGGATAGAGCGTCCCCACCAGCACGGCCACCGTCGCCGAGGCGAGGAACAGGTTGTTGAGGATCAGCGCGCCCTCACGGGAAATCGGCGCGAACAGTCCGCCGACCCTGAGCGTCGAGGCGCGGAAGGCGAACAGCGAGAACGCTCCGCCGATGAACGCCGCCAGCAGCCCGAGGATCACCATGCCGCGTGTCGGGTCGGACGCGAACGTGTGCACCGAGGTCAGGATGCCGGAGCGCACCATGAACGTGCCGAGCAGGCTCAGCGAGAAGGTGATGATGGCGAGAAAGATCGTCCAGATCTTCAGCGCGTTGCGCTTCTCCATCACCAGCGCCGAGTGCAGCAGCGCGGTGCCGGCGAGCCACGGCATGAAGCTGGCGTTCTCCACCGGATCCCAGAACCACCAGCCGCCCCAGCCGAGTTCGTAATAGGCCCAGTACGAGCCCATCGCGATGCCCAGCGTCAGGAAGCACCAGCTGAGCAGCGTCCACGGCCGTACCCAGCGAGCCCAGGCGGCATCGATGCGGCCCGAGATCAGCGCCGCCATGGCGAAGCTGAAGCAGACCGAGAAGCCGACATAGCCGAGGTAGAGCAGCGGCGGATGGATGGCGAGGCCGATATCCTGGAGGATCGGGTTGAGGTCCTGGCCCTCGAACGGCGCCGGCGACAGCCGCAGGAACGGGTTCGAGGTGAACAGCGTGAAGCCGGTGAACGCCGCGGCGATCAGGCTCTGCACTGCCAGCACCAGCGTCAGCAGGTCCTTGGGCAGGCTCCGCCCGAACGCGGCGACGGCGGCGCCCATGATCACGAGGATCAGCACCCAGAGCAGCATCGAGCCTTCGTGGTTGCCCCACACCGCGGTGATCTTGAAGATCAGCGGCTGCGCCGAGTTGGCGTGCTCGAAGGCGAGCTTCAGCGAGAAATCCGAAACGACGAACGCCTGGATCAGCGCTGCGAACGACGCCGCCACCAGCACGAACTGCAGCACCGCCCCCTGCTGGAGGTACCCTGCAAGCGCCTCGCGCTTCCAGAAGATCAGCCCGACGACAGCGGAGATCGCCGAGATGGCGAAAGCGAGGACGAGCGCGAAATGACCGAGTTCGATGCTCATGCGGCCCCCTCAAGGCAAAGCCGGTGCGAGCCGCCCCCCACCCCTGATCCCTCCCCACGAGGGGGAGGGAGACGCAAGAACTGAGGCCGTGCAGCTACCGCCTCCCTCCCCCTTGTGGGGAGGGATTGAGGGTGGGGGTGCCCCGCGCTCGATGCCCGCATCAGCGTCACGACCCGGCCCCTTCCCGCTGCCATTCGCCGCGCTTCTTCAGCTCTTCCACCAACTCCTTCGGCATGTAGTTCTCGTCGTGCTTGGCCAGCACGTTGGTCGCCGCGAACGTCCCCTCCGGCGTTACCGAACCCTCGATCACCACGCCCTGTCCCTCGCGGAACAGGTCGGGCAACAGGCCGACATAGTGCGTCGCCATCTCGGTCTGGCCGTCGGTCACCACGAAGTCGGAGGTCTCGCCTTCCCGCTTCCAGCTGCCGTCCTTCACCAGCCCGCCGAGCCGGATCGGCGTGCCGGCGGCAATCGCCTTCTCGTGGATCTCGCTGGGCGAATAGAAGAACACGATCTGGTCGCGCAACGCCACGAAGATCAGCGTCGCCGCGATGGCGAGAACGGCGCCGAGGCCGGCGATGATGGCTAAGCGTTTCTGCTTACGAGTCAATTGCTTGCTACCAATCCATTATCCGCCGCGAGAACATCGAGTTCCGTGCGATCACCCGCCACCGGGTAGGCCGTGCGCGCCGCATCATAGGCCGTCTGCGCCAGTTCGGTCTGCCCCAGCACCAGCCGCGAGCGCACCAGCCGTGTCCATTCGTCGATCGTCCCGCCCGTGCTGAGCAGCCGCGTCGACAGCCCCTCGACCATGGCGGCGATGTCGGCATTGGCAGGCATGTCGCCGCCCAACGCGGCTTCCGCCGCGGCCAGTCCGGCCTCGGCATTGGCCACCCAGGCCTCGCCGCCCTTGCTGAGCTTCAAGAGCCCCTGCCACTCGGCCTTGGCCGTGGCGAAGTCACCCTCGCGGGTCGCTTCGCTGGCCAGATAATAGCGCGAACGGACGTGGGTAACGTCGCGGTTCGAGGCGCTGCGGAACAGCTGCATCGGCTCGCCCTTGGCGTCGCCATTGCTGGCCATCATCAGCGCTTCGCCGAGGTCGGTCTCGCGGTCGGCGGTCGGGCCGTCGAGCTCGATCACCTTGCGCAGCGCATTCGCCGCATCGGCGAAGCGGCCCATCTGCATGTAGGCGGGCGCGATCACCGTCCAGCCGCGCACGTCGTCGGGCTTGCTCTTCAACTGCGCCTCGATCCGGGCGATCGCGTCGTCGAGCGTCATCTCCGGCGGCGGCACGTCGGTACGCTCCACCAGCGGCTGCGCCGGCAGGTCGGGCCGCCCGAGCGCGCCATAGACGCCGAACGCCAGCACCGCTGTCGCCACTGCCGCAACCGCGACGATGCCACGGCGGGCGGTGGTGTCGATTGCCGTCTTCGTCGTCGCCTTCAACCGCATCAGCTCCCGCGCCAGTTCGCCCTTCGCGGCCGTCGCTTCGGCCGCGCCGAGCCGACCGAGGGCGAGGTCCGACTCGATCTCTTTCAACTGCAGCTTCAGGTGCGCCATCTCAGGGCTGTCTACAACAGCGGCAGTCGCGTTGACCCTTCGCCCGGCCCCCGCATAATAGAGCGCGGCGCAGGCGACGGCTGTGACCACAAAAGCGAGCGACCAAAATATCATGTGCAGGGCTCTGCCTCATGCGAAGGTGCGGAAACGCGCCCGATCTATAAAGGCATTCGGGCAATTTATGCACCCGCACACAGCGATGTGTGGGAGGCGCATTGCCGCAGCCCGGACGATGGTTCGCTGATCCCATGGCCGACGACAGCTACGACTACCTGGTGCTCGGCTCCACCCCGCTTGCGGGGCTGCTGGCCGGCCTGCTCGCCATCGAACACAAGCGCCGGGTCTGCCTCGTCGGCGAGCCGTTCTCACCGTTCCGGCTGCAGCGCAGCATCGATGTTTCCATCGCGCCGATCACCCGGCCCGAAACCCTGCTGCTGCTGAAGCGCGCCGCCGCCGAGACCACCAAGCTGGTCAACAGCTGGGGCAAGGGTCTGGTCAGCCGCGCCGATCCGCTATTCGTCGCCGAAACACCTGAGAGCATCGCTGCCCTCGGCCATTTTCGTCACCTTGCCATCGCGCTTGGCTATGCGGTCGAACCGGTCGCCGACCGCACCATTGCCGACGGATTGCTGCTCCGGGTTCGAGATGTGCAGTTGCTCGGCCATGGCCGGCTCGAGCCGGCGCTGGAGAGCTGGCTTGCAAAGCACGAGGTGCGGCACCTCGATCGCGCCGATACTGAGCTGACGCTGCGCAAGGACGGGACGGCCCGCATCGTCCACGCCGGCCACAGCGTCGAGGCTGCGCAGGTCATTCTCTCCGGCGACGATGCCACGCTGGAGTACCTGCCCGAAGAGGCGCGAGACCGCAGCCTCGAAGTGGTCCCCGGCGCCGCCATGCTGCTCGACTCGGCCAAGCCCCTCCTCGCCCCCTATGCATGGTTCATCGATCGGGGCGTGGTGCTGGTGCAGGATGGCAAGGTCAGCGTCTCGGCGCTGCTCTCGGGCGATCCAGTCACGGCCCGCGCCCGGCTGGGCAGCGCGGTGTCGCGCGGCGAGGCCCTGCGGCTTGCCGGAGAAACCGTGGTCAACAGCCTCCGCACCAGCGATGGCGCCCCCTTTATCGGTCCGGCGCGAGGCCACAAGGCGCTGGTGATTGCGGCCCTCGGCCCGGGCGGGGCATTCCTCGCGCCGGCCATCGCCCGCTACATCGCAGGGACCGCAACAACGGACGAGGCGGAATGGTTCGGAGCGCGTGGCCCGACGCGCGGCAACCAGCGTCTGCTGGCCGCCGACTATCTCGCGGTGCCGGCGTGAGCGAGCACGGTAACCGCTTTCCCGCAGATGCGCCGCACGGCCTCGGTGGCGCGGAGCTCGACCGCAACGCGCCGCTGCAGTTCCGGCTCAATGGCCGGGCCATCCACGGCTTTGCCGGCGACACGGTGCTCTCCGCCGCCCTCGCCAACGGCATCCAGATCGCCGGCCGACAGGGCGACGAAGCGCTGGCGCTCGACGAGGAATTTGCGCCGCTGATCAGCTCCGGCAAGGGCGGGGCGCTGCCGATGGAGCGGACCCCTGCCCTTGATGGGCTCAGCCTCGTGACCATTGGGACGCGACGCGACCCGATCGCTTCGGGCGGCCTGTTCGGTGCCCTGCGCCACAAGCTGCTCGGCCCGGCGCGCACCCTCAACCATCGCTTCGGCGACACGCCACCTGGCAGTCCGCCCTGGCACAATGCGGCAGTCTACGAGGAGATCGAGACCGATTTCGCCATTGTCGGCGGCGGGGTTGCCGGCCTCAGCGCCGCGGCGGCAGCGTCAGCCGCCGGTAAGCGCGCCGTGCTGATCGAGCGCCAGCAGAGTCTTGGCGGCACCATTCGCTATTTCGGCGCCGTCGATGCCGAGGCGTCCCCCGACACCATGATCGAACGGCTGATCGCAAGCCTCGAGGGCAAGGGCTCGGTCACGACCCTGACCCGCGCCGAAGCCTTTGCCATCACCGGCACGATGCTGAAGGTGCACCAGGTGGTGGTCGAGGCCGGCCGGCCGGTATCACGCGTCATCACCCTGGTGGCGCGGCACATCATCCTCGCCACCGGGGCGATCGAACGGCTGCCACTGTTTCCAGGCAACCGCACACCGGGCATTGTGGGGGCGCTGACCGCGTTCCAGCGGGCCGAGCGGTTCGGCGTCTGGCCGGGCCGGCGCGCGCTGTTCACCACGCCCAACAGCTTCACCTACCGGCTGGCACTGCACGCCGCCGATGCCGGCGTCGAGGTGCAGCGCATCGTCGACAGCCGGCTCAGCACGACCTCGCGCTTCGTGGATTTCGCCAAGGCCACCGGCATCACCCTGGCCTCGGCACTGGCCCCGAGCCATGCCGAACCGCTCGAACGCAACAAGCCGGGGCTGCGCGTCGGCTTCGCCGTCGCCATCGACGAAATCGCTCAGGATTCGACGGCCATTGAAACCGACCAACTGGTCGCCGCCGGCGCCTGGCAGCCGGACATCCTGCTGTGGCTGCGCGCCGGCGGAGCCTCCGCCTGGCACGCGGCAAACGGCTGGCTCGGTCCACGCGGCACCCTGCCCGCCGTCGCGTTGGCCGGCTCCGCTGCCGGCCTCCACACCACCGCCGCGGCGCTCAGCAGCGGCAGGGCCGCTGTGCTCGGTTTCCTCGGCAAGCCCGCGCCCTCGGTGATCGATGAGATCATCGAGGAAGCCTTCGAGACCCCCAATGCCCGCAACCCGGTCGCGCCGTTCCGTCCGGCGGCGCGCGGTGCCACCTATCTCGATCGCGGCCAGTCGCTGATCACCCGACGGTCTGCTGCCGCCAGCAAGCATGGCGTCTCCGGCCTCGCCACGCGCGCGGTGCAGCTTGGGCTCGGCGATATCGCCGCTGCCGTCGATATTGGCGCCATGGCTGGCCGCGATGCCGGCTCGGTTGCCGCCGAGCGATGCGCGCTCTCCGGCGAAATCAGCGACACCGGCTGGCGCGTGCCGGTCCGCCCAGCGCCGGAGGAGGTGCCGGCCCCGCCGACCTATCTCACCGGCCGCTTCGGCGAGAAGCCGCAGATCTGGGCGCTCACCGCCGCCGATGCCCGCTCGTTCGAGCCCGGTTGCCTGGTCTTCGAGAATTCCGAACAGCGCGAGCCGCTGAAGGCCATCGGCGTCACCTACGCCCCGCACCGCCCCGGTGCCAATGGCGGGATCGCGCTGATGGGAAAAATCCCTGATGTGGCGGGGACAGAGCTTTATGTGCGGGACGCCGGAACGGCAGTGGCGGCGCGGCTGACAGAGCGGTTGAAGGTGCGCCCCTGAGGGGCCGGTGGTTGACCGCCCCCCCCCCTGTCCCCTCCCCATTCTTTAGGGGGAGGGGACAGGGGTGGGGGTCAGCTAGCACCAGCGATGCAATTGTCCACCGGCCCTCAACCCGCCCGCTTTTCCGCGGTCTCGCGCGCCCGGCGCAGCACGTCGGCGTAGTCAGGATTGAAGCGCAGCTCGGCCATCTTGATGGCGGCGTCGAGCCGCGCGCCGGTCACCCGGTCGCCGGGGTTCTGCCGGAACAGTTCGAGGTTGCGCTGTACGTGCATTTCCAGCGCCTGCCCCACCTGGGTCCAGGTCTGGTCGAACATGGCGTTGAGCGCCAGGGAGTCGCGGCAATCGCGAATCGTTGCCAGGACGTAGCAGCCATTGAGCGCCGCCAGCACCTGGTCGCCGTCGAGCCGGTCGGTGCCGGAATGGCGGCGCAGCGCCAGGTTGACGTTCGGCGACACGTCGCGAAGCTTGGGTTCTACCAGTTCCGACACGGTCTTGGTCAGCGCCGCGACCGCCGTCGACCAGCGGGTCAGCCGGCCGAGTTCGACATAGCCCGTCACCGCCCGCATCAGCCGGTGGAACCGATCGATGGCGCGGCAGGTGAGATCGATATCGGCGAAGGCGCCGTGCTGATCGAGCGCCGGGATCTGCGCCTGGGCGTGCGACAGCATCGCCTCGATCAACGGGGCGAAGCCGGCGCGCTGCATCGACGCTTCGGTGGCAGAACCGGCGAGGCGAATCGCTGACGCCATCAAACGACCGGGATGGCTCACCTGCCCCATCGCCGCCTGGAACAGCAGGGCAGAGACGGCGTGGTCGTTGAGCGGCATCGACTGCAGGGCGACACCAAGCGCCGTCTCGTCGGTCATGCCGTTGGCGGCCCGGCCGAAGGCCTGCGCCTTGTCGAGCAGACTCCGGCATTTCAGCGCATTTAGCACCACGCCGACGCGGCGATAGGCTTCCTCGCCGCCCATCTGCAGCTGGATGCGACGCTCCGCATCGGGGGAGCCGACAGCCGCGATGGCGGCGCGCGCCCGCTGCAGCAGTTCGGGCACCAGGAGATCGAGCGCCTGTCGCGCCGCCGGATCCTCGTCACTGGCATTGGCGTCGATCAGATCGGGCGCCAGGTCGCGCACCATCCAGGCCCAGACACCCCGCGCATGCGCCTCGGCAATCCCGCCGTCGAAATCGAATCCGGCCGCCCCCGGGACGAGCACGGCATCGATCAGCCCGAAAAACGGCCGCGCGCCGCCCTGCGACCGGGTCGTTCCAGACGTTTGAAGACGAGTGGCAGTATTGGGCATGAAAACCGGCGGGCGTCAGGGTCCGAGAATAGTCCTCGAACCTAGCGTGCGACGGTAAACAAAAGACTATGCGGAGGAGCGATGACCGATCACACCGTTGTCAGGCAACGAGGCTGCGGGAAGCCCTGCCGCCGATCACATCGCTGTCAGGCAACGCGGTTTTCGGCGGCTGCGGCAGGCGTCAGCCGGCGACGCTCCAGGTGTTGTCTGCCTCGCGGCAGGCGGTGCCCTTGCGGGCATGCGGCGCGCCAGCGATGGTCACCGTATGGGTGAAATCGCGGCAGTTGGTGTTGTTGACGGTCACGTAGGGGCCGACAGTCACCGAACCGCTGACACCCTTGTCGCCGATCCAGGTGCGCGGCGCGCCGGGGCGACCGAAGGTCAGGGCGTTGAACTGCGCGCTGGCTGCTTCCGCCTTATCCTTGGCCGAGAGCTGGCCGAGCACTGACGCATCGACGAAGGCGGTCACGTCGTTCATCGAGCTGGTGCTCGCAGACTGGATCGCGCCGGGCGCCGGCAATGAAGCCGGAGTGATGGTGGGCTGGGTGGCCAGGGTCGAGTTCGGCTGCGGCAGCGTCGGCCCGAGGGCGACGTCGGAGGTCGAGGGACCCATGCTGCAACCGGCAAGCAGGAGCATGGCAAAGAGGGGAACGGCGCGGACGATCTGCTGCATGTCGGTCTCGAGGGGGTGGCCGAGGCCCTTAATCCTTACGTATTGAGGCAAAAGTGCGGAAACCCGCAACCTTTGCGGCCGGAAGCCGCAATTCTGCCAGGAGGCCCCCCAGCACTGAGCGTTTCAATTGCAGGGAGCCGCCATAGACGTCAACCAGTTCCTTGACGATATCCAGACCCAGCCCGGAGCCCGGGGTCTTCTCGTCCAGCCTGACACCGCGGCGCAACACTTTGGTCGCTTCTTCCTCGGTGAGCCCCGGCCCATCGTCATCGATCTTGATCAGCAGGTTGGCGGCGGTGCCGCTGCGTTCGGCCACCACCGTCACACCGATCGAGGATTTCGCCCATTTGCACGCATTGTCGAGCAGGTTGCCGGCCATCTCCTCGAGGTCGCCTTCGTCGCCGCGGAACCAGGGCAGCGATGCGTCGGGCCGCACCATGGCGATGGTCACCTGCGGGTTGAGCTTCTGCATCACCCGGGTCAGGCGCAGCATGACGTGTGTGGCGTCGGCCTTCTTGCCGACCACGGTCGAGCGCGCCGCCAGCCGGGCCCGGTCGAGATAGGTGGTCACCAGTTGGCTCATCTTCTCGGTTTCGGTGGCCACCACCCTGGCGAGACTGTTCTTCTTGTCGGCGCTGGCCTCGTTGCGCAGCACGGCGATCGGCGTCTTCAGCCCGTGCGCGAGGTTGCCCACCTGGTTGCGGGCCCGCTCGACGATCTGCGCATTGGAGCGCAGCAACTCGTTGATTTCCTCGGAGAGCGGCGCCAGTTCGGCCGGATAGGCGCCAGTGAGCGATGCCGCGTCACCCTCGCGCACCTGCTCCACTTCGCGCCGCAACCGGTTGATCGGCCGCAACGCCAGCCGGGCGACGATGGTCGACATCACCGCCAGCATGATGGCTACGGCGCCCAGCACGATCAGTGTCTGGCCGCGGAACTCGTCCACCAGCGACAGGATTTCGTCGAGCGAACCGGTCACCATGATGTGGAGTGGCATACCGTTCACCGTGACCGCGCGTTCGATCACCCGGATCTTGATGTTGAACGGGTCGGTCAGCACGGCCGACTTGGAGTTCGTCGCATCGAACGCGCCCGGCAGCGGCCCCAGCACCATGCCGACATAGGAGTTGGAGAAGTTGAGCAGCTCGCCCTTGTCGTCGCGGATCGCCCAGTACCAGCCC
>JAESFN010000085.1_pt1 | contig 106620 bp, 105 predicted proteins | sample 9269411 | NCBI WGS metagenome assembly JAESFN01 (sample SAMN14505399, study PRJNA617100) | algae metagenome | isolation source: Iphinoe sp. HA4291-MV1 and co-occurring heterotrophs from trail next to... | place: USA: Maunawili Falls, Hawaii | collected 2009-07-25
TGCTCGATGAGCCGCTCAAGTAACGTCTGGGACAATGCTGCCATGGAGAGCTTCTTCTCATCCCTAAAAACCGAGCGCATCAGGGACAAGCGCTACCTGACCCGTGACGCGGCCCGGGCTGATGTGCTCGACTACATCGAGCGCTTCTACAACACGATCCGCAGGCACTCGACCATCGGCTATCTCAGCCCCGTCGAGTTCGAAAAGAAGGTCGGATTAGCCTAACCGACTGTCCACAGAACCGGCAGCAGGCCAAACATTGCCAAATCTCGCATACGGCATTCGTGATGCAACCGTGTCCAGATAGCCCAGATGTGACGCGGCTTCAGTGGCGGCTTCGGACCTATAATACGTCCTGTGTTCCAAGCCGGACGCGGATCAATCTGCTGAGCTTCGACAAGCATGACGCATCCTCCATCGGGATGCCGCATCTGAAATCATCATAATGCTTCCGCCGCTCGTGCGTTGCGCCAAAAGAAGACGTCGCCCCGCTGTCGGAAAGCGGGCTCCCACCGCCGCCGGTGGTGAAGGTGACGAGGATTGCGTGCGGAAACACATCGTCGGATTCAATGTACCTGAGGAGTGTGGGCTACATCGTCCCACCTTATGGCTTAAGATCGATCGCCTGGACGATCTTTCCCCATTTGGCGATATCGGCGACCACGAGCTTGCCGAAGCTTTCGGTGTTCGAGGCAAAAGGCTCGGCTCCCTGTTTGGCGAGCACGGCGCGGAAATCGTCCGCCTTCACGATCTCGTTGATGTCGGCGGCGATCCTGGCGACCAGTTTCGGGTCCATGCCGGGCGGCCCGAACACGCCCCACCAGGGCGTGACGTCGAAGCCCGGCACGCCCGATTCCGCAATGGTCGGAACGTTGGGAACCGCCGTCGAACGGCTCGCGCTCGTCACGGCCAATGCGCGCAGGCTGCCTGAATCGATCTGGCCGATGACGGACGGAATCGACGCGACGGCGCTGTCGATCTGGCCGCCGATCACATCCGTGATCGCCTGGGGTGCCCCGCGGTAGGGCACATGCTGGATGCGGATCTTCGCCGCGCTCTTGATCATCTCCGCGATCAGGTGATTGGCTGATCCCGGCCCCGCGCTGCCATAGGTGAGAGCGTCCGGCTTGTCCCGCGCCAGGGCCAGGAGCTCGGAGAAGGTCCTGGCCGACAGCTTCGGGCTCGCGACGACCATGAAGCCCGCCCGAGCGACCGTGGCGATCGGGGTGAAGTCCTTGACGGCGTCGAAGTTCTGGTTGGCGAGGACATGCGGGTTGATCGCCTGCGAGCCCTCATAGGTGAACAGCAGCGTATAGCCGTCGGACGGCGAGATCGCGACGCGCTGGGTGCCGATCGCTCCCGAAGCACCGGCGACGTTCTCGACGACGATCCCGTGTTTCCATTTCTCGCCGAGCTTGTTCGCCAGGGCGCGGCCGACCACGTCTGTGGTGCCGCCCGGTGCCTGCGGAACGATCAGCTTGACGAGGCGCGACGGAAACTCCTGTGCGCCGGCACCCACATGGCACAGGCCCGCCAGCGCGACGCCGAGCAGGATTCCGATCTGACGTTTGAGCATCTTGTTTCCTTCCCTCACAATTGTTGTTGTCCCATCGCACCGGTCTTGTGCCGGCTGCGGACAGTCTGGCCTGCCGCCCGAACGCCCCATCGCGCGCCGCGAACGGTCAGGCTGCTCCCTTCACGGCCGCCTGGTGCCGCCGTCCGGCGCCGGCGAAATCGGCGAGCTGCGCCGCCATGAGCTCGATCTGCGCTGCGGTGTGTTGATCGGAGCAGCTCCCGTCGTTGAACCGGACGATTGCCGAATTGAGCGCGATCCCGAGCGGGGTCGGCCAGCCGCGCAAGGCGTGGACGATGTTACGCAGCTGCGCCAGCACCATGGCCGGCCCCTGGCCGCCATAACCGCAGGCGATCAGGCCGACGGCGCGGGCGTGCAGATAGGGCGAGGAATCCCCGGCCGTCTCCTCGAGATAGTCGAGCGCGTTCTTCACCAGCCCCGACACCGCGCCGTGGTAGCAGGGCGAGGCGATCACCAGGGCGTCGGCCTGGCGTATGGCCGACAGGAACGGCTCCGCCGCCCGCTCATGCGTGCCCGGCTCGTAGAGCGGCAGGATGAGATCGCCTCCTGCGAACAGGCGCGTGCGGCAGCCGAGGGCCTGGACCCTGTCGAGTGCCAGGCGCAGGCTGCGCTCCGATGATGAGTCCGGGCGGGTCGTCCCGCCGATTCCAACAACCAGTGGCGCTTTGTCGATGACGGCGCGGCTGTTCATGGCGATCCTCCGGTGATCATGTCGGCGCCTTACTGCGCGGCCAGCGCGGGCTGCGGTCTCTCGCTGCGCCATGCCCTGGGCTCCGGCCTGGTCAGGCCCAGGTTCCCGCGCAGGGTGCTCCCCTCGTAGTCGTGGTGGAACAGTCCGCGCCGCTGCAGTTCCGGCACGACCAGCCGGACGAAATCCTCATAGGCCCCGGGGCTGTGCGTGGCCGAGATGACAAAGCCGTCACAGGCCTTCTCGAACCATTCCTGCATCTGGTCGGCGACCTCGGCCGGCGTGCCCATGAAGATCGGGAACTCGGAGAGCGTGCCGCGACCGCTGGCGCGGACGAACTCCTCGACCGTCGGATTGGTCTTGCCGGACATCCGGATCGCCCGGTCGCGGATGGCGCGCAGGCCACCGATCGCGTCGAGTTCTTCGTCCGTGAAGGCATCGCCCGGGGCCTTCCGGGAGAAGTCGTAGTTCAACACCTCCGAGAGCAGCGCAAGCGCGTCGGCGGGTTTGGCGAGACTTTCCAGATAGGCGCGCTTGTCCTCGGCCATCGCGCGGGTTTCGCCGACGATCGCGTAGACCGCAGGCGTGATGGGGGTCGCTTCCCGGCCGGCGGCCGCAAGCTGCATCTTCAGCTCGGCATAGGAATTCTGCCCGACGGCGAGGCTGGGATAGATCACGAAGAGCAACTCGCCCCAGCGCGTGGCAAAGGCCTTGCCGCGGCCGCTCTGCCCCGCCTGAATCACGACCGGATGGCCCTGTGGGGAGCGTGGGACGGTGAACGGGCCCCGCGACTGGAAGAACGGCCCGCGATGGTCGAGCCGGCCGACCCTGGCCGGGTCGGCAAAGACGCCCCCCTCGCGATCATGGACGATCGCGCCATCTTCCCAGCTGTCCCAATGGCCGAGGACCACCTCCATGAATTCGTCGGCCCGGTCGTAACGCAGGTCGTGTGCGAGATGCTCGCTGCGCCCGAAATTCGCCGCCTCGGAGTCGTTGAGCGATGTCACGACGTTCCAGGCGGCGCGCCCGCCGAGCATGAGGTCGAGCGAGGCGAAGATCCGCGCGACGTGGAAGGGCTCGTAATAGGTCGTGGAGTAGGTGGCGCCGATGCCGAGCTTCTCGGTCGCCAGTCCCATCGTCAGCGCCGTCATCATCGGGTCGAGTTTCGCTGCCCGGATGCCGTTGGCGACCGTCTGGACGAAATCGTCGCCGAAGCGGTCGGGGATCGCGAGCCGGTCGTCGAAAAAGGCGAGGTGGAACTTGCCGTGCTCGAGAACGCGGCCGATGTGCTCGTAATAGTCCTTGCTGTGCCAGTTCGTCGCCGAGGCCGCATGGCGCCACGATCCGGTGTAATTCGTGCAGTTCTGCGCCTGCATGAAGGCGATGAGCTTCATCTGACGTGACATGGACAAATCCTCCTGCTGTCGGTCGTGCTCGCCGGTCCCTCGGCTCAGACGGCGCCGGCAGCGCGCAAAGCCCCGATCTCGTGCTCGGTCATGCCGAGAATCCTGCCGAGGATTTCGTTGGTGTGTTCGCCGAGAGCCGGCCCGGCATGCTCAAAGGCCGGCGGCGTCTCGGACAATTTCGGAATGGCTGTCGGCAGAACGATCTCGCCGGCTCGCGTCGCGGTGCGCGCCATGTTCTCCCGCGCGGCGTATTGCGGATCTTCGAAGATGTCGGCGATCGAGTTCAGCGGGCCGCAAGGCAGCTCGCCCGCCTCGCAGGCTGCCATCACCTGCGCCGTGGTGCGCGTGGAGGTCCAGCCCTGGACGATGGCGTTGACCTCCTCCCGGCGGGCCAGCCTGGCCTGCATGGTCGCGTATTCGGGTTGCTGTGCGAGCTCCGGGCGCCCGATCACCCGGCTGAGCCGTTCGAACATCTTCTCGCTGGAGCAGGCGATGGCGACCCAGCCGTCCCGTGTCGGGTAATGGCTGTGCGGCACGACATTGATCGTGTCCGCCCCGAGCCGCTCCCGGACGACGCCGTATTTGTCGTAGGCCGGCGCGATCTCGTCGAGCACTCGGAAGACGGATTCGTAGAGTCCGAGATCGATCACCTGCCCGCCGACCTGGTCGACGGTCCGCAGCGCCATCATGACGCCGATCGCCCCCCACATGCCGGACATGTAGTCGGCCAGCGAGGTCGAGCCCGGCATGACCGGCGCGCGGCCCGGCTCGCCGGCCAGGAAGGAGAGACCGCTGAAGGCGTGGGCGATGCGGGCGAAGCCGGGCTTGCCGCGATAGGGCCCTGTCTGCCCGTAGGCGCTGATCCGCAGCAGGATCAGTTCGGGATTGACGGCTTTCAGTGCCTCGAAGCCGAGGCCCCACTTTTCGAAGGTGCCGGGCCGGAAGTTCTCCAGCACCACCTGCGACTTCGCGGCGAGCTGGCGGAACACTTCGGCGCCGGCGGGCGTGCCGAGATCCAGCGTGAGCGATTTCTTGTTCCGGGCCTCGCTCAGCCAGACCAGGCTGTCGCCGCATTCGGTGACCGTGCCGAACTTGCGCAGCGGATCGCCGCTGCCCGGCTGCTCGATCTTGATCACCTCGGCGCCGAAATCGGCCAGGATCGTGCCGCAGAACGGCGCGGCGATGAAGGTCGCGGCATCGAGGACGCGAATGCCGGCGAGGGGCCTTGCCGCGGTCATGACGCGGCCGCCGCCGTCTCGACCAGCTCGGCGCGCACCAGGACGCTGCGCGCGATCTTCTCGACGGCCATGTCGATCAGGACGCCGTCGCGGCCGAAGGCGCCGGCTCCATCGCGGTTGGCCCGCTCGATCTCGGCCAGGATGTCGCGGGCCCAAGCGACCCTGCGCGCGGGCGGCGAGAAGACCTCGTTGGCGAGCGCGATCTGCGAGGGGTGGATCGCCCATTTGCCCTCGCAGCCGAGCGCAGCCCCGCGTTCCGCGCTGGCGCGATAGGCCTCCGGATCGCCGAAATTGGCGAACGGGCCATCGATCGCCCGCAACCCGTAGGCACGGCAGGCATTGGCCATTCTCGCCAGCGCGAAATGGTACTGATCGCCCGGATGCCGCCACCTGGCGCCGGCTCTGTCGCCTGCCAGTACGGCGTAGCGCGGATCGGAGGCCCCGATCTGCTCGCCGCAGGTGCCGAGCTCGATCGAATAGTCGCCGACGCCGAAGATCATGGCTTCCAGGCGCGGCGAGGATGCCGCGATCGCCTCGACATTGGCGACACCGAGCGTCGTCTCGATCAGGACTTCGATCCCGATGCGTTTTTGCCGGCCCAGCTCGCGTTCGATGCCGCCGATCAGCGTGTCGATAAAGGCGACATCGGCAGGCGAGGACGCTTTCGGCAGCAGGACGAGGTCGAGCCGCGGCGCCTGTGTGACCACCTCGATGACGTCGCGCACGCCCCAGGCCGTATCCAGTGCGTTGACGCGGACCGCCATCGTCTTGCGGCCCCAGTCGACCGAGCCGAGCGCGGCGATCGCGGATGCCCGCGCCTCGATCTTGCGTGCCGGGGCGACCGCATCCTCGAGATCGAGGAACACCACGTCGGCGACGCCGGCTGCGGCCTTGTGGAAGAACTTGTCCGAGGTCGCGGGAACGGCCAGCTCCGAGCGATGGAGACGCCGCGGCCCGACATTGCTGAAATGGCTCGACATGATCTGGCTCCACCCTCCGCGACAGGGGAAAGGCTAGGTTCGCCCGATCATTTCGACAAACGGATTTATCTCAATGATTGATCAGATAAATTTCTCAATCTGGCGCGAGGAACACCCCGGTTCGGAACCGCGCGGCGATCAGGCTCGCCAGCGCATGGGCCGGCGGAGAGAGCGCATGTCCTTTCGAGGTGACGATGTTGAGCGTGCGTTCGATGCGCGGATCGACGATCGGCACGGCCCGCAACCCCGAGCCGAGGCGGGCGGGAATCGTGACCTTCGGCAGGATGGCGACACCAAGTCCGGCGCGGGCGAACGCGACCAATGTGTGCGCGTGCAGAATCTCGTATCTGATGTCGAAGGAAAAGCCGCGTGCGGCAAGCTCGCGCTCGAGGTCGCCGCGCAGCGTCGCCGCCTTCGAGTACATCAGCACCGGCATGCCGGCCAGTTTGACTAGCGGGATTTCCGTCAGGGCCCGGTCGTCGAACGCCTTCGGCAGCAGCGCCAGGATCGGATCGTTGGCGAAGGGGGCAAAGCTGAAATCGCCGGACCAGGGCACGTCCGGCCCGATGCCGAGTTCGACGTCCTGCCGCGCGATGGCGTGCAGCATCTCCTGGGACGGCAGCTCCCTCAGCGTCACGCGAATGCCGGGAAAGTCACGTTGATAAGCAGCGAGCACCGAGGGCAGGACGGTCGCCGCGAGGCTCGGTACGCAGCCGAGCGACAATTGTCCCGACTGCATGTCTGCAGCGGCCTTGAGCCGCTGCAGGCCCACCTCGATCTCGGCGAAGCCGCGGCGTGCGGCGCCGATCAGCATCTCGCCCTGCGGCGTCAGCCGCACATGCCGCGTGGTGCGATGGAACAGCTGCATGCCGATCTGCTCTTCGAGCTGCTTGATCTGCATGCTGACGGCGGACTGCGACCGGTGCACGAGTTCGGCCGCCTTGCGGAAGCTGCCGGACTCGGCGACCGCCAGAAAAACCTGCAGCGTCTTGAGATTGATCTGCATCTGCCCCCCAGGATCGGCATCGAAGTGAGCATAAAACCAGATTCCCACTTCGAACGTCTCAATAGCGACGGCCAGGCCATTGGTGGCCATGAGGGGACGGTCTTGTAACTCATCGTGACCGACAGTGACGAAGGCGAGTCTAGGCCCACCTAGCGCATGAGACTCGCCACATCACTCGGGGCAACGCTCAAAGACTAGTTGTCCTGAAGCGACATTCGCTTCCAGTCGGCGCCAAGAGCGGACGTTCGGCCCCTGCCGGGAAGCGGACCTGAAAGCGCTCCAACGAGCGTTTCCTGACCAGGACCACCTGCGGCCATTCGGCATTCGCGGCAGCTTAGGGCGTCATGCAAGATGCGCCGCCGAACGCCCCGTCCTCCAGGACCCGTCTGCTCGACGCAGACGGCCGGCACTGGGTCCCCGTTTGAAGAACGCTGCGCGTGTCCGGCCGTTCAGCGCAATCGCGAGTCGGCCATGTCGCGCAACCAATCCCCGATCAGGCTGATCGACAGCGTCGTGAGGACGACGACGGCTCCAGGCACCGCAGCCATCCACCAAGCGAGAGCGATGTAATTGCGGCTTTCGCTGACCAGCAGTCCCAGCGAGGTCAAGGGAGGCTGCACACCGAGCCCAAGGAAGCTCAATCCCGTCTCAAGGAGGATGATCTCCGGGAAGTTGATCGTCATCTGGACGATCAGAGCGCTCACGATGTTCGGCAGGATATGGCGCAGATAGATGCGCCAGGAATTGCCGCCGAGCACGCGAACGGCATTGGCATAGCCCGCCGTCTCGGCGTCGAGCACGAGCCCGCGCGTTAGCCGCGCATAACGCTCCCAGCCGGCGAAGCCGACGATCAGCACGAGCAGCCAGAAGCTCTTCCCGAAGAAGGCGACGGCCGTAATCGCCAGAACGATGAAGGGCAGCGAGGCCTGCATGTCGACGAGCATCATGATGCCCTCTTCCCACCAGCCGCGCAGGCGGGCGGCGAGCGTCCCGAGCGAAATGCCGATGAAGGCGCCGAGCAAGGTGCCGAAGAGTGCGACCACGATCGAGAAGCGGACGCCGTAGAGCGTCCGGCTCAGCACATCGCGCCCGAGATGGTCGCTGCCGAGCAGGAAGGGATTGTCGTATCCGAGCAATGCAGGCGGGCGCAGGCGCAGCAAGGGCTGCTGTTCCGCGTAGTCATAGGGCGCGATCAGCGGAGCGATCATCGCCACGATGACGACGAGCGCGATCCAGGCGAGAGAGACCGTGACGGCAAGAGGCGGGAGAGCCGGCCAGCGCAGACCGATCGCGGGGCGGGCAATGCGGACGGGATTTGCGCTCATCTCTCAGGCCGCCCTGCGAATTTTGGGGTTGAGCAGGCCATAGGCCAGGTCCACTGCCAGGTTGGCCGTGGTCATGCTGGCGGCGAACAGCATGACGAGTGCCTGCACGACGGCGAGATCGCGCAAGCCCACGACCTCGACCAGCAGCCGGCCGATGCCGGGCCAGCCGAAGACCTGCTCGACGATGATGGAGCCGCCGACGAGCCCGCCCAGCGAGAAGCCAATGATGGTGACGATCGGGATCGCGGCATTGGGCAGCACATGGTTCACGATCGCCGCATGCCGGCTTTCGCCCGCGGCGATCGCGGCCCGGACATAAGGTTGCTGGAGCACCTCCAGCACGGCCGCGCGGGTGAAGCGGGCGACCACGGCGGCACCCGATAAGCCGAGCGTCGCGACCGGCAGGATCAGATGGGCCGGCGTCGCGCTGCCCGAGCTCGGCAGCCAGCGCAGCCCGACCGCGAAGATGAAGATCAGCGCGACGCCGAGCACGAAGTTCGGCAGGCTGTAGCCGAGCGAGCAGATCAGCATCGCGATGCGATCGAGGCTGCGGCCGCGCTTCAGCGCGGCGAGCACGCCGCCCGGCACGCCGATGGCGAGCACCAGCGCGAAGGCACAGCCGGTCAGCGTCAGCGTCGCCGGGAGCCGCTCCAGCACCACGGTCAGCGCCTCCCGGCCATTGGCGAGCGAGCGGCCGAAATCGCCATGCAGCAGATTGCCGGCGTAGGCCAAATATTGCTCCCAGAGCGGGCGGTCGAGCCCCCAGCGCGCCCGGAACAGCGCGACGACCTCTTCGGTGGCGTTGTCGGGCAAGAGTTCGCGGGCGGGATCGCCGGTCAGCCGCATGAAGACGAAGGCGAAGGTCATCACCGCCCAGAGCGTGAGCAGCGCCCTGAGGAGCTTGATGGTCGTGAAGCCAAGCATGGTCCGCCGTCAGTCGCGGAAGGTGACGGCGAATGGCTGATGGTCGGAAGCGTCGGCGTCGGTCAGGACCTGCGTCGAAGCGATCCGGCCGGCAAGGCCCGGCGTCACCAGCACATAGTCGATGCGCTGGCCCGTTCGTGCGTTCCAGTCCTTGTAGAGGGTTGGGCCGCTATCCTCGGCGTTGCCGGCGGCGGCCCAGGCATCGACGAAGCGGTCGGGCAAGGCCAGCCGGCCATAAATCGGGCTGACCGGGCCGACGAGAACGGGATAAGCCGCGCTGTCCGGTGTCAGGTTGAAGTCGCCCATCAGGATGGCCTCGGCCGGCACGGGCGGAGGCGGTTCCTCGAGCCAGCTCGCATCCGGATGGTCGCCATGCGAGGCCGGGCCATCGCTGACGGCGCGGCGGTGAATCTCCATCACGATCCGGGCGTGCTGGAGCCGTTCCTCCTCGCACAGATGCGACAGATGCGTGCTGTAGACGCGCAGCAGGCCGATCGGCGCCTCAATGGTTGCTTCGGTGATCCCGCGCTGGATCGAATGGCCATTGGCCGGGTTGAGCTTCGGGAACAGGAAGGTCCGCGTCGTGATGATCGGCCAGCGCGACAGGATCGCATTGCCGAACTGGCGCCGGACGTTGCGGCCCCCCAGTTGCTTGTGGATGTCGACCGTCGCGCCATAGGCGACGTGATAGCCGCCGAGGCGCTCGGCAATGCGCTCCGGCTGGTGGATATTGCCCGAGCGCTCCCAATGGGCCTCGGCTTCCTGCAGCGCGACGATGTCCAGGCCGGCGAGGACATCGGCGGTCCTGTCGATGTCGTAGCGCCCGTCGCGGCCCTTGCCGTACTGGATGTTGTAGGTGGCGACGCGCATGGTCAAAGCCTCATGGATTCGAACGGTGGCGCCGCGGGCTTCCGCAGGGCGCTGAAATGGCAGGCGGAACTGCGCCCCGGCGCGGTCGCGTGCAGCGCGGGCCGTTCGCCGCGGCAGACCGCCTCGGCGGCGGCGCAGCGCGGATGAAAGGCACATCCGGGAGGAATGGCCGAGGCGCTGGGCGGATCACCCTTGAGTCGCAGCCGCGCGCCGCCTGGAGCCCGTTTCAGGCGCGGCACCGAGGCGACGAGGGCTTGCGTGTAGGGATGCGCGGGTGCGGCCAGGACTGAGGCGACCGGACCTTCCTCGACGATCCTGCCGAGATACATCACCGCGACACGGTCGGCGATGTGCCGCACCACTCGCAGGTCATGCGAGATGAAGACGCCAGCGAAGCCGCGCTCCCGCTGCAGGCCACGGATCAGGGCGATGATCTGCGCCTGGACGGAGACGTCGAGCGCCGAGACCGGCTCGTCGAACACGACGAAATCCGGCTGCGTCGCCAGCGCCCGCGCGATCACGACACGTTGGCGCTGGCCGCCCGAGAGCTGATGGGGAAAGCGCCCGGCCAGCTCCACCGACAGCCCGACGGCTGAGAACAACTGCTCGATCGCCGGCCGGTTCGCCCCGGCTGCCAGCGAGCGGTGGATCGCCAGAGGCTCGACAACCTGGATGCCGACGGGCAGGCGCGGATCGAGCGCCGCCATCGGATTCTGAAAGACGAGTTGCATCCGCGCGCGCAGGGCGCGTTGTTCGCGAGCCGGCAAACCCCGAAGGCTGCGGCCTTCGAAGCGGACCTCGCCCGTACTCGCGGGTTCGAGGCCGAGGAGAAGGCGGCCGAGCGTACTCTTGCCGCAGCCGCTTTCGCCGACGATCGCGAGCATCTCGCCGCGTTCCACCGCGAGGTCGACCTTGCCGACGGCAGCCACCGGCGGAGCGGCAGAGAACCAACCGCCGGCGGAATAGATACGTGACAGGCCTCGCGCCTGCACCAATGGCGACGCTTCAAGGAATGGAGACAAGAGCCCGCTCCCTGATTGCCTGTCGATGCGGACCGCACGATTCCGGCTGTGCCGGGGGAAGCTCGGCCCGGAGACAAGCCCAGCTTCGGCCGTGACGGCTGGTGAGCACTGGGGGGCGGATGGCGCAGTCGCCGATCGCCTCGCCACAGCGGGGCTGGAAGGGGCAGCCGGATGCGGCAGGGAGCCTGTCACCAGGCGTGCCGGGAATGGGTTTCGGTGGCTGGAGCGCCTCGATGTCCGGCATCGAGGCCAATAGGGCACTGGTATAGGGGTGGCGCGGCGAGGCCAGGACGGCGTCGGCGCCCCCCGCCTCCATCACTTTCCCGCCGTAGAGCACGACGACCCGCCGGGCCATTTCCGCGACGATGCCGAGATCGTGGGTGATCAGCAGGATGCCGAGCCCGCTTTCCGCCTGCAGTTCCTCGAGCAGGTCGAGGATCTGCGACTGGGTGGTGACATCGAGCGCCGTCGTCGGCTCGTCCGCGACGAGGAAGCGTGGATCGGCGGCGAGCGCACCGGCTATCATGACGCGCTGTGCCATCCCGCCGGAGAGTTCATGCGGGTAGGCACGCAGGATGCGGCGGGAATCGGCGAGCCCGACACGGGCCAGCATCTCGACCGAGGCCTGCGCGACCGTCCGGCCCGCGGCCGTGCCATGCCGCCGGAACTGCGCGCCGAGATAGCGGCCGACCGTCCAGCGCGGGTCGAGCGAGGCCTGCGGGTCCTGGAAAATCGAAGCGATGCAGCGCCCGCGCAGCGCGGCATGCCGACCGCTAAGCCCCGTTACCTCGATTCCGTCGAGCAGAACCTCTCCCTTGAGCCTGACGATGCCCTCGGGCAGCAGCCCGAGCAAAGCGAGTGCGGTCAGGCTCTTACCTGAGCCGCTTTCGCCCACCAGGGCGAGGATTTCGCCGCTGCGCACTGTGAGGTCGACGCCGTCGACCAGAACCTCACCGCTGCTCGAAGCGAGAGTGAGCCCCCTCGCTTCGAGCAGTGAAACCCCGCGTTGGCGTTCGGACCCGGCCATGCCCGGTCAGGCGAAGGCGAGGTTATAGGGCCGCAGATCCATGAACTCGAAGCTGACGGGCTTCCAGCGGATGTTGCTGCGGACGCCGTAGATCTCGGCGGGGCGATAGAGCACCGCGCCCGGCGCCTCGTCCTCCCAGATGTCGAGCAGGCGCTGGAAGGCGGCCTTCCGCTCCTCGCCGTCGGGCAGGCTGCGCACCTTGGCCGCGAGCGTGTTGAACTCCTCCGGCGCCTTCCAGCCATGCTCGTTCTGCACCGAGCCCTTCGGGCCCCAATCGGTCGGGAGAGGCGTGGTGGCATCCGGGAACTGGAAGCCGTTCGACCAGTTGCGGATCTGCATGCCGGGGGCCAGCACCTGGCTCCATTGGTCGAGGATCTCGATCTCGACATTGAGGCCGGCCGCCTTCCACATCTGCTGCATCATCTGGATGGCCGCGACGGAATTGACGTAATAGTCGTTCAACGTCCGGAACTTCAGCACCTCGCCCTTGTAGCCGGCCGCCTTCAGCAGCTCGCGGGCCGCTGCGGGATCGAGTTTGAAGCCGTGCCGCTTCGCGTCGTAGCTCGCGCCATATTGCGGGATCTGGAAGCCATTGGTGACGCCGGCGAGCCCGCCCCAGAGCGTCTTGTTGATCAGCTCGCGGTCGATGCAGAGATTGAGCGCCTGGCGGATGCGCTTGTCCGAGAGCAGCGGCGCATTCGACTGGTAGACCATCAGGTGCATGTTCTCGATCATGGCCGAGCGTGCCTCGACATGCGGCTGCCCCTTCAGCAGCGGCAGGTTGTCCGGCGTCAGCGCGCAGGCGATGTCGTAGTCGCCGCTGATGAGCCCGGCGGCGCGGGTCGCGACTTCCGGGACGACCTGGAAGGTGACGCGCTGGGCGGTCGGCCTGCCGAGATAGTAGTCGTCGAAGGCTTCGAGCACGACGCGGTCGCCGGGGATGAACTCGACGAGCTTGTAGGGACCAGTGCCGACCGGCTTCAGGCCGAAACCCTCCGGGCCGAGCTCGCGATAGCGCTTCGCGGGCACTACCCAGGCGATCCAGGAGGCGAGCCGCTTCTCCAGGCTGAAATCGTCGGCCCTGGTGCGGAAGCGGACGGTCCTGTCGTCGATCGCCTCGACGCTCTCGAACTCGGCGGAGAAGAGCGGCCCGCGCGGCACCATCGGCTTCGGCCCCCAGGCGCGCTCGGCGGAGAAGCTGAAGGCGACGTCCTTGGCCGTCACCGGCTCGCCGCTGTGGAAGCGGATATTGTCGGCGATCGTGACTGTGAGCGTCCGCCCATCCTCGCGCTTCCAGGCGGAGGCGATGGCGGGAACCAGCGCGGTGGCCGAGCCCGAGCCGTCGGCGAAGAAATCGCGCCGGATCAGCGTATCGAACAGCGCATTGGTGATGCGGTTTCCGACATTGCTGATGGCGTTGACGGGCTCGAGCGTGACGGGCAGCGCCTGCACCGCGATGCGCAGGTTCGGCCGCGAGACCTGAGCGGAAGCCGAGCTGAGGCGCGTGGCGGCCGCAAGCGCAGCGCCGCCGACGACGAGGTCGCGTCGTGACAGAAGGGTCATCGGTGTCTCCATCGGGTCGTTGAGGCGCCGCCCTCAGCGGGCGTCGTATGCCTCCAGGAACGCCTCGGCATCGAGGCGCTGGAAATCGGGGAACGCGGCCTTCAGCCGCTCGTAAGGCCAGTCCCACCAGGCGAGCGCCATGAGCCGCTCGGCGATGGCGAGCTCGTGCCGGCGCTTGATCGGCCTGGCGGGGACACCGCCGACGATGGTGTAGGGATCGACCGGCTTGGAGACGACCGCGCCGGCGGCGATCACCGCGCCCGTGCCGACACTGACACCCGCAAGCACCACGGCGCCGTGGCCGATCCAGACGTCATGGCCGATCGTCACATGCGCGTCGCGTCGCCACTGGAAGAAATCGGCATCGTCCGCTTGTGCGAAGCCATAGCGCTTGGCGCGATAGGTAAAGTGGTGCTGCGTCGCGCGCCGCATCGGATGATTACCGGGGTTGATCCGCGTCGCCGCCGCAATGGAGCAGAACTTGCCGATCGAGGTGAAGTTGGCCATGGCGTCGCGGTCGAAATAGCTGAAGTCGCCCATCGCGACTTCGTTGAGCCTGACGCGCTCGCCAATATCGACATAGGCGCCGAGCGTCGTGTTTCTGATGACGGCGGTCGAATGAACATGGCTGTCATGGCCGATGTCATTCGTATCTCGCACGGACTCGCTTAAGTTCATCGCGGGCAGCGCCTGAGTAGTTGAAGAGGTCCGTACCTCGTTGTACGCATCTCTAGGCAGCCCATATGTCACTCATGTGAAGGCGGACCGGGGCGAGGCGGTTGGGGATGGTGAGGGAACGAGGCCAGATGTACGCGCCGATACCGTTGGACGAGGCCGGGCAGGAGGAAGGCAAGGAACGCGGCGTGCTCTGGAAAGCCGTTGCCGCAACGCTGCGCGCGGAAATCCGCCAGCGGACGGCCGGGCAGCAGCTCGCGACCGAGAACGGCCTGGCCGAGCGTTTCGGCGTCAGCCGCTTCACGATCCGCAGGGCTCTGTCGGAGCTCGAGAAGGAAGGCATGCTCAGGATCGAGCACGGCCGCGGCCTGTTCGTCGCCGACACCGTCGTCCCCTACGCCATCGGGCAGCGTCCGCGATTCAGCGAGAACATGCAGCGGTTGAACCTGGCCCGGGACAGGCAAGTGCTCTCGATCCAGACGCACGTCGCCGATGCCGCGATCGGCGAGCATCTCGCCGTGGAGGCGGGCACGGAACTGCTGCGGGTCGAGACGCTTCTCTGGGTGGAGGGCCAACCGCTCGGCATCAACTGCAATCATTATCCGCTGGCGCGCCTGCCGGGTCTGGAAGAGGCGATGCAGCAGACGGCCTCCAGCACGGAGGCGCTGAAGCGCGTCGGCATTTCCGACTATACGCGCAAGAAGACCTGGATCATCGGCCGGCTACCGACCGAGCGTGAGGCGCGGCTGCTCAAGATCGCCCGCAGCCGCCCCGTCCTCGAAATGCAGAAGATCGACGCCGACAGCGACGGAACGCCGATTTGCTACGGTGTCGGCTGCCACGCTGCCGACAGAATCCAGTTTTTCGTAGAGTAGGCCCGGGGACGCAGGCGCGCCCAAGATGCCGGCCGGAGCGACACATGCGCCAGGAGCTGACCTTGGCGCTTTGCCCGAAAGCGGACCTCCAGCCTGAAGAGTGATCATGCGAGAGCGACGAACTGAGCTCGAGCCAACGCTTTGCTTGTCACGCCGCCCCCTCGAGGATTGCGAGTGCCCGGGTGAAGAAGTCGAACTGACCAAAATTGCCTGATTTGAGCGCCAGTGCCAGGCGACCGTCGCCACTCGAAACAGCGGGCACACCAGGTGCGATCTCGGGCCCGATGTCCAAGGATTCGAAGCCCAGCGCCGAAACTATCGCGCCGGAGGTCTCGCCGCCTGCCACGACCAGCCGTGCAAGGCCCCGGGAGGCGAGGAGGCTGGCGGATCGTGCGAACAACGCGTCGACTGCGCTCGCGACCTTGTCGGCGCCGTAGGTGTCTTGCAGCGCGCGGACCTCGGCCGGCGGCTGTGAGGTGCTGACCAGAGGGGCGCTCCCCTCGTGCCGCTCGACAAACGCCACGACGTCCACCGGCGTGACGAGCCCCCTGATGATCTCGTCGATCGACAAGCGAAGTACCGGATGCCGCTTTTCATGCTCCGCGATCTGAGCGAGCGTCGCGCGAGAGCAGCTGCCGGCAAGGATGGCCGCACGGCCCTTCGCTGGCCTGAAGGCTCGGTGTGTCCCGTCGACCAGCCCGGATCTATGGAAATTGCGCGGCAATCCCAGCGCTATGCCGGAGCCGCCAGTGACGAGCGGCGCGTCGGCACAGGCCTCGGCAATCGCCAGGAGGTCACCGTCGGTCAACGCATCGACGACGACCAGGACCTGGCCGGCATCGGCGCATTCTCGCAGCTGGCCGGCGATCTCGCGACTGCCGCCTCTCACGCGCGGCCAGGCCACGAACCCGACGGGATGACGAGACTGGGCTCGCAGCCATCGCCGCAGGTCGCTGTCGCTCATCGGCGTCAGCGGATGGTTCCGCAGACTCGACTCGTCGAGAGGCACGTCTTCGACGAAGAGATTGCCCATGTAGAGGGTGCGCCCCGCGGCTGGAAATGCCGGGCAGGCCACCACGCCCCGGACACCGAGCCTGTCGGCCAGCGCCTCGCCGACGGGGCCGATATTGCCTTCTTTCGTGGAATCGAAGGTGGAGCAGTACTTGAAGACGACCTGCCGACAGCCCTGCTCCTGCAGCCAGGCCAGCGCCTGCAGGGATTGAGAGACGGCCTCGGTCGGGGGAAGCGAGCGGCTCTTCAGCGCGATGACGCCCGCCTGGCAGTCTGCCGAGGCCCTGCCGGAAGGGATCCCGAGAAATTGCGTGGTGGCGAGGCCGGGACTGCCGCCGCCGCCCTTGGCCAGCGTATTCGCGATATCGCTCGCGCCGGTGAAATCGTCCGCGATGACGCCGATCAGCATGGCCGGCCGTCTTCGACCCGAAACGTGCCGCCGAGCCTGCGCGTTGCCGTCATCGTCACGCCGTCCGCAGGGTCTGGGCGACGAGCTCGCCGAAGCGCTTCGTGCCGGTCTTGCCGCCGAGATCGGGCGTGCGCGAGACAGGATCGGTCAGGACGGTGTCGATCGCCTTGTCGATGGCGTGGAAGGCCTGCTCGAAGGCGGGCAGCTTGCGCGTCTCGCCCAGCCACTGGAGCAACATGGCGCAGGACAGGATCATCGACACCGGGTTGGCCTTGTCCTGGTTCTGGATGTCGGGCGCCGACCCGTGCTGGGCCTGGGCGCAGCAATGGGTGTCGCTTGCCATCATCGAGCCGGCGAGGCCGAGGCTGCCGGAGAGCTCGCTGGCAAGGTCCGAGATGATGTCGCCGTAGAAGTTCGTCGCGCAGATCACGTCGAAACGCTCGGGATTGCGGACGAGATGGGCGGTCGAGGCATCGATCAGGAGGTCGTCGAGCTGCACCTGCGGGAACTCGGCGGCGACCTTGCGCACTTCGCGCAGGAAGAGCCCGTCGGTCTGGTGGAAGCTGTTGGCCTTGTGGACGGCGGTCACCTTGTTGCGGCGCTTGGCAGCGAGCTCGAAGGCTCGCCGAGCAATGCGGTTCGAGCAATGGGCGGTGATCTTGCGCAACGAGATCGCCATGTCCGGCGAAGGCATCAATTCGGCCCAGCCCAGATGCATGTTGCGGTCGGGATAGAACCCTTCCGTGGCCTCGCGCATGATCACGAGGTCCATCGTCTTGCCGGGCTTCATGTTCGACTCGATGAAGGGCCGCGTGCGCGCCGGACGGACATTCGCATAGAGGTCGAGGCCGATACGGAAGCCGGCGGAGACGTTGCGGCCGCCTTTCTCCGGCGCCGGATAGTCGGCATGCGACTGAGTGCCGAGGATGACGCCGTCGAAATCGTTGCGCGCGCGCTCCAGCACGCTGTCGCGCAAGGTCGTGCCGTGCTTTTCGAGGCTCCTGAAGCCGACATCGTCGTATTCGAAGCGGAGGCCGAGACCGAAGCGGTCGCTCGCCACTTCTAGAACGGCCATGGAAGCGGACACGATCTCCGGGCCAATGCCGTCGCATGGCAGGACGAGAATCTTCATCTTGGCTTTCCTCCGGCGTGATCGTGAGTTTGAATTGGCTATTTCATTATATAAAGCCAATCTTGGGTCAAGATGCTCCCGCGCAATTTGCCATCGCGCCTTCGACCTGCGATCACTCATGAAGTTTGAACGGCGCCGGTCATGCCCAATAGCCCCCTCGCTCTTCGCATCGCCAACGACATCATCGCACGCATCGGGATGGGAGAGTTCGGCACGGGCTCGCATCTCGCGACGGAGACCCTCGCCAAGCGCTTCGAGGTTTCGCGCTCGCCGGTCCGCGAGGCGCTGGCAATCCTCTGCGAGCAGGGCGTCATCGAGAATCGCCGGAATCGCGGCTTTTTCGTTCTCGCGACCGAGCAACGCAAAGGTGGTGAGGCATCGACGGAGCCCCTCGGCCCCGTGGACGACGATCCTTACTATCAGCTCGCCGAAGACTGGCTGAAGGACCGGATCGGGGCCGATCAGACCGAGCAGGCCATCCGGGATCGTTATCATCTCACGCGCTCGCAGACGCAGGACCTCTTGTCCCGCGCATCTCGCGAAGGCTGGGCCGAGCCGAAGCCTGGCTATGGCTGGAAGCTGCGCCAGGTCGCCAAGACCGCAGAGGCATTCGAGGAAATCTACCGCTTTCGCGCGGTGATCGAGCCGGCCGCCCTACTCGAGCCCAGCTTCCATTTCGACCGTGCGGTGGCGGCGGCGCTGCGCCGGACGCAGGAGCGTCTGGCCTCGGGAAATCTGGAGGGATTGGCCCCGGCGGCGATGACGGCCGCTGGCGCGGAATTCCACGAGGGCATCATCCGGATGTCGGGCAATCCGATGTTCTTCTACGCTCTCGAACGCGCGAACCAGCTGCGGCGGCTGGCGGAGTACCGGCTGAAAGTGAACCCGCAGCGCATCGCGGTGCAAAGCTCCGAGCATCTCCAGATCCTCGATCTCCTCGCCAAGGGAGACAATCTGGAGGCCGCGCATCTGATGCGGCGGCATCTCAGCGGGGCGCTGGCATCGAAGTCTCCGGTCGTGCATCCGAAATCCGGCGGCGCCGACCGCGCGGCCTAGCCACACCGAAAATCCCAACGAAATCACGGCTCTGGGTGCCGAAGGCGCTGGCTTGAGCATCAATGGTTTTACGGCTTGATAAAACCAATTTACAAAGATAGGCTTTCTCCTACAAGGAAAACCAATGGGAGGAATGGCCATGATCAATCGTCGGCAGTTCGTGCTTGCATCGGCGGCAAGCGCAGGAGTCCTCGGGGCAGGCCTGTCGGCCCGGGCTCAGGAGCTGCCGGCCGGCTATCCCGCGGACTACAAGGCGATGCTCGAGAAAGCGCGCTCCGAAGGCGCGGTCTCGATCTACACCTCGACTGACGACGTGCAGGGGCGCCCGATCGTCGAGGCCTTCCAGAAGGCCTTTCCGGGCATCCGCGTCGACTACAACGATCTCGGCACCAACGGCGCCTATAACCGCATCATCTCCGAAGCCGCCGCGAAACAGGTCGGCTCCGACGTCGTCTGGACCTCGGCGATGGATCTCCAGATGGTCCTCGTCCAGAAGGGGCTCGCCGAAGCCTACAAGTCACCGGAAGCCGCTCGCCTCCCGGGCTGGGGCAATTTCAACGACACGCTCTACGGCACCACGGTCGAGCCGGTTGGCATCCTCTACAACAAGGCCCAGCTCGCCTCGTTCAAGCTCCCGAAGACCCGGGCGGAGCTGCTGGCCTTCATGCGCGACAACAAGGACGCGCTGAAGGGCAAGCTCGCGACCTTCGACCCCGAGAAGAGCGGCACCGGCTTCCTGTTCTTCAGCAACGACGCCAAGACCATGCCCGACACCTTCGACCTCGTCCGTGCCTTCGGTGCGACCGAGGGCAAGACCTATGGCAGCTCGGGCGCGATGCGCGAGAAGATCGTCTCGGGCGAGCACTGGCTGGCGTTCAACATCATCGCCTCCTACGCGATCGAATGGGCGGCGAAGAACCCGGCGCTCGGCTACATCCTCACCTCGGACCACACCGCGGCGTTCTCCCGCGTCGCCAATATTTCCAAGGGCGCGCCGCATCCGAACGCCGCGCGTGTCTTCCTCGATTTTCTTCTGGCCAATTCCGGCCAGTCCGCCCTGGCCTCGGTCGGCGCACCGTCGATCCGCACCGATGTGACCAGCGGTCTCAACCTGACCAGGCTGACGGAAATGGCCGGCGGCAACCTCAAGCCGATCCCGATCACGACCGCGCTGCTCGAGGCGACCGAGCCGAAGAACCGGGCCGATTTCTTCCGCCGCTGGAAGGAGGCACTGCGCGGCTGAGCCGCGCAGTTTCCCGAGGGATCCGATGTCACTCGCAGCTCAAGCGCCCCGCTTCAGGGCAACGGTCATCCTGACCCTGTTCGCGATGGTCGCGGCGCCGGCGGCGCTCATCATCTATCAGAGCTTTCTCAGCGCTCCGTTCTTCGACGAAGCCGCCCGGCCGAGCCTGGAAGCCTATCAGTTCATCCTGACGGATCCCGAATTCTACCGGGCGCTCTGGACGACGACGCTCTATGCCGTCGGCATGGTCGTCGTCGCCGTGCCGCTGGGAGGGCTGCTCGCCTTCCTGATCACGCGCACCGATCTCAAGGGGCGACGCTGGCTCGAGCCGCTGGTGCTCGTCCCGATGTTCCTGTCCTCGATCGTGCTGGCTTTCGGCTACACCGTCGCAGTCGGCCCGTCCGGCTTCGTCACGATCGCGTTCCGGAGCGTGTTCGGCGCGGCGCCGTGGAGCATCTACACGCTTCCCGGCATCATCCTGATCGGCGGTCTCAGCCACGTCCCGACCGTCTATCTCTATGTCGCCTCGGCGATGCGGCGGCTGCCGAGCGACCTCGAGGAGGCGGCCCGGACGGCCGGCGCCAGCGTCTGGCGGGTGTCGCTGGACGTCACCCTGCCCATGGTCCTGCCCGCTCTGGTCTTCAGCGCGGCGCTGAACCTGCTGCTCGGCTTCGAGACCTTCGGCATCCCGCTCGTGCTGGGCGACCCGAACGGCATCCTCGTGCTGACGACCTATATCTACAAGGTCAACACGATCTTCGGCGCGCCGACCTATCAGGTCATGGCTGCGGTGACGGTCTTCCTCATCCTGATCACCCTGCCGCTCGTCTTCATCCAGCGCCGCCTGCTGCGGCATGCCCGCCGCTTCGCCGCCGTGGGTGGGAAGGGGGCCCGCACCAACCTCCTCAAGCTCGGCGCCGCCGGACAGGTCATCGCGCTCTCGATCATCGGACTATGGCTTCTGGTCTCGGTGGTGCTGCCGGTGGGCGGGATCATCCTGCGCGCCTTCGTCGAGAATTGGGGCGAGGGCATCAGGCTCTCCGAGCAGCTGACGCTCGCCAATTTCCAGCGCGTGTTCGAGCTGCCGAGCCTGTCGCGCGGCATCGTCAACACGATCCTGCTGGCGGCCATCGGTGGGGCCGTCGCCGTTGCCTTCTATCTGGTGGTCGGTCTCGCCGGACATCGCAACCATGGTCGGACCGGCACGCTCCTCGACTATTCCGTGCTGGTCCCTCGCGCCTTGCCGGGGCTGATCGTCGGCCTCGCCTTCTTCTGGCTCTTCCTGTTCGTGCCCTTCCTGGTGCCATTGCGCACCACGCTGTTCAGCCTGCTGATCGCCTACATCATCGTCGGGCTGTCCTATGGCCTGCGCATCATCCAGGCGACGCTGCTTCAGGTCGCGCCCGAGCTCGAGGAATCCGCGCGCACCGCCGGGGCGGACACCTTCCGGACCTGGCGCGACGTGGTGATCCCGCTGGTCCGCCCGGGGCTCGCCGGCGCCTGGGCGATGATCATGATCGTGTTCCTGCGCGAATACGCCACGGGCGTCTATCTGATGAGCGCCGGCACCGAGGTCATCGGCTCGCTGATGGTGTCGCTGCTGACGTCAGGCGCGATGGACCAGATCGCCGCGCTCTCCTTCATCTCGATCCTGCTGACCGCAGTCGGCCTGACGCTGGCGCTGCGTCTCGGAGCCAAGATCCATGACTGACCTCGTCGTCAACAACGTCCAGAAATGGCTGGGCGGCGTCCAGATCCTGTCCGGGGCGAGCTTCGTCGCCGAGAAGGGCCGGATCGTCGCGCTGCTCGGCGCCTCCGGCAGCGGCAAGACCACGCTGCTGCGCTGCATCGCCGGTCTGGAGCAGCCCGAGCTCGGCATCATCAGGATCGGCGGCACCACCGTCCTCGATGACAAGGCCGGTGTCGCCCTGCCACCGGAGCAGCGGCAGATCGGCCTCGTCTTCCAGTCCTATGCGCTCTGGCCGCATCGGACCGTCTTCGACAACGTCGCCTATGGGCTGAAGCTGCGGAATGTCCCGGCGGGCGAGATCAAGGCCAAGGTCGAGGCCATCCTGGAGAAGCTCGGCCTCGCGCATCTCGCCGCGCGCTATCCCGACCAGCTCTCCGGCGGCCAGCAGCAGCGCGTCGCGATCTGCCGGGCTCTGGTCTACGAGCCCAAGGTCCTCCTGCTCGACGAGCCGCTGTCCAATCTCGACGCCAAGCTGCGCGAGGAAGCGCGGTTCTGGATCCGCAAATTGATCCTCGACCTGAAGATCTGCGCCATCATGGTCACGCATGACCAGGCCGAAGCCCTGGCGATCGCCGATCAGGTCCTGCTGCTCAAGGGCGGCAGCATCGTCCAGTCGGGGACCCCACTCGAGATCTACAGCAAGCCGGAGACCTTCTACGCCGCCGACTTCATGGGCACGAACAATGTCCTGAGCGGCCGGCTGGTCCGGACATCCGGGCACAGTGATATGATCGATTGCGCCGGCCTGTCGCTGGCGGGCATCTGGAGGGATCGAGAGCCTCCGGCGGACGCGAATTCGGTGCGTGCCGTCATCCGGATGGAAGCGATCTCGGTCTCGCCGGAGCCGAGCCCCGAGAGCGCGCCCTTCGACGTCGAGGGCTGCATCTATCTCGGCGAGAAATGGGAGTACCGGCTGAAGCGAGGCGATCTGCGCCTGCGCGCGCAAGGTCACGAGCCCCTCGGTGCGGCGATCGCTCATTGTCGGATCCCGGCCTCGGCGACCTGGCTCTACAACCCCTGAGGCGGCCATGTCCGATCGCATCCGCATCGCGCTCGTCCACGCGACCCCGGTCGCCGTCGATCCGATCGCGCAGTCCTTTCGGCAGATCTGGCCGGAGGCCGACCCGGTCGGCGTCCTCGATGACGGGCTGGCGCTTGACCGGGCGGCTGCCGGCGCACTCACCCAGGATCTATCGCGTCGCATCCTGGCGCTGGCCCAATACGGGCTTTCGACCGGCGCCAGGGCCGTCCTCTTTACCTGCTCGGCCTTCGGCCCGGCGATCGAGGAGGCGGCTCGCATCCTACCTGTTCCGGTCCTGAAACCGAACGAGGCGATGTTCGAAGAGGCGCTCGGTTATGGCGAGAACATCGGCATGATCGCGACCTTCGGTCCCGCCGTCGCGATGATGGAGCAGGAATTCGCGGAGGAGGCCAAGCGGCTGAATCCGCAGGCGCGGCTGACGCCCTGGCTGGCGGTCGGGGCGATCGAGGCCCTCAGGGCCGGCGATGCCGCGACCCATAACCAGCGCGTGGCCGAAGGCGTGGCGGAACTCGGCGAGCGGGACGCGATCCTGCTGGCGCATTTCTCGACCTCGCGCGCCAGCGATGCCTGCCGGGCGCTGACATCGCGACCCGTGCTTTCGTCACCCGATGCAGCTGTGAGAAAACTTCGGCGCCTGCTCGGGGGCTGAACCTAATCGCTCGAAAAACGAGTCTGACCGGGGAGGTCACCGTGAGGCTACTGACCAAGGGCTTGTTCGGCTTGCTTCTAAGCGCGGCATGGGGCGTTGCGCTCGCCCAGTCGTTCCCTGAGCGGCCGATCACCATGATCGTGCCGTTCGCGGCAGGCGGCGCCGCCGATGCCACCGGCCGCATCCTGGCCGAGGGCATGAGCAAGGCCTTGGGCAAGACCATCGTCGTCGAGAATGTCGGCGGTGCCGGCGGGGCGACGGGAACAGCCCGGGTCAAGAACGCGCAGCCGGACGGCTATACGATCGGCCTCGGCCACACCGGAACGCTCGCCGCGGCCGTCACCGTGATGCCGAAGCTTCCGCATAATCCGAAGACAGACTTCGTCTATCTCGGCGTCGTGGCGGCGACACCGAACATTATCTTCGTCCGCAAGGACTTTCCGGCGAACGACCTGAAGCAGTTCATCGCAGTCGCCCAGCAGAAGCAGGACCAGCTGACCTTCGGCCATTCCGGCAACGGCGCCGCCTCGCACATCACCTGCCTGCTGTTCTTCGGGCTGATCAAGGCGCCGCCGACCTATGTGCCCTATCGCGGCTTCGGCCAGACCGTGAACGACATCATCGCCGGCAAGATCGACGGCTCCTGCGACCTCGTCGCGTCCGTGGCCGGTCAGGCGCAGTCCGGATTGGTGAAGGCGCTCGTCGTCGCCTCGAAAGAACGGTCCGCGACATTGCCGGAGGTGCCGACGGCCGTGGAGGCAGGGCTCCCGGAGTTTCAGGCGGAAACCTGGACCGGCCTCTTCGCGCCGAAGGCCACGCCGAAGCCGGTCCTCGACATCCTGGAGAAGGCCGTCGCGACGGCTTTGAACGACCCGGAGGTCGGCAAGCGCCTCACCACGATCGGCGCGCGGGTACCCGCCGCCGGCGAGCGCGGCGCGGCCGCCATGCAGAAACTGGTGTCGACCGAGATCGATCATTGGGCCGACATTTTGAACAAGGCAGGCTTCAAGCCTGATTGAGCCCGTGCCAACGAACGCCAGAACCGAGTGGAAATCCTTTGAGGTGGCGGGAGAAAGTTTTCGCCGCCTCGACGTCGCGCCGCTCATCGGCACGGATTTTCGACGGTTGCCGCATGTGCTGCGGATCCTGTTCGAGAATGCGATGCGGTCGGCGCCAGTAGAGGAGACAGCGCATCTCCCTGAGGCTTTCCGGGACTGGCTGGAGCAGGGCTCCAGTCTCGTCGAGATCCCGTTCCTGCCCAACCGCATCATGATGCACGATACGACCTGCGGGCCGGCGCTGGTCGATATCGCCGCCATGCGCGACGTGCTCGCCGAAAACGGCCGCGACCCGGACCTGCTGACGCCACGCATTCCCGTGGACGTATCGACCGACCATTCCTCCGGCGTCGACGTCTTCGGCCGTCCCGACGCCTTCCGGCGCAACCTCGAGAAGGAATTCGACCGCAACGCCGAGCGCTATCGCCTGATGAAATGGGCGGCGTCCGCCATGCCGGGAATCCGGGTTCATCCCCCGGGATCGGGCATCATGCACACGATCAATCTGGAGCGGCTCTCCAGCGTGGTCGCCTGCGAGATGCATCAGGGCGAACCCCGGGCGTTCCCCGATGTCCTGCTTGGGACCGACAGCCATACACCGACCGTCAACGGCCTCGGTGTGCTCGGCTGGGGCGTCGGTGGCCTCGAGGCGGAAGGGGCTCTCTTCGGCGTGCCCGTGGTCCTGCGCATTCCCGATGTGATCGGGGTGAAGCTCACGGGCCGCTTGCGCAACGGCGTGCTGGCGACGGACCTCGCGCTTGAAGTCACCCGCGCATTGCGAGCGCTCGGCGTCACCGGCGATTTCGTCGAGTTCTTCGGGCCGGGTGTCTCGACTCTCGCGGTCGGAGAGCGTGCGGCGATCGCCAACATGGCGCCGGAATACGGGGCCTCGACCGGCTATTTCCCGATCGACGAGCGCTCCCTCGCCTATCTCTCGCGGATCGGCCGCTCGCCGCGCGACCGCGCCCTGGTCGAGGCCTACGCGAAGGCTGGCGATCTCTGGTTCGATTCCGGTGCCGAGCCGCGCTTCACGCGGAGCCTCACCGTCGACCTCGACGCGATCGAGGCCAGCGTCGCCGGTCCGCGCCGGCCGCAGGATCGATTGCCTGCGGGCAGGACACGCTCGGCGTTCACGCCTCCGCTGGCGGTTGCGGATGGGCTCGCCGTTCCCGACGGAGCGGTCGTGATCGCGGCGATCACGAGCTGCACCAACACCTCCGATGCGAGCCTGCTCGCCGCCGCCGGCGTGCTTGCCCGCAAGGCACGGGCCCGCGGCTTGAAGCCGCCCGCCTATGTCAAGACGTCGCTGGCTCCGGGCTCGCCGACCGCCGAGCGCTTCCTGCGCCGCGCCGGCCTGCTCGACGACCTCGAAGGGCTGGGCTTCGGCATCGTCGGCTATGGCTGCACGACCTGCATCGGCAATTCCGGCGCCCTGCTCGATGTCGTCAGCGACGCACTCGGCCGGACGGGCTTCCGGCCTGTCGCGGTCTTGTCCGGCAATCGCAATTTCCCCGGCCGCGTCCATCCCGATCTCGAAAACGGCTTCCTGGCCTCGCCGCCGCTGGTCATCGCCTTCGCACTCGCCGGCACGGTCGACATCGACATCACGCGGGAGCCTCTCGGCATCGGCGCCGATGGCCAGCCGGTCATGCTGCGGGAGGTCTGGCCGACGGGAGCCGAGATTGACGAGGCGGTCGCCTCGGGCTGGGACGTCGCCGACTTCGATGCAGCCTATCACGAGGCGGCGACACGCCCGCTCTGGGTCGAGCTGGACGCACCGAGCGGACCGCGCTTTCCCTGGGACCCGGCCTCGACCTATCTGCGCCGGCCGCCCTTCGTCCGGGAGCAGGGACTGCCACTGGCGGCTGGTCATGCCCGCCCCCTTATCGTCCTCGGCGACGATGTCACCACGGACCATATCTCGCCGGCCAATCAGATCCGCCCCGACAGCGCGGCCGGCCGGCACATCGTCGCGCAGGGCGGCGATCCCGCGGACCTCAACGTCTTCGCCTCCAGGCGCGGCAATTTCGAGGTGATGATCCGCGGCGCCTTCACCAACCGGCTGGCGGTCAATCGGCTGCTGCCGGCAGGCACCCCGGCCGGCTTCACCCGGCACGAGCCGTCCGGAGAGATCGTGCCGCTGACCGAGGCCGCCGAGCGCTATGGCCGGGACGGGACGCCACTCGTCCTCGTCGCCGGCGAGCGCTACGGCATGGGCTCGTCGCGCGATTGGGCGGCCAAGGCCGTCGCGCTGCTCGGTGTTCGCGCCGTGATCGCGGCGAGCATCGAGCGGATCCACCGCACCAACCTGATCGGGATGGGGATACTGCCGCTGCTGCTGCCCGAGGGCGTGCATCCCGATCGGCTGGATATCCGTTCGACCGACCTTTTCGAGATCGATCTCGGGCCGGGCCGGCTGGCGCCGCGATGCGAGGTCCCGCTGACCATCCATCGCTCCGATGGCGAACCCGCCCGCCTCGTCTTGCGCGCTGCGATCGAGACCTCGCTCGAGATCACCCTGCTCGAAGCAGGCGGGCTGATCCCGCATGTCCTGGCGAGGCTTCTGCGCGGCCGCGACCCCGTCGCCACGGAGGGCGCATGATGTCTGATGCGGCGATACCCCCGGGGGCTTGCGATTGCCATGTCCACCTGTTCGGGCCAACCGGAACCTATTCCTTTGCGCCGGACCGGGTCTACACCCCCGGCAACGCCGACGAGCCGACGCTGCTGGCCCTGCATGAGAGACTGGGGGTCTCCCGGGTAGTCCTGGTCCAGCCCAGCCCTTACGGGACGGACAACAGCCGGCTCCTGGCTGGCCTTGCCCGGCTGGGCTCTCGGGCTCGCGCCGTCGCCGTCGTCGAGGGCGATGCGTCCGATGATCACCTCGCACGACTGTCGCAGGCCGGGGTCCGGGGCCTGCGCCTCAATGTCGATACGCAAGGGATCATCGACCCGGAGGCGATCTGGGCCAGCCTGCGCGAGGAGGCCGCCCGCTGCGCGGGGCTCGGCTGGCATGTCCAGATCCTGACGCGTCTATCGGTCATCGCGGCCCTGGAGCATCGGCTGGCCACCTTGCCCGCTCCTCTGGTCATCGATCATTTCGGCCGGCCCGACCTTGACCAAGGCGTCGATCAGCCAGGCTTTGTGTCGCTCCTGCGACTGGTGCGAACCGGTACTGTCTGGGTGAAGCTCTCGTCGATCGGTCGGCTGTGCGGCGCGCAGCAGGACAGGATCGCCCCCTTCGTCAAGGCCCTGATCGAGACCCGCGCCGACCGTCTGGTCTGGGGATCCGACTGGCCCCATACCGGCGGCGGGCGAGGCGGCCGGCCGGCTGGCGAGATCGAGCCATTCGCCGAGGTCGACGATGCAGAATCGCTGGCGGCTCTTGCGCGGGCGGTCGGCGATCCCGGCCCGCTCCGCGGGATACTGGTCGACAACCCCGCGAGGCTCTACGGATTTGAGGGATGATGAAGCCTTTCGACACCCCGCCCGAACTGGCGAGCTCCGATCTCGACCTCGTCATCTGCGGCTTCCCCGGCAAGTCGACCTGCCATGGCGGGCTCGGCTGGAGTACCGTCGCGCTGCTGCGGCAAGGCGGCCGGATCGCGCTCGTCGATGCCGGCAATTTCGGGATGCGCAAGCTCCTGATCGAGCAGCTGGCGCAAAGAGGGCTGAAACCGAGCGAGGTCACCGATCTCCTGCTGACCCATTCCCATTACGACCATTCGGTCAATTGGACGCTGTTCCGCGACGCCCGCATCGTGGTGGGAGCGGTCGAAATGGACTGGGCGCTGACGGTGCCCTGGGGCGAGACGCCGGTGCCGGAGCTCTATGTCCGGGCGTTGTCGGACTGGCCGACCTGCGAGAGGGTCGAGGATGGCGCCGAGGTTTTCCCGGGCATGACCGCCCATCTGGCGCCCGGCCATACGCCCGGCTGCCTGATCTTCCATTGGCGCACCCCGGCGCGCGACGTCATCTTCACCGGCGACGCCGCCAAGAACCGGGCCGAACTGATCTCGCGCGACACCGACATGACCTATGACGCCGCCGTCAGCCGTGCGACGATCGGTATGATTTGGGACAAATGGCGCGAACGATCGGGCACCGTCGTCGTTCCAGGCCACGATCTGCCGATGGTGCTCGACGGGAACCAGCCGCGCTATCTCGGCAAGCGAAAGGCATCGATCAGGGCGTGGTTCGGCAAGGACACCGGGACCTTGACCGAGTTGGATCTGGCTGTCGATCAAGATTAGGCACAACAAGCGTCCGCATGGCCTGTCCCGGTCTCGGCTGAGGTCCGGGAGACATCTTGTCGCTAAAGCGGGACCCCGCGCTATCCGTGATCTAGCATCTACGAGCACAAGATTGATCCCGTAGAACCTGGCCTGCTGCCGGTTCTGTGGACAGTCGGTTAGGCTAATCCGACCTTCTTTTCGAACTCGACGGGGCTGAGATAGCCGATGGTCGAGTGCCTGCGGATCGTGTTGTAGAAGCGCTCGATGTAGTCGAACACATCAGCCCGGGCCGCGTCACGGGTCAGGTAGCGCTTGTCCCTGATGCGCTCGGTTTTTAGGGATGAGAAGAAGCTCTCCATGGCAGCATTGTCCCAGACGTTACTTGAGCGGCTCATCGAGCAGGTGACGCCGTTTTCGGCCAGCAACTCTTGGAAGTGCTGGCTGGTGTATTGGCTGCCCTGATCCGAGTGGTGCAGCAGCGCGTCCGGCTTGCCTCGACGCCAGATCGCCATGATGAGCGCGTCGGTGTTCGGATCGGGCTGGAGGAGGGAGCGCGACTTGTGATCGGCGGCAAGCGCCCGACCGGCCCAGGCTTCGAGAAAGGCTATTGGTACGAGCCGACGGTTTTCGCCGATGTGACGCAGAGCATGCGCATCGTGCAGGAGGAGGTCTTTGGGCCCGTCCTGTCGGTGTTTCCCTGGTCGGATGAGGATGAAGTTCTCGCGATGGCCAACGCGACGGAATTCGGGCTGACAGGGGTCGTCTGGAGTCGCGATATTAGTCAGGCGCTGCGCGTCGCAAAGCGACTTGAGACCGGCTACATCTGGGTCAACGGCTCAACAGCGAATACGAAGGCTCTGACCTTTGGTGGCTACAAGAACAGCGGTATCGGCCGCGAGCGCGGCTTGCAAGAATTGTACTCCTACACCGAGTCGAATTCGGGCCAGATCTATATTTGAATAAGTCATGATGTCATCTACTATTGATCTTTATTTATAAATCGGCGAGAGAAATTTGCCTCTAGCATAGAGTCAACTCTCGCCCTTGGCCCATATCGGACACGGGTAACGTTCGGTTTCCGGCATTCAATCTGGATTGACCACGCTGCGGCCCAAGCCGGCCCCTTCCTGACGTCTGGAGCGTCTGCTTCCGGGCGATACAGCGAGCGATGGGCTGCGCAGCGGAGTTAACGCAAATCAGATGGGAAAGCACATCTGCCGCCCCCGATCGGGATCCGAGATCACTTTCATCGAGATTCCGTAGATGGCCTGCAGAGTCTGCGCTTTCATGATGTCGTCAGGCGAACCGCGGGCGATCAGCCTGCCGCTGTGAAGCGCGACGATCTCGTCGCAGAAGCGCGCGGCCATGTTGACATCGTGCAGAACGACGACGATCCCGAGCCCGCGTTCATCGGCCAGTCGCCGCATCAGCGAGAGCACTTCGAGCTGATGAGCAATATCCAAGGCCGAGATCGGCTCGTCGAGCAGCAGGCACTTGGCATCCTGGGCAACCAACATCGCCAGCCAGGCGCGCTGGCGTTCGCCGCCCGACAGCGTATCCACCAGCCGGCCGGCGAGGGGAGTGACATCCGTCAGCGCCATCGCCTCGGCGACCTTTAGCCGATCCGCCTCTCCGAAGCGGCCGAGCGCGCCATGCCAGGGATATCGCCCGAGCGCCACGAGTTCCTTCACCAGCATGCCCGCGGCAACCGGCGTCTGCTGTGGAAGATAGGCGACCTTGCGAGCAAAGGCGCGATCCCCCCAGTCGCTCAGAGGCATGCCCTCGTAGTGAATCGTACCCGACGAAACCGGCTGCTGGCGGGCGAGTAGCTTGACCAGCGTCGACTTGCCGGAACCGTTGTGTCCGATCAGGCCGACGACACGGCGTGCTGGGAGCGTGAGGCTGAGCGGCAGTAGCAGGCTACGCCCGGAGATCGAGAAGCTGACCGCCTCGAGCGCGAACAGCTCGCCATTCCCGGCATGGGGCTTGGTGGAATGGTCCGTCGAAGTCATGATCTTGCGTCAGGCAGCGGGCAGGTCGAGCAATAACCTAGCTCGGGAATGAGGTAGCGGATGCAGCAAACCCGCCGGAGGCGCTTTGGCCCGTCTCTGTCGTCGGGATAGCGGACAGGGTCGAACAGCGGGTTGGGTCTGCCGTCTGGCAACCGTCTCGTCGCCATCAGCGCCAGTGCATCCGCTACCGGCTGCCGACTGCCGACGGCTTGTTCCACACGCCTGACGATGAAGTCGAACATGTTGCCGGCGTTGCTCCACAGGACCTTGCGGGAGACACCGCTCACGGTCGCGAGCGCGGCGATCACCGGAACGAGATGATTGTCCATCAGTGGCAGGAAACGCTCGACGGCATCTGCCGGGGCTGCGGGCTTGCCCGCATCGCGCAGATGAATCGACTGCGTCGCGCCATCATCGGAAAAGGTGCAACCGATGGCTTCGATGTCGACATCGAGCTCCTGCTCGGCGAGCAGGGCGATCGCCAGGAAGGGCGGCAGCAGGGTTGCGAAATGGTACTTGGCCCAGAGCGAAGTCACGGCCCGGCGATCGGCACCCGGATAGCGCCGGCTGCCGAACCGCACCAGCAATTCCGTCAGGCGTTCGGGATCGACGAGGTCGCTGCCGGGAGAGGATGGGGCCATCTCGCTCGCCAATGCGAAACGATCGCCATAGGCGGCGAGGTCGCCGCTGAAGAGCGAGGCGAAAGCTGGAATCATCGCTGTCTCCACATCAGCGCGATGAAATAGCTGCCGCCGAGGAAGGTCGCGACCAGACCTGCCGGGATCTGCCAGGGAAAAGCGACGATGCGGCCGGCAAGATCGGCAAGGACCATCAACACCGCTCCCAGGAGTGCCGCCGCGACGAGTTGCGGCAGTGACTGGCGGAAGCCGAGCAGGCGGACGGCGTGCGGCGCCATCAAACCGACGAAGCTCAGCGGACCGACGATGAGGGTTCCGGCTGCGGTAGCGAGCGCGGTCGCCAGCAGAACGGCAAGCCGCGAAGCCGCCAGCGGCATGCCGACCGCGCGCGAAGCGGCCTCGCCGAGCGGCAAGATGGTCAGCCAACGCGCCATCAGCGGCGACGCCGCGAGGAGAGACGCGACCGTCGCTCCGGCGATCAGTGCCTGCTCGGAGGTGACGCGATAGGTCGAGCCCGCCATCCAGTTGAGGACGACGATCATGCGCGGATCGCCGATCGCCAGCAGGGTTGCGGTCAGCGCCGCCACCAGGGTGCTGAGCGCAACGCCCGTCAGGAGGACATGCTCGGGCGATAGGGCCGAGCGCCGGCCGAGCCAGAGCATCAGCGCGAGCACGGCAAAGGCGCCCGACGTTGCCGCCGCGAGCGTCAGTGCCGTGGTCGGCAGTGCAGAGACGAAAACGACGGCGATCAGACCAAGCGCAGCACCGGACGATATGCCAAGCAGTTCAGGGCTCGCCATGGCGTTGCCGGTCAGGCGCTGCAGCAGCGTTCCGGCCAGGCCGAAGAGCGCGCCGGCCGCCAGTGCGCCAGTCATGCGTGCCCCCCGCCAGGGCAGATAGCTCGGCAGTTCGGCAGGGCTGCTCCAATGCCACCCCCCCGGCACGCGCGCGAGCGACAGCGCGACCCAGATGACCAGCGCGAGCACGGGCAGCGCACACAGGATCAATAGCCATGGCCGCCCGAGGCGCGCGGAACCCGACTCCGGCCTCGGCCGCGGATCGTGGCCGGCGCGCAGCCGAGGCAGCATCCAGAGAACGAGGCCCGCGCCGATCAGCGAGGTCATCGTGCCGGTCGGCAGGTCGAGCGCGGGCCCCAGCGCCTGCAGCCCCTGGTCGGCGACGCAGAGCAGCAGCGCACCGAAGGCGGCGCTCCAGACCAGGCGTGCGCCCGGTCGCCGCGCGCCTGACAATCGCGCCAGAAGCGGGCCGGCGAGCCCGATGAAGCCGACCACGCCGACATGAGCGACGACGAGCGCCGATAGCAGCACCGCGAGACCGAGAGTGGCCAGCCGCGTCAGCGACAACGACAGGCCCATGGCGCGCGCGACGTCATCCTGCAGCGCCAGGACGGTCAATGGCCGCAAGAGCAGGGCAGCGAGCCCCGCAGCGACCACGAAAGGAGGCAGCAAGGCTCGCACCGCCAGCCAGTTGTTCTGGTTGAGCGAGCCCGCTTGCCAGACGAAGAGATCGCGCAGCGCCTCCTGATGGAACAGCGCCAGCATGGCATTGATGCCGCCGAGATAGATCGTGACGACGAGGCCGGCTAGGATCAGCGCGAGGGGATCGAAGCGCTGGCGCCAGGCGAGCAGCATGACCAGAGCCATTGAGGCGGCCCCGCCGAGGACGGCTACGGCTTCAAAGCCGTAGCCGAACAGGCCGGGCGCCCAGAGCGTCGTCGCCGCGAGAGCCAGCTTGGCACCGGCAAAGACGCCGAGCGTGCCCGGCTCCGCCAGGGGATTGCGCAGCACCTGCTGAAATAACGCCCCGGCCAGGCCGAGCGCGGCGCCGCTGAGCAGCCCGACGATCAGGCGCGGCAGCAGACTATAATGCACGAAGAGCTGGCGCAGATCATCCGCCAGGGGCGACCAGAGCGCCATCCAGCGCTGCTCCGGCGGAACAGCGTCCATCAGCGCGAGCCAGAACAGGGCAGCGGCGACGGCAGCCATGGCCGCGGCCAGCAAGGGCGGCCTCATGGCGCTGGTGTCAGCCATGAGCTGCCGGCACCCCTGCGAGCACGGCCGCGAGTTGCCGCGCGAAACGAGTCACCGAAACGGTGCCGCCATTGGGATATATTACGGGCATGCCGAGTACACGTCCCGCCCGCACCGCCGGCAGCGCGTTCCAGATCGGGCTCTCGGCCAGCCGCCTCATGGCACGAGCGGTCTCGGCGCCGCGCTCGAAATGGATGACCACGGCCTCCGGCGCCTCAACCAGTCGCTCGATCCCGATCGAGGCTGTGCCCCAGATATTGGCGCGTCCCGCGAAAGCGTTGCGCAGGCCCGCCCGGACGAGAACGTCGCCGACCATGCTGGCGCCGCCGAAGATCGCGGTGCGCCGGCCGTCCTCGGCAAAGCGCAGGAGATAGACCGGGCGGCCGGCCTGGGCGCGCAGGCGCTCCTTCGCCTCTGCCAACACCGCATCGGCCTCGCCCTGCAGCGCCGCTGCCTGTGCCTCACGACCGGCGAGCCCGGCGATGCGCGCGAGGAGATCGCGGGTGAAGTCGAGCGGTCCTTGTCCGCGCGCGAAAGTCGGCAGCCAGTGAACCGGCGCGATGCGTTCAAGCGGCGCCAGCGCCGAGGCCTGCCAGGACGCGGCGAGGATGAGATCGGGCTTGAGGTACTGCAGCAATTCGAGATTGGGCTCGGTCAGCGGTCCGAGATCGACGGCATCGGCCGGCGCGGCCGGGACACTGACCAGCCGCTGGTAGAGCGGGACATTGGCGATCGCCGTCGGTCGGGCCCCCAGCGCCAGCAGCATCTCGGTGAAGGAGAGATCCATCGAGACGATGCGCAGGTCGCCCTCGCGCGCCAGGGCGACGGCGGGCATGAATGCCGCCGTGCCGGCCGCGAGCACGGTGCGCCGGGAGAGCATGCCGGGCTCACCAGCGATAGCTGAGCGTGGCCGAGACGGTGCGCGGATCGCCGTAACGGCAGCCAGTCGAGCCGGCGCAGGTCATGAACTGCTTGTCGAGCAGGTTCTTGGCCGAAACCTGCAGCGCCATGCCCTTGAGCGCGGGCGCGAGCTTCTCGAAATCATAGCTCAGCATCGCGTCGACGACCGTGCGGCCCGGTACGTCATAGGCATAGCCGATCAGATTGGTCCCGCTCAGATAGCGCACGCCGCCACCGAGTCTCAGGCCCGGCAGGCCGATGCCGGAGAGCTCGTAATCGGCCCAGAACGCGACGGAGTGATAAGGCACGAGCTCGACGCGCTGGCCGAGCGCGGCAGGGTCGTTGCTCTTGGTCGTCCGCGCATCGGTATAGGAATAGGCGGCGACGAGGTTCAGGCGGTCGAAGCTGGCCTTGGCCTCGAGCTCGACGCCGCGCGAGCGCACCTCGCCGGTCTGGACCGAGAAGGCGAAGGGCGCCACCGGATCCGGCGTCAGCGCGTTCTTCTGCTTGAGGTCATAGACCGCCGCGCTGAACAGGACGTTCGTGCCCGGCGGCTGGTAGCGGATACCGGCTTCGAACTGCTCGCCCTCGGTCGGCTTGAAGGCGTTGCCCAGCCTGTCGGTCTGAATCTGCGGCTCGAAGGACTGGCTGTAGCTGACATAGGGCGCGAAGCCGTTGTCGAAGAGATAGACGAGGCCGGCGCGGCCGGTGAAGGCGCTGTCGTCGAACTTCACAATGCTGTTGTTGGTATATCGGCGGATGCGGGTATCCGCCCAATCATGCCGGCCGCCGAGGACGACCACCCATTTGTCGGCGATCTTGATCTGGTCCTGCAGATAGACGCCGTACTGGTTGCTGAGGTTGTCGGTGCCGTTGTCGACCGCTCCCAGCGTCGGATAGGTCGTGCCGTAGACCGGGGCGTAGATGTCGGCCAGCGGGCCGACGGTGCCGTTGCGCCGGTGCGAGTCGTAGGTGCGCCGATAGGTGTCCAGCCCGGCGATCAGCGTGTGCTTGATCGGGCCGGTATCGAACTTGGCCTCGAGCGAGGTGTCCGTGGTGAAACCGGTCGAGGTCTCGTCGCGGTCGCTGACGCCGCGGTTGAGCATCCGTCCATTGGCCCGCAACCCGCCGAAGGTCAGGTAGTCCCAGGCCAGGTCGGCGTGGAAATAGCGCAGGCTGTGCCGGAGCTTGAGGTTGTCGCTGAAACGGTGCTCGAACAGATACCCCAGCGCATATTGATCGCCGTCGTAGCGATCATAGTTCGGCTCGCCGATGAAGAGATCGCGCGGAATCTGGTTGAAGCGCGTATTGGCATAGGGCATCGGCGGCGCAAAGCGCGTCCGGACCCGCTGGTAGTAGCCGAGCAGGGTCAGCGAGGTCGCCGCATTTGGCGTCCAGGTCAGGGCTGGCGCGATATAGACCTTGTCGTCGCGGACATGGTCCACCTGCGTGTCCGATTTCCGCACCAGGCCAGTGAGCCGGTAGGAGAACTGGCCGTCCGCCGTCAGCGGACCGCCGAGGTCGGCGGAGAGCTGGCGCCGGTTGTAGCTGCCATATTCGAGATTGACCTCGCCGAAGCGCGTCGGTGTCGGGCGCTTGCTGATCGCATTGATGGCGCCACCCGGGGAGAGCTGTCCGTAGAGCACCGAGGCGGCGCCCTTCAGCACCTCGACGCGTTCGAGCCCGTAGGGTTCCTGGCTGCCGTCATAGACATTCGACTGCAGCTTCATGCCGTCACGCAGATTGCCGGTGTTGCCGGTGGCGACGTTGAAGCCACGGACCATGAAGTCGTCGGCAATGCGGGTGAACAGCGACGACTGCGATGTGACACCGGCGGTGTAGCTCAGTGAGTCCGCGACGGATCGCGCGCCGGTGTTCCGGATCTGGTCGCGCGTGACGATCGAGATCGACTGTGGCGTCTCGAGCAGCGGCGTGTCGGTCTTGCTGCCGCTGGCGCTGCGCGTCGCGACATAGCCGTTGACCGGTCCCCAGGCCGTCTCGCCCTGCACCTCGATCGTGTCGAGCGATAGTGCCCCACCCGCCTGCGAATAGGCGGCGGCGACTCCCGGGCGCTCGATAGTCACACTGCCGGGCGCCGTGAAGCGATAGGTCAGCCCCGTGCCGGCCAGCAGCGCCGCGACGGCGGCCTCCGGCGCGATCTCGCCGGCAACCCCGGAGGTGACCTTGCCCTTGGTCAGCGGCGTCGGGAAGACGAGGCGCAGGCCGGCTTGCCTGCCGAGCGTGAGCAGCGCCTGTTCGAGCGGGCCGGCCGGCACCGAGATCGCGACGGTCCGGCGTTGCTGCGCGGTGGCCGGAACGGCAAAAGCAACCGTCACCGCCGCCAGCGACACGCCCATCGCTGCGGCTCGCAGCATCCTGGATGCTGTCATGCGCACCACGCCAACCGTCGCCATCGTCACCCTCTTGCACCAGCCCGGCCGCGCCTTCTGCGCGCCGCTCCGATGGGTAAGAGCTCGGCGCACCTGCCCTCCTGACCTTGGTTGCAAAGTTTTTTTCAGCGTGAGCGCACGATCACCATCAGACCGGTCAAACGCGTCACGCTGACCGGCAGGCTCGCCTCCAGCGTGGCCAGCGCCTCGTCAGTGTTGGCCACGTCGAAGATGCCCGAGATGCGCTGGCGGGCAGCGCGTTCGTCGAGGACGAGGATGCTTCCCCTCCGATAGCGGCCCAGCGTCGCCAGAACCTCCGCCAGCGGACGATCCGAGAAGACAAGCTTGCCGTCCTTCCAGGCAACCTGCTCGGCGACGTCGGGACGGGAGAGGATGAGCCGGCCATCGCTGCCGAGTGTCGCTTCGTCGCCCGCCTTCAGCTCGACCTGCGCTTCCCGGCTGCGCACGGCGACGCGGCCCTCCTCGACGGCGACCTCGGGCCCGCGGCCGCCTTGCGACAGCTGCATGGCAAAACGGGTCCCGAGCGCGGTGGCTTCGAGCGTCTCTCCAACCGCGACGAAAGGGCGGGCCGGCATCGGCGCGACCTCGAAATAGGCCTCGCCGCGCAGAAGCTCGACCTGGCGGCGCGAGCCATCGAAGCGCAGGCGCAAGGCAGTGTCAGTGTTGAGGACCGCACGCGACCCGTCCGGCAGGGCGACGCTCCGGACCTCGCCGACACCCGTGCTGTGATCGGCTTGGAGGCGCTCGACCCATCCGGTCTGCGAAACACCCAATCCGGTTACTGCCAGCAACAATATTCCTAGCGTTGCCGCTCGGCGTGCGCGGCGGGCGGCGCGCAGCTTCCGCAGGCGGTCCTTGGGAACAGGGGCTTCCTTGAGTTCGCCCCAGAGCGAGGAGAGGTCCTGATAAGCCTCGGCATTCTTCGGATTGCGGGCGCACCAGGCCGCGAACCCTTCCCGATCGGCCGCCGTTGCGTCGCTCGACTGCAGGCGCGCGACCCATCCCGCCGCCTCCTCGCTGCGACGCTCCTCGTGCGAATGATCGTCTCGTTGAGCCATGCCTGTTCCTGCCGAGCGATCAACCACGGCGCGGCTTTCCGCGAACGCTTCCATCCGAGGTAGAGCGCAGGAGCCGTCGACTCCTGACCTGGGTTCAGGAGAAAATCTCGCTGCGGATGTCGCGGCAGCGCAGCAGCGCCTTGATGATGTGCTTCTCGACCATATTGCGCGAAATGCCCAGCAGTCGCGCGATCTCGCCATTGGCGAGGCCATGCAGGCGGCTCAGGATGAAGACCTCCTGGCAGCGGGCCGGAAGCGCTTCGATGGCCTTGGCCATCATCAAGAGCGCCTGCCTGCTCTGGACGACACGCTCGGGACCCGGCGCCTCCTCCGCGCGCTCCTCGACCTGCCCGTCGACGAGGAACAGCGCGCTGTCCAGCCGCGCCCGCTGCGTGCTCGCCCGCGCCACCGATTTCGCGATCTGGAAGAGATAGGCCTGCGGGTTCTCGATCACCGTGCGCGGCGCGATGTCGAGCAGGCGCACGAAGGTCTCCTGCGTCGCATCCGCCGCATCCTCGCGGTTGCGCAGCCGGCGCATGAAGAAGCGCCGCAGGCGCCCTTCCTCGACGCGGTGCAATGTCTCGAAGGCAGCGGCATTCATCGGCGCGAACCTCACCTCGCTCATGCACTTCGCCGGCATGCATGCGCGAAAACCAGCCAACAGCCGAGATCGGAGCGATTGCCCCAAGGTCGGTCAAGCGAACGGCGATCCAGCGACGTCAATGTAAAACCGGCTCCGTGCGCAGCACGCATAACGGCTTCAAAAAAGAGACGCAATCGCAATGATTTAGAGGGTTTCTAGACTGCCGGAGCGGACCAGGCATCGCGATGAAACGATCCGTCTTGTTTCGTCAACCGAGCGCGCCGCTGCGACCTGACGCGCGCCCATGCAGACGACATCGTAGCCAGGCTCGACCAGCCCGTATGTGATCGGCTGGGTCAGCTCGCCGGCCTCGAACCCGACCTGATGGATCACCACCATATCCTATTGGGTCGACGTGGGGTCGATGACCGCGTTTACGAAAGGCGACCCGATCAAGGTGCATCACCTCGATCGCGACGCCGAGCTGCTGATTGAATTGCCCGCGCGTATTGAAATCCATCACATCCTGATCGACAACCAACAACTGCGCTGATCCGAGACCGGCCTGGGCCGCAGTCAAATTTCAGCGTGATGTCGGCGGCGAGGCTAGCAAAGGCGATGGATACCGCCATGACTTGAAAGGACGTCTGGTCCGGAGACGTCGAAAAGTCCGGGCCCTGCATGCCGCTGAAGGCGCGTGGCGAAATGGCAGAAATCTCTATGTCTTTGTCATACCCGCCCATCGGCCCATGCCGTTAGGCTCGAATGAAGGTCGCCATCTCTCGAGGGGGCGAAGTCGGCGGCGCCCATTCGTGGTTGCTGCCAGGCTCTTTGGGCTCCGGCCGATAAGGAGCAGGAAACCATGCGATATCGTCATCGACTGCGGCAGCTCGTCCTCTTATGCCTTATGGGAGCGTTGGGAAATCCGCTGCCGGTTCTCGCTGAGATGCCAACGGAATTGCGGGGCAAATGGTCCAGCCATCCCGGGCGATGCGAGCCGGTCGGCGGCGAGGTGGATGTGCTGACCATTTCAGCCACGGATCTCAGTTTCTACGAAATTGGTTGCAAGCTGGGTCGGTCGACCCGTTCAGGGACGAGCCTGACGCTCGACGCACAGTGCTTCAAGGGAGGCAGTCCCGTCAGATCCGGAAAAGTCGTTCTGCGGCAGCATGCCGCCAACGAAATCGATCTCGTGCTCCAGGGTTTCTCGTGGATCGCCGTCAAACCGCAACGCTATCGCCGATGCTGACCGGAGCCGTCTCGGCAACAGGAGGAGGAGATGACGCCGCGTTTCACAATCGGGTTGATCTGGTCGCTCGGCGTTGCTGCCGCCGCTCTGCCCTTGCCGGATTTTGATGACCATGTCCGCGCTGCGCCCGGAGCCGATCTTGCCGCCGTCTGTGCCCGCCTGGGCAATGACGACACCATTCGAGACTACGATCCATCGCTTCGCGCGCGTACGGCCTCGGCATTCAGGAAGCTGTTTCCCAACGCCAAAGACGTGCCGGGAGAAGAGTCGTGGCCGACGCAGGCTCAGTACCGCTGCATGAACGGCAAGGTCATGGTCTGTTTCGTGGGTGCGAACCTGCCCTGCGCCAAAATGAACGCGCAGCGCGACAATCCCGGCGCCGACACGTTTTGCCGGGACAATCCCGATGCAGGGGGCGTTCCGGCCTATGCGACTGGTCACGACACCACCCACGCTTATCGGTGTCGCAACGGGAAGGCAGAAGCGACGGGAACCACGCGACAGCTCGATCAGAGAGGGTTCGCCAGGGAGCTTTGGATCGCATTGCCGGCTCAGTAGGGCCGCTGCCGCCGGCATGCTGAGGAGAAAGAGCGATGACCGAAGATCCTGCTGCAGTCCGGCGTCGAACCGTTCTTCGAGAGGACGCCGGACCAGAAATTCAAGCTCGAGGATCATCGGATCCTCGATGGCGAGGTCCTTGTGCTCGACTATCGGCCCGATGGTATGCCGCGTTACGCGTGATGCGCGGCGTCGATCTTTGCCTCGGCGGATTCAGGCCGCGCGCAGGCCGTCGATGATGCCGTAGCGGCCTCGGACGCGCCTTCACCGAAAGGAGATGGAACCATGCCCAGGTTCATCACGATCGGATATGGCGAACCGGCCGGCTATGATCGCACGCCCCGGCCGATCAGGGACGTCGCGCATGCCCAGGACGCAAAACTGCTGTCCGAAGGCGCCGTAATGGGAATCGCCGGCACGCCGGTTCAGGTCCGCAATCCGGAGATGCACGGCATGGAAACCTGCAATGGCCCCTTCATGTCGTCAGCCTTGCCGGTCGCGGGCTTCGCCATCATCGAAGCCGCCGACTTGGCCGATGCCATCGAGAAGGTTTCGCTCGTGCCGTGCGCTGTTGCACACGGCGTTGTGGAAGTCTGGCCGTTGAAGGAGACGCCTTGATGCGAGCTCATCGCTTCAAGATGACGTCCACAGAGGCGCGAACGAGACGCCGCGAAGTCCGGCACGACGGATCCGTTCGACGAAGTGGTCGGTGATATAGACCGGCGATGCCCGCATCGGCAGTTTGAAGATCTCGGCGGTTCCGATGTTCTCTTGCCGGAAAGCGTGACCCTCGATGTCGAGGATGTCTCCATCGTCGAAATGGACGATTCGCGACTGCTCATGGCCGAGGGGATCGAGGATCGTCGTGGCATTGAAGAGCCAGACCTCTTCGCCCTTCAGAGGCAGAAGCTGTCCGTATGCGGCAAGAGCCGGCGCCAGCGCGTCGACGGCCGGCCTTTTCAGGATCGGGACGTGTTCGCCCAGCCACGGAAAATCGGAATAGGTCCGATCTGCCGTGTCCAGTTTCATGACTGGGGCGATCCAATCCTGAATGACGCGCCCGTCCATCGCAGAGAAGGTCTCGTAATCGTCGTCATCAGCCGGGAATATCCATTCCTGTCCTTCGACGACCTCGAACTTGTAGACGGTCAGCGGCATCGCTCGTCTCTCCCGGCGAATCAATCGTCAGAACTCCGCATGCATCTCGCGAAACAGGCGCGGCGCGATGCCGAAGCGGCGCTCGAAGGCTTCGGAGAAGCGTGCCGTCGGGGACAGGCCGATTTCGGCCGCAACCGACTTCAGCGACAGCCCACGGCAGAGCAGCAGGCGCGCGGCATCGAGACGCGCGATCTCGACGAAGCGGGCCGGTGTTTCGCCGATGGCGGCGACGAATTTGCGATGAAACGTCCGTTCACTCAGGCCGGCGCGATCCGCCAGCACGGGAACGTCCAAGGTGGAAGCGAGGTTTTCGAGGATCCACGCGATCAGCTCGGCGAAAGGGCTATCGGCCTTGACCTGCGCTTGAAGCAGCGGGCTGAACTGGGACTGGTAACCGGGGCGGCGCGCATAGAGCACGAGCCGCTTGGCGACCTCGCCGGCAATGTCGGCGGACAGATCCTGCGCGACCATGGCGAGCGCCATGTCGATACCGGTGGTCACGCCGGCCGAGGTCCAAAGCTGGCCGTCGACGACGTAGAGCGAGTCGGGATCGACGGTGACGGACGCAAACGCAGCGGCCAGTGGTGCGCAGGCATCCCAATGCGTGGCGACGCGACGCCCGTCGAGCAGCCCGAGCCTCGCGAGGATGATGGCGCCGGAACAGACCGAGCCGAATCGTTGCGCCTTGCCCGCCAGCTGCGGAAGCCATGCCGACCAGGCGGAATCCGCGAGAACCGGCAGCACATGTTCGCGCTCGGCGCCGACGACAAGGAGTGTGTCGAGCGCTCCGCGGGCGCGCTCTTCCAGGCTTTGCGTCTCGACCACAACCCCGCTGCTGCTCGTCACCGGCCCACCCGCGGCCGATGCGAGATCGACCGCGTAGAAGGGCGGCTTCCCGCTCAGCCCGAGGCTGCGGTTGGCGCTGGTGAAGACGGAAGCCGGCCCGGACATGTCGAGAAGCTCGAAGCCCGGATAAACGACGAAGACGAGACGATGCATTGGCAGAAAATGCCATGTTTATGCCATTCCCGCCAGGTAACGCCCTCGATAGCCTGACGATGAACGCAACGCCCGATCGGAGTGGCGGATGCCCATGCGCGATCTCATCTGGGTGGGACTAGCCCTTGTCGTCCTGCCGTTGGCGGGTTTGGGACTGTGGCTGGCGACTTTGCCGGCGGCACCCAGCGCCTTCTCGCCACCGCCCGTCCCGCAGGCGGAAACAGACGCCCTGCTGGCGGCGCTGAAACCGCCAAAGCGCACGCGGCCCCTCGTCGCCGTGGTCAGCCTCAACGATGCGACGGAGACGACCGACTACTTGATGCCGACGGGCATCCTGCGGCGGGCGGATATCGCCGATGTGGTGACGCTGTCGACGAAGCCCGGCCCGGTCCAACTCTATCCGGCACTAACCGTCGAAGCCGATGCGACGATCGAAGTCTTCGATGCGCAACACCCGGAAGGGCCGGACTATGTGATCGTTCCGGCCATGAGCCGCGACGATGATCCGGCCGTGATGGCTTGGCTGCGCAAGCAGGCACAGGGCGGATCTGTCATCATCGCCATCTGTGCCGGCGCGAAGGTTGCTGCCGCCGCCGAGCTCCTCGATGAGCGACGGGCGACCACCCATTGGTACTATCTCAAGGACCTCCTCAAGAGCCGTCCATCGATCCGCTACGTCGCCGACCGGCGCATGGTGATGGACCGGGGCGTCGCGACGACCACCGGCATCACCGCTTCGATGCCGATGATGCTGACATTGGTCGAGGCGGTCGCCGGAAGGGACAAGGCGGAAGCGGTTGCCCGGGATCTGGGGATGAGCCCCTGGGATGCCCGGCATGACAGCAGCGCCTTCAGGCTGACACGTCCCTTCGCCGCGACCGTACTGGGCAACCGTTTCGCCGTCTGGAGCCATGAGCGTTTCGGCATCGTGCTCGCACCGGGGCTCGACGAAGTCTCGCTTGCACTCGTCGCCGATGCGTGGTCGCGCACCTATCGGTCCCGGGTTGAGCTGCTCGCGACGTCCCCGGCCGCCATGACGACGCGTGGTGGTATCCGCCTCCTTCCGGATCGCGTGGCGGCAACCGGCAGGCAATTGCCCCATGAATGGACAAGCAGAAGGCCGGCCGAAGCTCTCGACGACGCCTTGCAAGCCATCGGAGCCCGATATGGGCAAGCCACGGCCGGTATCGTCGCGATGCAGCTCGAATATCCGCAGCCTCGCGTAGCACGATGAAGGCGTTGATCGCAGGCGCAGGCATCGGTGGCCTGACGACCGCGCTCTTCCTGCACCGGGCCGGAATCGAGGTCGAGATTTTCGAGCGTACCGACGCGGTGCGCGAGCTCGGCGTCGGCATCAACATGCTGCCGCACGCTGTCGGCCTACTGACCAAGCTCGGACTGCTCGACGCGCTCGACGCGGCCGGGATCCGCACCCGCGAGCTGATCTATGCGAACAGGTTCGGCCAGATCGTCTGGCGGGAGTTGCGCGGCATCGATGCCGGCCATGCCGTCCCGCAATTCAGCATCCATCGCGGCAGGCTGCTGGGCCTGATCCATCGAGCGGTCATCGACCGGTTGGGGCAGAACGTCATCCGTACCGGTTGCAGCGTGATGGGCTTCGAACAGGACGGAAGCAAGGTCACCGCTTTCCTGTCCGAAGCCGGCAGGACGCTGCAAGCCCGCGGCGATCTGCTGATCGGCGCCGACGGGATTCACTCCAAAGTGCGCGCTAAGCTCTATCCCGATGAAGGGTCGCCGATCTGGAACGGCGTCATGCTCTGGCGCGGCGCCACACGCTGGCCGCAATGGCAGGACGGCCGCACCATGGCGATCGCCGGCGGCAACCACGCCAAATTCGTCTTCTATCCGATCGGAAACGATCCCGACGATCCGGCCATGCGCCTGACCAACTGGGCCGTGATGGCCCGACCTCGCGAGACGGCCCCCCGGAACCTGACCCTTGGCGACTGGAGCCGGCCGGGCGAGCTCGAACAAGTCCTGCCGTTCGTCCGTGACCGCTTCCATCTCGATTACGTCAATCCGACGGAGATCATCCGCGCCACCGGCGTGTTTCATGAATACTCCAACTGCGACCGGGAACCTCTGCCGCGCTGGTCGTTCGGACGGGTCACGCTGCTGGGCGACGCCGCCCATCCCATGTACCCGGTCGGCTCGAACGGTGCGAGCCAGGCCATTCTCGATGCACATTGCCTGGCGGAATACCTGCGGACCCATGGATCCGTGGAGGTCGCGCTTGGCGCCTACGACGCGGAGCGCCGTCCGGCCATGGCCCAAATCGTCCATGCCAACCGGAAAGGCGGGCCGGAAGGCGTGATCGATCTCGTGGAGGCCCGGGCGCCCGACGGCTTCGACGACGTCGAGGCGGTGGCCTCCTACGTGGAACGCGAGCGAGTCGTCCGCGGTTATGCGAGCCTGGCCGGGTTTGCCGCGGACAATCCGAAAGGGGCGGGGGTGGGCGTCAGATGACAGGACAGGCCACAGAGTATCCCCTGCTTCCGCTGGGTGGCGGCGTTCTGCTCTCCCCTCCGATGGCGCGGACATTCGGCCTGGGGCGCCCCGAATCCATTGCCGCGGCAAGAGCGGCGTCAGTCGGTGGCCATCTCATCTTTGCGTCATTGCGTGACCCCGAGGGCGACATGTTGGGCCGGCCGTCGGTTTACGGGGTGGGCGTGAGGGCAGTCTTGGTTGATGCGGAGATCATGTCGCAGGGCGTCGTCCGAATTTTCGTCGAAGCGCTGCAGCGAGTGCATTTGCGAGAGTTCGCCGTGCAGCAGGAAGGCTTTTACCGGGTGACAATCGAGCCTTGGGAGGATCCGCCGACGAACGATGTCGAGCTTCGTCCACTCTACGACCGTGCCTTGCTCCGGTTCGAGACTCTGTGTCGCCATGCGGGATTGCCCGCAGTCACCACCAAACTTGTCCAGGCAGGCGCCCCGGCCGATCGCCTCGCGGGAATCCGATCGTTGCCGTGGGTCATACTTTCATATCTGGGTCAAGACTCTCCCCCGCATTGGATACCAGTCGCTCAGAGGCAAGCGCTCCTTGAAGCACCCTCGTTGCTCGATCGACTTCAGCTCTTGAGCGAGCTGTTGGACGCAGCTCATCCTCCGGCTTCGCTTGCGGTCGATATGGCTCCGCTCATCTTGCGAGCAGCGAGTCTTGCGCAACTCCGCTGATCTTGGCTGTGACCAGAGCAAACAACAAGCTCGCCTGAGCTGAGCCGCTCCGGCCAGGCCGAGAAGTGCCCCTGGAGGTCCGCTTATCGGCAATGTCTCGACGCCCGGTGTTGGCGCGGATCGGGCGCGCGGGCATTCAATCGAACGGCGTCCTTTGATGGCTGTCTTGCGCAGGAGCGCGGCGGCGAGACGCTGACGTTTTTGGGCTAGGTGACAAACTAACTGCGCCGCGGTGACAGAATATGCGTGTTGGTGACAAACTTTCTGCATCTTGAGAACTCTGTGCCCCGTGCGGCAACGGAGAGAATGATTCAATCAATCGATTGATTGAATCATGGGTTGATGCTATGCTCCCGCCATGGCACGCACATCCATCCTCAAGGACGCCGAGGGCACGCGGCAGGCGCTGATCCGCGCCGGGCTCGACCTGTTCGGCCGCAACGGCTTCGACGCCACCTCGACGCGCGAGATCGCCCAGGCAGCGAAGGTCAACAGCGCCGGCATCGCCTATCATTTCGGTGGCAAGGACGGGCTCCGGCAGGCCTGCGCCGAGGCGATTATCGCCCGGATGCAGGCTGTGCTGGCGGGTGGAGCGCCGGCAGTCTCGATGGCGATCGATGCTGCCGATCGTGACGTCGCTGCCGAGCAACTGCTCGCGCTGATCGACCGGGTCGTCACCTTCCTGACGACGGTGCCGGAGAGCGAGATGATCGCCCGCTTCGTCGTGCGCGAGATGCTGACGCCGAGCCCGGCCTTCGAGGCGATCTATGGTGGGCTGTTCGAGCCTGTGCATCGCCGGGTCTGCCAGGTCTGGGCGGCGGCGACCGGCATGGAGCCGGAGGCGCCGGCGACGCGGCTGGCCGTCTTCGCAGCGATCGGCCAGGTCGTCTATTTCCGTATCGCGCGGCCGGCGGTGACCCGGCGCATGGGCTGGGACGGCATCGGCCCGGAAGAGGCGCGTGCCATCGGCGAAACCGTCAGGCGCTCGGTCCGCGCCAGCATTCTCGCCTGCAGGGGAGAGGCGTCATGATCCTCGATTTCATCTGCTCCTTCGCCCTCGCGGCCTCGCTCGGGATCTGTGCGCCGCCGACGACCCGCGTCGTCGGCTATGTCGAGGGCGAGTATGTCCGGCTCGGCCCGATCGACACGGCCCGGATCGAGAGCGTCTCGGTCCGGCGTGGTGAGCGCGTCGCGCCTGGCGCTCTGCTCGCTGAACTTCAGGCTGACGATGCCCGCAACGCCGTCGCCGAAAGCGAGGCGCGGTTGGTGCAGGCACAGGCGCAGCTCGCCAACCTCCTCAGCGGCAAGCGGCCGGAGGAGATCGCGGTGATCGAGGCGGTCGCAGCCTCGGCCAAGGCGCAGGAGCGTGAGTCGGAGCGGGCGCTGGAGCGCCGGCAGGACCTCTTCCGCCGCGGTGTCTCGACCCAGGCCGATCTCGATCAGGCCCAGACGGCACGCGATGTCGCCGTGGCGCGGGTGCGCGAGACCGCCGCCAATCTGGCGGTCGCCCGGCTGGCGGCGCGCGAGGAGGAGATCAGGGCGGCGCGCAATCAGGTGGAGCAGGCACAGGCCGCGCTCGACCAGGCCAAGTGGCGGCTCGGCCAGCGCAGGCTGATGGCGCCGGCGGCCGGCATCGTCACCGATCTCGTGCGCCATCCCGGCGAACTCGCCGGTCCGTCCGCGCCGGCGCTGACGATCCTGCCCGATGGCGCGGTCAAGCTGATGCTCTACGTGCCGGAGGCGCTGCTCTTTGGCACCACGGTCGGCACGCGGCTCGACGTGCGCTGCTCCGGCTGTCCGCAGGGGCTTTCCGCCACCGTCTCCTATGTCTCGCAGGAGCCGGAGTTCACGCCGCCGGTGATCTATTCGGCGCAGACCCGGCAGAAGCTGGTCTATCTCGTCGAGGCGCGGCCCGAGGGGGGGCCGGCGACACGGCTCCAGCCCGGCCAGATCGTCGACGTGATGCTACGGGGGCGGCGGTGAGCGACGCCAATGTCATCGATGTGCGCGGCCTGACCAAGCGTTTCGGCAAACGCACCGTAGTCGACAATGTCGATCTCGCCGTGAGGGAAGGCGAGATCGTCGGCTTTCTCGGGCCGAACGGCTCCGGCAAGACCACGACGATCCGGCTGATCTGCGGCCTGCTCACACCGGATGCCGGCGAGGGCACCGTGCTGGGCCTCGATGTCCGCACCCAGAGCGCCGAGATCAAGCTCCAGGTCGGCTACATGACGCAGAAGTTCTCGTTCTACGAGGATCTGACGATCGAGGAGAACCTGACCTTCGTCGCCCGGCTCTACGCGCTGAAGCCGGTCGAGGACGCCGTGGCGCGCACGCTCGACAATCTCGGCCTGACTTCGCGCAAGGACCAGCTCGCCGGCACGCTCTCGGGCGGCTGGAAGCAGCGCCTAGCGCTCGCCGCCTGCATCATGCACCAGCCGAAGCTGCTGCTGCTCGACGAGCCGACGGCCGGTGTCGATCCCAAGGCGCGGCGCGAATTCTGGGACGAGATCCACCGACTCGCCGGCGACGGGCTGACCGTGCTGGTCTCGACCCATTACATGGACGAGGCCGAGCGCTGCCACCGCATCGGCTACATCGCCTATGGCAGGATGCTGGCGACCGGCACGGTCGACGAGGTGGTGAAGGGCTCCGGCCTCTCGACCTATGTCGTCCATGGCGCGCTCAAGCCGGCCGAGATCGCCGAGCTCGCGAAGACGGACGGCGTCGAGCAGGTCGCGCCCTTCGGGACGACGCTGCACGTGGTCGGCACCGACAAGGCCAAACTCGAACAGGCGCTTGCGCATCTGAAGGGGCGCCCTGGCATCAGCGTCGAGCCGGACGCGACCAGCCTGGAGGACGTCTTCATCCAGTTCATGGCCAAGGCGCAGGCCGAGGGGAGAGCGGCATGAGCGCGCTTGCCCTGTTCTCGCCCGGCCGTCTCGGTGCGGTGCTCGCCAAGGAGTTCGTGCAGATGCGGCGCGACCGCATCACCTTCGCGATGATGCTGGTGGTGCCGATCGTCCAGCTCCTGCTGTTCGGCTATGCGATCAACAATGATCCCAAGGGCTTGCCGGCGGCGGTTCTGGCGCTGGGGCAGGATCGCTACACTCGCTCCGTCGTCGCGGCGCTGGAAGTCTCCGGCTATTACCGCTTCGTCAAGCGGCCGGAGAGCGCGGCCGAGGCCGAGAGCCTGATGGCGCGCGGCGCGATCTCCTTCCTCGTCACCATCCCCAGCGATTTCGGCATGCGGGTCGAGCGTGGCGACGAGCCGCGCATCCTGGTCGAAGCCGATGCGACCGATCCGGCGGCGTCGAGCAACGCCGTCGGCGCGCTGCAGACCATCGCCAGCCGGGCGCTGACGCGGGCGCTCGGCACTGACGAACTCAAGCGCGAGCAGAGCGACAGCGCGCTCTCCTTCGTGGTGCACCGGCGCTACAATCCGGAGGGTATCACCCAGTACAATATCGTGCCCGGCCTGCTCGGCGTCATCCTGCAGATGACCATGGTGATGATGACGGCGATGGCGCTGACCCGTGAGATCGAGCGCGGCACCATGGAGAACCTGCTCGCCATGCCGGCGACGCCGGGCGAGATCATGCTCGGCAAGGTGCTGCCTTATCTCGCCGTCGGCAGCGTCCAGGTCGCGGTGGTGCTCTCGGCGGCGAAGCTGCTCTTCGGCGTGCCCTTCCTCGGCAGCCTCGGGCTGCTGCTGACCTGCGTCACCATCTTCGTGCTGGCGCTGGTGCTGCTCGGCTACACCATCTCAACCATGGCGCGCACGCAGCTCCAGGCGATGCAGCTGACCTTCTTCTTCTTCCTGCCTTCGCTGCTGCTCTCTGGCTTCATGTTCCCCTATGCCGGCATGCCGCTCTGGGCGCAGTGGCTCGGCGAGATCTTCCCGCTGACGCACTTTTTGCGTGTCGTGCGCGCGATCATGCTGAAGGGGGCCGATCTCGGCGATATCGGCCTCGAGGTGTTCTATCTCACCATCTTCGTGCCGATCTATGCCGGCATCGCGCTGATGCGGTTCAGGAGCACGTTGGATTGATCAGGCAGGGCGGCGCACTCCGCCTGGCATTGTTACTTGCAAAATAATAGTGACTGCGTTAGCGAGCCTGGCCATGCAGCCCAAGCTCGCTCCGCTCACCGAATGCCCCTGCGCCCTTGCGGTCGAGACCGTCGGCGAGTGGTGGAGCATCCTGATCCTGCGCGATGCGCTGCAGGGGCTGACCCGCTTCGACGAGTTCGAGCGGAGCCTCGGCATCGCGCCGAACATGCTGACGCGCCGACTGAAGCATCTCACCGAGAGCGGGCTGTTCGAGCGACGGCTCTATAGCGAGCGGCCGAAGCGCTACGAATACGTGCTGACCGAGAAGGGCCGCGACGTCTTCCCGGTCGTCGTGGCGCTGATCGGCTTCGCCAACCGGCATCTCGCGCCGGAAGGCGCCTCATTGTTGCTGGCCGAGCGTGGGACCGGGCGGCCGATCACGCCGATCGTCGTCGATGCCACGACCCTGCAACCAGTTACCGCGGAAAGCGCGACCGTCATCGCCGGGCCGCGCGCCAGCAACGACCTGCGCGAGCGCCTCGCGGCGCGTCACGCCGCCACCCAAGCCAGATCGTATTAGGAGCCTGCCATGCGCCGCATCGTCGTCACCGGACTGGGCGTCGTCTCGCCTCTGGGCTGCGGCGCCGAACTCGCCTGGCAGCGCCTGCTTGCCGGTCGTTCCGGCCTGCGCCGCCTGCCCGATGCGGTCGCCGAGACGCTGCCGGCCAAGGTTGCCGGCACCGTGCCCGGCAAGGCCGAGGACAATAAGGGTGGCTTCGATCCTGACATTGCGATCGCGCCGAAGGACCAGCGCAAGATGGATCGCTTCATCCAGTTCGCGCTGGTCGCCGCCAAGGAGGCGCTGGCCCAGGCCGGCTGGCAGCCGCAGGACGAGGCACAGCGCGAGCGCACTGCGACGGTGATCGCTTCCGGCATCGGCGGCTTCCCGGCGATCGCGGAGGCGGTGCGGACCACCGACCAGCGCGGCGTGCGCCGGCTATCGCCCTTCACCGTGCCGTCCTTCCTCGTCAATCTCGCAGCCGGCCATGTCTCGATCGACCATGGCTTCAAGGGCCCGATCGGCGCGCCGGTCACGGCCTGCGCCGCCGGCGTGCAGGCGATCGGCGATGCTGCCCGGATGATCCGGGCCGGGGAGGCCGATATCGCGCTCTGCGGCGGCAGCGAGGCCTGCGTCGATCTCGTCGCGCTCGGCGGTTTCGCCGCGGCGCGGGCGCTGTCGACCGGCTTCAACGACGAGCCGGAGAAGGCCTCGCGGCCCTTCGACCGCGACCGCGACGGCTTCGTCATGGGCGAGGGCGCCGGCATCCTGGTAATCGAGGCGCTGGAGCATGCACAGGCGCGGGGCGCGACGATCCTCGCCGAACTCACCGGCTACGGCACCAGTGCCGACGCCTATCACATCACCTCCGGTCCCGAGGACGGTTCCGGCGCGCGGCGGGCGATGGAGACGGCGCTGAAGCAGGCGGGCCTCAAGCCCGGCGATGTCGCCCATCTCAACGCCCATTCGACATCGACGCCGGTCGGTGATCGCGGCGAGCTCGCCGCGATCAAGGCGGTGTTCGGCGCGGAGGGCGGCCTCGCGATCAGCGCGACCAAGGCGGCGACCGGCCATCTGCTCGGCGCGGCCGGCGGGCTGGAAGCGGTCTTCACCATCCTCGCTCTGCGCGACCAGCTCGCGCCGCCGACGCTCAACCTCGAGAACCCGGACGAGGATGCGGCCGGGCTCGACCTGGTGGCGAAGACGGCGCGGCCGCTTGCGATGGAGCACGCCATCTCGAACGGCTTCGGCTTCGGCGGTGTCAATGCCAGCGTGGTGTTCCGGCGCTGGAGCTGAACGCCCCTTAGAGCGTCACCACGACCTTGCCGAACTGCTCGTTCGATTCGAGGTAGCGATGCGCCTCGACGATCTGCTCGAACGGGAACGTCCGGGCGATGATCGGCTTCAGCGAGCCATCGCCCAGACCCTCCAGGATGAAGGCCTTGGCCGCGGCGAGCCGAGCGGGGGCGCCTGCAATTTCGTGGACCAGATAACCGCGCAGCGTCAGGCTCTTGCTCAGGACGTTGAAGAGCGGGAAGGGCGTCGCTTCCGGGCTAAGGCCGCCATACTCGATCAGCACGCCGCCGCGCGCCATCGCGGCGGTCAGCGGCAGAAAGGCGGGGCCGCCGACCGCGTCGAGCACGACTCGGATGCCGTGTTCGCCGGCGATCTGCTTCAACCGGGCTTCGAGATTCTCCTCTGCCGACGCGACGACATGGGCCGCGCCGGCTTCGTGCAGCGCCTCAGCCTTCCGCGTGGTCCGCGTCACCGCGATCGGGATCGCGCCGATCCGGTTGGAGATCTGGATCGCGGCGAGGCCGACGCTGCTCGAGGCGGCGGTGATCACGACATGCTCGCCCTGTGTGAGCCGGGCGATGTCGATCAGCGCGCCATAGGCGGTCAGATACTGCATCCAGCTCGCCGCGGCCGCCTCCCAACTCAGCGTCGGCGGATGCTTGACCGCCAGCTCGGCCGGGACGGTGACGAGCTCGCCATGCACCGGCGAGCTCACCATCGAGCGCGGCGGCACCAGGCTGACGGCATCGCCCGGCGAAAGGCCCTCGACGCCGGCGCCGAGGCTCTCGATCATGCCGGCGACTTCAAGCCCGATGCCGGACGGGAACTGTGCCTGCTCGATATAGGTTCCTGCGCGGAACAGGGCTTCGGCCCGGTTGAGACCGAGCGCCCTGGTCCGGATGCTGACCTCGCCGGGGCCAGGCGACGGAATATCGACGTCCTCGATGGTGAGGACTTCGGGGCCGCCATGGCGGTGGAAGCGGATCGTGCGGGCCATGCTCATGACTCCAAAACAGAGCGACTGAATGAGCTATGGCAGCGCGCAATCCTGCGATAAATTGCGCTCCATGATCGATAATCAGAACTTGTGATTTTGAATGATGGATCGCCTCACCAGCATGGCAGTCTTCGTCAGGGCGGTCGACCACGGCTCCTTCGCCGCGGCAGCCTCGGCGCTCGGCCTGTCGGCGCCGATGGTCGGCAAGCATGTCCGCTTTCTGGAGGAGCGGCTCGGCGTTCGCCTGCTCAACCGCACGACGCGCCGGCAGAGCCTGACCGAGTTCGGGCGCGCCTACTACGAACGCTGCCGAACCGTCCTCGCCGAAGCCGAAGCGGCCGATGCACTCGCCGCCGACCAGTTGGGCGAACCGCGCGGCAAGCTTCGGGTGGCGTTGCCGGTGCTGTTCGGCCGGCGCTGCGTCATGCCGGTCCTGCTCGATCTGGCGCGCCGCCACCCGCAGCTCGAACTCGACCTCGCCTTCGGCGATGGCTTCGTCGATCTGGCCGAAGGCGGACATGATCTCGCTATCCGCACCGGTGAGCTTCACGATGCGGCGAACCTCGTGACGCGCCGCGTCGCCCGGCAGCACATGATTGTCTGCGCGGCTCCATCCTATCTCGATGCCCATGGCAGCCCGGCGACGCTCGCGGATCTCGCTGGTCATGACGGAGTGATCTATCGCCGCTCGGGCGGCGTGCGGCCCTGGCTGTTCCCGCGCGAGGAGGGGCCGCCGGTAGAGGCGATGCCGCGGCACCGGTTGCGGCTCGACAATCTCGAGGCCATCGCCGACGCGACTTTGCTCGGCATGGGCCTGGCGTGGCTGCCGTCCTGGCTGGTGCGCGAGCGCCTCAATGCCGGGGAACTGGTCGAATTGCTGCCGGATGAGGGCCGGCTGCCCTATGACGTCCACGCGCTCTGGCTGCAGACGCCGCATCTGCCGCCGAAGGTACGCGTCGCCATCGACGCGCTGGTGGCGGAGTTGCCGGGGCTGATGTGAGGCGGCCCCGGCGCCTGGGTTCCGCTCAGAGCGGGATGTTGTCGTGCTTGCGCCAAGGGCGCTCGACGCTCTTGGTGCGCAGCATCGCCAGCGCGCGGGCGATCCGGCGCCGCGTCGAATGCGGCATGATCACCTCGTCGATATAGCCGCGCTCGGCCGCGACGAAGGGGGACATGAAGCGGTCCTCGTACTCCTTGGTCTGGCGCGCAATCGTCTCGGCGTCGCCGCCACGGAAGATGATCTCGACCGCGCCCTTGGCGCCCATCACCGCGATCTGCGCCGTCGGCCAGGCATAGTTGACGTCGGCGCCGATATGCTTGGAGGCCATCACGTCATAGGCACCGCCATAGGCCTTGCGCGTGATGATCGTGACCAGCGGCACGGTGCATTCGCTATAGGCGAAGAGCAGCTTGGCGCCGTGCTTGATCAGGCCGCCATATTCCTGCGCCGTGCCGGGCAGGAAGCCGGGGACGTCGACCAGAGTGACGATCGGGATCTCGAAGGCGTCGCAATAGCGCACGAAGCGGGCGCCCTTGCGGCTGGCGTCTGAATCGAGCACGCCGGCCAGCACCATCGGCTGGTTGGCGACGATGCCGACGGTGCGGCCCTCGATGCGGGCAAAGCCGGTGACGATGTTGCCGGCATAGGCCTGCTGGATCTCGAAGAAGTCGCCCTCGTCGACGACCTTCAGGATCAATTCCTTGATGTCGTAGGGCTTGTTCGGATTGTCCGGGACCAGCGTGTCGAGGCTCATGTCGACGCGATCGGGCACGTCGAAGCTCGGCCATTCCGGCACGCCGACGGTGTTGTTGGCCGGCAGGAAATCGATCAGGCGGCGGACCTGCAGCAGCGCCTCGACATCGTTCTCGAAGGAGCCGTCGGCGACCGAGGACTTCGAGGTATGGACCTTGGCGCCGCCGAGTTCTTCCGAGGTCACGGTCTCGTTGGTGACGGTCTTCACCACCTCCGGGCCGGTGACGAACATGTAGGAGGTGTCGCGGACCATGAAGATGAAGTCGGTCATCGCCGGCGAATAGACGTCGCCACCGGCGCAGGGCCCCATGATCACCGAGATCTGCGGAATGACGCCCGAAGCTTGAACGTTCCGCTTGAAGACTTCGCCATAGCCGCCGAGCGCCGCGACGCCCTCCTGGATGCGGGCGCCACCGGCATCGAACAGGCCGACGATCGGGGCGCGCATCTTCAGCGCCATGTCCTGGATCTTGATGATCTTCTGGGCGTGGGTCTCGGAGAGCGAGCCGCCGAAGACGGTGAAATCCTTGGAGAAGACGAAGACCGTGCGGCCATTGACCGTGCCCCAGCCGGTGACGACGCCGTCGCCCGGGATCTTCTCGGCCTTGTCCATGCCGAAATCGACGGCGCGGTGCTGCACGAACATGTCGAACTCCTCGAAGGACTCCTTGTCGAGCAGCAGTTCGATGCGCTCGCGGGCGGTGAGCTTGCCGCGCTTGTGCTGCGCCGCGATGCGCTTTTCGCCGCCGCCCAGACGAGCGCCCGCGCGCCGGTCTTCGAGCTGTTCGAGAATGTCCTTCATGAAGAGCCTCCCGGGGCGCGGTCTTTAAAGGTCTTGTTTCCCGCTTAAGCGGGGCTGCGGGCGAAGTCCATTGCGGCCTTCGCAGCATGCGGCTGGAGTTTTGTGCACCGCGGTGCCGGTCACGGCATGGCCGGAGCCTGCAAGCCACTGCCGCTGTCGAGAAGCAGGGCACGCAGGCCCGCGAGTGCATCCTGCAGCCTGTCGAGCTTCGGGCCTCCGAGACTGAGCCGCACGCCCCAGGATGGAGCCTGTGTGTCCGCCAGAAAGATCTCGGGAGCCGGCAGCAGGATGCCGGCGGCTGCGGCGCGGACCGGCAGGCCTTTGGCCTGCTGCGGCGCCATCGGCAGCCAGACATGGAAGCCGTTGCCCGATCTCATAGCGAGCCCGGGCGGCAGGAGCTCGCGCGCCATGGCGACACGGCGGCCTGCCTCCTCGCGGATCGAGCGCGCGACCGAAGCGGCGGTGTCTTCGCTGAGCCAGCGCTCCATGATCAGGCAGGAGAGCAGGGACGCCATGGTGCAGGTGGCCGCGAGCTCGGCGAGGGCTGGCTGCAGCCAGAGCTCGGGGACGAGCAGCGAGCCGATGCGCAGGCCGGGACTGAGCACCTTCGACAGGCCGGAGACATGCAGTGTCCGCTCAGGCGCGAGCGCGGCGATCGCCATCGTGCCCGACTCGGCCAGGGCAGCGTGGATATCGTCCTCGATGATCACCGCGTCATGGGTGCGGCAGAGGCTTGCGATATCGCGGCGGCGCGCTTCGCTCATCGTCGCCGTCGTCGGGTTGTGCAGGGTCGGCGTGATGTAGAGCACCGCGCGCCGCCCGGCCGTTTTCGCCTCATGCAAGGCCTTGTCGAGCGCCTGCGGGACGAGGCCCTGCTCGTCGATGGCGAGACCGGTCAGGCGCAAGCCGCGCCGGCGGGCGAGGGCGATCGCTCCGGGATAGCTTAGCGCCTCGGTCAAGAGCTCGGTGTCCGGGCTGCAGGTGATCGCGAATGCGATCGCTAGCGCATGCTGGGCGCCGTTGCAGATCAACAGCCGCTCGGGGGCCGCGGCGAGGCCGGTCGGCGCGAGCCAGCGGGCCAGCAGCGCGCGATGCTCTAGCCGGCCGGCGGGCACGGCATAGGCGCCGAAGCTGTCGGCATCGAGCCGCCTTGCGAGATCGGCGAGACTGGCGGCGAGCAGGCGGTCGCTCAGCTGCTGCGGCGGCACGTTGATGCTGAGGTCGATGGTTCGGCTGGCCGCCTGCGACAGGCCCGCGACGAACATGCCGCGGCCGCGGACGCTGCGGACGAGGCCTCGGCGTTCGAGCTGGGCATAGGCCTTGGTCACCGTGCCGATGCCGATATCGAGCTGCCAGGCGAGGGGGCGGTGGGCCGGCAGGCGCGCGCCTGACGGCAGCGAGCCGTCCGCGATATCGCGAGCGAGGGCCTCGACCAGCCGCTCACTGGCCGGGCCGTTGCTGTCCGCGAGACGGGGTTGCCAGGGCGAAGCGAGGAGCATGCCACCTTACAAATTGCGTCACGGGACACTTTTTAGTCTATGCAAGAAGTGTCACATACACAATCACCGGCGCGACGTTTCCCAACGCTGGACCGGACATGACGCCGCAACTCCTCCTTGCCTTTGTCGGCTATGCCTTCGTGACCTCGATCACGCCCGGGCCGAACAACACGCTGCTGCTGGCTTCCGGGGCCAATCATGGTTTCCGCGCCAGTCTGCCGCTGCTGTTCGGGATCAATCTCGGCTTCTCCGGGCTGGTGCTGGCGGTCGGCCTCGGGCTTGGCGGCCTGTTCAGTGCGATCCCTGTCCTGCACGACGTCCTACGCTATGCCGGCAGCGCCTATCTGCTTTATCTCGCCTGGAAGATCGCCCGCTCAGCCCCGCTGGAGCCGGGAGCAGAGGCGGCGCCGCCGCTCAGCTTTCCGGCGGCTGCGGCGTTCCAATGGGTCAACCCGAAGGCCTGGATCATGGCGGTCGGAGCCGTCGCGGCCTACACGCCGACGGAGGGCTATTTCCTGAATCTCGCCATCGTCGTGATCGTCTATGCCCTGGTCAACGGGCCCTGCATCGCCGTCTGGGCCGTTGGCGGCACGCTATTGCGCGGCCTGCTTGCCGATCCGGCCCGCCAGCGCATGTTCAATATCGTCATGGCGCTGCTGCTTGCCGCTTCGCTCTATCCCATTCTGGTGAGCTGACAGGTGGCTCGGGGAGCCGCTTGCGAATTAAATAAGTGTATGCTTATGTATTGTCCATGGAGCAGGGCATCTTCAAGGCGCTGGCCGACCCGACCCGCCGGGCGATCTTCGAGAAGCTCGCTGCCGGCGGCTTGAACGCCAGCGCACTGCGCGAAGGCATGACGATCAGCCAGCCGGCGATGTCGCAGCACCTTGCCGTGCTGCGGACTGCCGGGCTGGTGCGCGAGGAACGGCAGGGGCGCTTCGTGAATTACGAGGTCGATCCGGACGGGCTTGCCCTGATCGCGCAATGGCTGGCGAAATACCGGGCCTACTGGCCGGCGCGCATCGATGCCCTCAAGGACCTGCTGCGGGACATGGATCAATGAGCGAGAGCGACACGCAGGATCGCACGAAGCAGCTCGTGTTCGAATATCAGCTCGACGTGCCGCCGGAAAAAGTCTGGCGGGCGCTCAGCATTCCCGCCTTCCGCGAGCGCTGGCTGCCGGCTGAGGTCGAGGCGCTTTCCAGCGTGCCGGGCGAGGAGATGCGCTACCGGCTGAGGGAGGAGGAGCCGCCCTTCCTCGAAAGTGTCGTGACCTTCCAGCTCGCGCCAAACGAAGGCGGGACGGAATTGCGGATCATCCATAGCCTGACCGATGCGCGGCTAAGCCAGCCGCCGGCGCCTGCCAACAGCAACCAGCCGCTGATGCTGCGCGCCGCCTGACGCGGCTCTCAAGCTAAGCCATCAACAATCCGGAACTGAGGAGGTCGTCGATGCACGGCACGATGCAGCTCGTCCCCATGGTCGTCGAACAGTCGACCCGCGGGGAACGCTCCTTCGACATCTATTCGCGCCTGCTGCGCGAGCGGATCATCTTCCTGAACGGCGAGGTCAATGACGCCAGCGCCGCGCTGGTCTGCGCGCAGTTGCTGTTCCTGGAGGCCGAGAACCCGAAACGGCCGGTGCACTTCTACATCAACTCGCCGGGCGGCGTGGTCACCAGCGGCCTCGCGATCTACGACACGATGCGCTACATCCGCTCGCCCGTGCATACGCTCTGCATGGGCACGGCCCGCTCGATGGGCTCCTTCCTCTTGATGGCGGGCGAGCCGGGCGAGCGCGCGGCGCTGCCCAATGCCAGCCTGCACGTCCACCAGCCGCTTGGCGGTGCGCAGGGGCAGGCCTCGGATATCCTGATCCATGCCGAGGAGATCCAGAAGACCAAGCGCCGGATGATCCGGCTCTATGCCGAGCATTGCGGGCGCAGCGAGGAGGAGGTCGAGCGCACGCTCGACCGCGACCGCTTCATGAGCGCGGAAGAAGGCAAGGAGTGGGGGCTGATCGACCGCGTGCTGACCAAGGCGCCGATGGCGACCTAGTCACCCGCTCGGCTTGCTGGGGTCGCCGATCTCGCGGTTGAGCGCGACCGCGGCGCGAACCAGTTCGGTTGCGATGGTGGCGTCGACCGCGTCGCCCTCGCGCAGGACCATGGTGGCGAGCTCGAACTTGCCGCCCGGCTTCAGCCGCGGCTCGATATGGCGCAGGCGCTTGCCGCGCCAGAAGCCGAAGAGCACTCGCGCGGCTTCAGCCCGGATCAGCAGCACCGGCCCGTTCGAGAAATAGACCAGATGCGTCCACTTGATCCGCTCATCCAGCGGAGCGGCGGTCTTCACCGCGGCGCGCAGGGACTCGACCGTGGCGAGCCGCCAGCCATCCAGCTGGGCAATGTAGTCTTCCGGAGTGTCGGCCTTGGGCGCGCCCGGGATCATCGCCTCTAGCCCTTCATCAGCAGCAGAACGGCGGCGTCGTATTCCTCGCGGCGCAGGACGCGGCGCTCGGCCGCTTCCTCGTCCTGCCCCCAGATCCCGATCTGGTAGTCCTCGTCGAGATGGGCGGCGGCCCAGGCCGCCTCGGCGTCGATCAGGCCCTCGGCCAGCGCCAGCATCAGAATCGTCGAGCCGGTCAGGGTCATGACGTTATGGGCGCCGGCGAGCGCGACCGGGGAGGTGATCAAGGCGACGCGCTTGTTCACCGCATCCAGCACGGTCTGCGGCTGCTCGGCGAAGATCACGCCCTGCGCCATGACGAAACGGCCACCGATCCGCTCTTCGAGCGCCGCGATCAGCGGATTCCAGATTTCATCCTGCCGTTCGACCAGCGCTTCCGGCTCGCTGGCGCGATAGCAGAGCGCGTCGCTGCCGGCATAGCGGACGATCTCGGCGCGAACAGCCTCATGCTGCTCGATGACGCCGTCGAGCGCCGAGTTGACCAGCCGGGTCAGCGGCATGCGGGCCGGGTCGATCTCACCGGTCTGAGCCTCCCACTCTGCTGCAAGCGCCTCGGCGACGGTGCGGGAGGCGATGGCGAGCGGCTTGCGTGCCGGAGTGCGGGCGGTGCGGCCGTCGAGCGCGACATGGAGCAGGCCGTCGCGCTCCAGCACGTCCGCCTTCTCGTAGAAGCGCTTGGGCAGCGGGTTGCGCATCGCCTGCTGGGCGGCGGCGACGGGATCGGGCTGACGCTGGCCGGCGGCGCCGAAGCGGGCGAGAAAATCATCGGTCGACATGGCGCGTCCATAGCGCATCCGGAGGCGGGCGTGAAACGGCTTCGCGCGGCTGTGTGGCATTGACGCGCGCCGGAGCCTCGCCTAAACGCCTCCTCCCCGGACGCGAGGCGTCCGCGCGATGTCCAAGAGGGCCTTATGTTGGAGACTGTGGGAACCCGGTGAGGTTTCGCTGCGGCGAGACCTGATCCAGCGCCGGGTGAAAGAGCGGAGCCCAAGGCCCGCTTTCACTGCTGCGCTTGTCATGGTTCCATGCACAGGCTCTACCAACATGAACATTTCGCGGGGCGAGCAGCGCGTGCTGCACGTGCTGGCCCGTGGCGGACAGATCCGCCATCTTCGCGGCGAGGACGGCCGCATCCATCACATTGACTGCTTCACCCATGAGGGCTTCGTCCTGAGCGATTGCACGCTCGTCATCTTCGCCGGGCTCCGGCGAAAACGGCTGATCGAGTCGCGCGAGGGCAGCCCCTATCGGATCTCGCGGCGGGGGCGGCTCGCCGTCCGGTCACAAGCCGACAATCGGTGAGAACAGGCGGGAGGGCGAAAGCCCTCCCGTTTCCATTCGGAGCTGGGGGAGTGGTCAGGCCGGCTCGAACAATTCGATCACATTGCCCGACGGATCCTCGCACAGGATCTGCTTGCCGCCCGGCCCAACCACGATCTCGTTGCGGAAGGGCACGCTCTTGCGGCGCAGGGCCTCGACGAGTTCGGCGAGATCGTCGACTTCGATCACGAAGCGGTTCCAGCCACCGGGGATCGGCCTGCCGCCGCCCGGCATCGCCCGCGAGGCCGAGGCGCCGGGGCCGGCCAGCCAGAGCTTGAGGTCGCCGCGCTCGAGGATCGCCATGGCCGGGCCGAATTGCTGCTTCAGCGCAAAGCCGAGCCGGTCGACATAGAACCTTGCGGCTTCGTCGACGTCGACCACGAAATAACGGACGCTGGCCATCGGGTCGCTCCCTCGCGTCGTGGGGCGTTGCGCGCCCGCCTATGCGCCGAACCTGTCGCGCCAGGCCGGCTTGGCGCCCGCAAAGGGCAGGGCGCTGGCTGAGTATACCGCCCGCGCCACGGCGCGCGCCAGCACGTCGGCGGCGGTGGCACAGAGTTCGGTCAGGGCATAGGCGTCGGAGGGAGCGCCGCTGTGGCCAGTCGCTGCGGCGAAGACGACATCGCCGTCGAGCGGGGCGTGGACGGGCCGCAGCGCCCGCGCCAGTCCATCATGAGCGCAAAGCGCCAGGCGCTTGGCCTGCGCCTTGGTCAGCACCGCGTCGGTCGCCACCAGCGCGATGGTGGTGTTGGCGCCCGGGCCGCCCTTGAAGCGCAAGGTCAGGTCCTCGGGTGCGATCGCCGCCGGCCAGCCGCGGCCGCCGAATTCGCCGCTCTGCTCGTAAGGGGCGGCCCAGAAATGCTGGCCGTCGCCGATCGTCGCCGAGCCGACGGCGTTGACCGCGACCAGCGCGCCGACGGTCTGGCCGGTCGCGGCCCGCGCGCTGGCCGAGCCGAGTCCGCCCTTGAGATTGGCGGTGGTCGCGCCATGGCCGGCGCCGACGCTGCCGAGCGCGAACTCGGCCGCGGCGGCTGCGCTCGCTTTCTCGGCAAGCGCGCGATAGGGCGCCTCGCCCTCGCCGCGGGCGAAGGGCTTGTCGCCGCCATTGGCGAGGTCGAACAGGATCGCCTGCGGCACGATCGGTACGCGATAGCCGCCGATCGGGAAGCCGCGTCCTTCCCGCGCCAGCCAGCTCAGGGCGCCGTCGGCTGCGGACAGGCCCCAGATCGAGCCGCCGGAGAGGACGATGCCGTCGACATGCTCGACCGTCATTCCCGGTTCGAGCAAGGCGGTGTCGCGTGTGCCCGGCGCGCCACCGAGCACGGCGACGGAGGCGATGCTCGGCCGTTCGAACAGGGCGACGGTGACGCCGGTTGCGGCAGCGGCATCCTCGGCATTGCCCACGAGAATGCCACGAACATCGGTGATGAGATTGCGCATGGCTGAGGCTCGTTGCGAACTTGGCGCGTTGGTCACTGCCGGCATGCTGCGCCGATTCGGCGTAGCGCGGCGACCCATGGAACTTACCGCTCGCCGGCGCGTCATGCCGACATTACGATCTTGTCATGCGTGCGCCATGGCCGGGTCAGGCCCTCCGAGGCATCGTGGCGAGATCGCGACCCGGCTTCGAGACCCGCAAAGCGACCTGTTGTTGTAAAGCCCACAATCGGAGACCTCGCATGAAACGCATCGCCCTCATCGTCGCTTCCAGCGCCGCGGCTGTCGCTGCGACCCTGGCGATCGCGCAGCCGCAGCCGATCCCACCCGCACCGGGCAGCAATCCGCCAGGGCAGCAGCAGAGCGAGACGCGCGGCGATCGTGCGGATCGCGGCGACCGTGCCGATCGGCGCGAGGAATGGCGTCAGCGTCGCGCCGAGCAGGCGACCGCCCGGATGAACGAACGCCTGGCCCAGCTGCGCACCGACCTCAAGCTCAAGCCCGAACAGGTGCCGGCCTTCGAGAAACTGGAAGCGCTGATCAAGCGCAATGCCGAGCAGCGCCGCGAGAACTTCGCCAAGATGCGCGAGCAGCGCGAGCATTTCCGTGATGCCGACATCATGGAGCGGCTCGACATGAGGGCGACCCGCCAGGCCGAGCGCGCGACCCGCAGCAAGGAGATGGCGGACGCGGTTCGTCCGCTCTGGTCGACCTTCAGCGACGAGCAGAAGACCGTGGCGCGCCGGGCCGTCCGCCAGACGATGTCGGAAGGTCGCGAGCACATGCGCGAGATGCGCGGGGGCTGGCAGGAATGGTACGGCCGCGACCGTGGTCGTGATCGCTACGGCGACGACGACCGCGGCCCGCGCCGCTGGCGTGACCGCGGCCATGACGATGACGATCGCGGCTGATTGCCGAGCTTCCGAAACAGAGAAGGGCGGTCCGGCAGGGCCGCCCTTTTTCGCTTGTCCTCTCAAGCCCTCATCCTGAGGAGGCCGCGTCAGCGGCCGTCTCGAAGGATGCTTCAGCTGGTTCCGGAGCCTCCTGGAGCATCCTTCGAGACGCGCGCCTGCGGAGCGCTCCTCAGGATGAGGGCTCGGGGTGAGTATTCGAGCTCGTCAGGTGCCGACGGCATCCTTGACGCATTTCGTGGTGAAGCTGCTCTTGGCGGCACCCGCCAGCTTCTTGTCGGCCGCCTGCTTGTCGCAGGCCGCGCCAGCGTCCTTCTCGCATTTGGTGACGAAGCTGGTCTTGGCCGCGCCGGCGAGCTTCTTCTCCGTGGCCTGGGCACTGCAGCTCGGGCTCTGGGCGAAGGCGGCGCTCGACAGGCCGGCGGCGAGAGCAGCAAGGATGAGCGTCTTCATGCGGGATGACCCCTGTGGCGGGACAAGGATGTTAGCCTGAGTCGCGACGCAGCGTCATGACGCAGGCAGGGTACATGGGGCGCTGATCAAGCGCGCCGATTTTGCGAGCTGGCCCAGGGTGTTGCCGCGCCCGGCTGAGAGGCTGAATCAATGCCCGCGGCCGCAGCGGATCGCGCCCCTCGGCCAACTCGGCTTCCCTTCATTGAACCGTCACATCCCGCCCGCTATAGGCGGCGAGGTCGCGGCGGTCGGAAGCGCGCCGCCGTCATCGCAAGGGCAGGCGCATGCGCTTCATCCAGACCTTCGAGCTCTATCCCTTCCTCGACTCGGTCGTCAGCCTGCTGGCCGCCTTCGTGCTCGGCGCGCTGATCGGAGCCGAGCGGCAATACAGGCAGCGCACGGCGGGCCTGCGCACCACCGTGCTGGTCGCGGTCGGTGCGGCGGCCTTCGTCGATCTTGCCATGCGCATCGCCGGCTCAGGCGAGGCCGTCCGGGTCATCTCCTATGTCGTCTCCGGCATCGGTTTCCTGGGCGCTGGCGTGATCATGAAGGAGGGGATGAACGTCCGCGGCCTCAATACCGCCGCGACGCTCTGGTGCGCGGCCGCGGTCGGCGCCTGCACCGGCGCCGACATGGTCGCGGAGGGGGCGCTGGTCACGGTCTTCGTCATCGCCGGCAACACCCTGCTGCGGCCGCTGGTCAATGCAATCAACCGCATCCCGCTCAACGAGAAGGCCTCGGAGGCGACCTATGAGGTCGTCGTCACCACCGATCCGGAGGCGCTGCCCTCTGTGCGCGAAAAGATGGTCGAACTGCTGGAGCAGGCGAACTATCCGGTCGGCGACGTCAAGACCATGGAGCGCGGCGAGGAGGCGATCGAGATCGTCGCGACGCTGATCAGCACCGCGGTCGAGCGCAAGGAACTCGATGCCGTCGTCGAGCGGATCGAGCGTCTGCCGGGCGTCACCCATGCGACCTGGGAGAGTAGCACGAGCGACTGAGCGTCATGGCTGTGCTGGGGCAGGCAAGGGGTTGGTGAAGGCTTTGTAAAGGCCGATGCCGTATTCGTGACCTATTCTTGGGTGAAGCGGGGCCCACCTTCCTAGGACGGAGACGCTTGCATGCGTGACGTAAAATCGATCTGCGGTCTCTTGATCGCCGGCTGCATGGCAGCCACCACTCTGGTCGCGGCCCCAACGGCGGCCGAAGCGCGCGATGGCCGCAAGGCCGCGATCTTCGGCGGGCTCGCCGCCGGCGCGATCCTCGGCGGCGCCCTCGCTGCAGGCGCAGGCAGCCGGGCCTATGCCGCGCCGGCTCCGGTCTATGTCGATGACGAGCCGGTCGTCGTGCGCCGGCGCTGCTGGCGCGAGCGCCAGGCGGTCTATGACGATTGGGGCGATTTCGTCGGCTACCGTCCGGTTCGCGTCTGCAACTGACGTAAAGCCGTGATGCGATCGAGGGCCGCTCTCAGCGTTTGACGATGCGGTTCTCGATGCCCGAGGTCGAGATACTCGGCTCCCGGACATCGGCGGCGGCCGTCCAGCTCAGGCTGTTCTTGGCGCCGCCGACCTCGATCTTCGCCGGTCCGGTCAGCTCCAGCTCGATCACATGATCGGCGCCGGAAACGTCGATCTCGGCCGGAGTCTCGCCGCCATGGATCTTGGTCGAGACCGTGTTCTCGGCCGTCTCGACCGTCAGGTTGCCGGTCGAGCCGCCGCTTGCCCTGTTCTGCGCGCCGCTGACGGCGAGCGAGGTCGCATCCTCGAAGCTGACCTTGTGGCCGCTGCCGTGGATGCCGATGGCGCCGCAGCTGCCCTTGAGTTCGACCGTATGACCCTGGCCGGTGATCGCGACATCCTCGCCGTTGCAGGTGAAATCGCGCGACTGGCCGACGCCGGCGATGCTGATCTCCTCGGCGCCCGCGAGCGAAGGTGCGAGGATGAGGGTGGCGAGCAGCAGATGGGGCAGGCGCAAGATGGTCGCTCCGGGTTGTCTCGGGAGACGCATCCTTGCGGGTGACTATGGCGCCGATGCGGAGCGCCTCACCTGTCCTTGTGGGCACCGACCTTGAATTGCAGCTCCGAGCTCGAAAAGACGAAGCGGACCGCCGATGAGTCGGGCTCCCAGCGGATCACCGAGGTTGAGGAGCGCGAGCCGAAATAGGGCCCTGGTAGTGGCGTGCTGGTCAGCTCGTAGCTTGTGTCCGGCCCGTTCACGCGAAATGCGAACCAGCGTCGCGGTGCGCCCGTGAAGAAGTCTCGGGCGGAGTAGTCCATCACCGAGGCCTCGTAGCGGCCATCGGGCGAGCGGCGGGTCTCGCCGGTTCCGACCGGCATGGTCTCGAACCAGCGGAAGAGGGCGAGCGCAGCGAGAAGCGGCACGCCAAGGACGAGAAGCCAGAGCCATCGACGGCGCCCGCGAATGATCGGATCCGGCATCGTTCCTCGTATCTGCCCCGTGGCCTGAATCTCCCGAGCCATTGGGTTTGCGAGGCGCAGTTTCGCTCGCCTGATGTGGGGCTGCCGGCGAGGCGGTGGATGCCGTGAAGGGGCCGTGCCGCGAGGTTCCGCATTGCTCCGATGTCGACGCAACGGGCGATTGCTCCTCGTCGCCATGCCGGTAAGCTCGCGGTGGGCAATGGCAGGCGAGGGATCGATGACGAGGGGCGCGACAGGCCGCAGCTGCGTAGCTGCGGCGTTCTTTTGCGGGATATCGTTCATCGGCGGTCCCGGCCTTGCCGAAACGCCGGCACCCGTCTTCCAGACAAATTTCTCCGCCGGTTGTCTCAACCCCAAGGACTGGAAGATCTCAGGCCAGCTCGACAAGGCGGTGCGGGCGGATCGCATCCGCTGCGTCGATGGCGAACGGGCCGGGCAGGAGAAGCCGGCGCTCGCGATCACGGTGAAGCCCGGCGATGCCTACGACCCCAATCCCGGCTCGACGCCGACCGAGCGGTCGGAGGTTCAGATGACCGGAGAGCTGATCCGTTTCGATGCGACGAGCTGGTACAGCTTCCGCTTCCGGGTCGAGAGCCCGTGGGCGCCGCGGCGCAACCGCACGGTGATCCAGCAGATCAAGCAGAACATCGACCTGCGCTACGAGAAGGGGCGGGGTGGCGAGGAGATCTGCGACGCCGCCAACCCGCTGTTCAAGATCGAGGTCGATTCCGACAATGGCAAGCCGGTGTTCCGGGCCAAGACGGCGGGGACCGACAGCTGCGGCGACAGTCTCGGGCAGGCACAATTCTGCGGCGACTGGCCGGTCGAGCCGGATCGCTGGCACCGCGTCAACGTCATGATCCGGCCGAGCCAGCAGGCCGGCGAGAGCCGCCTCAGGCTCTGGCTCGACGGGCGCGCCTGCCCCGAATTCCGCGGCGTGCTCGGCTATCCGCGCTATGGCACGGTGAAGGACGGCAAGCCCTTCATCGACACGCAGCCGCGCTTCGGCATCTATCGCGACGCACTGCCGGGCGTCAGCCAGACGATCCTGTTCGACGACATCGCCTTCTGGTCGCAGGACCCGGCCGGCCATCCAGCCTGGAACGGTGTCGCCGGAGCCGCCGGGCAATAAAAAAGGAGAGGGCGGGAAGCCCTCTCCTGAAACAGTCCAGAAGCGGGGTGGAAACCACCCCGGCAGCCGTAATCAGCGCGAGTAGAACTCGATTTTGTCTCCGCTTAACGCAGCATAGGTTCCCGATATTTGGCTCAAAAATCTGAGATGGTTCCCACGGATAGCGCGACGGCAGGTTCCCCCATGCCCCTACCGCTTCCGCATTTCGCCCGCTCGGGAACCGTTGAGAGCCTCCGGGGCGGCACGATCAACGAGCCGGAGGGGAGGGTAGCCGCCCTCCGCTCCTAAATGCCTCTTTGCTGTGGTGAGGGGCACCGTGCGGGCCTGTGACGGACGCCGCCGTACGTCCCTAGCTGCCCACACTGCCGGCCGTTCTAGCCTCCTCCCGCAATGCGCTCACCGCTTGCCGCCGGTCACTTTGGTATGCCCACCAAGACCTGCAACGACTGCATGGCCTCGCAGAGTGCGCTCCTAATGCGCCCGTCAGGTGCCTTCGAGAGCACTCATGCACTGCGCAAACGGCTCTGACCAGACACCCTTTGACCAGTGATAGATGTCCACCGATTGCCGCAGACCCAACTTGAAGAACGGATCGCCTTCGATGATGGCCTGAGCGGCTTCCTTGTTCTCGGCGTTCACGAGCCAAAGCGCGCCCTGAGGTGCATCCTCGGGCTTGGGACGTAGAGCGCCACCCGCGAGAACCTTGGTGCCCTGAGCAGCCACATAGTCGAGATGCTCGTCAACATGAGCTTGCCGAAGATGCAGGCGCTCGGGGTTGTCGCGAAGGAGAACAGCGAAAAGCATGGCATTGGCCCCTCGTGTTGGCGGTCGCTTAAACTACCATGGGAAACGCAATCTCCGACAGGATCGTGTCAGCGGACCGCCTGTCCCGTCTGAATGCTGAGGACTGGTCCAAGCTCAAGGCAGAGCTGGCCTCCCGGCGGGTCCGTGTCGTGGTGCTGGACCTACCCACAAGCTGGGCCATGGCGGACCCGAAGGCCGATGAGTTCACGCTGCGGATGTTCGACGCCATCAACGCGATGATGCTGGACATGCTCGCCGCCATCGCCCGCAAGGACTACGAGGACCGCCGCCGCAGGCAGGCTCAGGGGCAGGCCAAGGCGAAAGCGGAGGGGCGTTACAAGGGCGGCCCGGTGTCGTAAAGCCTTGCGAACGCCTTGAGGTCCCCCGCGCCTCGTTCTCCACAACAGGGCTAATCAACTTGGAAATGGGCTGAGCCGAGAGAGCCCTGAACTCGCGCTTAGGGGCGGGCAGCAGGTGGCGCTACTCAAGTGGGTGAAGAACGAATTGGCGGGCTGGAGCAAAGCTTCAACGGCCAGGTGGGCAAGCATGTGCCCAGCAAAAAGGGCGGCCCTCGCGGACCGCCCTTTCCATGAAACTTGCCAGAGGCTGGCGCGCTCCGGCTGAGATTTCAGGTCAGCGCGAGTAGAACTCGATGACCAGGTTCGGCTCCATCTGCACCGCATAGGGCACGTCCGACAGGGTCGGGGTGCGGGTGTAGGTGGCGGTCGACTTGGTGTGGTCGGCGTCGATGTAGTCAGGCACGTCGCGCTCGGCGAGGGCGGCCGACTCGATGACGATGGCGAGCTGGCGCGAGCTCTCCTTGATCGCGATCACGTCGCCCGGCTTGACCTGGTACGAGGCGATGTTGACGCGCTTGCCGTTCACGGTGATGTGGCCGTGGTTGATGAACTGGCGGGCGGCGAAGACGGTCGGGACGAACTTGGCGCGGTAGATCACCGCGTCGAGACGACGCTCGAGCAGGCCGACCAGGTTCTCGCCCGAATCGCCCTTCAGGCGGATCGCCTCGGCGTAGTAGCGGCGGAACTGCTTCTCGGAGATCGAGCCGTAATAGCCCTTCAGCTTCTGCTTGGCGCGCAGCTGGGTGCCGAAGTCGGACGGCTTGCCCTTGCGGCGCTGGCCGTGCTGGCCGGGGCCGTATTCGCGGCGGTTGACCGGGGACTTCGGGCGGCCCCAGATGTTCTGACCGAGACGGCGGTCAATCTTGTACTTCGCCTCATGGCGCTTCGACATGTCGCGTGTCCTCTATGGTTCGCGAGTTGAGGACCGCGCCCTCCTTCTCCCCGTCTCCGGGGCGACAGATCCGGCCTCCGAAGAGAAGCGGATCACGGGTGCGGAAAAAGCCACGCGGCCCCGTGAGGAGCCGCGCGACGGAGGTGCCTATGGGGGAAACGGCACGATATGTCAATGAGCCGGCATCAGTAGCGCCAGTAGGCGCGGCGATGATGCGGGTGCTTGTACCAGCCGAGATGCCGACCGCGATTCCAGCCATGATGGCGACGCGGGCCGTAGCTATGGCCGTAATGATGGCCCTTGTGCCCGTGCCAGCCTTTCGGCTTGGCCTGGGCCTCGCCCGTCAGCCCAGGGCCGAGCAGCAGCGCGCCGCAGGCCAGGGCGATGGCGCAGATCAGCTTTCTCATCTTGTCCTCCCTCATGGAGATGGTGGCGTCGATAACGCCTCCAGATCAGAACAGTTCCAAATTGTGGTCAGAGTGCGAGCGGCAGCGGCTCGCTCTCGATCCGCGCCAGGCCGAAGCCGGCGAGCGCGATATGGGCCGGGCCGGAGAGGCGTGCGCCGTCAGTGAAGACGGCGACGGTCGAGGCATGGTCCGGCCGCGACTGTGCCGGTCCGAGCAATTGCGCCGTTCGCCGCGCGATCGCCGGGGCGGGGTCGATCCACTCGACCGGCCAGGGAGCCAGGCGCTGCAGGCGCGGCAGCAGCAGCGGGTAGTGCGTGCAGGACAGCGTCACCACATCGGTGCGCCTGCCGTCGCGAGCGACGAAGCAGGGCGCGATCTCGGCGGCGATCACGGCATCGTCGATGGGCTCGCCCTTCAGCGCCGCTTCCGCCACACCAGCGAGGCGGGTTGCGCCGACCAGCGTGACCTCGCAGCCGGCGGCATAGCGCTCGATCAGATCATGCGTGTAGTCGCGGGCGACGGTGCCGGGCGTCGCCAGCACCGAGACCAGGCCGCTGCGCGTGCGCTCGGCCGCCGGCTTCACTGCCGGGACGGTGCCGACGAAGGGGATGGCGAAGCGGGCCCGCAGCGCCGGCAGCACCAAAGTCGAGGCAGTGTTGCAGGCGATGACGACGAGATCGGGATGGAAGCGATCGACCAGGCGCTCCATAACCGCAAGCACACGATCGACCAGCGCCGGCTCGTCAAGGCGGCCATAAGGGAAGGCAGCGTCGTCGGCGGCGTAGATGATGTCGGCATCCGGGCGCTGGCGCATGACCTCGCGCAGTACGGTGAGGCCGCCGAGACCGGAATCGAAGACGAGGATGGTCGGGATTCGCAAGCAGAGCACCGGCGCGGCATAGCCGGCTCCGGCCAGAAGATCGACCCGCATCGCACTCATACCCACTGCGTCCGCCAAGCCTTCGATTGGGCGCCGGGCGGGTTAAGGAGCAGTGAACGCTTCGCTTCGGGTCGTTCGATAATTTAGTTAACTCTGTCCATTAAATGACATTTCTCACCGCAGGATGAGGAGGTCAGCCATGTCCGCCACCGACACGCCAGCCATCGCGGCGATCCGCCGTTTCGGCCGTTTCCACACCCGCTTCATCGGGGCGCTGGGCGGAGACCTGCACGGCTCGGGCTTCGGGCTGACGGAAGGGCGTGTCCTCTACGAACTGGCGCAGCGCGATGGCTGGCGGGCCGGGGAGCTGGCGCGTGAGCTCGGACTAGACCCGGCCTATCTCTCGCGCCTGCTGAAGCGTTTCACCGAGCTGGGCTGGCTGGAGCGGGCGAGGGCGGACGGTGACGGCCGTGCCTATGAGCTGAAGCTGACCGCAACTGGGCAAGAGGCTTTCGCGCCGCTCGACGACGCCTCGCGCCGGCAAGCCGACATGATTCTGTCGCGCCTGGGCAGGGATGAACAGGCGAGCCTCGTCTCGGCGCTGGAGCGGGCGCAGACGCTGCTGTCGGGCGCCGCCAGCCCGCAGCCGGCCGTGACGATCCGGGCGCATCGTCCCGGCGATATCGGCTGGGTGATCTCGGCGCATGCTAGGCTCTATTCCGAGGTCTATGGCTGGGACATCAGTTTCGAGGCGCTGGTTGCCGAGATCGCCGCGAAATTCCTGCGCGAGTTCAAGCCGGGCCGGGAGCGCTGCTTCATCGCCGACCTCGATGGCGAGCCGATCGGATCGGCCTTCGTCGTGCAGGAGAGTGACGAAGTTGCCAAGCTGCGGCTCGTCCTGGTCGAGACGCGGGCGCAGGGGCTAGGCCTCGGCAAGCGCCTGGTGCGGGAGGCGATCGCCTTTGCTCGCGCAGCCGGTTATCGCCGCATGGTGCTATGGACCAACGACATCCTGCATGCGGCCCGCGCGATCTACATCGCCGAGGGCTTCAGGCTGGTGGCGGAGGAGAAGCACCACTCCTTCGGCAAGGATCTGGTCGGGCAGAACTGGGAGCGGGATCTCTAGAGCAGGATGCGAAAAAGTGGGATCCGGTTTTTCGCTTTGATCCTGCTCTGACTCTGATGAGAGACGGATTCAGATTTCAGATGGCATCGCTTTGCGATTCCATCTGAAATCATCCGGCTCTAGCGCTCGGCCAGACCAGCAGCCAGAGATATGCCGCGATCGAGAGAATGCCGCCGACTGGCGTCATCATCTCGAGTGGCTCAGGAAGGCGCGACTCGATCAGGCGAGGCAGTACGAAGTTCTCGAGCAATTCGAGCGTGATCAGTGCCGTGATGATCGGCAGGACCGGGAAACCCATGTCCCGCACGCGTTGTGCCGAGAGTGCGATGACCGCCCAGTAGAACAGCAGTGTGAAAACGAGGTTGGGGATCGGCTCGACGAAGAAGAGCGGGCCGGATGTCTCCGCCGGCGTCAGGCCGAATATCTCCATGGCCAGGATCAGCAGAGCCAGGGAGAAGGCGATGACCACGACGCAGCGCAGCACGTAGCCAAGCCGCGCGAGGCGCCCGTCGAAGCGCCAGAAGCTGGCGAGGAAAGCCATCATCGCCTGCCGTCACTGCACCGAGGTCAGTGCGGCCCGCTGGAAATCGGTTCGGCGCTGCTGGTGCAGCGAGCCGTCTCCCGTCGTCACCACCGAGAACATCACGAAGCCGCCCTGCTTGCGCGGCAGCACGTAGAACTCGGAATAGCGGGCATCGCCGCCATTCTCGCAGGAGGAGAAGCCGCGCAGCACGCTCGCCCCTTCGACGGTGTCGGTGGTGCGGCCCGAAGCGAACCTGCCCTGGCAGCCGCGCGCATCGGCGGCGGAGACCGCCGCGGCGACATCGACATCCTTCTGGTTCGGATTGGCCAGGACGCGCACGAGCCCGGTCGCGCCCTTGGCCTGCCAGCCGGCGCCGTTGCCGCCGATGCCGGACGGCGCCTCCGGGCCGCTCAGCACCTTCGGCTCGGGCAGTTGCGCCTTGAGCAGGAAATTGGTCGCGAGCGTCACCGCCTCGAGCTGGATCGCCGGGTCGGTCGCCGCGGCGGTCGTGGTGCCGCCGCCCTGCGCGGGCGCCGACGTGCCGGGCGCGACCTTCAGATTGGCGTTCGCCTTCACGCAGTCGAGCAGCGCCGGCATGATCTCGGCGGTCGCGGTCAGGCGGAAGGTGTAGCGCGCGCCGAGCATGTTGGCTTCGAGGAACTCGGCGCCGCGAAAAGCGCGGACGATGTTGGAGTTCGCCGGCATGGTCACGACGACGAGCTGCGGCTGCACAGCCTTGGCGTTGATGCGGACGATGTCGTTGCGGTCGAAGGCCATCTCCATCGGCACCTCGGCGCCGGGCTTCAACCCCCAGGCCCGGTTGGAGAAGCCCAGATTCCAGCCGTAATTGCTGTTGAGCGAGGCGTGCATGGTGACGCCGCTCTTGTAGCTCGCCGAGACCGCGCAGTGCGAGAAGTCGCCGGTCTGGTTGTTGGTGAAGGCGCCGCCGGCCCAGTTGCCGACCGAGAATTTCGCGTAAGGCCCGGCAGCGAGCGCAGGCGAGGCCAGCAGGGCACCGGCGAGAACGAGCGACAGGCGCATCATCAGGCTCCGTATCGATCCCCAGCGCGGCCATGGTGACAAAGACCTGCCGGGTTGGGCAAGCCTTGTGTGCGCCAGACGCGGTCTCCGGAATATCAGACCTTGAGGCGCGCTGCCGCCGCGGCAGCGGAACGGCCGGCGAGCGCGGCACCGCCGGCCGTCATGGCGCCGCCGCCGGCGGTTGCCTCGCCGGCGAGCCAGAGCTTGCCGCCGATCGGCTCGGCCAGGATGTCGCGCGCACCGGCATGGCCCGGCCGGCAGACGGAATAGGAACCGTGCGAGAACGGGTCGGTCCACCAGGCCGGAAAGGAGACCGGGCCGGCCGCCTTGCGGAACTCGGTCCCGACCATCGCGGCGAGCAGGTCGATGATCTGCTCGCGCGCCGCGCCGGCGCCCGCGGTCGAGAGGTCGCGGGCGAAATCGCCGCCGCAATAGCCGATGACGAGGTCGCGATCGTCGGGGAAGAGATCGAAGCTGATCAGCCGCTCCGCCGAGCCGGCCTCGAAATAGGTCGTGCCCGGCGCGATGCCGAAACGATCGCCTGCGACCTTGAGGGCGATCTTGGTGAGCGCGCCCATGCCGATGCCGGCGAGAGCGTCACGAGTGCGGGCGGGAAGCTGGGGCGTGAAGCGGATAGCGCCCGATTTCAGCACGCCGACCGGCACGGTGACGATGCAGGCGCGAGCCCGGAGCGTTCCCGAGGCCGTGGTGATGGCGACGCGCGAGCCGCTCCAGTCGATGGCGGTGACCGGTTGGCCGAGGCGGATGTCGAGTCCTTCAGCATAGCGGGCGACGAGATTGCCGTAGCCGCTCGGCACGACATAGTCCTCGCCCGCCCAGAGCCGCTGATAGTCGCGGGCCGAGATGCGCGCCGATTCCTCGCCGATCGAGAGCAGCATGCCGGAGGCCGCGACCGGCGCGAGATCGGGACCGAGATCGCTCAGCACCTGCGCGACCGAGAGGTCGCGATCGTCCAGATCGGCATTGTCGAGCCGCCGATCGATCTCGCCGAATGCGCCGCGGCGGCGGGCGCGGTCGCCGGCGGGCATGGGCTTGCCGCTCTGGAAGAGCTGGAAGCCGCCACCCCGGCTCTCGTTCGGGGTCTGCACGCCGAGCTCGCGGGCGATCTCGGTCCAGGGATTACGCTCGGCCCAGTGGATGAACATCGCGCCGGCGTCATAGGACGGGCCGAGCGAGGAATCGGTGAAGGTTCGGCCGCCGAGGCGATCGCGGGCCTCGAGCACGATCACGGAGCGCCCGGCCGCCTGGAGCTGCCTCGCTGCGGCGATGCCGGCCGCGCCGGCGCCGATCACCACCGCGTCCGGCTCGGCGGCGCGGGCGGGCGAGTGTCCGCTGGCGGCGCTCATCGCCAGCGCGCCAGCGCCTGTCAGCAATGTCCGGCGGTCGAGCATGAAGAACGGCCCTGTGTCCTTAGGCCGGCTGATGATGCCAGCCGCTTTTCGCGCTGCAATACACGAGCACGCGTGTGGCAGGAGCAGGGCCATCACAGCTTTGCGAGGCCGGTCGCATGTCAGCCTCTGCCGTCATCCGTCCTTTCAGTTTAGACGAATGATAAATTTAGTTTAGAATTCCAATAAGTAAGTAATGTATCACGCAACCGCGAGTCTATTGACAGTTAAATTGAGCTTTAATAACCGCTGATGGTGAAAGTAAGGCGCAGGGCCTAGTTTTCAGGAATTATAAAAAGCAATTCGACTTGGCAAGAGAGTTTGGCAAGTCGATCTGCTTCTCAGCGACAGGATATACGGGCGATGGGGACGAATTGCAGCGGGCTGCGCCGAGGCGTGGCGCTTGGAGCCTTGATGCTGGCGGCGGCGCCGGCGCTGGCGCAGCAGCAACGCAATCCTGCTCCGCCCGCGGCCACTGAGCAGGTGCAGCTCGACCAGATCAATGTGCAGGGTGAGCGCGAGGCCGCGCCGCTGCTGCAGGGGCCGACGACGACGACCACCACCCGCGCCCAGCTCGACCGCCAGCAGGTGCAGAGCCTGACGGACCTGTCGAACCGGGTCGAGGCGGGCATCACCTTCAACCGTCAGAACGGCTCGCTCAACATTCGCGGCCTCGACGGTGCGCGCGTGCTGACGACGATCGACGGCATCCGCCAGCCCTTCCTGATCGACACCCGCATCAACCGCGCCGGCACGAACGCCTTCGACTTCGACTCGCTGTCCTCGCTCGACCTGCTGCGCGGCGGCAGCGGCGGCGCCACGCTCGGCGGCGGCGCACTGGGCGGCGCGCTCGCAGTGCGCACGCTCGATCCCGAGGACATCATCCGCAATGGGCGTTCTTACGGAGCGCTCGCCAAGACCGGCTATGACAGCACCGATCGGGCCTGGTTCGGCAGTGCGGCGGCGGCGGCGCGCATGGGCAACACCTCGGTGCTGCTCCAGGGCGGCTTCCGCAACGGCAGCGAGATCGACAGCAAGGGCAGCAACAAGTCGATCGGCGCAACCCGCACGGCGCCGAACCCGGCCGACTTCAACCAGTACAGCTTCCTCGGCAAGATCTACCAGCAGGTCGGCGAAGCCCACCGCTTCGGTATCACCGGCGAGTTCTTCAAGCGCGCCGACCGGGTCCAGACCCGGACCAGCACCGTGTCGCTGACGGGTAATTTCCGCCCGGGCGCCTATCAGACCGGCGAGGATGTCGAGCGCAACCGTGTCTCGCTGACCTATGACTACAAGCAGCCCGGTGGCCTCCTTATCGACGAGGCGCATGCGAATCTCTACTGGCAGCGGCTGAAGCGCAACGACCTGGTCAGCGCCTATCGCTACACCAGCATCATCGGGCCCTATGGCCGCGACAACGAGAACGAGCAGACCGCCTACGGCTTCAACGGCCATGTGATCAAGAACCTGCAGACTGGCGGGCTCTCGCATCGCATCCTGCTCGGCACCGAGCTGCGCATGTCGTCGCTGAAGCAGTATTCGTCTGGCCTCGACAACTGCCCGACGCGGCCGGCCTCCGGTTCGTTCACCGGTGCGCTCGCCACCTGCAACAACCTGTTCACCAACCAGTCGGACCAGCCCGATATCGATGGGCGGCTCGTCGGCATCTATGTCCAGGACGAGATCGGCCTGCTCGAAAACCGCCTGCGCGTCACGCCCGGCGTGCGCTTCGACTGGTATGAGGAGAAGCCGCAGGCGACGCCGGCCTATTCGTCCAGCGGTTCGCGCCCGGTCGGCCTGCCGCCGTCCTCGAGCGACTCGGCCTGGTCGCCGCGCATCAGGCTGGAATACGACATCCTGAAGAACGCGCCGTGGGTGAAGGACGTCACCGTGTTCGCGCAATGGGCCAAGAGCTTCCGCGCGCCGACGGCTGACGAGCTCTATGGCCGCTTCGGCGGGCCGAGCACCTATCTGCGCGCCGGCAATCCGCTCCTGCGTCCGGAGGAGGGCAATGGTATCGATGTCGGTGTCCGCTTCGGCGACAAGCAGCTCGGCGGCTCGATCACCTATTTCCACACCAACTACCGCAACTATATCGAGCAGTACCAGCAGCAGGCTGCGGGCGTGGGCGGCCTCTACCCGCAGGGCGGCATCGTCGGCCTGCGCAACATCCCGCGCGCCGAGATCCAGGGCGTCGAGATCAACGGGCAATACGGTTTCGCGCCGAACTGGCTGGTGCGCGGCTCGTTCGCCTATACCCGCGGCCGCAACAAGACCGACGACATCTTCCTGAACTCGATCCCGCCGATGCAGGGCATCGTCGCCGTCGCCTACGGCACGGATCGCTGGGGCGCCGAGATCTCAGCCAAGATGGCCGGCAAGCGCGATGACGTCTCGACGGTCCAGGCCGGCACCGGCTTCAAGGCACCGGGCTACACGCTCTTCAACGCCTCGGCCTGGTGGCGCCCGATGCCGGAGATCGCCGACCTCGAATTGCAGATCGGCGTCTACAACATCTTCGACCGCAAGTACTGGGACGCCGCCAACGTGCCGCTCTCCCGTCCGCAGCCGCGCGACTACTACAGCGAGCCGGGTCGCACCGTGAAGGCGACGCTCAAGTACCAGTTCTGAGCGCGACGATTTTCGAGACCACTTCAGCCGGCCCCTCGGGGCCGGCTTTTTTGTTGCCGCCGGGAAGCCGGCTCACGGTCCTGCCGTTCCTGCGCCGGACGCAGGTCTCCGATGCGGTTTTCGCCTCAGGTCTTAACATTCCCTTAGCGGGCCGATTCTAGTCATGGTTGTACGCCGCTCGAATCGTCCGAAGCGGCGCTGCCTATGGAGGGGGACGGATGCGCGCCGGCTTGAAGGGTTTCGCAGCGGGGACGTTCTTTCGCACGACCAGCGTTGGAGCCCTGGTGCTCGGCTGCGGCGCAGCGTCTCCGACGCTTGCCGAGACGTACTATGTCAGCACCTTCGGCCAGCTGTCGTCCGCATTCTTGGCCGCCAGCGCGGACGCGAATTCGACGATCATCCTGACCCAGGACATTACGATCGCAGCGAATCTGTCGTCGCTGAACAAGAACCTCACGATCGACACCAACGGTTTCACGATCACAGGGCTCATCGCGATTACCAATACGGGCACGAGCCATCTGACGCTGCAGGGCACCTTCCAAGGTGCAACTCAGGCAGGCCCTGGTGGAACTGCGTTCATCCAGGCGGTAACCGGCCGCCCCAGCATCATTACGAACAACGGGTTCATAACCGGCGGCGCGTCGACAGGTGCGGTTGGCGGGCTGGGTGTCAGTCTTGCCGGTGGCGGCGTCGAATTCACCAACAACGGTACGATCAGCGGTGGCAATGGCGTGACGGCCGGAGGAAGCGGCTTGCAGGTCAGGGCAGTAACGACGGTCGTCAACTCCGGCACGATACAGGGCGGCAATGGCATTACCGGCGGCGGCGTAGGGGTGGATATGGGCGGCCCCAGCTCCGCGGCGGCTTCATCCTTGATCAACACTGGCACCATTAGGGGCGGCTCCGGCTCCGGCAATGGTACCGGAACGTCGATTGGTGGCGTGGGGGTCCTGGTTCGGATCGGCAACAATCCGATCGTCAATTCCGGGGTAATCGAGGGAACGAACGCCGCGGCGATCTGGACCAACAGCGCGACAATCTCGCTCGATATCGTCAACAGCGGTAAGATCAAGGCCGGCGCCGGCCAGAATGCGATCGGGTGGCAAACCGGTGTCACGCCGACGACGGGCAAGCTCACGCTCGAGCTGCAGGCCGGCTCGGTGATCGAAGGCAATGTCGTAGCCAATGCGACGGGCACCAACGACGTTCTTCGCCTCAGCGGCTCCGACAACTGGACGCTGGATGGCGGCATTGGCAGCGCCTCGCAGTACCAGAACTTCGACCGCCTGGAGAAGACGGGGGCGAGCACCTGGACGATCGCCGGCAGCGGCGATTTCTCGGGCGCGACGACGGTCAGCGAAGGCGCGCTGGTCGTGAACGGCTCGCTCGCCGGCTCGGCGGTGACGGTCGGGTCGGGCGCGCGGCTCGGCGGCTCGGGCACGGTCGGAGCGGTGACGCTGGCTTCGGGCAGCCGGATCACGCCCGGCAACTCGATCGGCACGCTCACCGTCAACGGCGCCTATGTCCAGAATGCCGGTTCGGTCTACGAGGTCGAGGTCGACCCCACGACCGGAACCTCCGACCGGATCGACGTCAAGGGCACGGCAACGCTCGCCAATGGCGCGAGCGTCTCGGTGATCAACTATACCGGCGGGACCTTCGTCGCCGGCCAGCGCTACACCATCCTGACCTCGACCGGGCTGACCGGCAGCTATGGCGGCGACCTGACGCTGTCGGCCTTCCTCAGCCTGCGCAACAGCAGCGACGCCACCAATGCCTATCTGACGGTGGTCCAGACCGCGACGGCCGGCAATGTCGGCGGCACCGGCAATGAGCAGGCGGTCGGCAACGCCGTCGACAGCCTGCCGAGTGGCAACGCCGTCCAGACCGGCGTCTACAACCAGCCGACGGTCGAGGCGGCGCGCGGCGCGCTCGGCCAGCTCGCCGGCGAGGTTCATGCCACGGCTCGCACCGTGCTGGTCGATGAGAGCTGGCTGCTGCGCTCGGCGGTGAACGACCGCCTGCGCTCGGCTTTCGGTGCGGTCGGCGCCGCCCCGATGGCGACGCTGTCCTATGGCTTCACCGCCGACCTCGCGCCGGCGGTGAAAGGACCGATGCCGAAGCCGCCCTCGGCCGAGCGCTTCGCCGTCTGGGGCCAGGGCTATGGCTCCTGGGGGCGCACGCGCAGCGACGGCAATGCCGCCAGCCTCTCCCGCTCGACCGGCGGCCTGCTGGTCGGCGCCGATGCCGCCGTCTTCGACAATTTGCGCCTCGGCGTCGTCGCCGGCTTCAGCCACAGCAAGTTCGACGTCAACGGCCGGCTCTCCTCGGGCGAGAGCGACAACTACCATCTGGGCCTCTATGGCGGCGGCCAATGGGGCGCGCTCAGCCTGCGCACCGGCCTGAGCTACACCTGGCACGACCTCTCGACCCGCCGCAGCATCGTCTCGGCCGGGCTCGGCGACACCTTGCGCGCCGATTACGATGCCGGCACGGCGCAGGCCTTCGGCGAGCTCGGCTATCGCATCGATCTCGGCCAGACCGCCCTGGGCCAGGTCGCGCTCGAGCCCTTCGCGGGCCTGGCCTATGTCGTGCTGCGCAGCGATCGCTTCAGCGAGCGCGGCACCGGCGCTGCGGCGCTGTCGGGCGCGAGCGACGACACCAGCCTCGGCTACACCACGCTCGGCCTGCGTGCCGCGACGACGACCCGCCTCTCCGGCATGGATATGACCCTGCGCGGCGGGCTCGGCTGGCGCCATGCCTTCGGCGATGTCGATCCGAAGACGACGCTGGCCTTCGCCGGCAGCAACCCGTTCGCCATCGCCGGCCTGCCGATCGCCCGCGACGCCGCTCTGGTCGAGGCCGGACTCGATCTTGGGCTCGGCCCGAACGTCACCCTCGGCGCCTCCTACACCGCCCAGCTCGCACAGGACGCGCAGGACCACGCCTTCAAGGCAAACCTCGCCGTCAGGTTCTGAGAGGGAAACGCGAAAAGCGAGCGTCCGCTATGAGTCGATTGTGTTGAAAAAGTCCGGCTGACGCGAAACGCCTCGGATACCAATGCGGGCATAGAAGAACGTTCTTCACGCTCCGGAAGAATGGCCTCGATGCGGGGCTGTTCCGTCGGTGGAGGGATGAAATTTCCACGTTTCGGCCGGGCAATTTCACGCAAAGTATTGCTGCGGACTTTTTCAACACAATCGGTCGATAGCTGAGTTGCGACTTGTTTGAGAAAGCTACGTGCCTGCCTCCTGCCGATGTCTTCGGGAGGAGCATCATCCGGCTCACCCAGCCAGTATGAGCCTGATCCGCGTCATCCCATCCTCTCGCAACAAGGTCAGCTCACCCTTGTGAGCCCGCGCCACCTCCGCCGCGATGGCAAGGCCGAGGCCCGAGCCATGCGACGCTGCGCCCTTGGCGAAGGGCTGGGCCAGCTCCGCCAGCGAACCGCTGAAGCCGTCGCCATCGTCAGCGACCTCGATCCAGACATTGCTGTCGTCGGCGCCGACCGTGACGAGGAGGCGGCTATGGGAGCCATGGGCGAGGGCGTTGTCGATCAGGTTGCCGAGCGCCTCGCGCAGGCTGACGGCATCGCCGGGGATGATCGGCGTCGGCACGGCCGGTTCGAAGCTGATGTCGACCTCGCGCGGCAGCGACAGCGGCACTGACGTGCTGAGCACGGTTTTGGCCAGCGCGTTGAGATCGACCGGGGCGAGGGCGGCGGCATCGGCCCGGTGGATCACCATGGCATGGTCGAGGAGCTGGCCGGTCAGCCGGCCGAGCTCGGTGGTGCGCTCGCGGATTCTGCCGACCGTCTCGGTCTTGCGCCGTGATGGCGCGGTCGCCGAGAGGATCTCGACCTGCGCGTCGAGCGCCGCCAGCGGCGTGCGGATCTGGTGGGCGGCATCGGCGATGAAGCGCTGCATCAGCGCGACGCGGTCGGAGAGGCGGCGCATGAAACCGTCGATCGCCTCGACGAGGTTGCGGACCTCGACCGGCGGCTCGGCCTTGATCGGGCTGAGATCGTCCGGGGTGCGCCCTGCGATCTCCTGCTCGATGCGGGCGAGCGGCTTCAGCGCGAGCCGGACGGCAAAGCCCGTGGCGATCAGTGCGAGCGCGCTCATGATCGCGATGACGCCGAGCGCCTTCAAGGTCAGGTCGCGCGCCAGCGCCAGCCGCGCCTGGGTGGTCTGCGCGATCACGATGGTGGCCCAGCCGCCGGCGAGTGGATCGTCGAAGCGGCGCGACAGCGTCGCGATCCGGACCGGGTGGTCCTGATAGGTGCCATCCTCCAGCACGACGCCGTTGCGCGTGGCCTCCCAGGTCGCCTGCGACTGCAGGTCCTCATAGCCGGCGACGACGACGCCGCGGGGATCGACGACCTTGTAGAAGACGAGATCGTAGTCGGAGAGCGTCGCGATCGCCGAGGCCGGCGGATCGAGCGTCAGCACGCCGCCCTGGAGATAGACGTTCTCGGCGATCTGGACGGCGCCGCCGGAGAGCAGCCGGTCATAGGCCTGCTGGGCCGCGAGCCCCGCGGAATGCCAGGCGATCAGGCCGAGCGCCACCGCTCCGCTCGCGAGCACCGCCGAGAGCACGGCGATGATGCGGGCCCGCAGCGAGAGGCGCAGGTCAGAGAGCGGCAAGTTGGTAGCCCAGCCCGCGCAAGGTGCGGATTTCGATCGGCGCGTCGGCGAGCTTGCGCCGCAGCCGCGCCACGAACTGCTCGACGGCGTTGGGGCTCGCCTCCTGCTCGAAATTGAAGAGCTGCTCGACCAGCTCCTCCTTCGGCACGATGCGTTCGGGCCGGGCGGCGAGGATCTCCAGCACGGTGAGCTCGCGCCGCGTCAGGTTGAGCGGGCGCTCGCCGATGCTGGCGATGCGGCCGGCGCGGTCGATGACCAGCGGGCCCACGCGCAGGAGATTGTCCGATTGCCCGGCGCTGCGGCGCAGCAGGGCGCGGGCGCGGGCTTCGAGCTCGCCATAGTCGAAGGGCTTGATCAGGTAGTCGTCGGCGCCGAGGTCGAGCGCGCCGATGCGCTCGTCGACATGCGAGCGGGCGGTCAGCACCAGCACCGGCGTTTTGATCTTGCGGGCCCGCATGCCCTTGAGGATGGCGAGCCCGTCCTGGCCGGGCAGTGTCAGGTCGAGGATGACGAGGTCGTAGGTCTGGACCTCGATCAGCTCGGCGGCGGTCTGGCCGTCCTGTTCCCAGTCGACGGCGTGGCCGATCTTTTCGAGCCGCATCACGACGGCTTCGGCGATGTCGGCCGTGTCTTCGACGACGAGGATGCGCAAGCCCTGGGTCTCCGTTTCCCTGAGTCAGGTTGGTGTCAGCGGAGCAGGCTATCCCATCCCGCAAGCGCCCATAAGTGCGCTGGGAAACGAAGCAAGGGAGGGCTCATGCTAGCTCCGTTCGATGCCGCATCCGCGACACCGCTCCTCTCCGTCGAGGGCGTGACGCTGCAATACAAGACGCCCGACGTCGTGGTCACCGCGACGCGGCAGGTCTCGTTCGACGTCTACCCCTCCGACCGCTTCGTCCTGCTTGGCCCCTCCGGCTGCGGCAAGTCGACCCTGCTCAAGGCGATCGGCGGCTATCTGACACCAGTCGAGGGGCAGATTTCCCTGAAAGGACGCGCGGTCACCGGCCCCGGCCCGGACCGGATGATGGTGTTCCAGGAGTTCGACCAGCTGCTGCCGTGGAAGACGGTGCGCGAGAACGTCGTCTTCGCGCTGACGGCCTCGGGCCGGGCGTCGCAGGCCGAGGCCGAGGAGCGGGCGCGCTCCTATATCGAGAAGGTCGGTCTCGCCAAGTTCATCGACAGCTATCCGCACATGCTGTCGGGCGGCATGAAGCAACGCGTCGCGATCGCCCGCGGCATGGCGATGGAGCCCGACGTGCTGCTGATGGACGAGCCCTTCGCCGCGCTCGACGCGCTGACCCGCCGCAAGATGCAGGACGAATTGCTGCGGCTCTGGGACGACACGCGCTTCACCGTGCTCTTCGTCACCCATTCGATCGAGGAGGCGATCCGCATCGGCACCCGCATCCTGCTGCTCTCGCCCCACCCCGGCGAGGTCAAGGCCGAGCTCAACAGCGTGCCGCCCGAGGAGATGGGCACCGGCAAGCAGGCCGAGCTCGAAACCCGCATCAACGACATGCTGTTCGCACATCACTGAGCCGGAGGTGACCGACATGACCGATCTCGTCAGCTTCCGCCCCGAAATCATCCGCGAGGTCCATTCGAGCGACGCGCCCGTGGTGGCCAAGTCGATCGGCCTCGCCGAGCGGATCTATCGCATAGGCTTTGTCCGCAAGGCCTTCATCCTTGCCGTGCTCGCCCTGGCCTGGGAGCTCTATGGCCGCTGGCTCGGCAACCCGCTGCTGTTCCCGACCTTCGGCCAGACCGTCGAGGCCTTCGTCGGCAACATCGTCAACGGCGTCATTCCCCAGCGCATGCTGGTCTCGCTGCAGACGCTCGTGATCGGCTACGGCATCGGCATCGGCCTCGCTGCGCTGCTGACCACGCTGGCGATCGGCTCGCGCATCGGCGCCGACCTCTTGGAGACGCTGACCTCGATGTTCAATCCGCTGCCGGCGATCGCCTTGCTGCCGCTGGCGCTGATCTGGTTCGGGCTCGGCACCGGCAGCATCATCTTCGTGCTGGTGCATTCGGTGCTCTGGGCGATCGCGCTCAACACCCATGCGGGCTTCCGTTCGGTCTCGAACACGCTGCGCATGGTCGGCCTGAACTATGGCCTGCGCGGGCTGAAGCTGGTGCGGCTGATCCTGATCCCGGCCGCGTTCCCGGCGATCCTGACCGGCCTCAAGGTCGGCTGGGCTTTCGCCTGGCGCACGCTGATCGCGGCCGAGCTCGTCTTCGGCGTGTCCTCGGGATCGGGCGGCCTCGGCTGGTTCATCTTCGAGAACCGCAACCAGCTCGAGACCGCCAACGTCTTCGCCGGCCTGTTCACGGTCATCCTGATCGGCCTGTTCGTCGAGAACATCATCTTCGCCACCATCGAGCGCAAGACCATCCGCCGCTGGGGCATGCAGCACTGACCACCCGCATCAGAAGGCCGAACGGCCAAGGTTCAAAGGGAGAGACTCCAATGACGATCAAGACCTGTCTTCGTGCCGCGATCGCGGCCCTGGCGCTCGGCGCCGCCTTCATCGCCCCGGCTCGCGCCGAGGTCAGCGAGGTCCGCATCTCCAAGGGCTTCGGCATCCTCTATCTGCCGCTGATCGTGATGCAGGATCAGCAGTTCCTGGAGAAGCGCGCCAAGGCGGCCGGGCTCGGCGACGTCAAGGTCAACTGGCTGATGCTCGACGGCGGCAATGTCATCAACGACGCGATGATGGCCGGCACGCTCGACTTCGCCGGCACCGGCGCGCCGGGCTTCGTGACGCTCTGGGCCAAGGCCAAGGGTATTCCGGGCGTCGAGGTCGTCGGCGTCTCCGGCATGAGCTCGACCTCGCTCTGGCTGATGTCGAACAAGCCGGAGCTGAAGGCGCTGAAAGACTTCACCACGGCCGACAAGATCGCGCTGCCCGGCATCAAGACCTCGCTCGCCGCCGTGGTGCTGCAGATGATCGCGGCCAAGGAGTTCGGCGATGCCGCTTACGCCAAGATGGACCCGATGACGGTGAGTCTGCCGCATCCGGAGGCGCTGGCGGCGCTGATCGGCGGCAAGACCGAGATCAAGGCGCATTTCACCTCGCCGCCCTTCCAGTACATCGAGGCGAAGAGCCCCGGCATCCACCGCGTGCTCAACTCGGTCGACTATCTCGGCAATCTGACGCTCGACGTCACCTTCGCGCCGAAGAAGTTCGTCGACGCCAACCCGAAGATGACCCAGGCCTTCATCGACGCGATGGACGATGCCACCGCCCTGATCGCCAAGGACAAGAAGCTGGCGGCCGAGATCTTCGCCAAGAGCTCGAAGGTCAAGGTCGATGCGGCCGACGTCCAGGAGATGATCGAGGACAAGGATGCGCGCTTCACCGCGACGCCAGAAGGTGTGATGCAGTTCGCCGAGTTCATGCACAAGGCCGGCTCGATCAAGGTCAAGCCGACCAAGTGGAGCGATATGTTCGTGCCGCAGCTCGCCGGCCGTTCGGGCAGCTGACGCCCTCGCACGGCGACGACGACAAGGCGCCGCCGCAGGTCCTGCGGCGGCGTTTTCATGTGGGGAGACTCAGGCCTTCGGTTCGCCGCGGCCGGCTCTCGGTCCTTCCGCCAGCGACTTGAAGACGCCGCGCAGGGTGCGTGCCTCCTGCTCGGTCATGTCGAGGCGATGCAGGATGTCGCGCAGATTGGCGGTCATGATCGGCTTCTTGCCGGGCGGGAAGAAGCCGCAGCGATCGAGCTCGCCCTCGAGATAGTCGAACATCGAGAGGACGGTGGCGCGGCTCGCCGGCGGGGAGGGATTGTTCTCGCGGAAGGCCGGCTCACCGCCATTGGTCTTCAGCCATTCATAGCCGCAGAGCAGCACGGCCTGCGCCAGATTGAGCGAGGCGAAGGCGGGGTTGACCGGGAAGGTCAGGATCGCGTCGGCGAAGCTGATCTCCTCATTGGTCAGGCCGATGCGCTCGCGCCCGAACAGGATGCCGACGCGCTCGCCGGTCGCGATGCGCTCGCCGAGGCCGGGCATCGCCTCGGCCGGGGTGAAGACGCGCTTCATCTGGCCGCGCTCGCGCGCCGTCGTCGCCAGCACATGGTTGAGATCGGCGATCGCCGAGGCGGCATCGGGGAAAAGCCGGGCATTGTCGAGGATGTGGGTCGCGCCGGAGGCGGCCGCCGTCGCACCCTTCTTCAGGCCACCGCCACTCGGCCAGCCATCGCGCGGCGCGACGAGCCGCAGCTCGGTCAGGCCGAAATTCGCCATGGCGCGCGCGCACATGCCGATATTCTCGGCGAGCTGCGGTTCGACGAGGATGACGATGGGGGCCTGTCCCGCGATGGACGGGCGGGTGCGGTCGGTACCGGAACCGGTCATATGATGAAGGCTGCGTCCTGAAAGAGGGCGCAGCCATGCGCCGGCTGTACCGCTCCCGTCAACCGCTCAGCGGTGATCAAGCGCGGCGACGTTCGCGGTAAACGTCAACGGCGGGGCTGCCGCCATCATGCGTCCGGAACGCTGCGACCAGGCCGTTCAACCGCTCGATTTGCTGCGCCAGCGCCGTGGCCGAGGCGGCGCTCTGTTCGGCGAGGGCCGCATTCTGCTGGGTCATCTCGTCCATATGGGCGATGGTCTGGCTCATCTCGTCGATGCCGCTGGCCTGCTCGGACGAGGCCGACGAGACTTCGGTGACGGTCGTCGCGACGCGCTGCGAGGCCTCGACGATCTGGCCGAGCACGGCGCCGGCCGAGCGCACCAACTCGACGCCGTCGCCGATCTGCGTGTTCGAGGCCTTGATCAGCGCCGAGATGCTCTTGGCTGCCTCTGCCGAGCGCTGGGCGAGGGTTCGTACCTCGCTGGCGACGACTGCGAAGCCCTTACCGGCATCTCCAGCTCGCGCTGCTTCCACTGCCGCGTTGAGGGCGAGGAGGTTGGTCTGGAAGGCGATTTCGTCGATCACCGAGGTGATGTCCGAGATCTGGTGCGAGGCCTTCTCGATCCGGGTCATCGCCTGGACGGCATCGTCGACGATCGCGCCGCCCTTGCGGGCGATGCCGCTGGCTTCATGCGAGAGCTGGGCGGCCTGGCGCGAAGCGTCGGCCGCAGCCTTGACCGAGGCGGCGAGCTCCTCCGTCGTGGCGGCGCTCTCCTCCAGCGAGGAGGCCTGCTCCTCGGTGCGCTTGGAGAGATCGTCGGCGCCGCTGGTGATCTCGCGGCCGGCGGTCGCGACCTCGATCGAGGTCGCCTTGATCGCATCGACGGTCCCGGCGAGGCGCTCGATCGCGCTGTTGAAGTCCTGCTTCAGCGTCTCGTAATCCTGCGCGACCGCATCCTCGATCCGCACGGTGAGGTCACCCCGCGAGAGGCGGGCGAGCGCCTCGGCCAGGAGAGCGACGACCTCGCGCTGCTCGGCGAGCAGGGAGCCTTGCGCGGCGGCAGCCTCCTCGCGTTGCCTGACGATGGCGAGGTTCTGGCGCTCGGCTTCGGCCCGGCCTTCGCTGGTTTCGGCCTCCAGCCGCTGCACGGCGAGCCCGTTTTCCTTGAAGACCTGCACGGCCTGCGCCATCTGGCCGATCTCGTCGCGGCGCGACAGGCCGGCAATGGCGACCTCGTAGTCGCCGGCGGCAAGCCTGAGCATGGCGTCGCGCAGGCGGCGCAGGGGCACGGCGGTTGTGCGGCCGACGATGAAGGCGGCGATCAGGCCGAGCACCAGCGCGGCGGCGATCGTTCCCAGGATGATTGTTTGAGTCCAGCTCTGGGCCTGCGAGAGGCGGGCGCCGGCCTGGGCTTCCTCAGCGGAGAGGCGGGCTTCGAGCTCCTGCAGCGGCGGGGCGATCAGGTCGAACTCGCCAGAGAGCTTTTCGCCGGCGAGCATGAAGTCCTTCTCGGCCTTGCTCCAGACCGGGACGATCTCGGCATAGGCCTTGAAAGCCGGCTCGATCTCGGCCCTGGCCTCGGCGGGAACGCCCGGGCGGCCGAGTGCCCGCTCGAAGCGGCCCTGCTCGACCTCCCATTGCCCGAGCAGGCTTTCGTCGAGGGAGAGGCGATAGGCGGCGTCGATCCGGCGCAGCGCTGCGAGGATACCCGGGAGGCGCGCGAGGTCGGGCGAATCAGAGCCCATGCTGTTGGAGCGGACCTTGGTTTCGAGTGCTTCGGCGGCGTCTTCCAACTGGGCGGCGAGACCTTCCGGAGCAGCCGAACGCAAGGCGAGCTGCATCGCACTGATCGCCTTGAAGTCGGCTTCGATCGCTTTCAACGGGGCATCGAGCGCGGCGATGCCATCCCGCACGCGCTCGGCGCCATTGGCGCTGCCGAGGCGGGCGATCGCCTGCTTCAGTGATTCAAGACCGGTGCCGAAGTCCTTGATATCCGTCGTTTCCTGGCGGAACCGGACATCGCGGCTCAAGGCCTTCAGTGCGAAGCTCGCGGCACCAACCTCGCGCGAACGGGCGGCGAGGGCGGAATAAGCCTTGTGATCCTCGAAGGCGGCGGTGAGGCGACCGCTGCCGGTCCAGGACGCGATGCCGATCAGCACGAGGCCGAGGACGAAGACAACGCTGACGAGCGCGATCCGAAGCTGGATCGTCAGGCGCGATGCGGCCGAGCGCGATTGTGCGGTAGACAACGCCATGACCCTCACACCTGTCGAGATCGGGCGAAAGCGTGCCAAAACAGGCTTAATGTTCCGCTAAACGAAAAAAGGCGCGGCCCCGAGGCCGCGCCCGCTTTTTCCGAGACGGCCCGTGGGCCTCAGAACTCTTCCCAGCCGGACTCGTCCGAGCGGGTATTGGCCTGCCTGCGGGCCGGAGTCTGGCGCGGCGCTGCCTTTTTCTGCTCGGCGATCGCAGCCGCGAGCTTGCGCAGGCGTTCCGGCTCCGCGCCTTGGCCGTTCGCGATCGCTGCGAGGTCGGAGGTGCGCAGGGGCGGGGGAGCATAGGGAGCAGCCGGTGCCCTGGCGACCGGCGCGAGCTCGTCGCCGGTCCTGAACGTCGCGACCAGCGCATTGAGCTCGGCGATCTTGCCGGCGAGCGCATTGGCGCTGGCGGCGCTCTGCTCGGCGAGCGCTGCGTTGGCTTGAGTCATCTCGTCCATATGCGCGACGGTCTGGCTCATCTCCTCGATGCCGTTGGCCTGTTCGCTCGAGGCGGTCGCGACCTCCGAGATAGTGGTCTGGACGCCGCGCGAGGCCTCGACGATGCGGGTCAGGGCATCGCCGGCCTGGCGGACCAGCTTCACGCCGGCCTCGACCTCGCTGTTCGAGGAGGAGATCAGGCCGGAGATATCCTTGGCAGCCTCGCCCGAGCGCTGGGCCAGGGTGCGAACCTCGGAGGCGACGACGGCGAAGCCCTTGCCGGCATCGCCGGCGCGGGCCGCTTCGACCGCCGCGTTGAGCGCGAGAAGATTGGTCTGGAAGGCGATGCCGTCGATCACCGAGACGATCTCGGAGATCTTCTTGGAGGCCCCCTCGATCCGGGCCATGGCCGCGACCGCCTCGCCGGCGATCGCGCCGCCATCCTGGGCGACCTGCATGGCCTGGCCGGCCTGACGCACCGCCTGCTGCGAAGCCTGGGCGGATGCCTTGACCGAGGCGGCGAGCTCTTCTGTGGTCGCTGCGCTCTCTTCCAGCGAGGAAGCCTGCTCCTCGGTGCGCTTGGAGAGATCGTCGGCGCCTGTCGAGATCTCGCGGGCGGAGAGGCCGACATCGGAGGCGTTGGCCTGGATCGTCCGCATCGTGGTCGAGAGCCGTTCGGCGGTCTGGTTGATCGCCTCCTGCAGCGCGGCGAAGCGGCCGCGATAGCCGGTCGTCACGCGATGGGTGAGATCACCGCCGGCGAGCGACTGCATCGCGTCGGCGAATTCGGTGGTCGCGGCATCGACGACGGCGTTGATCTCGTTGACGCCCTCGACGAGCTCGCGCAGCGGGCCCTCGACATCGCCGGCCTCGGCCTGGCCGGAGAAGTCACCGGCGCGGGCGGCCGCGACGATCTGCGCGACTTCGCCGACGAGGGTGCGGACCTTGGCGGCCTGCTCGGCGTCGGCCAGCATGGCGACCTCGCGGTCGCGCCGGTTGGTTTCGAGCGCGAGCGCGTTCTGGCGGTAGTCCTCCAGCGCTTCGCTCAGCGTGCCGATCTCGTCGGGGCAGGGCGGGGCCGGTATCTTCTGGGCGAAGTCACCGGCCTGCATGCCGGCGAGTGCGGTCTGCAGCTGGACCAGCGGCCGGGTGATGCGGCGCTGGACGCCGCGCCAGCTCACGACGCAGATGGCGAGCAAAGCGAGGAAGAGGCCGCCGGTGATCGCAAGCCGGGTCCAGGCCCGCGTCAGCGTCGCCTGCGTCACGTTCTCCATCTCGTCGAAGGACTCGCCTACGGCGGCGAGAATGGTGTTGAACGGACCGTTGCACTGCTTGGTCCATTCCTCGGCGCCGACGACCGGGCTGCTGCCCTGGCCGACGCGGCCGATCTGCTCGTCCATCAGGCGGTTGGCGGCGGTGACCTCGCTGTTCATCGCGCCGATCTTGCGCACCAGCTCGGGGCTGACGCCCGGGCGCGCCGCGAGCTGGGCCAGCTGCGCGACGCTGGCGTCGGAGGCACCACGCATCTCGCCGAGCCGGCGCAACTGCGCCGCATCCATCGGCTTGTTGCTGCCGAAGACGGGACGGAGCACCGAGCACTGCGTGCCGTAGCTCGACCGCACGCGCCAGCCGGCCGCCTTGAAGTTCTGCAGGTCGGCGAGCGCCGGATCGGACATCCGGACCGCGGTCGAGGTCGCGTCGGAGGCCGTCGTCATCGCGGTCTCGATGTCGCCGACGCCATTATACCAGGGCATCGTCGCGGCGAGGCTGCGCTGCGGCTTCGGCTTGGCCGCCTCGGCATAGATCTCCGGCAGCTTGCTCGCGGTCGCCTTCTCCTTCTGGTCGATCGCGTCGGCGAGCGCCTTGCGGTCGGAAAGGTCGGTGCTGCGCAGCAGCGCCATGGCGCTGGCGAGCGCGTCGCGATTGGCTTGCTCGATCTTCTTCAACGTCGGTGCGGGATCGTCGGCGACCTGGATCGCGGTCTGGGCCTGGCCGCGATTGGAACGGATCGTGTTGCCGGCGTTGAGAAGAGCCTCGTCGGCCGCGACCAGCTCGACGAGGCGCCGGCTGGTCAGGACGTCCTCGACGGCCTGTTCCGCGAGAAAGGCGAGTGCGCCGAGACCGGGCACGCACAGGCATGCCATGGTGGCGACGAGGTAGTTCCTGATCGAAGCGGGAAAGAGATTCACGGGCGCTGTCCGGGCTGTTCTGGCGCGGACAGGGAGGAGTTAGCGCTCCATCCCCGTTCGCAATGTCGGGTCCGGCAGCGTTGTCAGCATACCCTTAAAATTTTGCCTCAATTTTGCCTTGTCGATTGCCGCGCTCAGCGCGCGGCAACACGCGCGACCGAGCGCATCAGGCGGAGCATGTTGCCGCCGGCGAGCTTGGCGAGGTTCTCGTCCGACCAGCCGCGCCAGACCAACTCGGCGATCACGCGCGGGAAGGTCGAGGCATCTTCCAGCCCCTCGGGATTGAGGCCGCCGAAGAAGTCGGAGCCGATGCCGATATGGTCGTGGCCGATCCGCTTGGCGAGATATTCGACATGGTCGCAATACTGCGCCAGCGTCGCCTTCGGGCGCGGGCCGGTGGTGCGGACGATCTCGGCCTCGGCCTTCTTGTAGTCGAGCCCCTCTGGCGTCTTGCCATACTGGTCCTTGGCCGGCCGATGCCAGTCGCGCGAGGCCTGGCTGATGAAGTCGGGCACGAAGGTCGCCATCACCAGCCCGTCGTTGCCGGCGACCCGGTCGAGCACGTCGTCCGGGACATTGCGCGGGTGGTCGCAGAGCGAGAAGGCGTTGGAGTGCGACCAGACCACCGGCGCCGTGCTGACGTCGAGCACGTCGTGCATCACCTTGGGCGCGACATGGGCGAGGTCGACGACCATGCCGAGCCGGTTCATCCGGCCGATCACCTCCTTGCCGAAAGCGGCGAGCCCATTGTGACGCGGCGCGTCGGTGGCCGAATCGCACCAGTCATGGGTGTCATTGTGGCAGAGCGTCATCAGCCGGACGCCGAGGTCCCAATAGGCGTCGAGCGCGTCGAGCTCGTTGTCGAGCGCCGAGCCGTTCTCGATCGTCATGAACAGGGCGATGCGGCCTTCCTTCTGCGCCGCTTCGACGTCGTCGGCCGAGAGGCCCGGCCTGAAGACGTCGGCATGGCGCTCCCAGATACGGCGCATCAGCGCGATCTGCGCCAGCGCGAAGCCGGCAGGCTTGGGGTGATTCGGCGGGACATAGGCCGCGAAGAACTGCCCGGCGAGCTTGCCGGCCTGCATGCGCGGGATGTCGGTGTCGGTCTCGGGATGGACCTTGCCGAGATCGTAGGCGGCAAGATCGCCCTTCGCCGTCCGGTCGAGCCGCACGACGAAAGGCAGGTCGTTGTGCCCGTCGATCAGCGGGACGCGGTCGAGCAGAGCGAGCGCCTTGTCATAGGCGGCGTCGGTAACGGGAGGGGCGGCGAGGACCATGGCGCACCTGGAAAGCGGGAAGCGGGATTCGCGGGGAGGGTGATCGTGGCAGCGCTCGGGCCGGCGCGCGAGGCCTAAAGCGCGGGCCCGGAGCGCGATTGGAGCCACCATTCCGGTATCTCGCGCTGGGGTAGTGCGACATCGGCGACAGCAAGGTCCGCTATCGCGGGATCGTGTACTGCATGCCGAGCAATCATCTTGCGCCGAATGCGCGCAGGGCCGCAGCATCGGCTGCCTATTGCATATGCAAAGTGACGCAGATTGCTTTTGACAGAAATGTGGCGCGGGGTGATTGTCGAGCGCGCAGACGGTTGGTAGCTCTGCGCCGTAATCGTATCCCGCATGCGTCGGTGTCATACCGCGCAAAAGAAGAACGGGTAATTGATTCGAGGGGTTAGGCGTCGTTCAATGGAAGTATTCGTCCAGCAGCTCATCAACGGGCTGACCCTGGGGTCAATCTACGGCCTCATCGCCATCGGTTACACGATGGTCTTCGGCATCATCGGCATGGTGAACTTCGCTCATGGCGACGTCTTCATGCTGTCGGCGTTCATCGCGTTGATCTTCTTCATGCTGATCTCGGCCTGGTTCGGGGCCGGCCTGATCGTGCTGGCGCTGATCTTCGTCCTGATCCTTGCGATGTTCTTCACCTCGCTGTGGAACTGGACGATCGAGCGCGTCGCCTACAGGCCGCTGCGCGGTTCGTTCCGCCTCGCGCCGCTGATCTCGGCGATCGGCATGTCGATCTTCCTGATGAACTTCGTCCAGGTCGTGCAGGGGCCGCGCAACAAGCCGATCCCGCCGATGCTGAACAAGTCGATCCTGCTGATCGACAGCTCGACCTATCCGGTCTCGATCTCCTACAAGCAGATCGTCATCATCGTGACCACGGTCGTGCTGCTCGCGGCCTTCTGGTACCTGGTGCAGAAGACGCCGCTCGGCCGGGCCCAGCGCGCCTGCGAGCAGGACCGCAAGATGGCCTCGCTGCTCGGCGTGGACGTCGATCGCACGATCTCGATCACCTTCGTGATGGGAGCGGCGCTCGCGGCGGTCGCCGGCGTCATGTATCTCGTGCTCTACGGCGTCGTGAACTTCGCCGACGGCTTCACGCCCGGCGTCAAGGCCTTCACTGCGGCCGTGCTGGGCGGCATCGGCTCATTGCCCGGCGCGGTACTCGGCGGGCTGCTGATCGGCCTGATCGAGGTGATGTGGTCAGCCTATTTCACCATCGACTACAAGGACGTCGCCGCCTTCTGCATCCTCGCGGTCGTCCTCGTGTTCATGCCCTCCGGCATCCTCGGCCGGCCGGAAGTCGAGAAGGTCTGAGCTTATGGCCATGGACGCAGCGACACCGGCCAAGCGCCAGGCTGACATGATGAAGGCACTGAAGGAGGCGGCGTTCGCGGCGCTGGTCACCTTCGGCCTGTGCATCCCGATCATCGCCTGGGGCACGCGCCAGAATCTCGACAACCAGCTCGTGCTCGATCCGCGCTGGGACGCGGTGGCCTGGGCCGTGGCGATCATCTTCGTCGGCCGCTTCCTGATGGCGCTGCGCCAGCAGAAGAGCGGCGAAGGCAAGGCGACGGTGCGGCTGCTGCCGCATGGCACGATCGGCTTCTTCCAGCGCCATTCGCGGATCTTCTCGCTGTTCGGCCTCGGCTTCCTGCTGACCTTCCCGATCATCGCGATCAACATCGCGGGCTGGGGCGGGGCGCTGAAATGGATCGACAATTTCGGCGTCCAGATCCTGATCTACGTGATGCTCGGCTGGGGGCTGAACATCGTCGTCGGCCTCGCCGGGCTGCTCGACCTCGGCTATGTCGCCTTCTACGCGGTCGGCGCCTATTCCTACGCGCTGCTGGCCAAGAATTTCGGTCTGTCCTTCTGGATCCTGCTGCCGCTCGCCGGCATCCTGGCCGCCTTCTGGGGCATGATCCTCGGCTTTCCGGTCCTGCGGCTGCGCGGCGACTATCTCGCCATCGTGACGCTTGCCTTCGGCGAGATCATCCGCCTCGTTCTGATCAACTGGACGGACTTCTCGAACGGCTATGCCGGCATTTCCGGCATCCCGCGGCCGAGCTTCTTCGGGATACCGTTCACGGCAGGCGATGACGGCTTTGCGGCCGTGTTCGGGCTCGAATTCTCGCCGCTCTACCGAACGATCTTCCTCTACTACGTCATCCTGTGCATGGCGCTCCTGACGGCCTATGTCAGCCTGCGCCTGCGGCGCCTGCCGGTCGGGCGCGCCTGGGAGGCGCTGCGCGAGGATGAGATCGCCTGCCGCTCGCTCGGCATCAACACCACGAACACCAAGCTGACGGCTTTCTCGCTCGGCGCGATGTTCGGTGGCTTCGCCGGCTCGTTCTTCGCGGCACGGCAGGGCTTCATCTCGCCTGAATCCTTCGTCTTCATGGAATCGGCGGTGATCCTCGCCATCGTGGTGCTCGGCGGCATGGGCTCGCTCTGGGGCTGCGCCATCGCCGCGATCGCGATGATCGGCGGTACCGAGCTGCTGCGCGAACTCGACTGGCTGAAGCAGATTTTCGGTCCCGATTTCGACCCGACCAAGTACCGCATGCTGATCTTCGGCTTCGCCATGGTGGTGATCATGATCTGGAAGCCGCGTGGGCTGATCTCAACCCGCGAGCCGACCGCCTTCCTCAAGGAGAAGAAGGTGATCTCGGCCGATATGGTCCAGGAGGGGCACGGCTGATGACGACCAAGCCGCTTCTCCAGGTCGAGCATGTCACCATGCGCTTCGGCGGCCTGACCGCCGTCAACGACCTCTCCTTCGAGGCCCGCAAGGGCGACATCACCGCCCTGATCGGCCCCAACGGCGCCGGCAAGACCACGGTGTTCAACTGCATCACCGGCTTCTACAAGCCGACCGAAGGCATGATGACGCTGACCCAGGACAGCGGTGACAGCTACCTGCTCGAGCGCATGCCCGACTTCCGCATCGCCTGGAAGGCCAAGGTCGCCCGCACCTTCCAGAACATCCGCCTGTTCGGCGGCATGACGGTGCTGGAAAACCTTCTGGTCGCGCAGCACAACCCGCTGATGATCGCCTCGGGCTTCACCTTCCTCGGCGTGCTCGGCATCGGCGGCTACAAGGCGCGCGAGAAGGAAGCGATTGAGAAGGCCAAGTTCTGGCTGGAGAAGATCAACCTGATCCATCGCGCCGACGATCCGGCCGCCGATCTGCCCTATGGCGACCAGCGGCGCCTGGAGATCGCGCGGGCGATGTGCACCGATCCGGTTCTGCTCTGCCTGGACGAGCCGGCCGCGGGCCTCAACCCGCGCGAGAGTCTCGACCTCAACACGCTGCTGCTCTCGATCCGCAGGGATCACGGCACGGCGCTGCTCCTGATCGAACACGACATGTCGGTGGTGATGGAAATCTCTGATCATGTCGTGGTGCTCGACTACGGCACCAAGATCGCCGACGGCACGCCGGCCGAAGTCCAGGCCGATCCGAAGGTGATCGCAGCCTATCTCGGCGTCGACGACGAAGAGGTCGAGCAGGTGGAAGCGGAGGTCGGCCTATGAGCGAAGCAGGAGCGCTTCTCTCCATCCGCGGCGTCAAGACCTATTACGGCAAGATCATCGCGCTGAAGGGTGTCGACGTCGACGTCCGCCAGGGCGAGATCGTGACCATGATCGGCGCCAACGGCGCCGGCAAGTCGACGCTGATGATGACGATCTTCGGCGCCCCGCAGGCGCGCGAAGGCAGCATCACCTATGAAGGGCGCGACATCACCAGGATGCCGAGCCATGAGATTGCGCGCCTGGGCATCGCGCAGTCGCCGGAAGGCCGGCGCATCTTCCCGCGCATGACCGTGTTCGAGAACCTGCAGATGGGCGCCGCCGTCGCCGGCATGCAGCATTTCGACGAGGACCTCGAGAAGATCTGCAAGCTGTTCCCGCGCGTGAAGGAGCGCCTGCAGCAGCGCGGCGGCACGCTCTCGGGCGGCGAGCAGCAGATGGTGGCGATCGCGCGTGCGCTGATGGCGCGGCCGAAGCTCCTGATGCTCGACGAGCCTTCGCTCGGCCTCGCTCCTCTGATCGTCAAGCAGATCTTCGAGGCGATCAAGGAACTCAACCGCAGCCAGGGGCTGACCGTGTTCCTGGTCGAGCAGAACGCCTTCCATGCGCTCAAGCTCGCCCATCGCGGCTATGTCATGGTCAACGGCGTCATTACCATGAGCGGCACCGGCAAGGAGCTGCTCGCCAATCCGCAGGTGCGGGCGGCCTATCTCGAAGGCGGACGGCATTGAGCGCCGCGAGCTTGAACGGAGCACGATGATGCAGGGCATTCTCTATGAGGAGCCGACCATCTGGCTCTTCCTGCTGGTGACGGTGGTGATGGGCGGCTGGGCCGCCTGGATGGCCGGCCGCGCCGTGGCGATCACCTGGCGCCCGCCGGTCCAGCTCGTCTTCTACACGCTGATCCTCGGGCTGGTGATCCGCTTCATCCACTTCGCCCTGTTCGAGGCGACGCTGCTGACGGTGCATTACTACATCGTCGACACGCTGGTACTGCTGGCCTTCGCCGTCGCCGGCTGGCGCTACAACCGGGCGCGGCAGATGACCACCCAATATCGCTGGCTTTATGAGCGCACCGGACCCTTCAGCTGGAGGGCTCGCGAGAGCTCCTGAGACCGCCGAAACACCACGAAAGTTCACCGGGCTTGCCGCGTGACAGCACCTCGAAAAAGCGCAAGACTGCGCATTCCGGTGGCACCACGCGCCGAGACGGGACGGCCAAGCCGACCCGTAATATACTCACAGGGGAGTCACAACGCATGAAGAAGCTGCTCTTGGGCGGTATTGCCCTTGGCGCGGTCCTCGCCTTTTCCGGCGTAGCGAACGCACAGATCAAGCTCGGCGTCGGCGGCCCGATCACGGGGCCGAATGCGGCGTTCGGCGCGCAGCTGAAGAACGGGGCGGAACAGGCTGCCGATGACATCAACGCCGCCGGCGGCATCCTCGGCCAGAAGATCCAGGTCGTGGTCGGTGACGACGTCTCGGATCCGAAGCAGGGCGTCTCGGTTGCCAACAAGTTCGTCGGCGACGGCGTCAAGATGGTGCTCGGCCACTTCAACTCCGGCGTCACCATGCCGGCGTCGGAAGTCTATGCCGAGAACGGCATCCTGATGATCAGCCCGTCGGCGACCAACCCGAAAATCACCGAGCGCGGCCTGTGGAACGTGTTCCGCACCTGCGGCCGTGACGATCAGCAAGGTTCGGTGGCGGCGGAATACATCGCCAAGAACCTCAAGGGCAAGAAGATCGCCGTCGTCCACGACAAGACGACCTACGGCCAGGGCCTTGCCGACGAGACGCGCAAGGGTCTGACCAAGGCCGGCATCAAGGATGTGCTCTATGAAGGCGTCAACGCCGGCGAGAAGGACTTCTCGGCGCTGATCTCGAAGCTGAAGTCGACGGGTGCCGACTACCTCTACTGGGGTGGCCTGCACACCGAGGGCGGCCTGATCGTGCGCCAGATGCGCGATCAGGGCCTGAAGACCGTGATGATCTCGGGCGATGGCATCACCACCGACGAGTTCGCCACGATCGGCGGCCCGGGCGTTGAAGGTACGCTGATGACCTTCCCGCCGGATCCGCAGAAGCGTCCTGAGGCGGCTGCGGTCCTGAAGAAGTTCGAGGCTCGCAAGTTCAAGCCGGAAGCCTATACGCTGTACAGCTACGCGGCTGTCCAGATCATGGCCGAAGGCGCCAAGCGCGCGAACTCGGTCGACCCGAAGAAGATCGCTGCGGCGCTGCATGGCGGCCAGCCGGTCGACACGGTCATCGGCAAGATCGGCTTCGACAAGAAGGGCGACATCACCCGTCCCGACTACACCGTCTACACCTGGAAGAAGGGTGCTGACGGCAAGATCGGTTACGTCGAGAACTGATCGCCTCTGATCGCCGCAAGGCATGAGACGAGCCCGCTCTGGAGCGATCCGGGGCGGGTTTTTCTTTGAAGCAGCCCGGCATCGGATCACGCGGCCGCTAGGCGGAAAAAGAACGCGCGTATTGTCGGGAGTCGCGATGGCTTTTCGTCCTTTGGATGCGAAGGCCTGCCAAGCAGTCCCTGGGAGCCGCCGATGACCACCACCATCACCGCCTTTGAACGCTCACCCGACCGTGGCAATGGCCTGGCGCGGGACATGCGCGTGCGCTGGGCGCTCGAAGAGGCCGGCCAGCCCTATGAGGTTCGCCTGCTGTCGTTCAAGACGATGAAGGAGCCCGCGCATCTCGCGATTCAGCCCTTCGGGCAGATCCCGACCTATGAGGATGGCGATCTCACCCTGTTCGAGTCTGGCGCTATCGTGCTCCATATCGCGGAGCGCCATGCCGGGCTGCTACCGGGTGAGGCGAAGGCCCGGGCCCGGGCGATCATGTGGATGTTCGCGGCGCTCAACACGCTGGAGCCGCCGATCTTCGATCGCAGCCTGGTCAGGATCCTCGATCGCGACAAGCCCTGGTACGAGGAGCGTCTCAAGGGCCTCGACGACATCATCCGCAAGCGGCTCAAAGGCCTCTCCAGCCATCTCGGCGATGCCGACTGGCTCGACGGCGCATTCAGCGCCGGCGACCTCCTGATGGTGACGGTGCTGCGCCGGTTGCAGGGCTCGGGCATGCTTGAGGAGAAGCCGAACCTCGCTGTCTATGTCGCCCGCGCCGAAGCGCGGCCGGCCTATCAGCGCGCTTTCGAGGCTCAGTTGGCGGTCTTCACGGCCTCATCGAGCGGCTGACAAGGAGCCGGCAGGCGTGTCGGAGGCCAGCGATCGCCGCCTCCCAAAGTCAAACGGACGAGCGCACGCTGTCCGTCATGAGCTTGAGGCCCAGGGCTCCGACCACCGCTCCGGCGGCACGATCGATCCAGATCTTCAAGCGCAGATAGGCCGCCTTCGGGGTGCGGGCCGAGAAGCCGACGGCCACCACCGTGTACCAGGCGAATTCGATCAGGAAGAGCATCGGCGGCAGGGCGAAATACATCCAGGACGGGGTCGGCGACGGCAGCAGGGCCGCGAACATCGAGGCGTAGAAGATTGCCGTTTTTGGATTGGAAAGCTGGACGAAGAGCGCCTTCAGCAACGACTTCCAGAGCGTGCCCGATCTCTCGCCGGCGGTGTCGGCAATCTCCAGCGGTTCGGGCGCTGCCCGCCAGATATTGATGCCGAGCCAGACGAGATAGGCGCCGCCGGCCAACCTGAGCGCCAGGTTGAGCCATTCGACCTGAAGCAGCAGCGCCGTCAGGCCGGCGACGGCGATCGTCGCGAAGATGAAACCGCCGAGCCCCATGCCGATCGCCGCCATCACGCCATCGGCGCGGGAGCCGGAGATGGCGATGCGCGAGACCACGACGAAGCTCGGGCCGGGGCTGATTGCGCCGAGCAGGAAGACGCCGAGGATAGAAACCAGAACAGCAAATTCATGCATGGCGACGCCTCGTGCTCTTTACCGGTGCAGCCGGCTGACGGGGCAATCTAGCGTTGGTGGCGGCCAAGGCAATCGCCAGCCGCCATGCCGATGCCGCCTTGGAACACCATTGCTTTGGCGTGCTCGCCATTGGTGGCAAGCACGGCCCTTCGCTTCTCACACCGCGGTCAGGTTCTTCATGAAGCCGGCGAAGCGCAGCAGCCCGTCCGGCCAGGGGCCGTGTCCGGATTCGGTGTTGAGATGGCCGCTGTCGCCGGCATCGACGAACTCCGAACCCCAGGCCTCGGCCAAAGCCTTGGCCTCCTCCGGCGTACAATAGGGGTCGGTCGCGCTGGCGATCAGCACCGAGCGGAAGGGCAGGGGCTTCAGCGGGATCGCGGCGAAATCGTCGGCCATGCCGGGGATGGCGCGCTTGGCCCGCTCGGAGGCCGGCGCGACCAGGAAGGCGCCGGTGACCTCATGCGGCTTCAGGTGCTCGGCTGCGTGCGCGACGGCGCTGCAGCCGGCCGAGTGGGCGACGATGACGACCGGCTTCGTCGCAGCGCGCACGGCGGCGACAATGCGATTCGCCCAGCCGTCGCGGGTCGGCTTGTACCAGTCCTCCTGCTCGACGCGGCGGGCGGTCGGCAGCTTCGCCTCCCAGCGGCTCTGCCAATGGTCGGGCCCGGAGCCCGACCAGCCGGGGACGATGAGGATATCGGTGTCGGAAGTTTTCATTGGTCGGGACGATCGGGTATCAGGGCGAAGCCGGTGGCGAGGGCGTGCGCCCAATCCGTCCGCCCGTTCGCAAGGGCCAGGTCGGCGGCAGCCGCCCAATCGTAAGGTAGGGCGTGAAACGAAAAGCGCCAGCCGCTGCGGCACTGCTCGGCAATGCCGTAGCGCGCGTGAGGACTCTGCGCCTCCATCACGTGCCATTCCGGCAGGTCGTCATCATAGGCCGGCAGGCCCACGCTGCCGGGATTGAAGATGTTGCGGCCATCCGGAAGCGTAACGAGGCGCGGAAGATGGGAGTGGCCGCAGAGGATCAACGAGGCGGCGACGCCGGCCAGTTCCTCGGCGATTTCACCCTCGGAGCGCCGGATATGCCCCCCTTGGTGGGGCCGTTCGGCGAGGTAGCGATTGTCGTTGGTAGGGGTCGCGTGAAAGAGCGTGACGCCATCGGCAGCCTGGGCTGAGAATGGCAGTGTGCGCAGCCAATCGAAATGGTGGGCCTGCAGTTGCTCGGCCGCGGCTCGATCCGAGCGAGGTAGCTCGTCGATGCTTTGCTCGACGAGATAGCGATCATGATTGCCGCAGACGGTCAGCCAGCCCTTGGTCAGCAACAAATCCGCCGTCTCGCGCGCCTTGAGCGGCCCGGAGAGGCAGTCGCCAAGATTGACGACAATGTCAGGCTTAGTCCGCTCCAGATCCTCGACGACTGCTTCCAGCGCGTCGAAATTACCGTGAATGTCCGCGAGAACGGCGATCCTCATCACGCTCCCCCGAACACCCGGCGGAAGATCGTGTCGACATGCTTGAAGTGGTAGCCCTCGTCGAACATCGCCTCCAGCTGCGCGACCGAGAGCTTCGCCGTGACGTCCTTGTCGGCCTTGAGGTTGGTGAGGAAATCCTCGCCATGCTCCCAGGTGCGCATCGCATTGCGCTGGACCATGGAATAGCTGTCCTCCCGGCTGGCGCCGGCCTGGGTCAAGGCGAGCAGGACGCGCTGCGAATTGTGCAGGCCGCCGAGCTTGTCGAGGTTCTTCCTCATGTTCTGCGGATAGATCAGCAGCTTGTCGACGACGCCGGTGAGGCGGGCCAGCGCGAAATCGAGGGTCACCGTGGCGTCGGGGCCGATCATGCGTTCGACCGAGGAGTGCGAGATGTCGCGCTCATGCCAGAGGGCGACGTTCTCCAGCGCCGGAGTGACCATGCCGCGCACGAGGCGGGCGAGACCGGTCAGGTTCTCGGTCAGGACGGGGTTGCGCTTGTGCGGCATAGCCGAGGAGCCCTTCTGGCCCGGCGAGAAATACTCCTCGGCCTCGTAGACCTCGGTGCGCTGGAGATGGCGGATCTCGGTGGCGAGGCGCTCGACTGACGAGGCGACGACGCCGAGCGTAGCGAAGAACATGGCGTGGCGATCGCGCGGGATGACCTGGGTCGAGACCGGCTCCGGCGTCAGGCCCATCTTCTCCGCGACGTATTCCTCCACCTGCGGGTCGATATTGGCGAAGGTGCCGACCGCGCCGGAAATGGCGCAGGTCGCGATCTCGGCGCGCGCCGCGACGAGCCGGGCGCGGCAGCGGTCGAACTCGGCATAGGCCTGGGCGAGCTTGAGGCCGAAGGTCACCGGCTCGGCATGGATGCCGTGCGAGCGGCCGATGGTCGGGGTCAGCTTGTGCTCGAAGGCGCGGCGCTTGATGGCGGCGAGCAGGGCGTCGACATCGGCGATCAGGATATCGGTGGCGCGCGCCAACTGCACCGAGAGGGTGGTGTCGAGCACGTCCGAGGAGGTCATGCCCTGGTGGACGAAGCGCGCCTCGGGGCCGACGATCTCGGCGAGATGGGTCAGGAAGGCGATGACGTCATGCTTGGTGACGCGCTCGATCTCGTCGATGCGGGCGACGTCGAAGGTGGCGTCCTTGGCCTTGGCCCAGATCGTCGCGGCGGCCTCCTTCGGCACGACGCCCAGCTCGGCGAGCTTGTCGGTGGCGTGCGCCTCGATCTCGAACCAGATGCGGAAGCGCGTCTGCGGCTCCCAGATCGCGACCATCTCGGGGCGGGAATAACGAGGGATCATAGCGGGCTCGCGAGGTGACGATGAAAGGCTCGCCGGCTCGCTAGCACGGACGGGCCGCTGACGGAATGCCGGAGGGCCACTGCTGACAGCTTCGGACCCATGCCCTGCCTAGCGTCCGCACCGGCTGGGCGGGGCGCTCTTCGGATTTGGAGCGCCGACAGACCCAAGGAGGAAAAGACCGATGTCCTATGTCGATGGTTTCGTTGCGGCCGTGCCTGCTGCCAATCGCGAGGCTTATACCGAGCACGCCCGCAAGGCAGCGTCGCTGTTCAAGGAGTATGGCGCGACGCGGATCGCCGAGAACTGGGGCGACGACGTCCCGCACGGCAAGCAGACCGATTTCCACCGCGCCGTCGCTGCCAAGGACGACGAGGTCGTGGTCTTCTCCTGGGTCGAGTGGCCGAGCAAGGAGGCACGCGATGCCGGCTGGCAGAAGATCATGGCCGATCCGCGCATGCAGCCCGAGGCCAATCCGATGCCTTTTGACGGGACGCGGCTGATCTATGGCGGCTTCGCCGCGATCGATCTCTAAGTCCTCAGACCCAGTCGCCGCGGGCGGTCTCGGCCGCCTTGCGGATGGCGGCGATGTTGCCGGCATAGGCCGACGGCCCGCCCTTGAACACGGCCGAGCCGGCGACGAGCGTATCGGCGCCGGCCTTGACGCAGAGCGGCGCCGTCTCCGGCGTGACGCCGCCGTCGATCTCGAGCGCGATCGGGCGCTCGCCGATCAGGGCGCGGACCTGTGCGATCTTCTCGACCACCGAATGGATGAAACTCTGGCCGCCGAAGCCGGGATTGACCGTCATCAGCAGGATCAGGTCGACATCGCCGATCAGCGGCTCGGCCGCGCTCGCCGGCGTGCCGGGGTTGAGCACGATGCCGGCCTGCTTGCCCTGCGCCTTGATCGCCTGCAGCGTCCGGTGCGGATGCGGGCCGGCCTCGACATGGAAGGAGATCAGGTCGGCGCCGGCCTTGGCGAAGGCCTCGATGTAGGGATCGACCGGCGCGATCATCAGGTGGACGTCGAAGAACTTCCTGGTGTGCGGGCGGATCGCCTTCAGCACATCGGGGCCGAAGGTGATGTTGGGCACGAAATGCCCGTCCATCACGTCGCAGTGGATCCAGTCGGCGCCGGCCTCGTCGACGGCTCGAACCTCCTCGCCGAGCTTGGCGAAGTCGGCGGAGAGGATGGAAGGGGCGATGCGGATCGTGCTCATAGCCGGCGTTTAGCCTGTTTCGCCTGATCGCGAAACCATGCTTGTGTCATCCCGGACAAGCCGCGTTAGCGGCGCCGATCCGGGATCCATTCCGGAGCCTTTCCGGTAGAAGGTTCCGGAATGGGTCCCGGGTCTGCGCTTCGCTACGCCCGGGACGACCGCGCTCTGGGCGTAAAGAGGAGAGGCTGGCCGCGCTACGCCCGTTTCAACGGAAACGACAGGCGCCGGTCCGCCTCGGCGATCTCGACGGCGGCCTGGGCGAAGGCGGGCCGCAGCTTCAGCCGCTCGAACCAGCGCGACAGGCCGTCGAACGGGGTGAGCGAGGGGCCGCCAAGGCGAAGCGAGAACAGCACGCTCATGAACAGGGCGATATCGGCGACCGAGACGGCGTCGCCGAAGAACTCGCGGCCGGCGAGCCGATCTTCAAGCTCGGCGTAGTGCTTCTCCAGCGCGCGCTCGGCGATCAGCGCGTCGGCCTCCAGCGCGAAGCGCCTGGTCTGGTCGGTGCTCGGCGGGCTGGTGCGATGCATCAGCGGCTTCAGCGCTTGCAGCATGATCTCGTCGGCATAGAGCTCGTCGAGCCGGCAGCGGGCGCGGGCGCCGGGGCAAAGCGGAAAGAGCGGTGGCTCAGGATAGGCGTCTTCGAGATATTCTAGGATCACGGTGGAGTCGTAGAGCACGATCCCGTCATCGTTCAGCACCGGGACCTGCCGCTTGGGGTTGATGGCGACGACTTCGGGATGCTTGGGGTCGTAGCCGGTCGTCTGGTTGAACGGCACCATGATGCGCTCGAAGGCGAGATTTTTTTCGCGCAGTGCGATCTCGACCTTGCGCGAGAACAGGCTGAGCGGCCCCGAATAGAGCGTGATCATGATGGGAACTCCGGCTTTGCTTGCTGGAATTCTGGCAAAGCTTTCAGTCAGCTCGCGTCAGCAGAGGCTTCCATGCGCCTGATCCGCGCCGCGACACCGCGCAGCAGCCAGGGCAGGAGGTAGATCGGGAACTGGGCCAGCGCGAAATAGAGATAGGTGGTCGGTGGCACGCCGGCGCCGAGCGCGGCGACCAAGAGGCCCATGTTCCGCTGGCCGGTGCCGTAGCCGATCATGAAGCGCTCGGAGACGGGAAAACGGCGCAGCACCAGCCAGGCGCTGGCGAGGCCGACCGTGGAAACCAGGAAAGCGACGGCCAGGAACAGCGCAACCTGGCTAGGGCGCTCCATCGCCGCCTTGGTGACGCCGTCCATCGCCGCGATGGCGAAGATGAAATACATCAGCACGCCGAAGCCATCGAGATTGGGCTTGAGCGCCCGGATGCGCTCGGCCCCGAGCCAGCGCCTTATCGCGAAGGCGACGACCATGCCGCCGCCGATGAACATCACGAGCCGCAAGGCCAGCGCCAGCCGGTCGAGCGGGACGGCGGCCCCCGCTAGCCAGTCGACCAGCAGCGGCGCAATGACCGGGCTCACGATGGTGGTGACGATCACGCCGGCGATGATCAGCGAGGGCTCGAAGCCGTAGAGGATCGCGACGGCGGGCGAGGACATGATCGGCGGCGCCGCGCCCATGATCGCGATGCCGAGCAGCAGGCCGGGATCGAGCGCCTCGCGTCCAAGCAGAGCGAGGGCCGCGGCGATCAGCAGCGCCGGGACGAACAGCAGCCAGAGGCAGGTCGCGATCAGCTTGCCCGGCCGGCGCACCAGCCCGGCGATGACGCGCAGGTCGGCGCGCATGAACACGACGGTGGTGAAGCAGAAGATCGTGATCGGCAGGAGCGGGCGCGCCGCCGCCGAGAACTGCGGCAAGGCGAGACCGAGGAAGATCGAGAGCGCAAAACCCTGCGTGCCGTAGCGGCCGAGCAGAGCGAGGGCGGAGGCGAGGGCGGCGAGCATCGAGACCGGAACAGCGAAACGGGGCGCCACATTGGCCGATCCGGCGCGCGGCGTCATCTGGCGCCGACGCGGGGCGGCCCGCCGTCATCGTGCGGGCTGCAGCACCTAGACGCTGCTCAGCAGCAGGCTGGTTTCGCTGTTCGCGATGCCGTCGATCATCCGTACCTCGCGCAGGACGCGGTCGAATTCGGCGAGGCTGCCGGTGCGGATATTGGCGACCAGGTCCCAATTGCCGTTGGTGGTGTGCAGTGTGTGGACCTCCGGCAGGCCACGCAGCTTGCGGATGACCTGCGTCGTCGACTTGCCGACGACCTCGATCATCATCACCGCATGCACCGCATTGGTATCGTAGTCGTCGCGGACGCGGGCGGTGAAGCCGAGCAGCGTTCCGGTCGCGATCAGCCGCTCCAGCCGGTTCTGGACAGTGCCGCGGGCGACCCCCAACACCGCCGCCAGCTTGGAGAGCGACGCGCGGCCATCGCCCCGCAGATGCGTGATCAGCGCCCGGTCGAGCGTGTCGGGGACATATTTGGCTATTTCAGCGGCCATCAAGCGTCCTGACGGAATGAGCAATTCAGGCGAACAATCTGTTCAATCTCATGACCGAAATAACACAGTTCTGATATTTCGGCCAACGTCCTGCTCACGGTAGAGTCCAGTCATAACAGCTTGGGACCTGGCGCTTCCGATGACCGCATTACCTCCCTCCGCCAAGGCGATGGTGCCTTTCGTCAGCGTCGACAACATGATGCGCCTCGTCCATCGGGTCGGCATCGAGACGATGCTGCGCGAGCTCACCGACCGCATCGAGGAGGATTTCCGTCGCTGGGAGAGCTTCGACAAGACGCCGCGTGTCGCCAGTCATTCGCGGGACGGCGTGATCGAGCTGATGCCGACCTCGGACGGCACCATCTACGGCTTCAAATACGTCAACGGCCATCCGAAGAACGTTGCCTCCGGCCTGCAGACGGTCACCGCCTTCGGTCTGCTCGCCGAGGTCGCCAGCGGCTATCCCGTGCTGCTCACCGAGATGACCTTGCTGACCGCGCTGCGTACGGCCGCGACCTCGGCCATGGCGGCGCGGCATCTGGCGCCGAAGGGCGCCCGCACCATGGCGATGATCGGCAATGGCGCCCAGGCCGAGTTCCAGGCGCTGGCGATGAAGGCGGTCGTCGGTATCGAGGCGGTCAGGCTCTACGATATCGACCCCATCGCGACTGAAAAGACGCTGCGCAACCTGCAGGGAAGCGGCCTCTTGGTCACCGCCTGCAGCACGGCGCAGGCTGCGGTCGAGGGCGCTGAGATCATCACCACCTGTACCGCCGACAAGCAGTTCGCGA
>JAESFN010000159.1_pt1 | contig 105289 bp, 92 predicted proteins | sample 9269411 | NCBI WGS metagenome assembly JAESFN01 (sample SAMN14505399, study PRJNA617100) | algae metagenome | isolation source: Iphinoe sp. HA4291-MV1 and co-occurring heterotrophs from trail next to... | place: USA: Maunawili Falls, Hawaii | collected 2009-07-25
GGACGTGTTCCTCGCCAACCGGGTCAGGACCGGAAGGTAGCAGCCCCAACGAGACCTTCACGGGTCGTTGCCAGCCTCCTACTTCCCACATCTTTCTGATCAGCCCCGGCCGCTTTCGTGGCATGAGCTTTTGCGATCCGTGCCCGCGATGGCTATATGCTCTCCATGGCTGACGGAATGTTCCCCGACGATCCCCCTGTACCCGCTGCGGCAGCGGCGAAGTCGCCTTATCTGGTGCTGGCGCGCAAGTACCGGCCGCTGAGCTTTGCCCAGCTCATCGGCCAGGACGCCATGGTGCAGACGCTGCGGAACGCCTTCAAGTCGGGCCGCATCCACCACGCCTTCATCCTCACCGGTGTGCGTGGCGTGGGCAAGACCACCACCGCCCGCATCCTCGCCCGCGCCTTCAACTACGAGGACGAGACCGGCCGTCATCCGACGCTCGATTTCGAGAAAGAGGGCATCCACGACCGAGCCATCATCGAGGGCCGCCACGTCGACGTGGTGGAGATGGACGCTGCGTCGAATACCGGCATCAACGACATTCGCGAGATCATCGACTCGGTGAAGTACGGCCCGGTTTCGGCGCCCTACAAGGTCTACATCATCGACGAAGTGCACATGCTCTCGACCGCGGCCTTCAACGGGCTGCTGAAGACGCTCGAAGAGCCGCCGCCCTATGTGAAGTTCATCTTTGCCACCACCGAGATCAGGAAGGTCCCGGTCACCATCCTCTCCCGCTGCATGCGTTTCGATTTGCGCCGGGTGCCGCCCGAGACGATGACGGCGCACCTCATCGATCTGCTCGCCCGTGAGAATATCGGCTACGAGCCCGAAGCGCTGGCGATGATCGTGCGCGCCGGTGAAGGCTCGGTGCGCGACAACCAGTCCCTGCTCGACCAGGCCATCAGCCACGGCGACGGCAAGGTGACCACCGCAACGGTCAAGGCCATGCTCGGCCTGGGGGATCGCGCCCGCACCATCGACCTGTTCGAGGCGCTGATGGCCGGGCGCATTGGCGATGCTCTCGGCAACCTGCGCGAGCTTTACGACGCCGGGGCCGACCCGCAGACCATCATTGCCGACCTCTGCGACTTCACCCACCTCGTCACCCGCATCAAGGTGGTTCCAGCTGCAGCCGATGACGTGTCGCTGACCCCGGACGAGCGGACCCGCGGCGCGCAGCTGGCGCAGAAGCTCGGCATGCGTGCCTTGAGCCGCACCTGGCAGATCCTGTTCAAGGGCTACGACGAGGTACAGCAGGCCGGCAATGCCCTGCAGGCTGCCGAAATGGTGCTGGTCCGCCTCGCCTATGCCGCCGACCTGCCGACCCCCGATGAACTGATCGCCAAGCTCGGCAACCTGCCGCCCCCGGTGCAGCCGCAATCGACCCCGGTGGCGCGCGGCAATGGCGGCGGTGGTCCGGCGGCGGCCCGGCAGTACCAGCCCGAGGTGGCGCCGCGCTTCGACGCCGCGCCGGCTCCGCAGGCCATCCCGCAATCGACGCCCCAAGCCTTCGTGCAACCGGCGCCGCAGGTCTTTGCTAACCCGCGCAGCTACGCCGATCTCGTGGCGCTGGCCGGCGAGAAGCGCGATCTGATCGTCAAGCACGCGCTCGAAAGCTCGCTGCGTCCGGTCTCCATCGGTGATGGCCGGCTCGAGGTGGCGCTCGTCCCCAATGCCGACCCCGGCATCATCCAGACCCTCAGCGCCAAGCTGAAGCTGTGGACCAACCGGCAGTGGATGATCACCCTCAAGAACGACGCACAGCACGTGCCGACCATGCGCGAGCAGCGCGAGGAGCGGCAGGAGGCGGTGCGCCAGGAGGCTCACCAGGATCCGCTGGTGCAGGCCATACTCGAGACGTTCCCGGGCGCCACGGTGCGCGTCACCGTCAAGCAGGAACAGATACCGATCGAAGCCTACGCGGATGCCATCCGCGACAGCGATGAGGAAGACGACGAATGAAAGACCTGATGGGAATGATGAAGGCCGCCCAGGAAATGAAGGGGCGGATGGAGGAGTTCCAGAACAAGGTCGCCGAGATGACCGTCGAAGGCCGCTCCGGCGGTGGTCTCGTGGTGGTGACGCTTAATGGCAAGGGTGAGATGAAGGGTCTGAAGATCGACCCAAGCCTCGTTTCCGACGACGTTTCGGTGCTCGAAGACCTGATCCTCGCCGCCCACAACGACGCCAAGGGCAAGGCCGAGTATGAGATGAACGCCAAGATGCAGGAGATGACGGCCGGCCTGCCGCTGCCTCCAGGCATGAAGTTTCCATTCTGAAGGAGTGAGTAGCGAGTAGCGAATGGCGAATAGGAGAGTCGCGGACCCGCTACTCCCTACTCGCCATTCGCTGCTCGCTCAGCAAGCATGGCCAACGGCGGACCCGAAATCGAACAGCTGATCCTGCTGCTGGCGCGGCTGCCGGGGCTCGGGCCGCGCTCGGCCCGGCGCGCCGTGCTGCAGCTGATCAAGAAGAAGGAACAGCTGATGATCCCGCTGTCGGCAGCGCTCGATCGCGCCGTGGCGGCGGTGACCGTCTGCCAGACCTGCGGCAATGTCGATACCCGCTCGCCCTGCCACATCTGCGCCGACCCGCGCCGCGACAATGGCCTCCTGATCGTCGTCGAGGATGTCGCCGACCTCTGGGCGCTGGAGCGGGCCGGGGTCGGGGCAGTGAAATACCATGTGCTCGGCGGCGTGCTGTCGCCGCTCGATGGCGTCGGCCCGGACGATCTGTCGATCGATGCGCTGCTGCGCCGGGCGCCGGAATTCTCCGAGATCGTGCTGGCGGTGAATGCTACGGTCGAGGGCCAGACCACCGCGCACTACATCACCGACCGGCTGGCGCCCAGCGGCGTCAAGATCACCCGGCTGGCGCATGGCGTGCCGGTTGGCGGTGAGCTCGACTATCTCGATGAAGGCACTCTCAGCCAGGCCTTGAAAGCCCGCACCTCGCTCTAGCCGTTGTCCCGGTCGAGCCCGTCGCCGTCGATCCACTGGCTCTTGTCGATGGCGCTTTCGGGCTCGTCTTCGAGCGAGGCTTGGTCCTCAGCCGCGATGGCTTCGAGTTCATCGGAATCGGGCGACAGGGTTTCCCGGTGCGCTGTCGGATCGTGGTCCACCGAGGTCGGGTCCATCCCTTCACCGGCGAGGCCGTTCAGCCGCGACACCGCCTCATCGATGGCGCCGATCAGGCTGCGCGGATCGTCGTCGCCGAAATCGGTCGCCTCGAGGTTGATGAGTTCCTCGCGGATCGACAGCAGGCGCGCCAGCCGTTCGCCCGCCGGCCATTCGTCCCCATAGAGCAGTTCCTCGATCTCGGTCTGGCTCACCGGCTGGGCAAAGCCGGGAGTGTCGCCGTCATTGCCGGCTGGAGTGTCTTCGGCAATCAGCCCACGGAAGTGGTTCGAGATCATCTGCGCCTCCCTGCAATGAGCATTAACGCACACACCCAACGACGGGTTCAGCCCTTATCTTAAGCCCCTGTTTACGCCGTATCGAGACGTGACGTGCTTAAGTAGAAGCCAGCGCTGTTCGGGCAAGACTCCTTTCACGAGTTGAGGCAGACAGCAGTGGTATTGGCTCCAGAAGGACGCGCCATCTTGCAAACTGTACTAAGTACGCTGTTCGAGCAGCACGACCTCCGCCTGGTGGCCCTGGCGGCTTTGGTTTGTGCGCTCTCCGCCTTTGCGGGCATTACCCTGCTCAACCACGCACGCCGCACTGGTGGCGTCATGCAGCGGGTCTGGCTGGCAGTAGCCGCCTTTTCCGTTGGTTTCGGCATCTGGGCGACGCATTTCGTCGCCATGCTCTCATTCAATGCCGGCATGCCGGTGGGCTACGATCTGCCGCTCACCCTGGTTTCGCTCAGCATCGCCATCCTGATTGTCGGCGGCGGGCTGTGGTTCGCAGCGCTCGGCACGCGCCGCTCCGATTCCGTGCTGGGCGGCGCCGTCATCGGCGTCGGTATCGCCTCGATGCACTATACCGGCATGGCGTCGCTGCTCATCGGCGGTGGTATCGCCTGGGCCTCCCCGCTCGTCGCCACCTCGGTGCTGCTGGGCGTCGCCTTTGCCGGCGCTTCGATCTATTTCGCGGTCAACGGCAGCACGCTGCGCCACCGCATCCGCGCCGCCATCCTGCTGACGCTCGGCATCTGCACCATGCACTTCACCGCCATGGGCGCGGCGGGACTGGAGAACTGCTTCCCCGTCGTCTCTGCCGAGGATCAGACGCCGCAATGGCTGTCGATCGTCGTTGCGCTGGTCTCGGTGATGATCCTCGTCTTCGCGGTTGGCGGTTCTTACCTCGACATGCTCGATCGTCGTCGCACCCTCGCCGAGAGCGACCGCATGCGCGGCCTTGCCGACGCAGCGGTGGAGGGCCTGCTGGTGGTCCGTGATGGCGAAATCGTCACGGCGAACCAGAGCTTCCTTTCCATGGTCGACCTGCCGCAGGCAGCGGTCAGCGGCAAGCAGCTGTCCGAATTCCTCGGCTCGGCCGTCTGCTCGATGCTGATCGAGCGTCCCAATATCGCGGTTGAGACCGATCTCAAATCCGGTTTCGGCGCGGTGCCGGCGGAGGTCATCCTCCGTCAGGTGGATTTCGCCGGCCAGCCGCACCACGCGATCGCCATCCGCGACCTGTCGGCCCGCAAGCAGGCCGAGCAACACATCCGCTTCCTCGCCCACCACGACGCACTGACCGGCCTGCCCAACCGGGTGAGCTTCTCGCGCAAGCTCGAGGATGAGATCAGCCACGCCCGCCGCCACGAGCAGACCTTTGCCGTGCTCTGCCTCGATCTCGATCGCTTCAAGGAGGTCAACGACCTGTTCGGCCACGCCGCTGGCGATGCGCTGCTGCAGCGCGTCGGCCAGGCGTTGCTCGGTGCCATCGAGGGCGTCGGCGATGCCGCTCGTCTCGGCGGCGACGAGTTCGCCGTACTGCTCGGCGATATCGGCACGCCGGCGCGAGCCGGCCGCATCGCTGAACAGATCCTCGATGCCTTCCGCCGCAACAACGACCAGTCGGCTGGTGGCGCGCTGATCTCCGCTTCGATCGGCATCGCGTTGTTCCCCGACAACGCCGATACCGCCGAACAACTGATGACCCATGCCGACACGGCGCTTTATCGCGCCAAGCAGGATGGGCGCGGCATCTACCGCTTCTTCGAGAACGCCATGGGCGCCGAGGTGCGGGATCGCCGCATGCTCGAGCACGACCTGCGCCATGCCGTGTCGCGCAACCAGCTGCGCCTCGTCTACCAGCCGCAGGTCGACATCCAGTCCGGCGAAGTCACCGGTTTCGAGGCGCTGGTGCGCTGGCGTCACCCTGAGCGTGGTGAGATTCCACCGTCGGTCTTCGTGCCGGTGGCCGAGGAAAGCGGGCTGATCCTGCAGATCGGCGAGTGGGTGCTGCGCGCCGCCGCAAGCGAGGCGGCGCGCTGGAAGTCACCGCTCTCGGTGGCCGTCAACGTCTCGGCGGTGCAGGTGCATTCCCCCACCTTCGCCCAGACCGTGCACGAGGTGCTGATCGGCACCGGCCTGTCGCCGGCCCGGCTCGAGGTGGAGATCACCGAGACCGCGCTGATCCGCGACATGATGCGCGCGGTGACGACGCTGCGACAGATCCGGGCGCTCGGCGTCCGCATCGCCATGGACGATTTCGGCACCGGCTACTCATCGCTGGCGAACCTGCGCGCCTTCCCGTTCAGTAAGATCAAGGTCGACCAGTCCTTCATCCGTGCCGTCGACAACAACGATCAGTCCGCCGCCATCGTGCGTGCGGTGCTGGGGCTGGGCAGTGGGCTGAACGTGCCGGTGGTCGCCGAAGGCGTCGAACGGGCCGAGGAACTGGCGTTCCTGAAGGGTGAGGTCTGCCAGACCGCCCAAGGGTACCTCCTGAGCCGGCCCGAGGACATCCGCACCTTCGCCGCGGTGACCGAAGGCAAGACCAAGCTGCTCGACAGCATCCTGCCAGCGCCGTTGCAGGCTCTGGCCAGTTGAAAGACAGCGCAGGGGCGGTTCGCCGCCCCTGCGCTGCTTCCCCTCTGTGCTAAGCCAGAACCTCCCGGAACAGCCCGATCGTCCGCGACCAGGCGAGGTCGGACGCTTCCTTGCTGTAGCGCGCCGCCGAGGTGTCGTTGTTGAAGGCGTGGTTGGCGCCCTCGTAGATGAAGATCTGGTACTCGGTGCCGGCTGCCTTCAGCGCCGCCTCGAATGCCTGGATCCCGGCATTGATCCGCTCGTCGAGCCCGCCATAGTGGGCCATCACCTTGGCTTTGATGTTGGGCACTGCCGCAGCGTCGGGTTGTCCGCCATAATAAGGCACCGCTGCCAGCAGGTCGGGCGCCACGGTGGCGATATTGTTGACCGTTCCGCCGCCCCAGCAGAAACCCATCGCGCCGACTTTGCCGTTCGATTTCCCGTGCGTCTTGAGCCAGGCGATCGTTGCGACACCATTAGCCGCGACATCGGCTGCCGCGAGCTGCTGAAACATCGGCCGTGCCGCCTCCTCGTCGGACGGCGTACCGCCCTGGTCTGACAGAAAGTCGGGCGCCAGGGCCACAAAACCCTCGAGTGCCACCCGCCGGGCCACGTCCTTGGTGTGGGCGTTGAGCCCACGATTTTCGTGCACCACGATCACTGCGCCGAACGGCCCACCTTCGGCGGGGTAAGCGAGATAGCCGCGCATCTCGCCTTTCGCGCCGGGATAGGTGACGTCCTCGATGACCAGCCGCGCATCGTCCTCAGGCACCAGGCCCTGTGCCTTGGCGTTCGAGGCCATCATCGACGCCGCCACGGTCGCAGCGCTCATCGAGCCCGCCAGTTTGGCCAGGTTGTCCATGAACTTGCGACGGTCGAGGCTCAGGTGGGTGTAGTCGTCGAAGAGATTGATCATCTCCTGCGAGATCCGGGGAGTGTCCCTCTCGTCCATTTCGCCGTCCTCCTGTTTTTTGACGCAGGGAGGCTATGGCAAGAAGGGCCGCTTCGGCGTGACGCTCGCACTATTGTGAGACGGCGTGAGGGAGCTATTCCCCGGCGAGGCGCTGCTCCGGCCGCGCTTCGTCGAACTCCATTGCCTCGATCCGCTCGCCGCGCTTCACGATCTTGGTCGACGACGTCACGATGTCGCCGATATCCCCGGCTGCCTGGGTGAAGTGGGTCTGGAGTTTGCGCACCCGTTCGTCCAGCCGACCGACATCGGCGAGCAGGGCCCGCACCTCGGTCTGGATGCGATAGGCTTCCTCACGCATTTTCACGTCGCGCAGCAGCGCCTGCACCACCTGGATCGACAGCATCAGGATTGACGGCGAGACGATGACGATGCGCGCCTTCAACGCCCGTTGCACCACATCCTCGAAATGCTCGTGCAGGTCCGCAAAGATCGATTCCGAGGGCACGAACAGGAACGCCGTATCGGCGGTCTCGCCGGCGATCAGGTATTTTTCCGAGATCGCCTTGATGTGGACGCCCATGTCGTTGCGGAAGCCCGACGCGGCGAAACGCGGGTCCTCGCCCTCGCTGGTCGAGGTAAAGCGCTGCCAGCTCTCGAGCGGAAACTTGGCGTCGATCACCAGCGACGGCGCGCCGTTCGGCATATAGACCACCGCATCCGGCCGGCTGCCGTTCGACAGCGTCGCCTGGAACGCATAGGCGTTCGGCGCAAGGCCATCCCCGATGATGGTTTCCATGCGGCCCTGGCCGAAGGCGCCACGGGTCTGCTTGTTGGCCAGGATCGACTGCAGCGACACCACGTTCTGGCTGAGCTGGGTGATGTTCGACTGCGCCCGGTCGATCACCGCCAGCCGCTCCTGCAGCTTGCTCAGGCTCTCGTTGGTCTTCTGGTTGCTCTCCTGCATGGCCGCGCCGATGCGCTGGCCCTGGTTGTCGAGCCGCTCGTTCACCAGCCGGGCAAGGTCCGACGTGCGCGAGCCGAAGATCTCGCTCATCGTCTGCATGCGGCCAGTCATCTCGGACTGCACGCGCAGCATGTCGGCGATATAGCGCTCGGTCTCCTGCGCCTTCAGCTGCGCCGCGGCCGCTTCGTCCGATCGCTGCTGCGCTTCCTCGGCCCGCTCCCGCGACTGCCGCACCATCACCACCAGCAGCGCGATCAGCAGCGCCGCGAACAGCCCACCGGCGGCAAACGCCGCAATTTCCAGGGTGACGGGGAAGTCGGCGATGACGAAGAGCACTCGATCCATCGCGGCAGCCTACACGATTCGAGCCTGTTGTTCTCGCATTGTTCTTCGGCGCCGCAATTGGCGTAAACAGCGCGTAAACCGGCTGCCCGTTGACCGGCGCCCGGGAAATACCATATTCAGCGGCAACCCCCGATGAAGGACTGAACGTTCATGGCCAAGCGCCCCATCCTGATCCTGCCCGACGAGCGCCTGCGCGCCATTGCAGAGCCGATCGAGAAGATCGACGATGGCATCAAGCAGCTCGCCAAGGACATGCTCGAGACTATGTACGACGCGCCGGGCATCGGCCTCGCCGCGCCGCAGATCGGCGAGCTGAAGCGTATCGTGGTGATGGACCTTGCCAAGGAAGGCGAGGAGCCCACCCCGCTGGTGATGGTGAACCCGGAGATCCTCAAATACTCCGACGAGACCGTCACCACCGAGGAAGGCTGCCTGTCGATCCCCGAGCTCTACTATGACGTCGAGCGACCGGCCGAAGTCACCGTCCGCTACACCGATCTCGACGGCAAACAAGTCGAACTGGACGCCAAGGATCGCCTCGCGGTCTGCGTGCAGCACGAGCTCGATCACCTCGATGGCGTGCTCTATATCGACTACCTGAGCCGGCTGAAGCGCGATCGCGTGCTGAAGAAGTTCCAGAAGGCCGAGCGGCTGTCGAAGCGCGCCTGATGCGCTGCGAATAGCGAGTAGGGGGTAGCGAATGGAGACTACTCGCTATTCGCCACTCTCTATTCGCTCGTTATGGAGCCCGCGACATTGAAAATCATCTTCATGGGCACGCCGGAATTCGCCGTGCCCACCCTCACCGAAATCGTCTCGACCGGCCATGAGGTGGTCGCCGTCTACACCCGCGCGCCAAAACCGGCGGGTCGCGGCCAGGCCGAGCGCAAATCCCCGGTGCATGAGGCGGCCGAGAGCTTCGGCATTCCGGTTTTCACCCCGCGCAGCCTGAAGCAGGCGCCCGAGCAGGAAGTCTTTGCCTCGCTCGATGCCGATGTTGCCGTGGTCGTCGCCTACGGCCTGATCCTGCCCAAGCCGATTCTCGAGGCGCCGCGGCTCGGCTGCCTCAACCTGCATGGCTCGTTGTTGCCGCGCTGGCGCGGCGCGGCGCCGATCCAGCGCGCCGTGATGGCGGGTGATCCCCGCACCGGCATCATGGTGATGCAGATGGACGAGGGCCTCGATACCGGCGCCGTCGGGCTGATCGAGGAAATGCCCATCGGGCCCGACATGACTTCGGGCGAGCTGCACGACAAGATGATGCTGGTCGGCGCCGACTTGATGGGGCGGGCTCTCGCCGCGCTCGACCGCGGCAGCCTGCACTTCACCCCGCAGCCGGACGAGGGCGTGACCTACGCGGCCAAGATCGACAAGGCCGAGGCCCGCATCGATTGGACCAGGCCGGCGAGCGAGGTGCACAATCTGATCCGTGGCCTCTCGCCGTTCCCCGGCGCCTGGTTCGAGCTCACGCTCAACGGCACGCCCACCCGCATCAAGGCGCTGCGCTCGACGCTGGTCGCCGGACAAGGCGCGCCGGGTACCATCCTTCCCGAGCTCACCATCGCCTGCGGCACCGGCGCCGTCCGCCTCACCATGGTGCAGCGCGAAGGCAAGGGCGCCATGGACGCGGCGACCTTCCTGCGTGGCGCGGGGGCGTTGCCGGAGCGAGCATCGTGACTGCGGCCACCCCCCTCCCGGCCTCCCCCACAAGGGGGGAGGTGAAGAGGGAGTGTGAGGCTCCGAACGCGCCACCAGCACCGGCCGGCACCTCCCCCCTTGTGGGGGAGGATGGGAGGGGGGTGTCTCACCCCGCAGCCCCCTGATGCCCCGCTACCGCCTCTCCATCGAATATGACGGCCGCCCGTTCTGCGGCTGGCAGCGACAGGCACATGACCTTTCAGTGCAGCAGCTGCTCGAGGAAGCGATCGAGCGCTTTTCTGGCGAGCGCGTCGTCACCCAGGCGGCCGGCCGTACCGATGCGGGCGTCCACGCGCTGGGCCAGGTGGTGCATTTCGATCTCGAGCGCGACTGGAACCCGTTCAAGGTCCGCGAGGCGTTGAACTACCACACCAAGCCGCACCCGGTAGCGATCCTCACCGTGGACCTCGTCGATGAGAGTTTTGAGGCGCGCTTCTCAGCCACCGCCCGGCACTACGAATATCGCATCCTCAACCGCCGGGCCCGCCCGGGTCTCGATGCCGGCCGCGTCTGGCATGTGCCGGTGCCGCTCGATGCCGAGGCGATGCATGCGGCTGCTCAGTTGATTCTCGGCAAGCACGACTTCACCACCTTTCGCGCCGCCGAGTGCCAGGCGAAGTCGCCCGATCGCACCCTCGATATCTTCACCGTGTCGCGACAGGCCGAAATGATCGTCGTCACTGCCAAGGCGCGGAGCTTCCTTCACAGCCAGGTGCGCTCGATGGTCGGCTCATTGAAGCTGGTGGGTGACGGTAAATGGCGCCCAAGCGATTTCCGGGCGGCGCTCGACGCGCGCGACCGCGCCCGTTGCGGCCCGCTGGCCCCGCCGGACGGACTCTACCTCACGCAGGTGGATTACCCGGGCGACGCGCTTTAGCGCGCGGCGGCCGTCAGTTCGGCCAACTGCTCCGGCGACAGCGGAAACACCGCGCTCACCACGAACAGCGCAATCACCCCGCTGATCAACTGCACCACGAGGAACGAGGCGATCTGCCAGGGCGTCAGTGTCAGGATCAGCCGGGCGATGTTGACCATGATGACGATGATGACGATGCCCGTCGCGATGAACACCAGCTCGCCACCAAGGCCTGCGAGGCCGAGCAGCGTCGTGGCGATGGTCAGGTAGAACGTCGCCCAGTTGTCGACCACGATATAGGGCACCAGCGCGTCGGGCCGCTTCAGCTGCCGCAGCACGAGGGCGGCTGCCGCGATCTGCAGCGCCAGTACGATGATGACCGTGGCGATGGCCCGGAACACTGTGCCACCTGTCCCGGGTACGCCCAGCGCTAGTGGTACCGCGGTGTTGAGCAGCGCCACCACCAGAAAGGCGATAAAGCTGCCGACCAGGCCGCGGTCGGAGAAATCGAAATAGCTGCTGGCCCGGCGGTCACCGATGATCAGCGCCACAACGCCGCGGGCGGCCGAGGCCACCTCGTTCCAGATATCGTTGCTGCGTTCAGGCACTAGCCGACCCCATTCAGTCCGGTGGTCAGCATGTAGAGCCCGACTCGGATGGCGACAAGCGCGGCGATACAAAGAATGGCAAACGCGACGGAAATACCGAACCGCAGTTTGCCGATCTCGCGCGCCACCCGGAACAGCATGAACCCGATAACCCCGAGCGTCGCCGTCAGCACGTTCGATCCGCCAAGGTACGCAAGTGGCAGCGACAGCCCGAGAACGAACGCCATGGCGTAGGTCGCCGGCACGGCCATCGGCACTGCCGGGGTCCGGAATACCTGAGCAGTCAGCCAGATCACCACCCACACCCCGCCCAGCTGCACGGCATTGGCAGCGAGGCTGAGGCCGATTGTCGCCCAGCCGGGAAAACCGCTGAGCGTGCTCTCGATGACGATCAGCAGCAGCACCACAGCGATGAAGCAGCCGGTTGCGTTGACGAGGCCGAGAGCCGTGAGGTTGAACTTCTCGGCAGCACCGGGGCGCGCCGTCAGCAGGTCGAGCCAGCCGACAATGGCGCGCCACAGTTCTCCAAAGGCGTTCATGGCGCGGCCAGCATCGCCTGGCCAGTCGGCAGTGCGAGGAACAGAAAGCTTGCGGCAAAGCTGCCGAGCGCCACCAGGGTACCGATCAGGATGGCGCTGCCCCAGCCGATGCCGAACAGGCTCTTGGTCGCCCGCGCTGAGAAGTAGCCGAGGATGCCGATCATTGCCGTGCCGGCACCGACCCCGAAGGCCCCCAGGATGATGCCGATCAGCTGGCTCAGGGCCAGCACCAGGGCGATGAACAGGAACAGCGCCGGCAGCCGGTCGCGCCTGTCGAGCAGCAGTCCGGCGCCGCCGATGACCAGGTAGGGGACCGCCGTCATCACGATGGCGAGGAGCGCGAAATCGATCACCGCCCGCAGGGCCTCGGGCAGGGCGCCGGCAAAGGGCGCGATCAGCAGCACCGCCTGCAGCAACACCATGACGACGATGCCGGTAACCGCATGGGTCCAGCTTACGCCGGCCGCAGCTTCGTCCGCCGCCGGAGCGCGGCCGAAGGCGGCCTGTGTCGCAACGCCCACAGCGCCGAGAAACCCGGCCGCCACTACTCGGTCCCCAGATAGTCGGCGATGAACTGCGCGTAGAGCGCGGTCAGCTCTTCGACATCGGCGACACGGACGTTCTCGTCGACCTTGTGCATGGTGGGGCCGGGCAGGCCGAACTCCACCACCGGGCAATAGTCTGCAATGAAGCGCGCATCCGAGGTGCCGCCGCCGGTCGAGAGTTCCGGCGGGATGCCGCTGCGCCGGGCGATGGTCTCGATCAATGTTTCGACGCCGCCGCCGAGCGGCGAGAGGAACGAGCGGGAGGGACGCCCCACCACGGTGAATTCGGCGCTGCAGCCGCGCAGGTCCTGGTTGCCGATCACCTCTTCAATGGCCGCGATCAGGCTTTCGGGCGTCCAGCGGTCATTGTAGCGCACGTTGAAGCGCAGCAGCACCGCAGCCGGAATAACGTTGGTGGTTTGGTTGCCGACATCGGCCGAGGTGAACTCGAGGTTGGACGGCGGGAAATGCTCGGTGCCGTCATCGAGCTTGCCGGTCAGGGCGCCGATCAGCAGCGCCGCCGTCGGCAGCGGGTTGTTGGCCTTGTCGGGATAGGCGACGTGTCCCTGCGTACCAGTGACTCGGATTTGCCCGTTGAGCGAGCCGCGCCGCCCCACCTTGATGCTGTCGCCGACCCGCGCCGTCGCACTCGGCTCGCCGACGATGGCGAAATCGAAACGGTGGCCTTGCGCCTCCGCCCAGGCCATCAGCTTGTCGGTACCGTTGACCGCGTCGGCTTCCTCGTCGTTGGTAATGGCGAGCGAGATGCGTCCTGCCTCGGGTGCCTGTGCGATAGCGGCGATGAACGCGGCGATCCCCGACTTCATGTCGGCCGCACCGCGCCCATAGATCGTCCCGTCGACGATCTCGGCGGCAAACGGTGCATGGTGCCACGCCGCGCCATCGCCTGGCGTCACCACGTCGGTATGCCCGGCGAACAGCAGGTGCCTGCCGCCGCTGCCGCGCGTCGCGAACAGGTTGTCGACCGGATAAGAGCCATCCCCTTCGAACCGCACCCGCTCGCAAGCGAACCCCAGCGGCGTCAAAGCGGCTTCGAGCACGTCGAAGGCGCCGTGCAACTCCGGCGTGACCGAAGGTTGTCGGATCAGGTCCTGAAGCAGTTGGACGGGGTCGATCCCCTCTGCGAGCGTCATATCCCGTCCGTCCCTGTCAGTCGCGCAGCAGTTCGTTGATGCCGGTCTTCGAGCGCGTCTGTGCGTCCACCGTCTTGACGATCACTGCGCAATAAAGGCTCGGGCCCGGCTGGCCGTTTGGCAGGGGCTTGCCCGGCAGGTTGCCGGAAACCACCACGGAATAGGGCGGCACCTTGCCGATATGGATCTCGCCGGTGGCGCGGTCGACGATCTTGGTCGAGGCGCCGATATAGACGCCCATCGACAGCACCGAACCCTCACCGACCACGACGCCCTCGACCACTTCGGAGCGCGCGCCGATGAAGCAGTTGTCTTCGATGATGGTTGGCCCCGCCTGCATCGGCTCCAGTACCCCGCCGATGCCGACGCCGCCTGAAAGGTGCACGTTCTTGCCGATCTGCGCGCACGAGCCGACCGTGGCCCAGCCGTCGACCATAGAGTTCTCGTCGACGAAGGCGCCGATGTTGACGAAGCTTGGCATCAGCACCACGCCACGGCCGATATGTGAGCCTTGCCGCACAATCGAGCCGGGAACGGCCCTGAAGCCGGCCTCACGGAAACGGTTCTCACCCCAGCCTTCGAACTTGGAAGGCACCTTGTCCCACCAGGTGGTGCCGCCGGGGCCCTGGATCACAGCATTGTCATTGAGGCGGAAGCTCAGGAGCACCGCCTTCTTCAGCCACTGATTGACCGTCCAGCCGTCGCCGGACTTTTCGGCGACGCGCGCCTTGCCGCTGTCCAGCAGCGCGAGCGCGGTCTCCACCGCCTCGCGCACTGCACCCGTCGTGCTCGAGCTGATCTCGGTGCGCGCCTCCCAGGCGGCATCGATGGTCTTGGCGAGATCGGCATACGACATGAGCAGTGCTTTCAGATCGGGTGGCAGGAAGGCGCGCCGGACATTATCCGGCCCGGTCCTGCTGTCAACGATCCTTAACCCCGGCCGTGACAAGCTCAAGGCCACTATTCGGAGACGCCAGAATGGCCAGACGCGCCGCCCACACCCCGCTTCGTACCTCGGTAGAGGACGTCCATGCGGCAAAACGCGCGCCCTCGACGCCGCAGACTGAATCCGCCGCGTTCCGCCTCGCCTTCTCCGACGAAGAGTTCATGACCAGCGAAGACACGCGTGGCGTGCGCTTCCAGCTGGAATACCTGAAGACCGAGTTCCGCCTGCGCGAGCATGGCATCCGCTCGACCGTCGTGCTGTTCGGCGGCGCCCGCATCCCCGAGCCGGGCAAGCCCGCCTGGGCCGCCCGCAACGAGACGCAGAAGCACAACCTCGAGGCGGCCTCGCGCTACTATGACGAGGCGCGGCGCTTCGCCCAATATGCGTCGCTTACCTCACGGGCGCTGAACTTCCGCGATTACGTGGTGGTCACCGGCGGCGGGCCCGGCGTCATGGAGGCAGGCAATCGTGGCGCCGCCGATGTCGGCGCGCCCACTATCGGGCTCAACATCGTGTTGCCGCACGAGCAGGCACCGAACACCTACATCACGCCCGAGCTCTGCTTCAATTTCCACTACTTCGCGACGCGGAAAATCCACTTCCTGCTCAGGGCCCGCGCCGTCGCCATCTTCCCGGGCGGTTTCGGCACGCTCGACGAGTTCTTCGAGACGCTGACCCTGATCCAGACCGGCCGCATGGAGCGCGTGCCGCTGCTGCTGTTCGGCAAGGAGTTCTGGAACAAGGTGATCAACTTCGAAGCGCTCGCCGACGCCGGCACCATCGCCCCCGACGACCCGCATCTGTTCACCGTAGTCGATAGCGCCGAAGTCGGCTGGAACGTCATCCGCGAGCACTACAACCTGCCGGAAGTGACGCTGGCGGAGTAGGGCCGGACAGGGGTGGGGCCGCAGCCACCGGGTTATCGGCGGCCCTAAGGCAGCTTGCGCAAGAACCCCGCCAGGTCCGCCGTCATGTGGTGCACATGGGCGCCGCCGGTGCGCTCCAGCTCCCAGGCCTCGACCTGTTCGTGCACGAACGCTTCGCCGGCTATTACCTGCACGGTGGTCATCCCGGTATCGTGCGGCACCACGAGGTTCTTCTCGAGATCGTCGAACATCGCGGCGCGGCGCGCATCGATCCCGTGCTTGGTGAAAAACGCCTGATAGGCCTCGGGCAGCGGCTTGGGCTTGTAGCTCATCGCCCGGATGTCGAAGATGTCCTCGAACAGTTCGTCGGCATTGCCCAGCCGGTTGAGCACCGAGCGGGCATGCCCAACGTCGCCATTGGTGAGGATAAACTTCCGGCCCGGCAGCGCACGGATCGCGTCGACCAGGTCGGGATGCGCTGCGACCGGCGAATAGTCGATGGCGTGCACGGTGTTGAGGAAGTGGTCGGGGTCCACCTCGTGCAACTGCATCAGCCCGTTCAGCGTCGTGCCATAGTCGCGGTAATACGCCTTCTGCAGTGCCCGCGCCTCGTCGAACGGCAGTTGCGTGACGCCCACCATGTAGTGGCTGATCAGCATGTCGATCTGCGCGAACAGATTGCACTCACGTGGGTAGAGCGTGTTGTCGAGGTCGAACACCCAATCGGTGACATGGGAAAGCGAGCGGGGTGGGGGAGTGAGGTCGTTCATCCCACCAATATGGCAGCTTTCGCCCGAACTTTCACCCCGCGCTGTCCGCAAGGCTGCGTAACCCGGCAGTCAGGCGTTCGATGCTGGCGAAGCGCTCGCGCCACGCCGCGCTCGATGCATCGCCCCGTCCGAGTAGCGCGGCGTCGAGCCCGGCCTGAAAGCCTTCGGGCAGCCGCGGCAGCTTGCCAAGCTGCTTGCTCATCTTCTTGTCGCCCGGAAAATACACCTCGTTGATGGCGAAGGCAGCATGCACCAGGTCGTTGACGATCTGCTGCATCATCGATTGCAGGTAGAACCCGTCGGCGCGGCTCAGCGCCGTCTCGAGGTGGAAGTTGCCGATCCAGAACCCGGCGCTCCTGAGCCCATCGGCGATCAGCCGTTGCTTGAGCTTGGGCGGATAGAGCCGCACCGCCTCGACCAGTGGCGCCAGCAGCCCCTTGGGATCGGCGAGCACCACGACATTGGCGACATCGGCCAGCTCGCAATCGCTGTAATAGCCGTTCGGCGTCCAGGTCTCGTAATGCCGCTCGACCTCGCCCTCCAGCGCCCGCGCCACGGTCTCCCGCAGTGGCCCGAGCGCATGCATCGACATCTCGACTTCCTGCGCTCCGACCTTGAAATCGGTGCCCGCCAGCGCCGGCAACGCGGCCCAGCAGCGCAGCCCCTCGGCTTCGGGGATCGCCTGCTGTGCCAGGCCGCGGCGCGCTGCATTGTCGAGCCAATCCTCGGCGAACACGTAGATATCGAGGTCCGACTGGGCATCCGCCACGCCCTTGGCATGCGCACCGGCCAGCGCGACGGCCGCCGGACCTGTGGTGAACGAGGTGGCGAGGGGCAACAGGCGGTCGATCAGGCGGGTCAGTTCCGGGGTCATCACTCTCGGGTGCCACGAAACCGGCCAGGCCGGAAGCCCGGCCAGGCAGTGATTCAGCACTTCTGTTCAATCAATCACTTGATTGAGAACTCGTCGAGGTGTATGTGCCTGCGCTGCCGGACAGCAAACGTCGCAATCACGCCCTCTGGCGCGACATTGCCTGTGAGCCAGGAAAGCCATGACCGTAACCAGCCCAGCCCCGAAACGGGAGAATACCGACGATCGTCGTCGGGCCATCGCCTCGGCGGCGCGTGAGCTGATTGCCGAGAAGGGCTTTGAGGGCCTCCGCACCCGCGACATCGCGGCGCGCGTCGGCATCAATGTCGCGACCCTGCATTATCACGTGCCGACCAAGGAGGCGCTGATCAGCCTCGTGGCCGACGCCATGCGCGAGGATTTCCGGGCCCAGTCGCTGGTCCGGCCCCGCGCGCATCTCTCACCGTCGGAGCGCCTCGAACACGAGTTCTACGATTTTCAGGAAATGTTCTACGAGCAGCGCGACACCCTCGCCGTAATGTCCGAGCTGATGGAGCGGGCCCGCCGTGACACGGTGATCCACGCCGCCATGCAGCCGATCCTGCGCAAGTGGCACGAGCTCGTCGCCGTTATCCTTGCCGCCGGCGTCGCCGACGGCAGTTTCCGTCCCGACCTCGATCCCGAGGCCGGGGCCAGCATGATCCTCGGGGCGATGACCGGCTTTGCCCGCGGCCCCGATACCTCATCCCAGTACTTCGAACGCCTGTGCGCCGAGCTGCGCCGCGCCGTTCGCTCAACCACGACCAGGAACTAGACCATGTCTTCGCAATTTCACGTGCCACAATCCAAGGCGGATGCCGATCCGCGCCGTTGGGTGGCACTCGCCGTGCTGCTGCTCGCCAGCTTCATGAACCTCATCGACGTCACCATCGTCAACGTCGCGCTCCCCAGCCTGCAGCAGAATCTCGGTGCCGATCCGACCCAGATCGAATGGGTGATCGCTGCATATGTGCTGGCTTTCGCGCTGGGTCTGTTGCCGTTCGGTCGGCTCGGCGACATCGTCGGCCGCACCCGTATGTTCCTCATCGGCGTCACCGCCTTCACCCTGGCCTCGGCCTTCTGCGGCCTCGCGCCCTCGATTGAATGGCTGATCTTCGCCCGCGTGCTGCAGGGCCTCGCCGGTGCCTGCATGACCCCGCAGGTGCTCGCCATTGCGCAGGTAACTTTCCCGCCCGAGGAGAAGGGCCAGGCCTTCTCGCTGTTCGGCCTGAGTTCGGGCCTCGCCGCGGTCGCCGGTCCGATCGTCGGCGGCCTGCTGATCGGCGCTAACCTCTTCGATCTCGACTGGCGCCCGATCTTTCTGGTCAACATCCCGTTCGGCATCCTCGCGGTGGTTGCCGGCTGGTATCTGATCCCGCGCACCCCCGGCCACCCGACGCTGAAGAACGATTTCGTCGGCATTGGCCTGTTCGGCATCGCCATCGTCGCCATGGTGCTGCCGCTGGTCGAGGGCCACGCACTGGGCTGGCCAACCTGGCTCTGGGGCCTGATGGCGGTGGGCCTGATCTTTGCCGGCATCTTCATCATCTGGGAGCGCCACCGCGCTCGCATCGACCAGCCGCAGCTTCTCAACTTCAGCCTGATCAGCAACCCGAACTACCTGCTCGGTCTGCTCATCACCACCATCTTCGCCTCGGGCGTGCCGGCCATGTTCATGGTGATCTCGCTGCTGCTGCAGTCGGGCTACAATTTCACCCCGCTCGAGTCTGGGCTGGTGAACACGCCGTTCTCGGTGGGCGTGCTGACCGTCTCGCTGTTCATCGGCCGGCTCGGCCAGCGTTACCTGCGCACCCGGCTTGCGCTCGGCGCCGCGCTGCTGGTGGTCGGCATCACCTGGCTCGATTTCATCATCCGTGGCCTCGGCGACAGCGTCGATCACTGGACCTTCCTGCCGCCGCTGCTGCTGGCTGGTGTGGGTCTCGGTCTCGGCTTCTCGGGCCTGTTCCAGTCGGTGCTGGCGGGGGTGCCGCCGCGCGATGCCGGCGCCGGTTCCGGTGCACTGCAGGCCTTCCAGCAGGTGGGCGGCGCCGTCGGCGTAGCGCTGGTGGGGCAGATCTTCTTCACCCAGCTGGCAGCGGGCTTTGCCGCCGGTAACGCGCCGCACGTGGCCTTCGCTGAGGCGGCAGCCCCAGCCATCGTCTACCAGATCATCTCGTTCGGTCTGGTGGTGATCCTGGTGCCGTTCCTCAAGATCAAGCGACCGGAACAGGGCGGCGTGCCGACGGCGCCGCCGGTGATCGCCGAAGCCTGATATGAAGGGCGCCTCAGGGCGCCCTTCTTTTTGCGCCGCAGATGTCGATTCTCACCTCATGCCATCGACCAGTCCGGCAAGCCGAAGGAGAAACCGATGCGCTACGTCTGCCTCGTCCATGTCGACCAATCGCTGATCGATGCCGCGACGCCCGAAGAGCTCGCCGCCATGGACCCGGACAACCAACGGGCCAATGCCGAGCTGACGGCCAGCGGGCACCTCATCCTCGATTTGGCGCTAAAGGCGCCGAGTACCGCTCGTATCGTCCGCTCGCGCGGCGGCAAGGTCTCGACCACCGACGGACCCTATGTGGAGAGCAAGGAGCACCTGGGCGGCTTCTTCGTCATCGAAGCGCGTAACCTCGACGAGGCCACCGAGATTGCGCGCCGCGAGCCGATGGCCCGCTTCGGCACGATCGAGGTGCGGGCCGAGATGGGGATTTCCTGGCAGCAGCCCAAGCCGGCGTAGCGCCGCGAGGGGGAGGGGAGCTCGGCCAGTCCGTTTGCAATTGGCTAACCATTGTTGATGAGTTTCCATAAAATGCCACATGTCGGTCGCTGTGCCGGCCAAGTGCGGCTCCATCTCGCGTCTCGCCAAACGCGTACAGGAGCCACCGTGAACAGCCTCGCCATTTTCGGCATCACCGCCGCCACCATCTTCGGGCTCGCCACGGCGCTCGCTGGTAACACTCAGGCCGCCGAGAACTTCATCTACACCGGCAATGGCGACCTCGCGGCGGCGCAGTCGTTGCTCGAGCGCGCCGACATCGCGGGAGCGCAGGTGGTCTACAACTGGCGTGCCCTGGAGCCGGCTGAGGGTGAGTACGACTTCTCCGCCATCGAGCGCGACCTCGAGCAGACCGGCAAATTGGGGAAGAAACTCTTCATCCAGATCCAGGATCGGTTCTTCTCGCCCGAGGCGCGCAACATCCCCGACTATGTCCTCGAAGGCGCCGACTATGGCGGCGGTCTCGTGCCGCAGGTCGATAACCCAGGCGAGGGCAAGGCCGCCGCTTATGGCTGGACCACCATGCAATGGAACCCCGCCGTGCGTGCCCGCTATCAGGCGCTGCTCCAGGCGCTCGCCGCCCGCTTCGACGGCAAGGTGGAAGGCGTCAACCTGCCCGAGACGGCCATCGATATCGACATGAAGGCCGACAAGACCGGCTTCAGCTGCGACACCTATTTCGACGCTGAACTGGAAAACCTCACCACGGCGCGCGCCGCCTTCGCCACCTCCAAGGTGGTGCAGTATGTGAACTTCTGGCCCTGCGAGTGGGAGAACGACCACAACTATATGGGCCGCCTGTTCGAGCGCGCCGCCGCCAGCGGCATCGGGCTGGGCGGCCCCGACATCGTGCCCTGGCGCAAGGGCCAGATGAAGAACTCCTACCCGTTCTTCAACCAGTACAAGGGCAAGCTGGATTTCGTCGGCATGGCGGTGCAGGAGCCGACCCTCACCTACAAGAACGACAAGACCGGCAAGCCCTTCACCAAGGACGAGTTCACCGCCTTCGCCACCGACTACCTCGGCGTCGACGCTATCTTCTGGAGCGTCGAGACTCCGTGGCTCAAGCAGTGAGGGCGATCATGCACAACCGGACACAGTCCCGTCCCCTGCCTCATACCAGCCGCCAGCCGGGCGAGAGCCGGCACGTCAGGCGGGTGGGTCATGATCTGACGGTGAAGCCGGACAGGCCGAGCGAGTGGATGGGGTTGGGAACGCGCTGAGCGCCGCCTCTTCGTAAGGCGAAACTCTACCCCGCCACACCCACCAGCCGTCATCCCGGCGAACGCCGGGACCCACTGCTCGGAGGGTGGGGAAGCACGAACCGCACCGGTCCATCACGGAAGGGTCGGCTAGTTCTGTGAAGGCCAAACGGTCGGCGCAATGGGTCCCGGCGTTCGCCGGGATGACGGCCTGTGGTAGAGGCGCGTTCGTGCCTCAAGCCCCAGCAAGCACCCCAACCTCGATACCGAGATCCGACAAGGGCGTCAGCCGCCCCTACCGAACGATCAGCGTACCTGCGCCGTGGGCGGTGAACAGCTCGACCAGCACTACGTGCGGGGTCTTGCCGTTGAGGATCACCACGCCCTCGACGCCGTTGTCGAGCGCCTCGAGGCAGGTCTCCACCTTGGGGATCATGCCGCCATTGATGGTGCCGTCGGCAATCAGCGCCCGTGCATCGCGCGCCGACAGCTCGGGGATCAGCTTCTTGTTGGCGTCGAGCACGCCGTCGACATCGGTCAGGAACAGCAGGCGCTTGGCGCCGAGCGAGCCGGCAATGGCGCCGGCAAAGGTATCGGCATTGATGTTGTAGGTCTGGCCGTCGCGACCCGGCGCCACCGGTGCGATCACCGGGATCATTTCCGAGCGCGCCAGCAGGTCGAGCAGCGTGCGGTCGACTTCGGCCGGCTCGCCGACGAAGCCGAGATCGAGCACCCGCTCGATATTGGAGCCGGGATCCTTGACCGTCTTGGTGGCCTTCCTGGCGAAGACCATGTTGCCGTCCTTGCCGCACAACCCGATGGCCCACTCGCCTTCGGCATTGATCAGCGCCACGATCTCTTTGTTGATCGAGCCGGCCAGCACCATCTCGACGACTTCCATCGTCCGCTTGTCGGTGACGCGCAGCCCGCCCTCGAACTTCGATTCGATGCCGAGGTTCTTCAGCATCGAGGCGATCTGCGGCCCGCCGCCATGCACGACGATCGGATTGACCTTGGATTGCTTGAGGAGCGCGATATCGCGGGCAAAGGCCTGGCCCAGCTGCACGTCGCCCATGGCATGGCCGCCGTACTTCACGACGACTGTCTTGCCTTCGTAGCGCTGCATATAGGGCAGCGCCTGCGACAGGACGGCGGCGTCGCGGGAAAAGCTCTCGATGTCAGGCATGGCGCGCTGTGTATCCATTATGTCCCGTCCTATAGCGCATTCCATTGGAGTCGAAAGCGCTTTTGAGCCCCACCGAAGCGGATCGGGAAAAGTTCCGAGACTTTTCCGCCGCGATCCCGCGATCAGGCATGGGCATCAACAGAACAAACACGAAGATTTCGTGACCGGCAGCAGCGGGGATAGGCATACCCACAGGCTTTGGCTAAGTTCGCCCGATGAGCAGCACCGCGAGCCTCGAGATCGCCGACCTCATTGCCCGTTGTGCCCTGCGGGATCGTGCGGCCTTTCGTGATCTTTACACCCGCACCAGCGCGAAACTTTTCGGCGTCGTGCTGCGTATCCTCAAAGACAGATCGGAAGCCGAAGAGGCGCTCCAGGAAGTGTACGTCAAGATCTGGCAACGCGCCGACCGCTACGTCGCGGGTGGCTACAGCCCGATCAGCTGGCTGGTGGCGGTCGCCCGCAACCACTCGCTGGACGTCCTCAGGGCGCGGAAGCCGGTAAGCGATGATATCGACCTGGTGCTTGACCTTGCCGATGACGGACCTGACCCCGAGCAGGCCACCATCGACAGCTCGGAGCGCACGCGCATCGACGGCTGCCTCGATGAACTCGAGAGCGACAAGGCCGACTGTGTGCGTGGGGCCTATCTCGACGGCTTCAGCTACGAGGAACTGGCGACGCGCCACAGCGTGCCGCTGAACACGATGCGAACCTGGCTGCGGCGCAGCCTGTTGAAACTGAGAGAGTGCCTCAAGGCATGAGCACGGAAGGTCACAGCGGCGGCAGCGAGGACGACCAGGTTCTGGTCGCCGAGTATGCGCTTGGCCTGCTCGAGGGCGGTGAACGCGCTGCTTTGGCGCGCCGTATTGCCAGTGAGCCGGCGCTTGCCTCCGACTTGCGCCTGTGGCGCTCACGCCTCGCGACCCTCGACAGCGAGTTCGCTCCCGAAGCCGCGCCCACCCAGACCTGGAGCCGCATCGAGCGCCGCCTGTTCGGCGAAGCCCGCCCGGCCGAAAAGACCGGTTGGTGGTCTTCGCTCCCGGTGCTGCGCGGCATGGTGGTCGGCGGTCACCTGCTGGCGGCAGTCGCGATCGGCTACATCCTGGTGCAGCCACCCCGCATTGATCCCGGCGTGCTGGCCACCCAACTGGTCGCCGCCATCCAGGCGCAGGAGGGGAGCGGCGTCGAGTTCGTTGCCCTCTACGATCAGGTCACCGGCGAGGTGCGCATTACCTCGCTCAAGGGCGCGGCTGTGCCCGACAAGGATTTCGAGCTCTGGTACATCAAGGGTGATCAACCTGCGGTATCGATGGGTGTGATCCCGGTCGACCAGCGCAAGGAAATCCCGCTCGATGCCGCCGCCAAGGCCGGTATCGCGCCGGGCACCGTGCTCGCCGTGACGCTTGAGCAGAAGGGCGGCTCGCCCACCGGCGTGGCGCAGGGCCCGATCGTCGCCGTCGGCACTGTCACCCCGATCTGATCGCATCGCGATCGCTATCCGCCAGCGGCCCGTCTCTTCGAGGCGGGCCGTTTTGCGTGCTTCGACGCGCTGGCCCGCGCGTACGACTGCGCCCGGAGAATAGTTTCGCCAACTGGCGCGAATAAACCGCCGCGGATGAAAATGTGATCCGAAACTGACCTGAAGCAGCCTCCGTATCTCCCGCTGTCCCGTCACAAGAACATTGCGGACACTGCCAAAGGAAGGAACCAAACAATGAAGCTCTCCACTCTTCGCGTACTTGCCGTCTCGGCCATGCTGTCGGTCTCTGCTCTGTCGGGTGCTGCGTTTGCTGAGAACCCGATGGTGGGCGGCGCGCCGATGTCCGAGACCAAGGACATCATCGACAACGCCGTGAACTCGGCTGACCATACGACGCTGGTCGCGGCGGTGAAGGCCGCCGGCCTCGTCGAGACGCTGAAGGGCGCCGGGCCGTTCACCGTGCTCGCCCCGACCAATGAGGCGTTTGCCGCCCTGCCGGCCGGCACTGTCGACAACCTGCTGAAGCCCGAGAACAAGGACCAGCTGGTGAAGATTCTCACCTGCCATGTCATCGGCGCCAAGGCCATGGCGGCCGACATCACGAAGATGGCGGCAGATGATGGCGGCACGCACGAAGTGACCACTGTCGGCGGCTGCAAGCTGTGGCTGAAAGCCGATGGCGGCAAGGTGACCATCACCGACGAAGCCGGTGGCGTCGCCAACGTGACCATCGCCGACGTCGTGCAGTCGAATGGCGTGATCCACGTCATCGACAAGGTGCTGCTGCCCAAGATGTAACCTTCGCTATCCGTCCTGCGAATAGCTTGTCGTGTCCCGCGGGTTGCCTCGTGGGACACGCGCATTTGAGATGCACCCGCCGGCAGTGTGGATAGACTGTCGGTAACCGCTGAAAGGCCCCATTCAATGCAAGTCGATCGCCGCACTTTTCTGCTTGGCGGGACTGCCGCAGCAGCACTCGCCGCCGCGGCCCTGATGCTCCGCCCGATGGGCTCGAGCCGTGCCGCCGAAGGCACCTTCGAGGTCAGTTTCACCGAGGACGAGTGGAAGGCCAAGCTCGAGCCCAAGGTATTCGAGGTGTTGCGCCACGAAGCCACCGAGGCGCCCGGCTCCTCGCCGCTGCTCTATGAGCATCGCGCCGGTATCTTCAACTGCGCCGGCTGCGAGCTGCCGCTGTTCGATTCCAAGACCAAGTATGAGAGCGGCACCGGTTGGCCGAGCTTCTACCAGCCGCTCGACGACGCGGTCGGCGAGTCCACCGACACTACGCTCGGCATGAGCCGCACCGAGGTGCATTGCCGCCGTTGCGGCGGCCATCTAGGCCACGTCTTCGACGACGGTCCGCAGCCGACCGGCCTCCGCTACTGCATGAACGGCCTGGCCCTGACCTTTACCGCGGCTTGACCGAACCATCTGCGATTAGTGCCGACCCTCCGACTGGCCCTCCATCCCCCCACAGGGATGGAGGGCCTTCTTCTTGCTCAATTGACGGATAGTTGAACCACTGCTGCTGCCACCACCCCGGTGTCATCCCAGCGAAAGCTGGGACCCATTTCGCCGTCCGCGCCAGCCTAGCGGACCAGGGCAAAGCCTCGCCGCGGAGTTGAGTCCCAGCTTTCGCTGGGATGACAGCCGGTGAGTGGGCAACGATCGAGGCAGTCCATCGTCAAACGATCTTGCAACCGAGCCTTGCTGCCCGGCCATCTTGCCAACCCGGCCGAACCGTCCCATCTCTTGGCGCGTCATGAAGCTCACCATCATCCAGACCGGCGAAGTGCCGGTGCCGCTGCGGTCGCAGTTCGGCGCCTATCCGCCGATGTTCAAGCGCATGTTCGACGAGGCTGGCCAGCCGTTCGAGTACGAGACGGTGGCCGTCTATGACGGGGCCGATTTCCCCGATGCAAGCAAGCTCGACGGCATCCTGATCACCGGCTCTGCTGCCGGCGTCTACGACGATTATGCCTGGCTCGATCCGCTACGTGTCTTCATCCGCTCGGCCTATGCCGCCAATACCCCGATGCTCGGCATCTGCTTCGGCCACCAGATCATGGCCGATGCGCTGGGCGGCGATGTGCGGAAGTCCGAGAAGGGCTGGGGCCTCGGCCGCCATACCTACGAAGTGAAGAACCGCCCCGGTTTCCTTGCCACCGATCTGCCGGCGCTCTCGATCGCCTGCTCGCACCAGGATCAGGTGCTGGTGCCGCCCAAGGAAGCCGAGGTGTTCCTCGGCTCCGAGTTCACGCCGAACGCCGGCCTGGTCTATGCCAATGGCAAGGCGCTGAGCCTGCAGCCGCACCCGGAATTTCTCGACGACTACACCCTGGCGCTGGCCGAGCTCCGCCGCGGCAAGGCGCCGGATGCGGTGGTGGATACCGCCGTGGCCTCCGTCACCACGCCGTCGCACAGCAAGGACATGGCGGGCTGGATCGGCAGCTTTCTGACGCGGTAGTGCGCTCGGCGCTTGCCTTAGTGCTCCATCAACTGCCGGATTTCGGCCCGTAGCTGTTCGAGGCCAGTCTTCTCTTCACTCGAGGTGAGGATGATCTCCGGATGCGCCGCCGGCCGCTTGGCAATGGCGGCGCGGGTCTTTGCCAGTGCCGCCTCGAGTTCTGTCCGGTTTGGCTTGTCGGCCTTGGTGACGACGATCTGGTAGCTCACCGCCGCCTTGTCGAGTTCGTTCATCACGCTGGTGTCATTGGCGTTCGGGCCATGCCGGCCATCGATCAGCACATAGACGCGCCTGAGGTTCGGCCGCCCGGTGAGGTACTGGTGGATCAGCCGGGTCCACTGCTTCACCTTGTCTTCCGGCGCCCGCGCGTAGCCGTAGCCGGGCATGTCGACGATCCGCAATGCGTCCGACTGACTCTCGAAGATGTTGAGTTCCTGCGTGCGTCCCGGTGTGTTCGAGGTGCGGGCGAGGCCGGTGGTGCCGGTCAGCGCATTGATCAGCGACGACTTGCCGACATTGGAGCGCCCGGCAAAGGCGATCTCCATCCGGTCGGCGGGGGGCAGGTCGGCGATCCGCACGCACCCTTTGATGAAGACGAACGGCCGCGCGAACAGCAGCCGGCCGGCCTCGATCTGGTCAGTGCTGAACTTTTCTTGTGTCTCGCTCATTGGCGTTCAATAGGGGAGGGCGGCGGAGAAGGGAAGGGGAGCGGAGGGTCGACTGATAAAGACGGCCCCCTCCCGGCCTCCCCCATAAAGGGGGAGGTGACGAGTCGAGGCCCTGTCCTCGATCGTGCCAAGCACTGGATGCGGCACCTCCCCCTTTATGGGGGAGGATGGGAGGGGGCCGTCTGCTTCAGTCAGCCACCCTAAACCGGATACCCGAACGCCCGCTTCTCCAGCCCCTGCGCCACCATTGCCCTCGAGAACGCCGGCCAGTTGTCCACCTTGTCGGCCGCTGCCTTGATCCGGTCCTGCTTGACCAGCCCGGTGGTGCTGAGCGTCGGCGGCACCTTCAGTGTCACCCCCACCTGCGCGGCGGCCGCTGCGAAGCGTCGCAGCGCCCCTTCCGGCGGCTGGTCGATGTCGGTTTCATAGCGCAGGATCGGGGAGGGCAGGAACCGTCGGTTCAGCCAGTTGCGCCAACGGTCGTACCAGCGCTCCTGCGCATCCATCCAGGCGGCGAAATCGGCGATGTCGAGGCTGAGGCGGACGGCCGAGGTGTCGACCTCCTGCCATTTGTGCACGCTGATCGCCTTACACCAGCTGACATAGGCGTCGATCTGCCGGCGGACCACGAAGATTACCCGCACGCCGGGCCGCGACAGTATCAGCTGCTCGACCGTCTCAGGTTCGAGCGTGTCGTGCCAGAGCTTGAAGGCGAGGACGCGCTTGTGCTCGGCACGCGTAGCCGCAACCGCCTCATCGAGCACGTGGTCGGGCTCGATCCGTTCGGCGAGGCTGTTGAACAGTTCGGGGAAGGTCCTGAGCTCGGCAAGGTTGCCGCCGAGCTGCATCAGGTGGTTGGCACCGCTGCGGGGGCCGGTGATCAGGCAAAGGCTATCCAGCACCTGATCACCTGCGCTTGTGTCAGCTGGCCTTGCCGCCGGCCGGCTTTTCTTCAACCTTGGGCTTGCGCTTGAAGCTCGCCGTGATGTTGCCGAGCAGGTCCACTTCGGCGCCGTGGCGCTTCATGATGAACCACTGCTGCGTCACCGAGAGCAGGTTGTTCCAGGCCCAGTAGATCACGAGGCCGGCGGGGAACGAACCCAGCATGAAGGTGAAGATGATCGGCATCCAGTTGAAGATCATCGCCTGCGTCGGATCCGGCGGCGGCGGGTTGAGCTTCATCTGCACCCACATGGTGATGCCCATGATCACCGGCCAGACGCCGAGGTGCAGCAGGCTGCCTACCACCGGCAGGGTGGTCGGGTTCCACGGGATCAGGCCGAACAGCGTGAAGATGTTGGTCGGGTCGGGCGCCGCGAGGTCGACGATCCAGCCGAAGAACGGCGCATGGCGCATCTCGAGCGAGATGAAGATAACGGTATAGAGCGAGAAGAACACCGGGATCTGGATCAGGATCGGCCAGCAGCCCGACAGCGGGTTGATCTTCTCTTTCTTGTAGAGCTCCATCATCGCCTGCTGCTGCGCCGGGCGATCGTCCTTGAAGCGCTCCTGGATCGACTTCATTTCCGGCTGCACGCGCCGCATCGCCGCCATCGAGGCGTAGGAGCGGTTGGCCAGCGGGAAGAACAGGCCCTTGACGATCACCGTCACCGCGAGGATGGCGAGGCCGAAATTGCCCAGGATGCCGTAGAGGAACTGCAAGAGGTGGAACATCGGCTTGGTGATGAAGTGCAGCCAGCCCCAGTCGATCAGCAGTTCCAGCCGGTCGAAGCCGTAGGTCTTCTCATAGCTGGCGATAACGCCTTCGCGCTTGGCGCCGGCGAACAGGTAGGTCTTGTTCTCCGCCGTGCCGCCGGCCGGCACCAGCACCGGCGTCGTCTCGACGAAGCTGGTCTGGAAAATGTTCTGCGCGCCCGACGGCGTCGCCGAGAAGCGCGCATTGAGCGGCGCGCCCGGCACCGACAGCACGGCCGTCGCCCAGTACTTGTCGGTGATGCCGACCCAGCCGCCGGTGGTGCTGCTGACGTCGATCTGCTTGTCGTTGACGACGTCGTCGTATTTCTTCGACACCAGGTTGTTGGAGCCGAGCACGCCGAGCGGGCCTTCATGCTGCACGAAGAAGTTCTGCACGTGCGGCTTGCCCTGGCGCACGATGCGCGAGAACGGATAGAGCGCTACGTCGCCCGAGCCGGTGTTTTCCACCGACTGCGCCACGGTGAACAGGTAGTTGTCGTCGACGCTGATGGTGCGACGGAAGATCAGCCCGGCGCCATTGTCCCATTTCAGCGTCACCGGCGTTGCGACGGTCAGCGTCTGCGCGTCGCCCTCGACCGACCACACGGTGGTCTCGGTCGGGGTTGCGGCGGTGCCGCCGGCTGCCGGAACCCAGCCGGATTCGGCGTAGTAGCCACCCGGCGCGCCCGAGGGGATCAGGAGCGTAATGATCGGAGAGTTCGGGTCGACCGTCTCGGTGTACTGCTTGAGCTGCAGGTCATCGAGGCGAGCCCCGGTGAGGTTGATCGAGCCCGACAGCGACGACGTGTCGATCTTCACGCGCTGCGGCGTGGCCGCCAATGCGGCAGTCCGATCGACAAAACTCCCCACTGCCCCGGCTGGGGCAGTCGCTGCCGGCGTGCTGCCATCGGCGGCAGGCGTCGCAAGGCTGGTGTCGGTCGCCGCCGCCTGTTGCGCCTGCTCGATCTGGGCACGCTTCTGCGCCTGCTCCAGCTGTGGGCCGGCAATGAAGAACTGCCATCCGAACAGCACCACGACGCTGAGCACGATCGCAATGATCATGTTGCGGTTGTTATCGGACTGCATCAGCTCTTCTTCTTCAGATGGACTTTGGAAATGGCGGCGGCCAGGTCGTTGACCAGCTGGCCGTACGAAATGTTCAGCGCCTCGCGGCGGCCGACAAGCACGTAATCATGTTGGGGTTCGAAGCCCTTGGCGCAAGCCTTCGCAGCAGCCCGAAGGCGCCGGCGGATGCGGTTGCGCTGGGGCGAGTTGCCCACCTGCTTGGTGACTGTGAAGCCGATTCCCGGCTGATCAAGGTCACGCGCGTTCGCCTGCAGCGAAAACGCAGCGCGCCCGACGCGTTGGCCTCGGGCGGCTTTCAGGAATTCGGACCGGTTCTTGAGGCGCCGCAAGGCGCCGTCCCGTGGCGTGGCCGTGTTCACGGCCAAAACCTTAGGCCGAGAGCTTGGCGCGGCCGACAGCGCGGCGGCGATTCAGGATCTTGCGGCCATTCTTGGTGGCCATGCGGGCGCGGAAGCCGTGCCGGCGAGTGCGGACGAGCGTGCTCGGCTGGAAAGTGCGTTTCGACATACGATCTGACCACGCCGGCGCGCGGTTCCTCTTATACTTGAGAGCAGCAAGGTGCTTGCCGGCCGGGCCCTGATCGGGCGCCTACGGCAGATTGGGGCGGTGTATAGGGAATTGGTTCGGTGAAGTCAACGCGGCGACGATGCGGCAGAACGGCATGGTCCGACCCGGAAATCCGCTGATTTCCACACTGCCTTGATCCTGCCCACTATTGTTGGGGACGAAGCCGGTGATAATGAGGCGCGGGGCCTTAGTCGAGAGAGCGAGATTGGCCGATATCCTTACGCCCGACCTCTGCGTCATCGGGGCCGGATCCGGCGGCTTGGCCGTCGCCGAAGCCGCTCGTGCCTACGGCGCTTCGGTGGTGCTGGTCGAGAAGGCCCGGCTGGGCGGCAACGCCCTCAATACCGGCGCGATCCCGACCAAGGCGCTGGTCGCCGCTGCTGCACACGCCCAGGCGCTACGCGATGGTGCCGCCTTCGGCATCGCCGCCGACGAGCCCAAGATCAATTTCCGCAAGGTGCATGACCATGTCGAGCAGGTGATCACCGCGCTCGCACCGCAGAACGCTGCCGGCCGGCTCGAGGCGTTGGGCGTCGAGATCGTGCGCGGTGCAGCGCGCTTTATCAGCCGCAAGGCCGTCGCGGTCGGTGATACCGAAATCCGCGCTCGCCGCTTCGTCATCGCCACCGGTGCGCGCCTGCCGGTGCCATCGATCCCCGGCCTCGACGCGGTGCCGTATTTCACCAGCGAGACCATTCTCGACAATACCCGCAAGCTCACTCACCTCGTGGTCATCGGCGGCGGCGGCCTGGCGCTCGAGCTGGCTCAGGCCTATGCCCGGCTCGGCACCGAGGTCACTGTGGTCGAGAACGGGCCGATGCTGGCGGGCTACGATCCTGAACTCGCCGCCATCGTGCTGAAGCGGGTCGCCGAGGAGGGCGTCAGCCTTCGCCCGCACGCGACGGTAACGGCCATCCAGGCCCGATCCATGGGTATCGGCGTTGCCGTGCAGAATGGCGAGGCCGACCAGTTGCTCGATGCGTCGCACATCCTCGTTGCCGCCGAACGCATGCCCAATCTCGCCGGTCTCGATCTCGACAAGGCCGGCATCCGGATGAACAAGGCCGACCCGCGCTTGCTGCAGCTGTCGTCAGCGCTCAAGACCACCAACCCGCGCGTTTACGCCGTCGGGGATGCCGCGGGTGGCCAGTCGGTGCAGGCCGCGGTGCGCCAGGCCGATGCGGTCGTTCGCAGCGTGCTGCTCGGCGGCATGGCCAGGCCCGACGCGCTGCGCGTCCCGCGTGTCGTCTCGACCGACCCCGAGCTCGCCGAAATCGGCCTCAACGAGGCGCTGGCGCGCACCAGGCACGGCGTCGGCTTCCGCGTCACCCGCTGGTCCTACGCCGATAACGACATGGCCCGCGCCTCCCGTGCGACCTACGGTCTCGCCAAGCTGCTCACCGATCGCTCCGGCAGGATTCTCGGCGCCGGCGTCGTCGGTCCCGGCGCCAGCGAGCTGGTGTCGCTGTTTTCGCTCGCCATTGCCGGCGGGCTCAGGGCCGACAAGCTCGCCGAACTGGTCGCCCCCTATCCCTCTTTCGCCGAGATCGCGATGCGGCTCGGCGAGGAGTTCCGCCGCAGCGAGACGACCAGGCCGCTCGTCCGGCAGTGGATCAGCCTCAACAAGCTGCTCGGCTAGCCCGTTTGTCGCGTGTTGCCGCTGGAAAGCGACAGCTTTCCCCGCTAATCATCGCGCAATGGCCAAACAAAACCGCGCGATGCCGGGCCCGTTCTCCGGGCTGTCCGTCAAGATCATCGCCACCATCATCGTGGTGATTCTCGCGGTCGAGATCGTGATCTACCTGCCGTCGGCCGCCAATTTCCGCCAGAGCTGGCTCAACGACCGCCTCCGCGTCGGTGTGGTTGCAGCGCGTGTGCTCGATGCTGTCCCCGACGCCATGAACCTGCCGCGCATGCTGACCGACCGGCTGCTCACCTCGGCCGGCGCACTCGCCATCGTCTATCGCCGCGAGGGCCAGAGCCAGCTGATCGAGCTCGAAAACGTCACCATGCCGCGCGAGGCGGTGACGGTGGATCTGCGCCAGCGCGACCCAGCCTCGCTGATTCTGGGCGCACTCGAGACGCTCGTGCTCGGCTCCAACCGCACGCTGCGCATCGTCGGCGAAGAGGACGGCATGCCCGACCGGGTCATCGAAGTGCTGATGCCGGAGGCGCCGCTGCGCCGCGAGCTGCTGCTCTATTCGCGCAACCTGTTCTTCCTGTCGCTGATCCTCGCCATCATCACCTCCGCCGTTCTCTACGTGTTCGTCTCGCGCATCCTGATCGCGCCGATCCGCCGCCTTACCGGCAACCTGGTGGAGTTCTCCGAGGCGCCGGAAAACGCGTCGCTGATCGTCACCCCCTCGGACAGGCGCGACGAGATCGGCATCATGGAGCGCGAGCTGGCGGCGATGGAATCGGACATCTATTCGATGCTGCGCCAGCGCCGGCACCTCGCCGATCTCGGCCTCGCCGTCGCCAAGATCAATCACGACCTGCGCAACACCCTGACCTCGGCGCAACTACTCAGTGACCAGGTGGCCAACCTCGACGATCCCAAGGTGCAGCGCCTCGCGCCGCGTCTGGTGCTGTCGATCGACAAGGCGATCGGTTTCGCCCAGTCGGTGCTCGACTACGGCCGCCAGAGCGCCACCCCGCCACGCCCCGTCCCGGTCGACCTGCACCTCTTGCTCGATGAGGCGGCGTTCGACGCCGGTCTCGTCGGGCACCCGTCGATTCGCTGGACCAACCACGTCCCCGACGCGGTGTCGATTTCGGCCGATCCGGACCAGTTCGCCCGCATCTTCGACAACCTGTTCAAGAACGCCCGCGAAGCGCTCGAGGCCGCCGGCAGCAAGATCGAAAACCCGGCGGTCGAGGTCGCCCTCACCGAGACGCCGGAGTGGCTGACCCTGACGGTCACCGACAACGGACCCGGCCTGCCGCCGCGGGCCCGCGAGAACCTGTTCGTCGCCTTCGAGGGCTCGGCCAAGGCCGGCGGCACCGGGCTCGGCCTCGCCATTGCCCGCGAATTGACCGAAGCCCATGGCGGCAAGCTGGGCTTCGTCGACCAGCCGCTCGGCACCCGCTTCGACGTCACGCTGCCCCATTCCATCCGCATCGCCTGAACTGTCATCGTCACGTCAAATTCCCTGCGTGTCGATGCTTGCAATGCTGCGAAGGCCCATGTATGGGTCTCGCCGTTCGCCGGAACACCACCGGCCATGCGCGCCCTTAGCTCAGCTGGATAGAGCACCAGACTACGAATCTGGGGGTCAGGAGTTCGAATCTCTTAGGGCGCGCCAATCCTTCCGGGCAAAGCTGGGAACCATAGTTCCGACGAGTCTGTCCTCTCCTTCGATGATCGAAGCGGTGCCTGTTTCGAGCCACGGATAGCGATCCGGTCGGGGCCTGCCACAACTTGATCGACGAAGACCTGGAGCCGACTCCGGTGGAAGCTCGGGTCGGACGTTCATTGGATCTCTGCCCGCAGCGAGGGGCGCTATCGCCGCTTACACTGATCCGGTCTGAACCGGGGCGCAGCCTACGGGGCGGCAGGACGCGGCCAATGTCTCTGTTGGCCGACCGAGATGGCCGCCCTTGGCACAAGGTGGAGGTCCTAGGTCGAAGCCGTACCCTTTCGTGTGCTTGAAGCTCGGACGATCAGATCCACGTCGACGCGGATGCGCGGCTGTTCGACCGCCTCCCGGCGCAGCAGCTTGACCAGCATTTCCGCTGCCGCGGTCCCCTGCATCGTCGCCGGGTTGTTGATTGTCGTGAGAGGCGGGTTGGTGAACGCTGAGATCGGCAGGTTGTCGAACCCGACGACTGCAATATCGTCGGGCACGCGGAGGCCCCGCGCGAAGACCGCCGACATCACGCCCAGCGCGATCGTATCGTTGCCGGCCAATATCGCAGTCGGCAGCCGCGTGGCGCGCTCCAATACCCCGGTCGTGGCAGCATAGCCGCTTTCGGCGCTGAAAGCTCCGTAACCGACTAACCCGTCATCATGCTCCAGGTCGTGTTTCGCCAGCGCTCGACGAAACGCGTTCAGGCGGGCGTCGGTGGCGACATATCCCGCCGGCGAGTAGGTGATGTGGCCGATGCGGGTGTGCCCGAGCTCGACGAGGTGATCCACCGCCATCTCCACCGCACGCCGTGTGGAGAAATTGACGGAATGTTCGTTGGGGTGGCGAACCGAGCCCAGCAGCACCAACGGGAAATTCTCGTCGATCAGCGCCCGCAACTGCGGGTCGTCCGTCGCAGGATCGATAACAATCATGCCGTCGATCTGACGGCTATCCACCATGTTCGCGTATGCGTCGGGCGTGCCGTTCCCTTCGACCACTTCGAGCAGCACCCGGTAGCCGTGGTTCTGGTTGACCTTCGCGATAGCCTGCAGCACCTGTGGGATGAAGCCGTCGTAGCGCAACAGTTCGGCATGGCAGACGACGAGCCCGATGGTCTCGGTATTCCCGCGCACCAGCATTCGGCCGGCCGCGTTAGGGCGATACCCCAATTCGTCGGCGGCTTCCATGACCCGCTGGCGTGTGGCGTCGCTGAACGAGACAGTGCTCGAGCGGTTCAGGATCATCGAAACGGTGACCCTTGAAACCCCCGCCTTCTCGGCGACATCGCGACTGGTGACCCGTTTCTTCATCGCTCTCTAGTGCTTTCGTCTAGCAGTTGAGTGCCTGCATTCAGCGCGGTTGACAAGAGCAATTCGTTCGCCATAGGTTTGCACTAACACGTGTTAGTAACGAACTGACACGAGTTAGCTTCGCAACAGCGAGGCTTGGGGAGGATATCACCTTGGCTGTTCAAGTGCTGGAAGCGGCATCGACCCGTCATGCCTCGCAAGCGTCCTGGCGCTCGTCGGAGCGGATGCGCGAGAACCTTGTCGGTTGGTTGTTTGTCGCGCCGGCGCTGCTCGGTTTCCTGGTGTTCTACCTGTACCCGGCGCTGCGGGCGATCGGCATCAGCTTCACCGATTGGAACTTGCTCCGCGACCCGCGTTTCGTCGGTTTGGCCAACTACGTGCGGCTGTGGAACGACGACAAGTTCTGGGACGCCATTCGCATCACCCTGACCTACGTGGTCGCCAACATTCCGGTCCAGGTGGTGGTCGGCCTGCTGATCGCGGTGCTGCTCGACCGGCTGACCAAATCGGTCGCGGTGCGGGCGATCGTGATCATCCCGTTCCTCGTTTCCAATGTCACGGCCGCGATGATCTTTCTGTGGCTGCTCGACCCCGTGCTCGGCATCACCAACGCGATCATCACCTCGCTCGGTCTCGGCGCCGTGCCGTTCTTCAGCTCACCTGATTTCGCGATCTATTCGGTCGTGCTGGTCAATGTCTGGCGACACGTCGGCTTCGTCGCGCTGCTCTTCTACGCCGGCCTGCAGGCCATCCCGCGCTCGCTCTATGAAGCGGCGCGCATCGACGGCGCGACCGAGTGGCGTGTCTTCTGGTCGGTTACCTTGCCGCTGCTGCGGCCGGTGATGGTTTTTGTCCTCGTCACTAACGTCATCGGCTCATTCCAGATCTTCGATACGGTCGCCGTGGCGACCAAAGGTGGGCCGGCCGACTCCACCAACGTGCTGATCTACTACATCTACAACACCGCCTTCTCGTTCTCCCGCATGGGCTACGCCTCCGCCATGTCGGTAGCGCTCTTCGTCGCCCTCATCATCTTCACTTTGGTGCAGTTGCGGCTGATGCGCGCAAGCACCTCGGACCTGTCGTGAGGCGTCGATGACCAAAGCTCTCACACCGGGCAAACTCGTCGGTTGGTCCATCCTCGGCCTCTTTGCGCTGTTTTCGCTGTTTCCGATCTGGATCGTCATCAAGACCGCGCTGGTCGAGCAGAAGGGGCTCTATACCGGCGCACGCGACCTGCTGCCGGCGAGCGTCACGCTGGACAATTTCGTCCGCGTGCTGGGCCTGCGCGAGCTGGAGCCGCACGAAAACCTGGCGCCGATCAACCTCGCGACCTCGTTGCGCAACAGCGCGATCTTCACCTTCCTATCGGTTGCCGGGCAGATCTTCTTTTCCTCGCTCGCCGCCTACGCCTTTGCCCGGCTCCGCTTTGTCGGCCGCGACCTGGTGTTCTTCCTGTTTCTGTCGTCGATGATGGTGCCAGGGATTGTGCTGTTCATCCCCAACTTCATCCTCATCAAGGAACTGGGCTGGCTCAACACCATGCACGGCATGGTGGCGCCGCACTTCCTGATGACGCCGTTCGCCGTGTTCTTCCTGCGCCAGTTTTTCCTGTCGACGCCGCGTGAACTCGAAGAGGCGGCGCGGCTCGATGGGGCAGGGCACTTCCGCATTTTCTGGAGCATCGTACTGCCGGTGCACAAGGGGGCCATCGCCACCCTTGCGATCCTGCAGACCGTGAACGCCTGGAATGAGTTCTTCTGGCCGTTCCTTGTCGGACGCGACGAAGAAGTCCGTCCCATCGCGGTCGCTCTCACCGTATTCCGCCAGGCCCAGCCCTCCGGCACGCCGGATTGGACCGGGCTTATGGCAGCGACGGCCATTTCCATCATTCCCGTGGTGGTCCTGCTCGTTCTTCTGGGCCGCCGCGTCGTCGAATCTCTGCAGTTCAGCGGGCTCAAGTGACGCCCGCCAGCCAGGTCCGGCCCTTTGCCGGCAGTCTTTGGAGGAAAGACATCATGGTTAGAAAACTGATGCTCATGGCAGGCATCTCTGCCCTTGCCACCGGAACCGCCACAGCCCAGCAGGTGACGCTGGACTACTGGCTGTGGGACGCACCGCAAAAGCCGGCTTACGAAGTCTGCGCCACCGCCTTCACCGCCAAGAATCCGAACATCGCCATCAAGATTAGCCAGTTTGGCTGGGGCGACTACTGGACCGGCATCACCACCGGTTTCGTTTCCGGCACGGCGCCCGACGTCTTTGTGAACAACGTCTCGCGCTTTCCCGAATTTCTGGATAACGGCCAGATCACCGACCTGACGCCGCTGATCGAACGCGACGGCGTTCCGGTCGACATCTTCAGGCCGGGCCTTGTCGAACTCTGGTCGGCAGAGAACGGCCACCTCTACGGCATGCCCAAGGATTGGGACACTATCGCGCTGGTCTACAATGCCGACCTGTTGGCAGAGAAAGGCATCGATCCTGTTTCGCTCAACGACCTGACATGGAACCCGACTGATGGCGGCAGTTTTGGCGAGTTGATCAGGAAGCTCGCCGTTGATGGCAAGGGAAACGATGGCACCTCGCCCGACTACGACAAGGCCAGCGTACAACGCTATGGCCTTGTGAACTCCAAGTACGAGGGCATCGGTCAGGTCGGCTGGAGCCACCTCGCGACCGAAATCGGTTTCAAACACCTCGAGGCGCCGTGGGGCGGCGACTATCGCTACGACAGCCCGGCGCTGGCCGAAACGCTGACCTGGCTTCGCCAGCTCACGCTCGACAAGGTGGCGATCCCGCTTTCGGAGATGGGCGAACTGGGCGGTGCTGCGCTCTTTCATGCAGGCAAAGGCGCACTGCTGTTCGACGGCTCCTGGCGCGTGAACTTCCACACTCAGAACGCCCCCTTCAAGGTCGGCTTCGCGCCAATCCCGAAGGGGCCGGATGGTACTCGCAAGAGCAACCTGAATGGTGTCGCCGATGCCATCTGGACCGGCACCGACAACCCGGATGAGGCGTGGCAGTGGGTGAAGTTCCTCGGTTCGCGCGAATGCCAGGATCTCATCGGCCAGCAGGCCGTGGTGTTCCCGGCAATCCCCGAGTCCACTGCCATTGCGCAGGAGACGCATAAGGCCAAGGGGATCGACGTGTCGGCTTATGTCGATATCGCTACGCCCGAGCAGACCTTCCTCAACCCGGTTACCTATCACGGCTCAGAAGTGCTCTCGATCGTCAACGCCGCGTTCGACAGGATATTCCTCGGCACCGACGAGATCGCGCCCATCCTCAAGCAGGCAAACGACGAAGTCCGCGCGCTGTTCTGATCCCATGATCCGGCGGCCGGCTGCGGCCGGTCGCCAACCCGACTATTCCCAGGAGCATTCTCTGAAATGGCAAAGCCAAAAATCACCTTCATCGGGGCGGGAAGCACGGTCTTCGCCAAGAACCTGATGGGCGACATCTTCTCGCAGCCCGAACTCGCGGATGCCCGCATCTTCCTTTACGACATCGACCCCGAGCGCCTCGAGACCTCGAACACCGTCGGTCAGCGCATCGTCGCGCAGCTGGGCGTGGCGGGAACCGTTGTGGCCACGACGGATCGGGAGAAGGCGCTCGAGGGCGCTGACTATGTGATCTCGATGATGCAGGTTGCCGGCTACCGCCCCGGCACCGTCACCGACTTTGCCGTGCCCAAACAGTTCGGCCTGCGTCAGACCATCGCCGACACACTGGGCATCGGCGGCATCATGCGCGCCTTGCGCACCATTCCCGTATTGCTGGATTACACCAAGGACATGGAGCGGCTGTGTCCCAATGCCCTGCTGCTGCAATACGCCAACCCCATGGTGATGAACATCTGGGCGCTGTCACGCGCCAGCAAAATCCGCACCGTTGGCCTTTGCCACAGCGTTCAGGGTACTGCCCAGCAACTCGCCAACGACATCGGGATCCCGCTCAACGAGATCAACTATGTTGCCGCCGGCATCAACCACATGGCGTTCTATCTGAAATTCGAGCGCAACGGCGAAGACCTCTACCCGCTGATCCGCAAAGTAGTGGCCGAGGGCCGCGTCCCGGAATGGAACCGCGTCCGCTATGACATGTTCCTGCGCCTGGGTTACTTCGTCACCGAGTCGAGCGAGCATTTCAGCGAGTATGTGCCCTGGTACATCAAGGATGGCCGGGACGACCTCATCACCCGCTACAACGTGCCGCTGGACGATTATCTCGGCCGCTCCGAGCGGCAGATCGAGCGCTGGCACAAGCTGCGCGCGACCCTGCAGGATGCGACCGTGCCGCTCGAAATCAGGCGGAGCGTCGAGTACGGTTCGACCATCATCCACTCGCTCGAAACCGGTGCGCCGGCCGTGGTCTATGGCAATGTTCCCAACAAGGGCCTGATCGACAACCTGCCGCAGGGCTGCGTGGTCGAAGTGCCTTGCCTGGTTGACAAAAACGGGCTGCAGCCGATCAAGATCGGCAGCCTGCCGCCGCAACTGGCTGCAATCATGCAGACCAACATCAACGTGCAGTCGCTGGCCGTCGAGGCGGCGCTGACCGGCAATCGCGAACACATCTATCATGCCGCCATGTTCGACCCGCACACCGCGGCCGAACTCGATCTCAACCAGATCTGGGCGATGGTGGATGCGTTGATCGATGCACATGGCGAGTGGATGCCGAAAGTCTTCCGCGACGCCGGCAGGACCACGCACGCGCACACGCTGCAGGTCGCCTGACATTGCGCCGGCGTCCTGCTGGACGTCGGCCTCCCCTCACCGATGGACACGACAATGACCAAGCGTATCTATACCGGCGCCGTAGTGGGCGGCGGCAGCGGCGGCAAGCTGAGCATGACGGGCCTCAGCAACTCGGACCGCTACCAGCTCATCGCGGCGTGCGATCTCCGGCCTGATGTCTGCGCCGCGCTCGAGCAGCAGTTCCCCGGACTCAAGACCTACACCGACTATGATACCATGCTGCGCGAAAGCCCGACCGATGTCGTCTGCGTCTCGACCTTCCCGCCCAGCCATGAAGAGGTCACGATGGCGGCGCTGCAGCTGCCGCTGACCGGCATCGTCGTCGAAAAGCCGCTCGGCGACACCGCGGCGGCCGGTCACCGCATCCTCGATGCGGTCAAGGCCAAGGGCATTCCCATGGGCGTGCCGCACGGCCTGCTCGTCCGCCGTCACGCCCGCGAGATCATCGAGCGCGTTCATGCCGGCGAGATCGGAGAGCTCAAGCTGGTCGAAATCCAGTGTCGCGGTTGGGACATCATCAATGCCGGCATCCACTGGCTCAACTTCTTCGTCGTGCTGACCCAGGGGGATCCGCCGGTCGAGGTGCTTGCCATCGCCGACAAGACCACCCGTACGTGGCGCGACGGCATGCAGGTCGAGACCCTCGCCGTGACCAGCGCTCAGACCGCTGGCGGTGTGCGGGTCATCCTCCACACCGGTGACACACTTGCCGTCAACAGCGACGGACGGCAGTTCTGCTTCCGCCTCGTCGGCACCCTGGGAATGATCGAGTTCTGGGGCTGGGCTCCGGGCTATCGCATCGTCAATGGCGCCAATCCGGCGGGCCTGCTGGTCGAGCCCGACGAAGGCACGGCGCCGGCCCACCAGCTCCATCTGGACAACCTGGCGCGGCAGATGGACGAGGGGCGCACCGACTATTCGATACCGGAAAGCTCGCTCATCGCCCTCGAACTCTGTGAGGGCGCTTATCAGTCGAGCCGCGAGGGTCGCGCGCTCAAGCTGCCGCTGGCCAGTAACCTGGCACCGGCGGTCAATGACTGGAATCCGGGGCTTCCTTATTCAGGCACCGGTGGTGGTCGCGATGGGCGAAAGCTCTAGGAGAATTTGATGTCACGTATCGATTTCGCCATCGTTGGCGGTGGCTGGCGAGCTGAGTTCTTTCTGAGGATTGCCCGGGCCCTGCCGGACCGATTTCATGTCGTGGGCATGGTTGTACGCGACGCCGCAAAGGGCGAAGCCGTCACCAATGCGTGGGGCGTGCCGACCTATCGGGATGTCGATGGCTTGCTCAAGGGCGCCAGGCCAGGCTTTGTCATAGTGTCGGTGCCGCAACCAGCGGCACCGGCCATCATCGCCGAACTTGCCGGGCGCAACATGGCAATTCTCACCGAGACTCCTCCCGCTCCGACGCTGGAGGGCCTTCTGGACCTCTGGAAGCTTGTCGAGGGCGGCGCGAGAATTCAGGTCGCCGAGCAGTACATCTACCAGCCGCTGCACGCTGCTCGTCTCGCAATTGCGCGGTCCGGCAAGCTCGGCGAACCGACCTTCACCCATGTCTCGTCGTGCCACGGCTATCACGGCACGAGCCTCATAAGGCACTTCCTCGGCGTGGGTTTCGAGAATGCCACGGTCACGGGCCGCTCTTTCGAGGCCGACATTATCGCCGGGCCGGGCCGGACGGGACCGGCGCCTGTAGAGAAAACCAACCGGTCGCGCCAGGTTATCGCTCAGCTCGATTTCGGCTCGAAGCTGGGCATCTATGACTTTGCCGGAGATCAGTACTTCTCGTGGATCCGCTCACTGTCGGTGTTGATCCGCGGCGACCGTGGCGAAATCCGCGACACCACGCTGCGCTACCTGCAGGACCACGCCACACCCTTCGAGCTTGAGCTCCGGCGCCAGGACAAGGGTCTCAATGGCAATCTCGAGGGACTCTGGGGCAAGGGTATCCTTGCCGGCGCCGAGTGGGTCTATCGAAACCCGTTCCCCTATGCCTCGCTTAGTGATGACGAAGTGGCCATCGCGACGGCGCTTGTTGGCATGCAGGCCTATGTCGAAGGAAGTGGCGGACCCGTCTACAGCTTCGCGAACGCCGCACAGGACCAGATGCTGTCCCTGGCCATCGATCAGGCGGTGGCGACCGGACGGGCCGTCACGACAACCACCCAGCCCTGGGGATCGCGTTGATCGCGCCCTAGCCGTGTAATCCTGCTGCACGCGCCAGCTTGGCGGCTACGTCATCGTGGCCGTCCGTCAGGGTTGTGCCGTTGATGAGCACATGGTCGCCCTGCAAGGGGCCGGCGCAGAAATAGCTGCCGGGGTGAACGACGATGCCCTTGCCGCTCATCTGATGGGTGGCGACATACTCGTCGCCGACCGGCAGCCAGATCGGCGGGCCATCGACCTCGGGGAGATCGAAACCCGCCTTGCGCAGCGCCTCGAGCATCCGGCGCATGCGACTGCGGCAGGTGTCGACAAACCGGTCCAGTTCGATGCGGGTCACCGGATCCGACAGCTGGAAGGCCAGCGTGTCCTGCAGCAGGCGGCTGACCCAGCTGGATGAGAAGGTGAGCTTCTGCCACATGCGGTCGATGTAGTAGTCGCTGCCGCCGGCAACGCCGACGCGCAGGTCGGAGCCGAAGAAATAGTTGTATGCCTGGATGTGGACCACGGCGTGCGGCATTCGCGCGCCCAGCGAGTGCCAGGGTCGGCGATGCATCAGCGGCGCCTGCACCAGTTCGATCACCGGCATGCGGGTGTCCTTGAGCAGATTGGCCGCTTTGTCGATCCAGTCCTCGGTGACCGAATAGCCCATCGGGTGGCTGCCGATCGGCTGATAGAGCAGGGCAGCCGGCCGCATCCGCAGCGCCTTGTCCAGTTCCGCCAGGTCCGGCCCTCCCGGCCCGGTGGCGACGGGCACCGGACGGGCGCCGATGGCCTCGAGGATGTCGAGCACCCGTGAGACGGTTGGAGAATCGACGATGACCCGATCACCGGGGCGGACCGAGGTTTCGAGCGCCAGCTCGACGGCCGCGATGCCGCCATGCGTGGCCATCAGGTGCGCCGGACTGAACGGCCAAAGCGGTTCAACGGCGCGGCGCAGGGCAGCACTGATCGGGGAGGGGCTCTGATCGTTGAGTTCGGGGCTGCGCGCCACCGCCTGCAGCGCCCGATCCAGCGAGGGCAAGATGGAGCGGTCTGGCGTCAGGTGGCCCAGATTGAGCGGGATCCCCTCCGACGCCTTCATCATCACATCGAAGCGGGTGGCGCGGGGCGCCAGGGCGGGTCCCAGGACGGTAGTGCCGCCGCGCCGCCTGGTCTCGAGCACGCGCCAATCCACCAGTTCGCGCCAGGCGGCAGCGACGCCGGTCGAACTCATGTTGAGGGCCTCGGCAACCTCGCGCACCGTCGGCATACGCGCACCGGCGCTCAACTCCCCGTCGGCGACCATCTCCATGATGGTGCGGCTCAATGCCCGGGGGGTCCGCATGGGCACACGCTTAACAATCCGGTCCAGCATGCGTCTCCTCCATCATCGGATTGTTATGTTCATGAACATACTAATATTGACCAAAACAAAAGCCAGGGTCTAGCCTCAAATTGCGACGTGGGGGACGTCCAGACGGTTCTCCACCGCCCAAGCTCCATCTGGTCCAGCCCTTCCGGGAAAGGAAGCCCTGTTGTCCGCTCGCACCTCGTGTTCCATCGCCGCGCTGACGATCGCCTTGACGACCGCCTTCTGCGCTCCTTCGATCGTGGCCGCCGAACTGAGTGAGGTCAGCGCCGGCGGCGAACTGATCATCGCCTCGACCAACCCGCCGCCGAACTGGAATCCGGTATCGGCGACCGGCGACATCACCACCAACCGCCAGCAGCAGTGGCCGCTCTATCCGCATCCGTTCCTGACCGGCACCGACGCTGGGGTGTCGCTCAACGAGCAGTTCCTCAAGTCGGCCGCTGTCGTCAGCCAGGATCCGATGGTGGTGGAGTATGTCATCCGCGACGAGGCGGTATGGTCCGACGGCACGCCGATCACGGCAGCCGACTTCGAATACACGCAGCAGGTGCAGGACCCGGCCGCCTGTGCCGATTGCCAGGCGGCGTTCACCCAGGGCTATGACCTGGTGACGGGCATCGAGGCAGACAATAACGGCAAGACCGTTCGCATCACCTTCGAAAAGCCGTTCGCGCCGTGGCAGACGCTGTTCCCGTATATCCTGCCGGCGCACGTGGCGGCGACCTATGGTGACCTCGCGACCTCGTTCAATGTCGGCTTCGCCGAAAATGTGCCGACCATTTCTGGCGGCCCCTACATGGTCGACAGTTACGAGGATGGGGTGGTGACCACGCTGGTCAAGAACCCGGCCTGGTACGGCAACCCGGCCAATCTCGACACCATCCGTTTCCGCTATATCACGACGGTCGGCGAGCAGATCACGGCACTGCAGAACGGCGAGATCGGTGCCGTCTATGGTGGCGCGACGCTCGATGCCATCGAGCAGGTCAACCAGATGTTCGGCGTGACCACGGAAGTCGGTCCGACGCTCACCTACTACCACTTCAGCCTCAAGGCGAATGGCGATGTGATGGGCGAACTGCCGCTGCGCCAGGCTATCGCCAAGGTGCTCGATATCGCCGACATGACCCACCGCACCGTGGGCCAGTATGTCGAGAACGCAGCACCGATGACCAGCTCGGCCTACATTCCGGGCCAGACCGTTGGCGGCCAGCCGGCGGTGCAGGACAATACTGGTACGACCGGCGTGGGCACAGGCGACGTCGAAGGTGCCATCGCGCTGCTCGAAGCCGCCGGCTACAAGATCGTCGATGGCAAGCTCAATACCCCGGCCGGGGCGCCTTTGCGTGACCTCGAGATCCTGACCTATTCGGTCGATCCGATCCGCGTGCAGCTGGCCGAACTGGCCCAGTCGCAGCTGGCCAAGATCGGCATCACCGCAACGATCGATGCGGCCGACCGCTCGCGCTACACGCCCGATGCCAAGGCCGGAAATTTCGACATCTACACGACTGCCACTGCACTTGACCTGGGCGCGCTGTCGCTGGCGCAGTGGTATCAGACTGACGCTGCCCGCAACTATTTCGGCTATTCGTCGCCAACGGTTGACCGGCTGATCGAAGAAATCTCGGTCACTCTGGACGCTGCCAAGACCGTAGAGCTGACCAACGAACTCGATCGGGCGCTGCTGGCCGATGGTGTGGTGGTGCCGCTGTTCCCCATTACCAACATGGCGGTCTTTGCCGACAGCTATGCCAACATCTTCGTCAACCCGTCCAAGTACGGCACGACGATGAATATCGAGCAATGGGGCCTCAGGGCCGGCAACTGAGCCCGCCCGTTCCGGGGGCTGGCGCCCGCGGCGCCGGTCCCCTCTCTCAATTCTCCTCCCAAGCAGAGATGACCATGACCATCGACTTCGTCGTCGCGACCCCGCACGACGCGGTGCATTTCAACGACGTGCATCGCAACTACACCGCCACCGCCGGCTATCTCGTCTGCAACAACATCTACAACCGGATGGTGCTGACCGAGTGGTACAACTTCAACGGCTCGTACCCGGACCTGGCAACGCATTGGGAAATGCTGGATGGCGCCCGCCGCTGGCGCTTCCACCTGAACCGTGCCGCCCGCTGGCAGGATGGTGTTCCGCTGACCGCCCATGACGTGGCCTATACCCACCTGCACGCCAAGAAGATGGGCTATACCGGCGCCATGTTCCTGACCGACGTCGCCGACATCGTCGCCGTCAACGACCACACGGTGGACTACCACCTCACCGGCCCGAACTCGGGCTTCCTGGTGCAGCTGGGTAACTTCATCTTCTCTCACATCCTGCCGCGCCACCTCTATGAAGGCACCGACTGGGACACCAATCCCCATAATCTGAAGCCGGTCGGCTCGGGTCCGTTCCGGCTCGTGGAATGGGAAAAGGGCAAGCAGATCGTGCTCGAAAAGGTGAAGGACCATTGGGGTCCGCAGCCCGAGATCGACCGGCTGATCCTCAAGATTCAGCCCGATCGGGACGAGTGCGTGAGAATGGTGGTGCGCGGGGAGGCCGACTTCTTCCCGCAGGACACGCTGACCTTCGACCGTCTGCACCTGATCGATGGCGCGGATAATGTCGAGCTGATGCGCGGCAAGGGCCCGGGCATGGCGCTGCTCGACTTCAACCATGGCAGCCCGCTTTGGGCTGACCAGCGCCGCCGCGACGCGATCGCTCATGCGGTCAACCGCGCCGACATCGCCAAGGTTGCCGATCCGGGCGCCAGCGCAGCGTGGGACCACTACCTGCTGGGCAGCGTGGAATGGGCCTTCAACGCTGACGTCAGGGCGCCGGGCTTCGACCCGGTGGTCGCCGACAAGCTGCTGAGCGAAAGCGGCCTCGAGCGCGATGCGGCGGGCTCGCGCGGCAAGCTGCGCCTGTTCTACATGGACAGCTTCTACGGCCATCGCAAGCTCGCAGACATTGTCGCGAACAATCTCATGACCCTCGGCTTTGCCGTGGAATATGAGGGGTTGAGCTCGGTCGAATGGTCCAAGCGCATCCGTCGCGAGCATGACTTCGACCTGATCATCGTGGGCGGCACCATGTCGCCCGATATCGAGATCACCGCGACCAAGTACGCGTCCAACGGGCTCAACAATATGGGCCTGCATCACAATGCCGATGTCGACGCCGCCTACGAGGCTGCCCGCACGGCGGTGACCCGCGAGGAGCGCGGCGCGCACTACCGACGCCTGCAGGAGATCTGGCGGCGCGATTGTGAGTTCGTGCCGCTGTTCTGGTACGGGACCTATTATGCCCGCTCCAGGCGCTTCTTCGGCTATGCCGACCAGCTGGACTACTCCGTTCCGTGGTGGCACTGGGGCCGCATCCGTCCGGTCGAGACGGCCTGACCTGACGCCGCTGGAGCGACGACAAGGAGATGACATGCTAGCCCTTATCGGCCGGCGCCTGTTGAACAGCCTGCTGATCCTGCTGATCTCAACATTCGTCGTGTTTTCTCTGGTCGCTCTGGCGGGCGATCCTCTCGGTGAACTCCGGGATCGGCAGCCGCCGGTTTCGGAGGCCATCATCCACGCCGAGGAAGTGCGCCTCGGCCTCGACCAACCCATCCCCACCCGCTATGTGCGCTGGCTGACCGGCGTGATTCAGGGCGATTTCGGCCCCTCGGTGAAGCCAAACCAGAATATCGGCGCCGAGCTCGCGCCGCGGGTGCTGGTAACCCTCCGCCTGGTCACGGTGGCCATCGCCATCGCCGCGCTGCTGGCGCTGATCGCCGGCACGGTGGCGGCGCTTTACCGCAACCGGGTGGCCGATCACCTGATCTCCACCTCCGCCTTCATCCTCATCGCGCTGCCGTCGTTCTGGCTGGCGGTGCTGCTCAAGCAATTGGGCATTGCCGTCAACAAGGCGGCAAATCTGCGCGTGTTCTTCACCGTCGGCGATGTCTCGGTGCCGGCCCCGACCGAGTGGCTGGCGCTGATCGGCGACATGGCGGGCCACCTGATCCTGCCGACCATCGTGCTGACCATGATCCACTACGCGAGCTGGAGCCGCTACCAGCGCACCGCGATCGTCGAGTCGCTGTCGAGCGATCACGTGCGCTTCGCGGTGCTGCGTGGGCTTTCGCGTGGCCGGATCGTGCGGTCGCACGTGGTGCGGCCGGCGCTCATCCCGATCGTCACGGTGGTCGCACTCGACCTGCCGGCGCTGTTCTCCGGGGCGGTGATCACCGAGACAGTGTTCCAGTGGCGCGGCATGGGCGGCTTCCTGCTCGAGTCCATCGGCAATCGAGATGCCAATGCCGTGATGGCCTGGCTGCTTATCGCTGCGGTCGCAGTGGTCCTTTTCAACCTCCTGGCAGACATCATCTATGCCCTCATCGATCCCCGGGTGCGCTATGGCAACGCCTGACGCCGCCAGGGCCGCCGAGGCCTCGATCTCGCGCTTCGGCATGGCCCTGCGCCGGTTCCGCGCCAATCCCATGGCCGTGATCGGCCTGCTCATCCTGCTGATGCTGGTGCTGGTGGCGGTGTTCGGGCCGATGTCGTGGCGGTACAGCTACACCGACATCACCCCGGACCTGTCGCAGGCGCCGTCGCTGGCGCATCCGCTGGGCACCGATACGCTCGGCCGCGACATGCTTGCCATGGTGATGCGGGGCATGCAGCAGTCGCTGCTGATCGCCGGCACGGTGGCCCTGATCGCCAGTCTTATCGGCACAGCGCTGGGAGTGATCTCGGGCTATCTGGGCGGACTGGTCGATGCCTCGATCATGCGGCTGGTGGACCTGGTTCTGACCATTCCAACCATCGCGCTGGCGGCCTTCCTGGGCAGTACGATGAGCAATTCCGGCGTCTCCTGGCTCGGGTTGTCGCTGGTGCTCGGCGCGCTGTTCTGGACCTCGGTGGCGCGGCTGGTGCGCGGCGTGACCCTCGGCCTGCGTGAACTGCCCTACATCAAGGCGGCACGGGTGATGGGCGCCGGGAACATTCGCATCATGCTGCGGCATCTGGTGCCGAACGTGGCGGACCATATCATCGTGGCGACCGCGCTGCTGGTGGGCGTCGCCATCCTGTCCGAGACGGGGCTGTCGTTCCTCGGGTTCGGTGTGCGCCCCCCCGATACCTCGCTCGGCCTGCTGATCTCCAACGCCCAGACGGCGGTGCTGACCCGGCCGTGGCTATTCTATGCCCCGGGCCTGCTGATCATCCTGATCGTGCTGTCGATCAACTATGTCGGCGAAGGGCTCCGCGATGCCTTCAATCCCAAGGCGGCGCCGACCAACCCGCTGGTGGCGCACCGGGCGACCTACGTGCCCGACCTCACCCTGCCGTCGCCGTCGTCCGATGCTGTCGTCGACCTTGCCAATTTCACCGTGGTGTTTCCGGGGGCCGAGAAGCCGGCCGTGAACGGCATCAATCTCACCATCCGCAGAGGTGAAGTGCTGGCGCTGGTCGGGGAGTCCGGGTCCGGCAAGTCGCTGACCTCCCTCGCCATAGCCGGGCTGTTGCCGATCGGCGCGGTCCATAGCGGGCGTGTCGCCTTTGACGGCAAGGATACCGGCGGGCTGCGGTTCGAAGAGTGGCGTGCCTATCGCGGCCATCGCATCGCAACGATCCTGCAGGATCCTTCCACCAGCCTCAATCCGGTGATGACCATCGGTGAGCAGTTCTACGAGTCATTCCGCCTGGCCGGGCCCATCTCGCGCGATGAGTGCCAGAAACGCGCGACCGAGCTGTTGACGCTGATGGCGATCGTCGATCCGCAGTCGCGGCTGGCCCAGTATCCGCACCAGATGTCGGGCGGTATCCGCCAGCGCATCGTCATCGCCATGGCAATGATCCACAACCCGGACCTGATCATCGCCGACGAGCCGACCACGGCACTGGACGTCACCGTGCAGGCGCAAGTGCTCGACGCTCTGCGCATCGCCCGGCAGCGGACCAAGGCAGCCATGCTGTTCATCACCCACGACCTGGCCCTGGTCGCCGGCGTCGCCGACCGTGTGGCCGTGATGAAGGAAGGCCGGATTGTCGAACAGCAGGATGTATTTTCGCTGTTTGCCCGGCCGCAGGACCCCTACACGGTACGGCTGCTGAGCCTGGCACCACGGCTTGATGAGGCAGTGCCGGCCGAACCCGTCACGCGGCCCGATCAGGGCCGTGAGCCGCTACTGCAAGTCGAGAACCTGTCGCGGCACTTCCTGCGGCCGCGTTCCAGGACGACCAGGGGCCGCGACCGGACCATCCATGCCCTGTGCGGCGTCGACTTCACCCTGGCGCCCGGCGAAACGCTGGGCATCGTCGGGGAGTCCGGGTCGGGCAAGACGACGCTGCTCAACACCATCCTCGGTCTCTACAAGCCCAGCACCGGCAAGGTGGTGTTCGACGGCGTGGACCTCGTGGCCGGCGGCGCCGAGGCTCGTCGTCGCGCCAGCCGCAGCATGTCGGTGGTGTTCCAGGATCCCTACACCTCGCTCGACCCGCGCATGCTGGTGGAAGACCTGCTGGTCGAGCCGGCGCAGATCCACGCCATAGCCGGCGATGCCCGGCAGCGCGCCCGGCAAGTGCTCGACCGCGTCCGGCTGCCGGTCTCGGCTCTCAGCCGCTTCCCGCACGAGTTCTCCGGTGGCCAGCGGCAGCGCATCGCCATCGCACGGGCGCTGATGCTGGAGCCTAAGCTGGTGGTGCTGGATGAGCCGGTTTCGGCCCTCGACGTCTCCATCCAGCAGGACATCATCGCGTTGCTGGGCGAACTCAAGCGCGACTCCGACGTCGCCTATCTGCTGGTGGCCCATGACCTGGCGGTCGTCGCCGAGCTCAGCGACCGGATCGGCGTGATGTATGGCGGCCAGATGGTGGAACTGGCCGAAGCGCGCCAAGTGGTGCGTGCACCGGCCCACCCCTATACGCGCAGCCTGCTCGATGCGGTGCCCATTCCTGATCCGGTGCTGGAACGGGCCCGGCTGGCGCGTGGGCGCGCTCCGAGCTGGCCGACCCCGGCCGATCCCCTTCCGCCCTGCAGGGCCACAGAACACGGAGAAGTACCATGACTATCCAACGCATCCATGTTGGTCCCCGGATGAGCGGCATCGTCATCAACGGCCGCAACGTGCACCTGTCCGGGATGACGGCCGCCAGGCGGGAAGGCCGTAGTGTGGGCGAGCAGACCGGCGACATCCTCAAGCGCATCGACGAGCTGCTGGCCGACGCCGGCACCAGCAAGGCCAACCTGGTGCAGGTCAACATCTGGCTGAGCGACATCACCACATTCAATGAAATGAACGCCGTCTGGGACCAGTGGGTGATGCCCGGCCACACGCCGGCGCGCGCCACCGTCGAAGCCCGGTTGGCGCTGCCCGACATCAAGGTGGAGATTCAGGTGCTTGCGGCGCTTCCCGAATAGCTCGAAGGTTCCCGGCCGGCGGTGAGCACCGTCGCGAAGCGCGGCCGCGAAACCAGGGCGCCGGATTGGGGAGACCTTCGGTGGGATCGATCGACCTGCGGGCCAGTGACCTTGCCGCCGGCATTTTGCCGGTCGGAGCGGAACTGGTCTCGCTTCGTCACGACCGGATCGGAGAGTTCATCTGGCAGGCGCAGTCGGATGCGTGGCGCCGCAGCGCCCCGGTGCTGTTCCCGGTGGTGTCGCACTATCCGCGTGGCCTCGTGCTGCTCGGTGATCGTCCGATGGATCTCCCCCCGCACGGCTTTGCGCCGAGCAGTGCCTTCGAAGTGCTCGAGGTCACGGATCATTCGTGCCGCTTGCGGCTCGGATCGTCGCCGGACACGCTGGCGGCGTTTCCCTATCGGTTCGAGCTGAGCGTGGATTTCACGCTCGATGCCGAGGGATTGACGCAGGTGCTCAGGGTGCGCAACCCGGATGCGGAGATCGAACTGCCCTACATGCTGGGCGCCCATCCCGGCTTCAACTGGCCGCTGCCGGCCGCCGGGCCGCGCGAGGCGCATCGCCTGCATTTTGCCGACGCGGAAGCCGATCGGACGCAGCCGCTGGGCGCGGCGCCGGTTCCCGCCTATCGCTTTGACGGACGCGTCGTCGTGCCATCGGATATCGACTTTTCTACCGCGCATGGCCTGCCTGATATCGCCAGCCGCTCGGTGCGGTTCGGCACCGCGGCGACGCATGTGACGCTCGATTTCGAGGGCTTCGAGCAGTTTGCGCTGTGGAGCAGGGGTGTCGCGCCGTTCCTGTGCCTCGAGCCCTGGAGCGATATGCCGATCGCCATCACCGAGCCCAAGGAGTTCGCGACGCTATCGGGCGTGTCGCGCCTGCCGCCGGGCGCGAGCCGCACCTGCACCCTGCGCTTTACCCCTGGAGGGGAGCAGTTGCGGCAAGGCCCGCAATAGTGCTGCCGATGTCGATGCTGGCCGCGTGAACGGCGATGCCGCGCCGGTTGAGGGCATTGAGGTAGCGAACGGCTTCGGGACCGCCGCCGGCGACGAGCACGGGTCGCGATCTCAGCGCCCACTCCGTTTCGGCTTCGAGGATCTCGGCACCGGTGACGAGGCCGGCGATGTAGCCCGCGATATCCTCGCGCGGCAGGCGCTCGAACAGCACGAGACTGCGGGCGGAAAACAGCCGCCGCAGCAGCCCGCCGGCGATCTCGTCGCGCCACGCCGTCGTAAGGCCCTGCTCGAAGCCGGTGTCGGTGATGGCGGCGTCCTTGGGGATCAATCGGCTGATCAGCGAATCGCGGCGCAGCAGCGCGGCGGTCTCGCCACCCATATAGGTCGCGAGGCGGGTGATGCGCTGGTCCTCGACGCCGACATACTTGGTATGGGCGCCGGGCAGGATGACAGTGGCGACCGGGTGTTCGCCGGCCGCGGCGAGCGCCTTGACTTCCTCGCCGCGCATGACGTCGGGCAGCAGGCCGTCGGCACTGATGCCGCACAGGAACACCACCGGCAGTCCATCGACCATGAGGCGCTTGCCCTGCGCAGCGAGCTCAGCCAGTCCAGCAGGAACCGGCGCAAACCCGGTCTCCAGCCAGCCGCCCCGTCCGGTGATCATTCCTGAGAGGTAGGCGACCTTGGCGCGGTGGCGCCAGTCGCCCGGGATCAGCTCCAGGAAACGGCGCTCGAACGCTCCGTCACTGACCTCGTTGACGCCGCTCGGCTGCCGGATCTCGGCCGCCACTTTGCCGGCCTCGTCAATGAGGTCGGCGGCGAAAGCCGCTGACGTCCACTCCACATAAATCTGCATCCGATCCCCATTCCGCCGGTGGCGCGATCAGGAACTTTCGTTCCTCGCCCTTGACCGCTAGCACGGCTCGTGGCATCAGTTCCATATTAAAGAAATTGGTTCCAACATATGGAACTTTGGGAGTTGAGGATGCTTGAGGGAGTGCTGCCGGTCCTGCCGACGCCGTTCGACGCGTCGGGGCAGATCGATGAGGCCGGCATGGCGCGGGTGACTGAGTTCGCGCTCGACGCGGGTGCGGATGGCGTGGTGTTCCCCGGCGTCGCCAGCGAGTTCGATCATCTGAGTGCCGGCGAACGCGAGACGCTGGTGCGGATCGTCGGCCGCACCCTGGCTGGCCGGCGGCCACTGATCGTCGGCGCCAGCGCCGCAACGCCTGAGGAAGTCATCGCCTTCTGCCGCATGGGCAAGGCGGCTGGCGCGACCGCGGCCATGGTCATGGCTCCGGCATCCGTCGGCACCGATCCTGCTGCATTGGTTGCTTTTTTCGGCGCTGTGGCGGCAGGCGCCGGCATCGACATCATCCTGCAGAACGCCCCGGCGCCGGTGGGCAGCGGTTTGCCGGTCGCAGCCATCGCCGAGGTCGTCCGCGCGGTGCCGGCCATCCGCTATGTCAAGGAAGAGACGCTCCCCTCGGGCCCCCGCATCACCGGCTTGCTCGAGGCGGTCGGCGACCGGCTTGACGGCGTCATGGGCGGCGGCGGTGCGCGTTACGTGTACGACGAGCTGGAGCGGGGGGCAGTGGCCCTGATGCCGGCGGTGGAGATCACCGACCTGCATGCGGCGCTGTTCCAGGCCTACCGTCGCGGCGACCTCGACGGCGCGCGTGATCTCTACATCCGCTCGCTGCCGCTGCTGCTGGTGCAGATGATCTACCGCATGTCGCTGACCAAGGAAGTGCTGATCCGCCGCGGCGTCTTCACCACCTCCAGCGTGCGTGCCCCGCTACCGCGCTTCGACGCGCGCGGTCTCGCCGAGATCGACATGATGATCGCCGAGATCGCCGACCTGCTGCCGGTTGGCGCCGCGCCGAAACTGCATGCCCTGGGAGACGCAAGATGACGAGCCGCATCAAATCGGTCGAGAGCTTCACCATTCAGATCGATCGGCAGGACGAGCCCTATCTGGGCGGGCCCAAGAACGGCGAGTCCGCCAACGACGCCGGTTACTTCGTCCGCGCCGAGAACCGGACCGTTTACCCCACCAAAGACCGCACGGTGCTCTGCCGCATCGAGACGGTCGATGGCACGGTTGGCTGGGGCGAGACCTACGGCATCGTGGCCCCCGGTGCAGTGCGAGCCATCATCGACGACCTGCTGTCGACGTTCCTGATCGGTCGCGACCCCTTCGATGTGGCGGTGATCTACGAAGACCTCTACGACCTGCAACGCGTTCGTGGCCAGCACAGCGGCTATACGCACGACGCGCTGGCGGCGGTGGATATCGCGCTCTGGGACATCTGCGGCAAGCTCCGTAATGCGCCGATCGCCAAGCTGCTGGGCGGCGCCCGGCGCACCGAGGTGCCGGCCTACGTCTCGGGCCTGCCGGGCGAGACGCTTGCCGACCGGGCAAAGTTCGCGACCAGTTGGCTCGACCGCGGTTTCACCCAGTTCAAGTTCGCCTCGCCGCATGCCGATGCCGGCGTGGTCGAGGAGTTTCGGGTGCTGCGCGAGGCGCTTGGTCCCAAGCCAATGATCGCCGCCGATCTGCACTGGACGTTGACGGACGTGGAGACGGTCGCGCTGGCGCACAAGTGCCTGCCCTACGATCCCTGGTTCCTTGAGGCGGTGTGCAAGCCGGAGGATATCGAGGGTATCGGCCGCGCCGCCGAGCATTCCCCAGTGCCGATCGCCGCTGGGGAGGAGTGGCGCAACGTCTATGATCTGCGCGCCCGCCTCGAAGCGGGCCCACTGGCCATCGTCCAGCCCGAGATGGGACACACCGGCATCACGGCGTTCCAGCGCATGGGCCTGTTGGCCCAGGCGCATCACCGCCAGATCATCCCCCATGCCACCATCGGCACGGGCATTTTTCTCGCCGCCAGCCTGCAGGTCAGCGCGACGCTGCAGAACCTGCGCGGCCACGAATTCCAGCACTCGGTCATGGCGCGCAACGCGCCCTACATCCAGACCGCCCTGGAAGTGCGGGAGGGCAAGTATCTGGTGCCCGACAAGCCCGGGCACGGTGCTGAACCGTCGGCCAGGGCACTGGCCACGATGGTCAAATAACACGTCACATTTGGGAGGATATTGACGATGAAACTTTCGAAGACACTCGCCGCGCTGCTGATGGCCGGCATCGTTGCGCTGCCGGGGCTGGCTGCCGCGGAAACGAGGTTGAACTTCGTCTCCTGGCAGAAGGGCGAGAAAGGCTATGGCGATTGGTGGCAGGCCGTCATCGACGAGTTCGAGACGACCCATCCGGACGTCAAGATCGACTTCACGCTGATGCCGCGCGACGGCTATTCCGACGCGATGATCACGCAGTTCGCCGCCGGCTCGGCGCCCGACATCGTGCATCTGACGTCGTTCGAATATGTCACCTTCGCCGAGAATGGCTGGCTCGAAGACCTCGGTCCCTGGATCGAGAAGTCGGGGATGGACCTCAACGGCTGGGCCGGCCAGAGCGTCTGCGAGTGGGACGGCAAGACCCAGTGCATCATGATGCTCTATTTCGGGTACATCATGGCCTACAACGAGCAGATCCTTGCCGAGGCCGGCATCAGCGAGCCACCCAAGACCTGGGAGGAGTTCCTCGCCGCCGCCCGCGCCACCACCATCGATCGCGATGGCGACGGCATCAAGGATGTTTACGGCACCGGCGTGCACATGGTTTCGGCCAATTCGGGCTGGACCAACGACATGCTGATCTACGTGCTCTCGGCCGGCGGTCGCTGGACCAACGATGAGGGCAAGGTCACCATCAATACCCCCGAGACCATCGAGGGCATCAATCGCTGGCGCACCCTGGTGGACGAGGGGCTGGTGCCTCCCGGCGGCGCCGAGCTCGACCAGCTGTTCATCGAAGGCAAGGTCGCCATGCGCCTCAACGGGCCATGGATCAACGCCTTCCTGCAGAAGGCCGATCCGGCGATCCAGCCGCACCTGAAATATGCGGCCTCGCCGATGCAGCCGCCATTGGGCGGTGCCTCCAACGTGCTGACCCTTGCCGCCGAAACGCCGCAGGAAAAGAAGGAACTGGCCTGGGAGTTCATTCAGCTCGCCACCAGCCAGAAGTTCCAGGAGCTCTACTCCGAACTCGGCGCCTCGCCGGCGCCGCGTCCGGGTGCCGTCGGGCCTGCCTCGTTCGAGAAGGTGCCGCATATGCAGCTGCTGATCGACGCCACCAATGCCGCCTCGGCGGCCGGGGTCGACCGCATGCCCAAGGGGCTGGAGGCACAGAACAACGAGTTCACCAAGCTCGCAGCCGAACAGTTCCAGCGCATGATCATCGAAAAGCTGCCGACTGAGGCAGTGGCGGCGACTGTACAGGCGGAAGCCGAAGCGCTGCAGTGATGATCGGCGGGCCGCGCATGCCACCTGTGCGGCCCGCCACCAGTCGTCTTGAGGAGGAAAGGCGGACATGACCGACTTGATCCAGCCGCGCCAGGTAACGGCGCCGGTGCGCCGCCGTTCCGGCTTGTTCGGCATCGACCTCGCGAGCCCGCGCCACGCCAAAAAGCTCGGCTACCTGCTGCTGTTGCCGGCGGTGCTGCTTATCCTTGGCATCCTGGTCTACCCGATGCTGCTCGCCATCGAGATCAGTTTCCATGACGTGAAGTTCGCCGCGCTCAGCTTCGGCGCCAGCGAGTACACGCTCAAGAACTACGTCAAGCTCTTCACTTCCAGCGACTTCTGGAACGCCATCGGCGTCAGCGCCAGGTTGCTGGTGGTGGTGACCACCATCTCCATGCTGGTCGGGCTCGGCGCTGCCTTGCTGGTCAACCAGCAGTTCCGCGGCCGCGGCGTGGCGCGCATGCTCATCGCGCTGCCCTGGGCAATTCCCGAAGTGGTTGCGGTGATCACCTGGCTGTGGATCCTCGATGCCTCGTTCGGCGTCTTGAACTGGGTGCTGCTCAAGCTCGGGGTGATCGGGCTGCCGGTCTCCTGGCTCAACCAGCCGCTGCCCGCCTTCTCGGCCGTCACCATGGTGATGGTGTGGAAGGGCTTCCCGTTCATTTCCATCATGATCCTCGCCGGCCTGCAGTCGATCCCCGAGGAGTATTACCAGGCGGCTCGCGTTGACGGCGCCAATGTCTGGAAGCGCTTCATCTGGATCACGCTGCCCTGCCTCATGCCGGTGCTCGGCGTGTCGCTGGTGCTGACCGTGCTCTGGGTATTCCGCGATTTCTCGATCATCAACGTGCTGACCGGCGGCGGCCCGGTGGGCGCCACCGAGACGCTCGCCATCATGACCTATGAGGAGGCCTTCTCGTTCTTCCGCATGGGCTACGCCTCGGCGCTGGGCGTGGTGACGCTGGTCATCTGTGCGCTCATCAGCGCCTTCCTGGTCAAAAAGACCAGCCACGCCGTGTTCTGAGGAGGAGAGCGCGATGAAACGCAAGCTCTGGCAATCCATCCTGCTCTACGCCACGGTTATCGTGGCCTGTGCCGTGGTGCTGTTCCCGGTCTACTGGATGGTCGTCACCTCGCTGCAGCCGCCGGGTGCGCTACGCGCTTATCCGCCGCATTTCCTGCCGCCTGATCCGCAGTGGCAGACCTACATCAACCTGTTCATCGAGACCGACATCCTGCGCTGGATGGCCAACTCAGCCATTGTCGCCGTCGTCGCCACGGGCATCTCGATGGTGGCCGCGGTGCTCGCCGGCTACAGCCTGTCGCGCTACCAGACCAGGGCCAGCGAGAATGTCGGCCTGTTCATCCTGATGAGCAAGATGCTGCCGGCCACCATGCTGATCATCCCGCTGTTCGGCATCATGCGCTCCTTGGGGCTGATGGGTTCGCTCTGGTCGCTGATCTTTGCACACGCGACAGCCATCGTGCCGTTCGCCACCTGGATGCTGAAGGGCTATTTCGACTCCATTCCCAACGAGCTGGAGCAGGCGGCGCAGGTCGATGGCTGCACGCCATGGGGGGCGTTGTTCCGCGTCATCTTGCCGGTGGCGGCGCCGGGGCTTGCCGCGACCTCGCTCTATGGGTTCGTCCTGAGCTGGGCGGATTATCTCTTCGCCCGCACCTTCCTTGCCAACAATGCCGACAGCTGGACCGTCAATCTGGGCATCGCCACCTTCAAGGGCGAGTATCAGACCGACTGGAACCTGGTGATGGCGGCGTCGCTCCTGGCCGCACTGCCGATCATGATCGCCTACCTCTTCCTGCAACGCTATCTCGTCGGCGGGATGACCGCTGGCGCGGGGAAATAGTCCGATGGCCGATATTCAGATCAACAATCTCAACAAGCGCTACGGCACCTTCCAGGCGCTCCACGACATGTCGCTGGACGTCAAGGACGGCGAGTTCATCGTCTTCGTCGGCCCTTCGGGCTGCGGCAAGTCGACGGCGCTGAAGATCCTCGCCGGGCTCGAGGCCGCCAGCACCGGCAACATCATCATCGGCGGCGAGGACGTGACCGAACTGGCGCCGGCCAAGCGCGATATCGCCATGGTGTTCCAGAACTACGCGCTCTACCCGCACCTGACGGTGCGGCAGAACATCGGCTTCGGCCTGATGATGCGCGGCGCCGACAAAAAGGAAATCAATCAGCGGGTCGAGCGGGCGGCCCAGGCGCTCGAAATCAGCGATCTGCTCGAGCGTCGCCCTAAGGCCCTGTCAGGTGGACAGCGCCAGCGCGTCGCGCTGGGCCGGGCCATCGTGCGCGAGCCGCGCGTCTTCCTGATGGATGAGCCGCTGTCCAACCTCGATGCGGCTTTGCGCGTACAGATGCGGGCCGAGATCACCGCGCTGCAGCGTCGGATCGGTGTGACCACGATCTACGTCACGCACGACCAGACCGAGGCCATGACCATGGCCGATCGCATCGTCATCATGCGCAAGGGCGTGGTGCAGCAGATCGGCGCGCCCGATGCGCTGTTCAATCGGCCGGCCAACATGTTCGTGGCCGGCTTCATTGGTTCCCCGGCGATGAACTTCCTGCGCGGTGCCGTGGAGCGCGACGAGCGGGGCCTGTTCGTCGATGCCGGCGGCCTGCGGCTGCCGGTGGCCGAGGCGGCCGCGCCCTACCTGGGCAAGAGCGTGATCTGCGGCATCCGACCGGAATCGCTCGACCTGGCGCACGGCGACGCGCCGGCGCTGGAGATCACCCCGACACTGGTCGAGAGCTTGGGCACCGAGGCTTACGTGCATTTCAAGCTGCCCGGGCAGCAGGTGGCGACGGCGGTGGCCGGCGAACACGAGCACCAGCCGCTCGGCAACGGCACGCTGATTGCGCGCCTCTATGATGTCGCAACACCGCTTTCCGGGGGGACAATCCGGCTGGGCTTGAAGCCGCAGGCTTCCGTCCACCTGTTCGACCCGGCTACAGAACAGGCAATCAGCTAGAGCGCTTTCAGGAAGAGTTGCAGACTTTTCCACCTCGAAAGCGCGACAAAGTCAACGAGCGCTGTCAGCGCTGGAGCCGCGATGCCGATCGACGCAAAGCAACTGGGTGGGCATGAGATGCCCATGGGCACCTCGGCCCTGGGCAAGGGGCTCTACGTGCTCGACCTGCTGGGCGAGGTCGACCGGCCACAGCGTTTCACGCAACTGCTCAAGCTCACGGGCTTTCCTAAGGGGACGCTGCACCGCATCCTCGAGGCGCTGATGGAGTTCCGGCTGATCCGCTTCAACGAGGCGGACCAGACCTATCGTCTCGGGCCGCGGCTGTTCGAGCTGGCGCACAAGGTGTGGGACGAATTCGACCTCAGAGGCGCCGCCGCTCCCGAACTCGATCGCCTCGCCGATCTCACCCACGAGACTGTTTCGCTCTGCGAGATCGAGAGTGGCGCGATCCTCTATATCGACCGGCGGCTGGGGGCGGATGCATTCGGCTTCCGCATCGAGGTGGGGCGCCGTGCGCCGCTGCACTGCACCTCGGGTGGCAAGGCGCTGCTGGCGTTTCTCGCGCCGCACCGGCAGCACGAACTGATCGCGGAACTGCGCGGTTCCGGCGATCCCACCAAGATTCCACCCGACGAGCCGGGGCTGCTGGCCGATCTCGGCCTCACCCGGGCCCGCGGCTACGCGCTCTCGATCGAGGAGCACGTCGCCGGCGTGGTGTCGGTGGCAGCGCCGGTGCTCGACCATCGCCATGAACCGATCGCCGCCATCGGGGTTTCCGGTCCGCGCGAACGCATCAGCGTCGAACGCCTGCACACCATCGGCCGCGACCTGATGGAAGCAGCCCGCCGTATCTCGGGCAATGTCGGAGCCACAGCCATGAGCATCAACGCCCCCGACCGGCCGCGCATCGCAGTGGCGGCCAATGCCGAGTGCGTGCTGCCGGTGGCGGCGCATCTGGGCGAAGGGCCGATGTGGAGCGACGCGGAGAACCGCCTGGTCTGGCTCGATATCCTGGCGCCGGCTGTACACGTGTTCGATCCGCTGACGGGTCAGGATACCACCACCAAGGTATCGCGGATGGTTACCGCCATCGCGCCGCGCGCCGCGGGTGGCTACGCGGTGATGACCCAGAACGGCCTCGAGCTCCTGGATATCGCGACCGGCGAACTGACGCCGGTGGTGGACCCTGAAGCCGACATCGAGACCAATCGCTTCAACGACGCCAAGTGCGACCGCCGCGGGCGGTTCTGGGCCGGCTCGATGGCCCTCGACGCCTCACGGCCGGCGGGGTCGCTCTACTCGATCGAGGCGAACGGCAAGTGGCGGCGGCACGATACCGGCTTCACCGTGTCGAACGGCATGGGCTGGAGCCCGGACGACCGGCTGATGTACTTCGCCGACTCGGCGTTGGGGTGCGTCTTTGCCTATGACTTCGACATCGAAAGCGGCAACCTGTCGAACCGCCGCAGCGTCATCCAGATCCCAGCCGTCGAAGGTAAGCCCGACGGTCTCACCGTCGATGCCGAGGGCTATCTGTGGGTGGCTGTGTGGGATGGCTGGGCAGTGCGTCGCTATGCGCCGGATGGCCGGTTGGACCGCGTTGTCGGTGTTCCGGTGCCGCGCCCGTCGAGCTGCTGCTTCGGCGGCGACAAGCTCGAGACGCTCTACATCACCTCGGGGCGCATCCGCCTCGCCGAGCGCATGCTGGTCGAAGCCCCGCTGTCCGGCGGCATCTTCGCCATCGCCGCCGGCGTCCGCGGGCAGCCGAGCGGGACATTCGGCGCATGAGCCTTTCCAACCGCTATCCGAGTCTTGATGGACGTCCGGTGCTGATCACCGGGGCAGGCGCCGGCATCGGCCGCGCCATGGCGCTGGCCTTCGCCGGGCAGGGGGCCGCGGTTGGTCTCATTGACCGCGATGCGGTGGGGCTCGAACGGACTGCCGGCATGATCGACGGTGTGGTCGCGACGCGCGTTGCGGATGTTACGGACATCGAGGCCCTGCGGACTGCCATTGCCTCGATCCGCTCCGAGATCGGGCCGATCCGCATCCTCATCAACAATGCCGGCAGCGACACCCGGCACGACTTTCGTGCCATCACGCCGGACTACTGGGATGACCGGATGGCGACCAACCTGCGCCATCTCGCCTTTGCCGCCCAGGCGGTGACCCCAGACATGGAAGCCGCCGGCGGTGGGGTCATCATCAACCTCGGCTCGACCTCGTGGATGCAGGGCGCGGCCGGCCTCATCGCCTACGGGACGGCTAAGGCGGCGATCGGGGGCTTCACCCAATGCCTGGCCCGCGACCTCGGTGAGGCAGGTATCCGCGTCATGTGCATTGCCCCGGGGCGGACGGTGGTCGAAAGAACCGTGACCGATCCGGATTACGTGGCTGCGACGATCGGACGGCAAGCCGTCAAGCAACTGGTAGAGGCCGAGGACATTGCGAGCCTGGCGCTGTTTCTCTCGTCCGACGATGCGCGCATCCTCTCGGGCCAGACGATCATTGCGGACGGCGGCCACCTGATGCGCTAGCGCCAGCGCTTCCGGATCCTGCTCCAGCCAACCCTTTCGGCCGAACGCCGGAACCATCCCGACAGGCGGCGCCTCGAGCGCCCGGGTGGCAGGCGCGCGTCGCCAGCGACACCACGGCCGCATTCACAGCGCGACGGGGTTTCGGAGTGCACGCGCTTGCATTGACTGTCGTACTTAATGAATCTAATTATCATACATATTTGACCGAGGCCGCTTGAGCCGACGCCTCGGCACTATGTGAGGAGATGTTGGGTTGGGTATTCGTGCGGGCGACAAGTACTGGGTCATCGAGAGCGGCGCGGCCGCCTATGCGCTGGGGGTCGATGACACTGGCCTGTTGATCCAGACCTACTGGGGGCCGCGCCTGCCGCGCGTCACCGATTATCCGGCGGCCCGCCGCGGCGAGTGGTTCGCGATGGAGAACCCGATCCAGCACACCCACCAGGATGTCGCGACCGGCGAGGCCGGCGCATCCGATGAGCGCACCATTGACGGCTATCGCGATGGCGGGCCGCGTGGCTTCGTGCTGCGCTTCGTTTCGGCCGAGGTCAGCGGCGAGACGTTGAGCCTCGTCTTGCGCGATGCCGGGCTCGGCGCGGAGGTGGTGGTCGAGTACGAGGCGCTGCCACAGTATGGGCTGGTGACGCGCCGCCTGCGCATCGTCAACACGGGTGCCTCGCCGCTGCACCTCAACCGCGCCTTGTCGGGTTCGTTCTACCTGCCCAGCACCGGCGAATATGTGCTCAACCACCTCGATGGGCGCTGGGGCGATGAATATCGCATGCAGCGCGAGCCGCTGGCGCACGGCGTGTTCCAGCGCGAGAGCCGGCGCATTACCACCAGCCACGGCGGCGTGCCGTATTTCGCCATGGAGCGGGCCGAGGCCGGGTGGGGCGCCCGCGAAGAGGCGGGCGAACTGTGGTTCGGCACGCTCGAATGGAGCGGCAACTGGAAGCTCCTTGCCGAGCGCACCCGCGACGGGCGCTCCATCGTGCACCTGGGGCTCAACGACCACGATTTCGTCTATGACCTCTTGCCGGGCGAGAGCTTTGCGACGCCGCGGCTGATCTTCGGCTACACCGCCTCCGGTTTCGGCGCGATGAGCCGATCGTTCCACGATTTCGTGCGCCAGACCCTGTCGCCGCGGCCGAACTATCGCCCGCCGGTGGTCTACAATTCCTGGTACGCGACGTTGTTCGACGTCAATGCCGAGGGGCAGGCGAAGCTGGCTGAGAAGGCCGCTGCAATGGGCGTCGAGATGTTCGTCATTGACGACGGCTGGTTCGACAAGCGGGTCAACGACCGCGCCGGCCTCGGCGACTGGTGGCCGGACAAGAACAAGTTCCCTTTGGGCCTGCAGCCGCTGGCCGATGCCATCCATCAGCGTGGCATGCAGTTCGGGCTGTGGATCGAGCCGGAGATGGTCAACCCCGATTCCGACCTGCACCGCGCTCATCCTGATTGGGTGATCCATTACCCCGAACGTGAGCGCAGCCTGTCGCGCAATCAGTCGATGCTCAATCTCGGTCGCACCGACGTTCAGGACTACCTGATCGACATCTTCGATCGGTTGTTGTCGAGCACTGAGATCGACTTCATCAAATGGGACATGAACCGCAACGTCAGCGAGCCGGGCTGGCCGGGCCACGACCGCGACCAGCGCGAGATCTGGGTGCGCTATGTCGATGGGCTCTATCGGGTCTGGGGCACACTGCGTGAGCGACACCCCAACGTGATCTGGGAGAACTGCTCGGGCGGCGGCGGCCGCGTCGACATGGGGATGATGCGGATCACCGAACAGAGCTGGGCCAGCGACACCACCGTGCCGACGGCGCGGCTCGAGATTCAGGAAGGCTACTCGCAGCTGTTCCCGGCCAACACCATGGCGTCCTGGGTCACCGACGAGCATTTCGAGCAGTTCGATCTCGACTTGAGGTTCCACGCCAGCATGGCCGGCGCGCTGGGTGTCGGCGGCAACCTGCTGGTCTGGTCCGACGAGATGCTTGAGCGGGCGAGAACGCATGTCGCTGCCTACAAACAGATCCGCGAGCTGGTCGCCGGCGGCGATCTCTACCGCCTGCGCTCGCCGCGCCAGCCCGAGCTCAGCGCCTTCATGTATGTCGCCAAGGACAAGAGCGAAGCCGTGCTGTTCGCCTTCCGCATCCTGAAGCCGCGCATCGGCAAGCTGCCGCTAGTGTTTCCGGCCGGGCTCGATCCGGAGGCGATCTACGCCGACGAGGCGGGCGAGGCGCGCAGCGGCGCGGCGTGGGGCCGGCTGGGCATCCAGCTCAAGCTCAAGGATCTGGGGAGCACGATCCTGAGGTTGCGACGGGTTTGATCCCGTCGCAATTCATGTATGAAATAACTTGAAGATATGTACGACATATTTTAGCATCTGAATGCACCCAACTGGTGCGAGTGGGAGGAAGGAAATGTTTATGAATAAGGGAACGGGGCGACGGGTGACCGTCGGCCTGCTGGCCGCGCTCATGACCTCGAGCGTCGCATTTGCCCAGGAGTATCACCAGGCGCCGAGCCTCGATGCCGCAGGCCTGCCGCCGGTCGCCGAGCGTGTTTCGGCCAATCCGCTGGTGCTCGAGCCGGTGGAGAGCGTCGGCACCTATGGCGGCACCATCCGCGACATCACCAAGGCCAATCTCGACTGGGAAAAGATCATCCTGCAGGTCGAGCCGTTCGCCCGCTGGCAGCGCGACCTGAACGGCGTCCGGCCCAACGTCGCCGAGTCGTGGACCTGGAACGACGCCTATACCGAGCTGACCATCGACTTCCGTAAGGGCCTCAAGTGGTCCGACGGCACCCCGTTCAGCGCCGACGACTTCATGTTCTTCTGGAACGACGTGGTGCTCGACCAGAGCGTCGGGGTCACCTATCCCGCCGGCACCGTGGTCAACAACGTGCCGATGACCGTCGATAAGCTCGACGAGGACACGGTGAAGTTCACCTTCGCCGGCCCCAACCCGCTGTTCATGGAACTGAGCACCCGCGGCTACTACAACAGTGCGCAGTGGCTCATCCCGGCCCACTACATGAAGCAGTTCCTGCCCAAGTACAATTCGGCGGTGAAGGATACGACTGAGTTCCTCGCCCGCTACAGCATGGACAGCCGCATCACCTACACCGACATGCCGACGCTCGCGGCCTGGAAGACCAGCTCCTATACGCCGGGCCAGCGCTTCTCTGCCGAGCGCAACCCCTACTACTGGAAGGTCGATACCGCCGGGAACCAGCTGCCCTATATCGACGGCTTCGAGACCACCGTCGCCAGCGATGACAGCGTCGGCCAGGCCGTGCTGCTCAACGCGGTTGCCGGCAAGCTCGACTTCCAGTCGCGCGAGTTCAACCTGTCCGATGTCAGCCTGCTGATGGAGAACCAGGAAAAGAGCAACTACCGCGTCATGATGTGGGACCGCGGCGACTTCGCCTGGCCCTGGATGATGCTGATGTACGACCACAAGGACGCCGGCATCGTCGACCTGTTCTATAAGCCGGAGTTCCGTCGCGCCCTGTCGGTCGCCATGGACCGCAACAAGTACAACGACGTCGTCGCCTACGGCCTCGCCAAGCCGCGTCAGTTCGCGCTCAGCCCGCTGAGCCCCGAATTGCAGACGCCGGAAGGCAAGGAGTTCTATGAGAAGTGGGTGAACTCCTACATCGAGTACGATCCGGAGCAGGCCAAGGCCTGGCTCGACCAGCTCGGCGTGGTCGACAAGGATGGCGACGGTTGGCGTGACCGGCCGGATGGCTCGCGCCTGCAGCTCGTGGTCGACCTGCAGTCGGGCGACAAGCAGACCGCCGACATCATGGACCTGATGAAGGAAGACTGGGATGCCATCGGGCTCGAAACCCTCTTGAACCAGGGCGACTGGTCGACGCTGTCGACCCGTGAGAGTTCGGGCGAGATGATGATCCGGGCCTGGGGCAGTGCCGCCGGCTGGGGCCTGCTCTCCGCCCCGACCGTCTGGGCGCCGGTCGAGAACGTCGAATGGACCATGGGCGGCATGAGCATCGCCAAGTACTTCCAGAGCGGCGGCACCGAAGGCACGCCCGCGCCGGCCGGCTCGATGCTCGAAAAGCTGCAGCAGGCTTACGCCAAGGCGGCTGCGGCCCTCGATCCGGACGCGCGCAACGCGGCCCTGCTCGAAGCCTACAAGATCCACCTCGATGAGGGGCCGATCACCATCGGCACCATCGGTGAGCACCCGACGCCGGTGGTGGTGTCCAACCGGCTGCGCAACGTGCCGACCGTCGGCCTGATCGGCAGCTGGGACATGGGTTTCCCCGCCACCGCCGACCCGGAACAGTTCTACTTCGCCGAGTAGTTCCGTCCCGCAATGCAAGACTGAGGCAGCGCGACCTACTTGGCGCGCTGCCACCCCCGGGGAGGCAGATATGCTCTTCTATGTCGGCAAACGGCTGATCATCATGCTGCCTACGCTGCTGCTGATCATGGCGGTCGGCTTCTTCATCATGCAGCTGCCGGCCAACGACTATGTCAGCCGCTACGTCGCGCAGCAGGGCCAGATGGGCAACACCACGGCGGCGCTGCAGGAAGACATGCTGCGCCAGCAATTCGGGCTGGATAAGCCGCCGGTCGAGCGCTTCTTTTCCTGGATCGGCAACTTCCTCGTCGGAGACCTCGGCAAGTCGTTCGTCGACTCCCGTCCCGTCTCCACCATCATTCTCGAACGCCTGCCGGTGACGCTCGCCATTTCGCTGATGGCGTTCATCGCCTCATGGGGCATCGGCATTCCGCTCGGCGTCTATTCGGCGACGCATCAGTACAAGCCAGGCGACGTGGCGCTGACCACCGTGTCCTTCATCGGCATCGGTCTGCCGGATTTCCTGCTGGCGCTGTTCTTCCTGGTGCTGGCGTTCGTTGCCAGCGGCAATGTGCTGCTCGGCCTCAACTCGCCGCAATTCATCGACCAGCCCTGGTCGTTGGCGCGGATCGCCGATTTCCTCTCCTATGCCTGGCTGAGCGTCACCGCGGTGGCCTTCACCGGCATGGCGGTGATCATGCGGGTCACCCGCAACAACATGCTCGAAGAACTGGGCAAGAACTACGTCACGACGCTGCGCGCCAAGGGGCTGCCCGAGCGCACGGTGATCTGGAAGCACGTGTTCCGTAACGCGCTGCATCCGCTGGTCACCATGTTCGGCCAGGTGCTGGCCTTCCTGATCAATGGCTTCGCCATCACCAGCGCCGTGCTCAACCTGCCCACCATCCAGTCGACCTACCTCACCGCCACCATGCAGCAGGACGTGTTCCTGTCGGGTGGCATCCTGATCTTCATCGCCATCACCGTGATGTTCGGCAACCTGATCTCCGACGTTCTCCTTGCCTGGCTCGATCCACGGGTGCGCTATGACTGATCTCGCAAGCGTCGCGGCTCCCGCCACCACGGATATCGACGCGCCGGCCGGCAGCAAGGTGCTGAGCGTCCGCGAGCTGACCTGGCGCAAATTCGCCCGCAACAAGCTGGCGCTGTTCGGCATGTGGACGTTGATCCTCATGTACCTGGTGGCGCTGTTCGCCGGCTTCCTCGCCCCCTATGGCGATCGCGAAACCCACAGCGCCTTTCCGCGCACCCCGCCGACCAGCATCCAGTTCTTCGATGCCGACGGCAATTTCCACCTCACGCCCTTCGTCTACGGCATGAAGCGGACGATGGATCGCAAGACCTTCAAGCCGGTGATGACCATCGACACGGCGCAACGTTTCCCGATCCAGCTGTTCGTCAAGGGCGCGCCCTACAGCATCCTCGGGCTGATCCAGTCCGACATCCACCTGTTCGGCGTCGAAGCGCCGGGCAAACTCTTCCTGCTCGGCACCGACAGCAAAGGCCGCGATCTGTTCAGCCGCATCCTCTACGGCTCGCAGGTGTCGCTGACCGTCGGTCTCGTCGGCGTGGTGCTGTCGCTGGTCATCGGCGTGGCGCTGGGTCTCGCCACCGGCTATTTCGGCGGCATATTCGATGAAGTGGTGCAGCGCATCATCGAGATGACGCTGGCCTTTCCGCAGATTCCGCTCTGGCTGGCGCTGGCGGCGCTGGTGCCGCCGACCTGGAGTTCGATCCAGATCTACTTCGCCATCTCGATCGTGCTCTCCGTGCTGAGTTGGGGCGCGCTGGCGCGGCAGGTCCGGGCCATGGTGCTGTCGCTGCGCACTTCCGAGTATGTCCGCGCCGCCACCTATGCCAACGCCTCGACCTGGCGGATCATGCGCCGGCACCTGCTGCCGGCGACGATGAGCCACGTGCTCGTCGTCGCGACGCTCACCATTCCAGCGATGATCCTGGGCGAGACGGCGCTGAGCTTTCTCGGGCTCGGCATCAAGCCGCCGATGACCAGCTGGGGCTTGCTGCTCAACGAGGCGCAGTCGGTGCAGGTGTTGCTCGAGCTGCCCTGGCTGCTCACCCCGGCGATCTTCGTGGTGCTGACCATCATCTCCTTCAATTTCGTCGGCGACGGTCTGCGTGATGCCGCTGATCCGTTCTCGCGCTGAGGTGTCAGAGATGTCCCCCCGCTCCACACCGCTGATCTCCGTCAAGGGACTGGTGACCGAATTCAAGGCTGAGGCTGGCCTGGTGCGTGCCGTCAACGGCATCGACTTCGAGATTCCGGCAGGCGGCACCATTGCGGTGCTCGGCGAAAGCGGCTGCGGCAAGTCGGTGACCGGTATGTCGCTCCTGAACCTGGTGCGCCATCCCGGCTCGATTGCCGGTGGCTCCATCACCTATTACGGCGCGGAGCAACCGGTCGAGATCACCGCGCTGAAGCCGACCTCCGAGGCGATGCGCCGGCTGCGCGGCGCCGAGATGGCGATGATCTTCCAGGAGCCGATGACCTCGTTCGATCCGCTGTTCACCGTGGGCGAGCAGATCATCGAGACGCTGCTCGTGCATTATCCAAAGCTGACGCGTCCGGAAGCGCGGCAGCGGGCGATCGAGATGCTGGGCAAGGTGCGGATGCCGAGCCCCGAGCTGATGGTCGATCGCTACCCGCACCAGCTGTCGGGCGGCATGCGACAGCGCGTGATGATCGCCATGGCACTGAGCTGCAACCCCAAGCTGCTGATTGCCGACGAGCCGACCACGGCGCTCGACGTCACCACCGAGAGCCAGATCCTCGACCTGTTGCGCGATCTGCAGGCCGAACTGGGCATGGCGATCATGTTCATCACCCACGACCTCGCCGTCGCCTCGGAAATGGCCGACGAGGTCATCGTCATGTATCTGGGTTACGTGGTCGAGAAGGGGCCGGTGGCCCAGACGCTGCAGCGGCCCCGGCACCCCTACACCCAGGCGCTGCTCGACTCGATCCCCAAGCTCGGCGCACCGCCGGGCGAACGGCTCAAGGCCATTGCCGGCATGGTGCCGACGCCCGACCAGATGCCGTCCGGCTGCCCGTTCCATACCCGCTGCCCCGTCGCCATTCCGGGGGTGTGCAATGTCCGCCTGCCCGAACTCTACGACTGTGGCCCGGCGCACCAGGCGCGCTGCGTGCTGGTCGATCCGGCCTTTGAGGGAGCCGCCGCATGACCAGCTCCACGCCACTGCTGTCGGTCCGCAACGTCAGCAAAACCTTCGCGCTCTCATCGGGCGTATTCCGGCAGGGCAAGGGCCAGGTGCGCGCCCTCGACGATGTGTCGTTCGACGTGCCGGAAGGCGCGACGGTCGGCCTCGTCGGCGAGTCCGGCTGCGGCAAGTCGACCATGGGCCACACCATCATGGGCGGGCTCAAGGCCGATGGCGGCGATATCATCTTCGACGACCCGGAGATGGGGTCGGTGCAACTGGTTGGCGCCGACAAGGAGCGCCTGAAGCGCGCCCGACTCAACATGCAGATGATCTTTCAGGATCCCAACGCCGCGCTCAATCCGCGCATGACCCTGTTCGACCTGATCGCCGAACCGCTGGTGATCAACACCAAAATGCGCGGGCCGGCGCTGACCGAGCGGGTCACCGAACTGCTCGAACAGGTTGGTCTCTCCGGCCGCTATCTCTATCGGCATCCGCACGCCCTCAGCGGTGGCCAGCGGCAGCGCGTGGTGATCGCCAGGGCCTTGGCGCTCAATCCCAAGCTGGTGGTGGCGGACGAGGCGATCTCGGCACTCGACGTCTCGATCCAGGCGCAGACGCTGAACCTCTTGAAGGATCTGCAGGCCGAGCGGCGGCTGACCTACCTGTTCATCGCCCATGACCTGGGCGTGGTGAACCACTTCACCGACCGCACCGTGGTGATGTACCTCGGCCGGGTGCTGGAGGAGGGGCCGACGCGCGAACTGTTCGCGCGGCCGCTCAACCCCTATACCGAAGCGCTGATCAGCAGCGTGCCGCGCATCGGGCAGGGCAAGGCCACCAAGCGCGCCGTGGTGGGCGAAGTCCCGAGCGCCGCCAATCCACCAGCCGGCTGTCACTTCCACCCGCGCTGCCCCTACGCCACCGAGCGCTGCCGCACCGAGGTGCCGGCGCTGCGCGAGATCGCGCCGGGGCGCAAGTCGCGCTGTCACTTCGCCGAGACGCTGTCGCTGCTCGGCGTCGACGGCTCCCCCGAGCCCGTGCCGGCATGACCGTCTCCCTCGCCCTTCCTCCCAACTCGCGGGCTCGAACCTCATGAAGATAACCTCGATCACCGCGCATGTTTGCAACGCGGAAATGCGCAACTGGATCTTCGTCAGGGTCACCACCGACAGCGACGGGCTGGTCGGCTGGGGCGAGGCGACGCTGGAGTTCAAGACCCGCGCCGTGCTTGGCGCCATCGCCGATATCGAGCCGATGCTGCTCGGGCAGGACCCGCGCAATATCGAGCAGTGCTTCCAGATCATGACCCGGCACAGTTTCTGGCGCATGGGCGTCATCGGCCTGACGGCGATCAGCGGTATCGAGATGGCGCTGTGGGATATCCTGGGCAAGGATCTGGGCGTGCCGGTCTGGCGGCTCTTGGGCGGCAAGGTGCGGGATTACCTGCGCACCTACACCCATCTGGGGCTGGGTGACATGCGCTCGGTCTACGAGAGCGACAGTTCCAGTGCCATCATCGACCTTGCCGGACAAGTGACGGCGCTCGGCTATGATGCGGTGAAGGTGGTCTGCGTCCCCTACACGCATTACGTCGCCTCCAATCGCGACGTTGATCGGGTCGCTCGCATGATCAACGACCTGCGCGACGCGGTGGGGCCGGATGTCGACATCATGGTCGATTTCCACGGTCGGCCCGCCTCGGTGAATGCCGCCATGGCCTATATCGAGGCCATGGCCGAGGCGCGGCTGATGTTCGTCGAGGAGCCGGTGCCGCCCGAAGACCACGCCGGGCTCTGCGCCACCACCGCCCGCTCGCCGGTGCCGATTGCGGCCGGCGAACGGCTGCTGGGTCGCCGCGATTTCGAGCCGGCTTTGCGCGACAAGGCCTTCAACATTGCGCAGCCCGATATCTGCCACACCGGCGGGCTGTTCGAGACCAAGAAGATTGCCGCGATGGCCGAGACTGCCGGCATTGGTCTCGCGCCGCACAACCCGCTGGGGCCGATCGCCGGGGTGGCGGCTTTGCATTTCGGCATCTCCACCCCCAACGTCATCATCCAGGAGGAAATGTCCGGGGCGGTGCCGTGGTACGGCGACGTGGTGCGCTGGCCGATCGAGCGCCAGCCCGGGCGCTGGGACCTGCCGACCCTGCCGGGCCTCGGCATCGAGGTCGATGAGAGCGTCATCGCCGCGCATCCGTTCGCGCCCGACATTCTCCATCCCCGCGGCGCGGTAATGGACGATGGCACGATCGTCGATTGGTGAAGCTGTGAATAGCGGTACGCCAGACTGGCGTCAGCCCGGCGAAAGCGTCATGCCAGCCATGTCCAGGGCCTGAGCGGCGGCGTCTTTCGTCAGTATCGAAACAAGAGTAGTCGATATCGAACGACCATCAACAATGCGGGGCAAGCAGATTGATTATTCCCGTCCGGTCCGGAGTCAGCGCCTTGCCGTGTAACATCTTTGCCGATGGTGCTGCGTGGGGCGTGCCCGGATGAGCGAAGCGCCGCCGATCGATCCCGAGTTCGACGAATTGCGCAACGCGCAGCGGGGCGATGGCGCCATCTCGTTCGTACGCCAGCGCGTGCTGGCCATCCTCGGCCGGCGCATCCTCTCGGGCTACTACGCTCCCGGCAGCACGCTGCCGACCGAAGCGCAGCTCTGCCTCGAGTTTGGGGTCAGCCGGACGGCAATGCGCGAGGCGCTGAAGATGCTGTCGGCCAAGGGGCTGGTGGTGTCGCGCCAGCGCGCCGGCACCCGGGTGCAGGATCCTGCCAGCTGGAACCGCCTCGATGCCGATGTGCTCGAGTGGATGAATGTCGGCGAACCCGACCCCGATTTCATGCGCGGGCTGCTCGAGGCGCGGCAGGCGATCGAGCCGGCGGCGGCGCGGCTTGCCGCGATGCGGGCCAGCGCCGCCGACCTCGCCAAGATCGAGGCCGGCTATGACGCGATGTGCCGGGCGCCGCTGAGCGACCTCGCCGCCTGCGCCGAGGCCGACCTGCAGTTCCACCTCAGCATCCTGATGGCCAGCCACAATCCGGTGTTTGCCACCCTGGGCGGCCTGATCGGGCAGGCGCTGACCAACTCGTTCAAGCTCACCACCTCGGTGTCACAGAGCTACATGGCGACGCTCAGCGCCCATGGCGACGTGCTTGAAGCCATCCGCCTGCGCCAGCCGGAAATCGCCAGCGAGCGCATGCGCGCGCTGATCGACATCGCCTCGTCCGACTTCGTGCGCTACGTCGACACTCTCAGGTAGCTGGGCGCAGGCTGGCAAAAAGGTCGGCGCGGTCAGACTATGCTGACCCTGAGATCATTTATCGTGCTGGCGAGGCCTGGCGCAGCGATCAGCGGTACTGCTCGGTTGAGCTTCAGCTTGTCGATCGACCTGTCATACACGGCAAGGTTGGTATGCCCGTTGAGGCGTGACGGGTAGATGATGCCATCGGGTTTCTCAGGATGCTCGTGAAATGCGACGGACCATGCTCGGGCCAAGGTCTGGTTTGACGCTTTGGCGACGTCGGTGGGCACACCCATCAGTATTGCCTTGTCGTCACGGAGGTCCACCATCCTCAGCGTCGCGTCGGTCTCGATCGTAGCGTACTGGCGGCTGTAGAGTTCGGACTCTTCCATGGGCAGAGCATCGATCATTCCATCTCGCTGATCGCGCAGCACTGCCTCGAGGAAACAGACCTTTACAGTCTCGCCAAGGTAGAGGACGCCAAACCTGTTCTCCGGAACACGCCTGCGTGGATCGCTGAACCTGCTTCGCGTCTTGCCGCATCCGAGAGGGTCGGGATAACGGCTGAGATAGATGCGGCCGAAGCGCGTTCCGACCGGCACCTCATGTATCTCGAGCTCGGCACCGTGGAAGTCCTTCGGCGGACGAACCATCGCCATTTAGCGGAAGTCTCTTCCAACGCTTTCCGCAGCTTCGACTGCATCTTTGCCTTTGCCGCTTTCCAGCGCCTGACGCCCGGTCAGTCCGTCGAGCTCTGTCTGCGGTTGAACGAGAAAACGGAACACTGCCCAGGAGCTGCCCAGGCGCTCGTGTAATAGCGGCAACTCAGGATATGGCTTGCCCTCGGGGCCGATCTGCCAGATCGGATAGCGGAAACCGCGGGTGGCGCCATCTAGCCCGACGACCTGGCCGGCCTGGCGCTTGCTGTTCACCGTCACACGGGTGGTGCCAAGCAACTTGCCGAACGCGTCGGCGCTCAGCATATCTTTGCCGCTCAGGATCTCCGCAGCCCGGACTCGACCGCGTTCCCGTGCCGCGACCAGTGCTTCGCCGAGATCGGGGTCCATTGCGTTCGTTGGAACGGCGCCCGCGACGGGCGTCAAGACCGTTTCTCCTGCGGGATCGATGTCAACAATCAAGCGCACCCGGCGACCGTCGGCCTGGCTCTTGGCCACAGCGTCGAGATAGCCCTTGAGAACGACTTTCATCTGCTTGTTGGCCGTCGCATTGAATTTGACGTTCGGAACCGACAGGCTAAAGCCTGCAAGGCCCTTCTGCGCCGGGTAGTCTGGGGTGGCCATGAAGGATGTCGTTATCTGACCCTTTGAGGTCCGCACCTGCCAGCGGCCACCAGAGGGGGATTTCGATTTTGGTGCAGCCATTTCAACCTCCGCAGACACAACAAATATGGGGAAGTTGGATAAGTCCGTCAAGTTCGTAAAGACCTGACGTTGCGCACGCGTCGGCTTCGGCGAGGGACTGCCCGTATCAGAAGTGACTGCCGTCTGGACCATTCGGGTGAAGGGCCACCCTTGCGCTGTGACGATCGCTGCGGCTAGCATGCCGATACCGGCTTGAGGGCGAACTATGCGCAAAGCGGTGGTCGCGAAGTGCACACTGGGCGGTATGGCCCTGATGCTCCTGAGCGCCTGCCAGCCTGCCACCCAGGCCGAGCGACAGCTGCCGCTGGTGCGGGTCGAGACTGTCGCCGCCGTCGATCACATGGATCAACTGCTGCTCACCGGAGCGATCGAGGCGAAAGCCGAGACGCCGCAGGCGTTTCGGGTCGGCGGGCAACTGACCTCCATCGCGGTCGAGGTCGGGGCTCGGGTGAAGGCCGGCGACCTGCTGGCGCAACTGGCGCCTGAAGAACAACAGGCCGATGTCGAGGCGGCGCGCGCCGCGCTGACCGCCAGCCAGTCGCAGCTTGCCCAGGCCAAGGCGACGCTCGACCGTCAGAGTTCGCTCTGGACGCAAGGGTTGACCACGCGCAGCAGCCTCGACGGCGCGCAGGCCGCTTTCGACACCGCCACCAGCGCCGCAGCCAGCGCCACCGCGCAGCTGCAGACGGCTGAGGAGGCACTCGGCTACACGCAACTGCACGCCAGCGCCGATGGTCAGATCACCCGCCGGCTGTTCGAGGCCGGCGAGGTCGCACCGGCCGGCTCGCCCGTGCTGATCCTCGCCGAAGATGGCCCGCGCAATGCGGTGTTCAATCTGCCGGAGTCGGCGCTCATCGATCGCTCGCCCGACCAGGCGGTGGATATTGCGCTGGTCTCGAATCCTGAGGTGAAAGCCACCGGCAAGGTTGCCGAGATCGCTCCGGCGCTCGATCCGCAAACCGGCACCATCGAGGTCAAGGTATCGATCGACGCGCCCCCCGAGATGGTGCTCGGCGCGCCGGTGATCGGCACCACCGGCTCGTTGCCGCACAAGCGGGTCATCGTGCCGTGGAGCGCCCTGTGGTCGAGTGACGGGAAACCGGCGGTGTGGGTGGTCGAGGCAGACGGTACGGTCGCCATTGCTCCCGTCGAAGTGGCCGAATATGCCACCGGCAGCGTCGTCATCGCCGCGGGGCTCAGCGACGGCCAACTGGTGGTGACCGAGGGCGGCAAGCTCCTGACCCCGGGCCAGCCCGTCAAGACCGTCGAGGGGAACGCACCATGAGCGTCACCCGGCTGCTTGTCGTGATCCCGGTTCTGCTGGCGCTTGCTGCCTGCCAGCCGGCAGCCCAGGTGCCTGAGCCGGCGCCGCGCCCACTGCTGTCGATGGTGATCGAGCCCGCCGTCACGGCGGAAGCCAGCTTCGTCGGCGTTGTCTCGCCACGCATCTCCGTCACCCAGGCTTTCCGGGTGGGCGGCACGTTGGTGAACCGCGCTGTCGGGCTGGGGGATAAGGTGAGTGCCGGTGCCCCGCTCGCCGATCTCGACGCGACGACGCTGGATCTCGCAGTGGAGACGGCGCGCGCCAACTTGCAGGCTGCCGAGGCGCAGTACGCCAACGCCGCCGGGGCTGAGGGCCGGCTGCGGGCGCTGACCGAAAGCGACGTCACCACCGTCGCCAACCTCCAGCAGGCCGAACAGCAGAGCGCCGCCGCGCTGGCCAATGTGGTGCAGGCCCGTTCGCGTCTCACCCAGGCGACCGAGCAGCGCTCCTATGCCAGCCTAGTCGCCCCCTTTGATGGCGTGGTGACCGCGGTCGGCGCTGAACCTGGCGCCGTGGTGGCGGCGGGGCAGACCGTCTTGACGGTCGCTCGCACCGATAGCCGCGACGTCGTCATCGACGTGCCCGAAAGCTTCGTGCAGAACCTCGAGCTCGGGACGGTATTTCGCGTCGCGCCGCAGCTCAGCCCCACGACCGTGGTCGAGGGCGCTTTGCGCGAAATCGCCCCGGAGGCCGACCCGGTCACCCGAAGCTGGCGTCTGAAGATCGGCATCGACGATCCGCCGCCGCAGTTCTGGCTCGGCACTACGGCGACCGCCAGTCTCGCCGCCGCATCGACCGATGCGGTGATCCGCATCCCCGAGACGGCGATCAAGCGTACTGGCGAGGCAAGTTCGGTGTGGGTGGTCGATCCGGCGGCAAGCATCGTCAACGCCCGCCCGGTCGAGCTCGGTGCGGTCACGGACGGTCAGGTCGAGGTGCGCTCGGGGCTCGCGGCCGGCGAACGGATCGCCATCGCCGGCGTCAACAGCCTCGTCGAGGGACAGCGCGTGGCGGCTGAGGGAGAACCGCAGTGAAGTCGTTCAACCTCTCCGACTGGGCGCTCGAGCACCGCTCGCTGATCTGGTACTTCATGCTGGTGGCGCTGGTCGCCGGTGTCTTCTCCTATCTCCACCTGGGGCGCGAGGAGGATCCGGCCTTCACCATCCGCACCATGGTGATCGCGGCGCAATGGCCGGGCGCCAAGGCTGAGGACGTGGCGGTGCAGGTCACCGAACGCATCGAGCGCGAACTGCAGGACTTGGAGACGCTGGATTACACCCGCTCGGTGACCACGGCAGGTAAGACCACGGTGTTCCTTTCGCTGCGCAACGAGACCCCGGCGGCGACGGTCCGTTCGGTCTGGCTGCAGGTCCGCGCCATGATCGGCGATATCGCCCGCACCTTTCCGCAGGGCGTGCAGGGGCCGTTCTTCAATGATCGCTTCGGCGACGTGTTCGGCAACATCTATGCTTTCACCGGCGACGGCATCACCCAGCGTCAGCTGCGCGACTATGTCGAGGATGCGCGTTCCAAGGTGCTGACCCTGGGGGCAGCCGGCAGTGTCGAACTGATCGGCGCCCAGGACGAGGTGGTGAACCTCGAATTCTCCACCCGCCGGCTGGCGGCGCTTGGGATCAGCGCCCAGCAAGTCATCGCTACGCTGCAGGATCAGAACGCCGTTGCCTCCTCCGGCGTCATCCAGGCCGGCCCGGAGCGGGTCGCGGTGCGGGTCGGCGGTCAGTTCACCTCGGAAGAGAGCGTCCGGCAGCTCAACCTCAGGGTCGGCGATCGCTTCTTCCGCCTCGTCGATGTCGCCACTGTCAGCCTCGGCTATGTCGATCCGCCCAGTGCATTGTTCCGCTACAACGGCACGCCGGCCATCGGGTTGGCGATCGGCATGCGCGCCGGCGGCAACCTCCTCGAATTCGGCGCAGCGCTGGATGAGGAGATGCACAAGATCACCGCCGAACTGCCGGTCGGCGTCGATGTGCACCTCGTCTCCGATCAGCCCAAGGTGGTCGAGGAAGCCGTCGACGGCTTCACCCGGGCGCTGTTCGAGGCCGTCGCCATTGTCCTCGTGGTGAGCTTCCTGAGCCTCGGCGTCCGCGCCGGGCTGGTGGTGGCGTTCTCAATCCCGCTGGTGCTTGCCATCACCTTCCTCGCCATGGGGTATTTCGGCATCTCGCTGCAGCGCGTGTCGCTGGGCGCGCTGATCATCGCCCTCGGCCTCTTGGTCGACGATGCCATGATCGCCGTCGAGATGATGGTGTCCCGCCTCGAGGCGGGCGACACGCTGCGCAAGGCCGCCACCGCCGTCTACACCTCGACGGCCTTTCCAATGCTGACCGGCACTTTGGTCACCGTCGCCGGCTTCATTCCCATCGGCCTCAACCCGAGCCAGGCCGGCGAGTTCACCTTCACGCTGTTCGTCGTCTTGGCGGTTGCGCTGCTCGTTTCCTGGGTGGTCGCCGTGCTGTTCACCCCGTTGATCGGCGTCACCGTGCTGCCCAAGCAGATGAAGCATAAGGCGCATGGCCGCGGTCGGGTGATGACGGCATTCATCGGGCTGATCGAATGGGGCATGCGGCTGCGCTGGGTGACCATCGGCATCACCCTCGCCATCTTCGCCCTGGCGCTGGGCGGCCTGACGCTGGTGCAGCAGCAGTTCTTCCCTTCGTCCGACCGGCCGGAACTGATCGTCGAATGGGACCTGCCGCACAACAGCTCGATCGCCGAGACCTCGGCGCAGATCGCCCGCTTCGAGGCCGAGGCGCTGGCCGGTAACGACAAGATCGATCACTGGTCGAGCTATGTCGGCGAGGGTGCGCCGCGCTTCGTCCTGGCGCTTGATCTTCCCGTCGCCATGCCTTCGATCGGCCAGACGGTGATCGTCACCAAGGGGCTGGCCGAGCGCGATGCCGTGAAGGCCGAACTCGAAGCCTATCTGGGACGCACCTTCCTCGGCACCGATACCAACATCAAGACACTGTCGCTTGGGCCCCCGGTGGGCCGGCCGATCCAGTACCGCATCAGCGGCCCCGATATCGAGACGCTGCGGACGAAGGCGCAGGCGCTCGCCACGGTCATGGCGCAGAATCCGGAGGTCGGGCCGGTGCGCTACGACTGGATGGAGACCGCGCGCGTCATCGAGGTCGATGTGCTGGAGGACAAGGCCCGCCAGCTCGGCATCACCAACAACGACATCGCCACCGCGCTCAACGGCGTTACCTCCGGTCAACCGATCACCCAGATCCGCGACAGCATCTACCTCGTCAACGTCGTAGGACGCGCCGAAGACGCCGAGCGCAGTTCGATCGAAACGGTACGCAACCTGCAGTTGGCGACCGGCGACGGCCGCTCCATCCCGCTCGCCACCGTTGCCACCTTCCGCTACACCCAGGAACAGCCGGTGGTTATCCGCCGTGACCGGGTGCCGACCATCACCGTCAGCGCTGCCGTCGAGGGGGCGCGCCAGCCGGCGACGGTGGCGCAGCACCTGCAGCCGGCCGTCGATGCCTTCGCCGCAAGCCTGCCCGCCGGCTACCACGTCGCGGTGGGCGGTACGGTCGAGAACAGCGCCCAGTCGGTAGCACCGATCGTTGCCGTGGTGCCGCTGATGCTGTTTGTCATGGCGACGGTGCTGATGCTGCAGCTGCAGAGCTTCTCGCGCATGTTCCTCGTCGCGGCGGTGGCGCCGCTGGCGCTCATCGGCGTGGTGGCGGCTTTGCTGCCGTTCGGCAAGCCGATGGGCTTCGTCGCCATTCTCGGCGTGCTGGCGCTGGTCGGCATCCTGATCCGCAACTCGGTGATCCTGATCGTCCAGATCGAGCATCTGCGACAGGAGGGCGTTTCGGCCTGGCGCGCCATCATCGATGCCACCGAGCATCGGGTGCGCCCCATCATGCTCACGGCGCTCGCCGCAAGCCTCGGCCTCATCCCCATTGCCACCGAAGTGTTCTGGGAGCCGATGGCCTATGCCATGATCGGCGGCATCCTGGTGGGCACGCTCCTCACCCTGATTTTCCTGCCCGCCCTCTACGCCGCCTGGTTCCGCATCCACCCCGATCCCGAGCCGGTGAAGTCGGAGGAAGCACCAGTGCCGGCGGAAGGCGTGGCCGAGTAGATCTCAGCCTGCTGCCTCCAGCGTCACCAGTTCGGCGCGATGGCGTTGCATGGCCAACTGGCCCCGATAGTCTCGCTCGAGCCGGGCCTGTGCTGCCGGGTTCGCCGACCGCGGGGTGCTGGGCTGCGCCATCGCTCTGCATGCCGAGGCGAGATCGGCATGAAGCCCAGCCGCAGTGGCTGCCACCATGGCGACCCCGAGCAGGGTCGGGTCCGGCGCCGTGGACTCCATCACCGCGACGGGCAGGGCGTCGGCGTAGAGTTCCATCAGCAACGGATTGTGGCTGTGGCCACCGGCGATATGCAGCGTCTCCGCCGCGTAGCCACGTGTCTTCAGGCTTTCGATGATGTGCCGCACCTGCACGGCAATCGCCACCGCCGTGCGCCAGTAGAGCCGGCAGAGACTGTCGAAATCGCTGTCGAGCGACAGCCCCGAAATCACCCCCAGGGCGCGCGGTTCGGCCAGCGGCGAGCGGTTGCCGTGAAAATCCGGCAGCACATGCAGCTGCGGCGCGAGGTCAGCGCCTTCGCTGGCCCGCAGCGCCAACACGCGCTCGATCGCCCGCCGATGCAGTTCCGGGGTGGGCTCGCCGCCGGCGGCATGCATGCGCAGCACGTGGTCGAGCAGGGCGCCGGTCGCTGATTGGCCGGCTTCATTGAGCCAGCTGCCGGGAAACACCGCATTGGCATAGGGGCCCCAGACGCCTGCCGTTGGCATGGGGTGGTCGGAGAGCGCCATGACGCAGCTCGAGGTGCCCGCGACCAGCGCCAGGTGCCGATGGAGATTAGGCGCGTCGGTTGCGAAATCCGCCAGCGCTCCGAGTGCGCCGGCATGGGCGTCGATCAGGCCGACGCCGACCGCGCAGCGCCTGGTGAGGCCGAGCTTGATCGCTGCAGCCGCGCTCAGCGGTCCGAGCGCCTGGCTGATCGGAGAGGCGCGCTCCGGCAGGCCCGCGCGCTCGAGCAGGTCGTCGAGCCCCACCGAGGCCAGGAAATCGGGCTGCCAGCCTTGACCCTCATGTGCCAGGTAAGTCCATTTGCAGGTGAGCGTGCAGGCCGAGCGCGCATTCGACCCCGATGCCTTCCAGGTGAGGAAATCGGCAAGGTCGAACATCTGCCCGGCTCGCCCCCAGCTCCCGGGCGCATGGCGCTTCAGCCACATCAGCTTGGGCACTTCCATCTCAGGCGACATGGTGCCGCCGATGAAATCGAGCACCCGATGGCCACCCGCTGTGCATTCCTCAGCTTCGGCCTGCGCCCGGTGGTCGAACCAGGCGATGGTATCCCAGCGCGCCTCACCACCGGGGCTGACGGGCAGGGGAGCGCCGTCGCCATCGCGCACCACCAGCGAGCAGGTCGCATCGAAGCTGATGCCCACCGCTTCGTCCGCTTTCACTCCGCCGAGCCGCATCGATGCGCGCACGGCTTCGGCAACCGCATCCCAGATCTGTTCGGAATCGTATTCGGCAAGATCGGAGCCCTCTCGCTTGAGCTCCAGCGCGTGCTCCGCCCGCGCGACGAGGCGTCCCGACGGCGTCACGATGCCGGCTCGTGCGCTCGCCGTTCCTACATCGACCGCCACCAGCATCTGCGCGTCGCCGGTTTCCCGAGCCGCATGGAGTTCCAGCAATCCCGGCAGCGCCCGCATATCCTCGATGATGGCATCGGGCGCCAGCGCCTCGATCTCGGCCCTGAGGCCGCTCGGCGCAATGTGACTACCGCCGACATAGGCAAAGACCCGCATGCCGGCGGCCCGCGCCGCCTGGATGCCGGCCGGCGAGTCCTCGATGACGAGGCAGTTCTCCGGCAGAACGCCCATCTCGCGCGCTGCATGGAGGAACAGGTCCGGCGCCGGCTTACCGTTGGCCACCATACTGGCCGAATAGATATGCCCCTCGAAACGCGGCAGCAGGCCGGTCAATTCGAGGCTCAGCCGGATCCGCTCGAGCTGGCTCGACGAGGCCACGCAGAACGGCAGCCCGAGCCCGGCGAGCACTTCGGCGATCCAGCCGGTCGGCCGGAGTTCCCTCCGGTAGAGCGCATAGAGCCGGTCGCGCATGCCGCTCAGCGACGTAGCGCTGAGATGCGCCCCGTGGCTCTGGTTGAGGCTCTCGGAGATCGAAGCGAGGCTGCGCCCCAGATAGGAGCGAAACGCCACGTCGGGCGCGATGGCGATGCCCTGCTCGGCAATCAGCTCGAGCAGCACCCGCATTGCCAAGGGCTCGCTGTCCACCAGCACACCGTCGCAATCGAAGATGACGAGCTTGATCGGCGCCACGAAACCCCTCCCGGCCTATCGGTAGCCGGGCGACATCCGCTTCGGCAAGCTAGCGAATTGGGGCGGGCTAGAGCGTCCCGCCCAGGTAAGCCTCCAGCGTCGCCCTGGTGCCGCGCGACCACAGGCTCCCGAGCGCCGTGGTGAAGGCCGCGACATAGGTCGGGTCGGTGGCGAGCGGTCCGAAAATGTCGCCCATCGACAGCCATGCCGTCGGCTCGGTCCTGGCCCGCTTGGCCAGCGCCGTCAGCCGGTCCCAGTTGGGGTCATTCGGCGGGATCGGTTTGCCGCTGTCGCTCTCGCCATAGCAGTAGCGGGCCCACAGCGCCGAAACCAGCGCCAGCCCGGTGACCGACTGACCTGCGGCAAGCCGGTCCGCTGCTGAGGGCAGAATGAACTTGGGCTGGCGGTTGGAGCCATCGAGGCAGAGCCGCTGGATGGTGTCGCCGATCTTGGGGTTACTGAAGCGCCGTTCGATCAGCCTGTAATAGTCGCCGAGGTCGGTATCCGGCACTGGCGGCACTACCGGGACGATCTCCTCGCGCTCGACCTTTTCGAGGAAGGCGCGGATCAACGGATGCTCCATCGCCTCGTGCACGAAGTGGATGTCGAGCAGACCGGCCGGATAGGCGATGGTGGCGTGTCCGCCGTTGAGGATGCGGATCTTCATGTGCTCGTAGGGGGCGACATCCGGCACGAACTGCACGCCCACCTTTTCCAGCGCCGGGCGGCCGGCGGGGAAATGATCCTCCAGCACCCATTGTTTGAACTCCTCGCAGAACACCGGCCAGGCATCGACGATACCGAAATCGGTGGTGAGGGCATCGCGTTCGCGCGGTCCGGTCGCCGGGGTGATGCGATCGACCATGCCGTTGGGGAAAGCCACGGCCTCGCGCACCCAGTGGGCAAGCTCGGGGTTGATCAGTTCGGCTAGTCCCGCCACGGCATTCTGCGTCACGTGGCCGTTGCCGGGGATATTGTCGCAGCTCATCACGGTGAACGGTTGGACGCCGCGCTCCTTGCGCAGTTGCAGGCCGAGCAGGATCAGCCCGAACACGGTTCTCGGCGCTTCCGGATTGACGCTGTCGGCGAGGATATCGGGGTGGTTGGCATCGAACCGTTGCGAGGCCGGATCGATGTAGTAGCCGCCCTCGGTCACTGTCAGCGAGACGATGCGCACCTGCGGGTCGGCCAGCGTTTCGCTGATCGCGGCGAGATCGCCCACCGGTAGAAAATCGATCATCGCTCCGGTGACCCGCGCCGAGGTGCCGCCGGCTTCCTGCTCCACCACGGTGGTGAGGTAGTCCTGCCCCAGGAGCTTCTCGCGCATGTCCGCATCGTTGGCGCGGACGCCCGCGCCGATCAGCGCGAAATCATGGTCGAGCCCGAGGTTGAACAGGCTGTCGAGATAGACCGCCTGGTGGGCGCGGTGAAAGTTGCCGACACCGAAATGCACGATGCCGCCTTTCAGCGAACCGCGCTGGTAGTGCGGTACACCGGCGGTACGGGAGATCTCCGGCAGGGCTTCGACGGAGAGTTCGATCGGCATTTTTTGTAATCCTTGGTCTGGCTAACGTCCCCCCTCACGTGAGAGGGCATCTGAAGTGCCGGTCAGCGGAGCGCCTGGCCGGCACGGTCGAAGCGATAGATACGGCCCGGTTCCGGCGAGAGCCAGACCTGTTCTCCGGGATGGTAGTCGTTCTCGCCGCCGGTGCGCACCGTCTGCAGCCCGGCCCCATCGACATGCACGTGGAGGAACGTGTCGGAGCCGAGATGCTCGGCGACGCCGACCCGGCCCTGCCATTCGCCGGCATCGCGCGACAACCTGATATGCTCGGGCCGGACGCCGATCGCCTCGGCCTGGTATTTTCCGGCCGCGGCGCCCTCGAGAAAGTTCATCTTCGGCGAGCCGATGAAGCCGGCGACGAACCGGTTGGCTGGGCTCTTGTAGAGTTCGAGCGGTGTGCCGAACTGTTCGACCCGGCCGGCATTCAGCACCACGATGCGGTCGGCCATGGTCATCGCCTCGACCTGGTCATGCGTTACATAGACCATGGTGGTCTTCAGTTGCTGGTGCAGTTCGGTGATCTCGATGCGCATGTTGACGCGCAGCGCCGCATCAAGGTTCGACAGCGGCTCGTCGAACAGGAAGGCCTTGGGCTGGCGCACGATGGCCCGGCCGATGGCGACGCGCTGGCGTTGGCCGCCCGAGAGCGCCCGGGGCTTGCGGTCGAGATAGTCGGTAAGGTTCAGCACCCGGGCCGCGTCGGCCACCTTCTGCTCGGCAATGGCCTTGTCGATGTTGGCCATCTTCAGCGGGAAGGCGATGTTCTGGCGCACCGTCATATGCGGGTAGAGCGCATAGGACTGGAACACCATGGCGAGGCCGCGATGCGCTGGTCCCTTGTCGGTGACATCGACGCCGTCGAGCTTGATGGCGCCGGAGGTCGTGTCCTCGAGGCCGGCGATCAGTCGGAGGAGAGTCGACTTGCCGCACCCCGAGGGCCCGACGAAGACGACGAACTCGCCGTCCTCGATATCGAGAGAGACATCGGGGATGACCTGGTGGCCGCCGAAGCTCTTGTTGACGTGTTCGAGAGTGATCGAGCCCATTCTGAATCCCCTATTTCACGGCGCCGAAGGTGAGACCGCGCACCAGCTGCTTCTGGCTGAACCAGCCGAGCAGCAGGATCGGCAGGATCGCCAGCACCGAGGCGGCACTCAGCTTGGCGAGGAACTGGCCTTGCGGCGAAGAGAACGAGGCAATGAAGGCGGTCAGCGGCGCCGCATCATCGGTGGACAGGCGCAACGTCCAGAACGCCTCGTTCCAGGCGAGGATGACGTTGAGCAGCAGGGTGGAGGCGATACCCGGCACTGCCATCGGCAGCAGCACATAGACCAACTCCTTCCCCAGCGTGGCGCCGTCCATGCGCGCCGCCTCGAGGATATCGACCGGGATTTCCTTGAAGTAGGTGTAGAGCATCCACACCACGATCGGCAGGTTCACCAGCGTCAGGATGATGCTGAGCCCCAGCAGCGTGTCGAGCAGCCCGGTATTGAGGAAGATCAGGTACATCGGCACCAGCACGCCCGCCGCCGGCATCATCTTGGTGGAGAGCATCCACATCAGCACGTCGCGCGTCTTGGGCGTCGGTGTGAACGCCATCGCCCAGGCCGCCGGCACCGCGAGCAGCAGCGCTACGAGGGTCGAGCCGATCGAGATGATCACCGAGTTGAAGAACGGCCGGAAGTAATCCTGCTGATCGAGCACCGCCGCGTAGCTCTCGAAGGTGAAGGACGGGATCATAGAAAACCCGGCCGCTGCTTCACCCTCGGTCTTCAAGCTGGTGATGATGGTATAGAGGATCGGAAAGAACACGATCAGCGCCACCAGCCAGACGAGGACCGTCATGGTGAGCTTGCGGCGCGTGGATACGGCGCGGGCCATTTATGCCTCCACTCGTTGGTTGCGACTGGTCTCCCTCCCCCTTGCGGGGAGGGTAGCGAAGCTTGTCGCGTAGCGACGTAGCGGAGCTAGGGTGGGGGTGGCAGCGGGCTCCGAGCGTGCGGCGCCCCCCACCCTTGATCCCTCCCCGCAACGGGGGAGGGAGACGACTGGCAGATCGAGGGACAGCAGGGACACCTCACGCATCCAGGTTCCTCCCCACCGCACGCATCAGGAAGATCGCGACGATGTTGGCGAGCACCACGGCCACCAGGCCTCCGGCTGCGCCGGCGCCGATGTTTCCGCCCAAAACGCCCGTGTTGTAGATCAGGAAGGGCAGGTTGGTGCTGGCAAAGCCCGGGCCGCCGCCGGTGGTGATCTGGATCTCGGCATAGACGCCGAGCAGGTAGATGGTCTGGATCAGGATCACCACGGTGATCGCCCGCGCCAGGTGCGGCAGGATGATGTACCAGAAGCGCCGGAACACGTTGGCGCCATCCATTTCTGCCGCCTCCTTCTGCTCCTCGCTCAGCGACTGCATCGCAGTGAGGAGGATCAGCGTTGCAAACGGCAGCCACTGCCAGGCGACCATGAGGATGATCGACAGCAATGGATAATTGCCGAGCCAGTTGACCGGCTCCTGTCCAAAAAACCGTGATATCGCAGCGAATACGCCCCAGGTGGGGTTCATCAGCTCATGCTTCCACACCACCGCGGCCACCGGCGGCATGACGAAGAACGGCGAGATCATCAGGATGCGGACGATCCCCTGGCCCCAGATCGGTTGGTCGAGCATCAAAGCGAGACCGATACCGAGGCCCACGGTGATCACCAGCACGCCGATAACGATCAGCAGCGTGTTGATGATGGCCGGCCAGAACGCCGGATCGGTGACGAAGAACTCGAAATTCGACAGACCGGCGAAACCCTTGATGTTGGGGTTGGTCAGCCGATAGCGCTGGAAGGCGAACCAGATGGTCAGCGCCAGCGGCACGATCATCCAGATCAGCAGCACGACGACCGAAGGCGCCATCATCCAGCGGGCAAGGCGATGTGACTGCTTGGTGGCCATGATGCCGTATCCCCCAAAATGCGCTGATGGTGCGGTAGCGCGCCCTCCTCGCCCCTAAGGGGAGAGGATACTGCAGCTTGCGAGCCTGCGAGCTAGCGGAAGTAGGTGAGGGGTGGGCTGCTGCCACATGGTGGATGTAGAAGCGGTTCACCCCTCACCCAGCTCCGCAAAGTCGCTTGCGCTCCTTGCTTCGCTACCCTCTCCCCTGAGGGGAGAGGAGGTGGGCAGCCGAGGTCGCCCACCCCAGGGAGGTTAGTAGTAGCCGGCCGCCTTCATTTCGCGGTCGACGGTCTGCTGCGCCTGGGCCAGCGCATCATCGACGCTGGTCGAGCCGGCGAGCGCCGCCGAGAACAGCTGGCCGACCGTGGTCGCCATGCCGGCGAACTCGGGAATGGCGACGAACTGCACGCCGGTATAGGGCACCGGCTTCACCGTCGGAGCGGTCGGATCGGCGGCATTGATCGAGTCGAGCGTCATCCTGGCGAAGGGCGCCGCCGCCTGGTAGTCGGCGTTCGCATAGAGCGAGGTGCGGGTGCCCGGCGGCACGTTGGCCCAGCCGTCCTTGGCCGCCACGAGGTTCAGGTAGTCCTTGCTGGTTGCCCAGGAGATGAACTTCTGTGCGGCTTCCGCCTTCTGCGAGCCGGCCGGGATCGCCAGCGACCACGCCCACAGCCAGTTGCCGCGCTTGCCCAGGCCCTTGTCGGGAGCCAGCGCAAAGCCGACCTTGTCGGCAACCGAACTGGCCTTGGCGTCGGTGACGAACGACGCGGCGACGGTGGCGTCGATCCACATGCCGCACTTGCCCTGCTGGAACAGCGTCAGATTCTCGTTGAAGCCGTTCGAGGAGGCGCCCACCGGGCCGGCATCCTTCATCAGGTCGACATAGAACTGCAGCGTGTCCTTCCATTCCGGCTGGTCGAACTGCGGCTTCCAGGCTTCATCGAACCAGCGCGCGCCGAACGAGTTCGACATCGCGGTGAGGAAAGCCATGTTCTCGCCCCAGCCGGCCTTGCCACGCAGGCAGATGCCGTTGATGTCGGCGGCACGGTCGGTGATCTTGCGGGCCGCATCGGCGACGAAATCCCAGGTCGGGGCGTCGGGCATGGTCAGCCCGGCCTTCTCGAACAGGTCCTTGCGATACATGATGAAGCTGGACTCGCCGTAGAACGGCGCGGCGTAGAGCTTGCCGTCGGCGCTGAGGCCGCCGCGGATGGCGGGCAGCAGGTCATCCACGTCATAGGTGTCGCCCAGGTTGTCGAGCGGCAGCAGCCAGCTGTTCTTGGCCCAGATCGGCACTTCGTAGGTGCCGATGGTCATCACGTCGAACTGGCCGCCCTTGGTGGCGATGTCGGTGGTGACGCGCTCGCGCAGGATGTTCTCCTCGAGCGTCACCCACTGCAGCTGGATATCCGGATTCTTGCTGGTGAAGTCGTCGGTCAGCCCCTGCATGCGGACCATGTCGCCATTGTTCACCGTGGCGATAGTGAGGGTGGTCTGGGCATAGGCTGTCGAGCCGAGCGCAAGCATCAGCGCGCTCGAGAAAAGCGGAAGCAGTTTCATCAATGTCCTCCCATAGGCGAGCATTTGCCTCGCCATTGAGCAATTACTCACAAACTTTAGTATGATGTCAAGCGGGTGGAAAACGCGAGAATCCGGGACGCCGTGCATTGGGCATCGCGCTCGGCTGGCTCTGTCGCTTAAGGAAACTGGAAGATTGTGCTCGGGCGATTCACTGAAGTCGCCAACCCACTCGATGTCATCCCAGCTAAAGCTGGGACCCATCTATCCGCTGGCGCGGGCCGTGAGTTGGGTCCCAGCTTTCGCTGGGATGACAGCCGGTGGATGGGGCAACGTCGAGCCTAACTGGGCAAGGCATAGCCCAAGGCAAGGCGACCTAATCAGCTGCGAGAATCGCCTCGGCCGTCTGTTCGTCGGTGATCAGGCCATTGACCAGCCGACGGGTCAGTGCCGCCCGAATGCCGGGCACCTTCTTCCCGCCGACCGCAGTTGCCACCACCGTCGAGTTCTCGCGCGACGGCAGCGGCGCCGAGGCGACCCGGTCATTGGTCAAGCCGCTGATGAACTTGCCCTCGGCGTCGAAGGCCCAGCCGACGATCTCGCCGACAGCGCCGGCCTTCTGCAACAGCTTCAGCTCAGCCTGCGAAATGAAGCCGTCCACCACCAGCGGCGCCTCGGTCCCGAGGTCGCCGATGCCGACAAAGGTGACGTTGGCCTGCTGCGCCAAAGCGTGGGTTTCCTTGATCATCGGCTGGCTCAACAGCGTGTCGCGCTCTGCCGCTGATGAGGCGATGACAGGCAAAGGCATCGGGAAGCTGCGGGCCTTCACCGTTTCGGCGATGTTGAAGATCACGTTGTAGAAGGCGGCCGAGCCGTCCGGCGCGATGGAGCCGGTCAGCGACACGATCTTGTGCTGTGGTGCCTCCATCGGCGAAAGCTGCTCGATCGCCGCCTTCAGCGTTCGGCCGGTGCCGATCGCCATCACCGTCGGCTTGTCGTCGCGCAACCAGCGTTCGATCTGCGCCGCCGCGGCAATCGCCACGCCATGGATCGCACCCGGCGCTTCGGGATCGGTCGGCACCACTTCCGTGAACTCGAGCGCATAGCGCTTGCGCAACTGCTCGGCCAATTCCATGCAGCGCCCGATCGGATGGTCGAGGCGTACGCGCACCAGTCCTTCAGTAACCGACAGCGACACCAGCCGCTGCGCCGTCTGGCGGGAAACCCCGAGCTTTTTGGCAATCTGCTCCTGGTTGTTGCCGGCGACGTAGTAGAGCCAACCGGCCCTTGCCGCATCGTCGAGACGCGTAACTGCTGTGTCCTGACGAGCCATGAAGCTTTGCCCTCCGATTGGGCGGATACTCATCGAACGATGTGACAATCGCAAGGCAATTTTTCGCCTCGTCGACACCTCACAGCAAGGGGAGGGTGATGCGGAAACAAGCGCCTTGGCCGGTCCCTGGCAGCAGTTCCAGCTTCCCGTTCATCCGTTCGATCAATTGCCGCGATATGGCGAGCCCGAGCCCGGCCCCCGCCGGCGCGGTGATGCCGCCCGACTGGCCGCGCGCGAACTTTTCGAAGATCAGCTTGCGCTCCCCCCTTGGGATGCCTGGACCGTTATCGGCAACTTCGATGAGGTAGCGGCCGCGACCGGCACGCGAGCGTACTTCGACCATCGGCTCGGCCGCATCATTGTACTTGATGGCGTTGGACACGAGGTTGATCAGCACCTGGCAGAGCCGGTCAGGCTCGCCCGAGATCATGGCGCGCGGCGCGCGGCTGCCGATGGTCAGCTGCATCCGACGCTGCTGCGCCAGCGCCGAGCAGACTTCGAGAGCCCGATCGATCGAACTCTCGGCATCGATCGGCATATTGTCCCAGCCGCGCTCGCCGCGATCGAGCGCGCTCATTCCCAGGATGTCGTCGAGCAGCTTGGTCAGCCGCAGGCTTTCCTGGTGGATAGTCTTGACGAAGCGCTGCCGCTCGTCAGCGGTCAGCCGTTGCTCGTCGAGCAGGATTTCCGAGAACGAGCGGATCGAGGTCATCGGGGTGCGCACCTCGTGGCTGACCTGGCTGAGGAACTCGTCCTTCTCGGTGTCGATGGCGCGCAGCTGCGTGTTGGCTTCCTCGAGTTTCTGTGCCGTCGACCGCAGCTCCGCGGACGTGCGTTCCAGCTCCTGCGAGTAGGCGATCACCTGCCGGGTCTCGCCGGCCATCTCGAACACTTCCTCGAGCGACACCGCGTCGCCCGACACCACCTTGCTCAGCATCACATGCGCCGAAGCCGTGCCGATCGAGCCCGCCAGCTCGCGCTCCAGCCGATCGATGAACTGCGGCGGCGGCAGGCCCGTCACCCCCTCGAACAGGGCGTCGGCGCGCGGTGAGCCGAGCACCCGCTCAGCGACAAAGTACAGGTCCTCGACCGTCGCCGAGCCACGGATCACCGCCGGCGTCGCGGTGCTGGAGCGGCGGAACAGATCGGCAAACAGCGCGGCCTGCACCCGCTCCAGCGCCGACTGCGAGGTCAGGAGCGAGACGACGATCAGCGTCACGGTGTTGAGGAACAGGCTCCAGAACACCACGTTGACCAAGGGGTCGATGCCCTCGACCCCGAACAGCGCCTCGGGCCGCAGCCAGCTGAGGCCCCAGGGTCCCTCCGCCATGATCTCGGCCACCAGCGGCGACGAGCTCTGGAACGACGGCATGAAGCTCGACCAGGCCCAGACCACGAAACCTACCGCCACCGCCGATGTCGCCGCCTTCAGCGACGCTTCGCGCCAGAACAAAGCCGCGATGATGGCGGGGAGGAACTGCGCCACGCCACAGAACGAGATCAGACCGATCGGCGCCAGCGCATCGGAATCGCGCGTCAGGTAGAAGTAGAGGAACCCCAATAAGAGGATCAGCGCGATCGAGAAGCGCCGCGAATTCAGCAGCAGGCTGCTGACGCCGCGGGCATTGGCAACGCCGTGTCCCTGGGTGATGCGGAGCATGATCGGCATGACGATGTGGTTGGAAACCATGATCGACAGCGCGATCGACTCGACGATGATCATCGAGGTGGCCGAGGAGAAGCCGCCGATGAAGCTGAACAGAGCCAGCCCTTCCTGCCCGGCCGAGAGCGGCAGGGTGAGGACGAACATGTCGGGGTTGGCGCCTGCCGGCATCGAGGTCAGCCCGAACAGCGCAATTGGCAGGGTGAACAGGCTCATCAGCAGCAGGTAGGCCGGAAAGGCCCAGCCGGCGGTGCGGAGGTGATTTTCGTTGGAGTTTTCGACCACGGTGATCTGGAACTGCCGCGGCAGGCAGAGAATGGCCGCCGCCGACAGCACGTTCATCGCCACCCAGCGGTCGTCAAAATTGCCGGTCGAGTAGATGTCGATCCCGGCCGCTTCGGCGCGCGAGAAGATCGCTTCGAGCCCGCCGCCTGCATAGATGACGAAGATGCCGATGGCGAGGAGCGCCGCCAGCTTGACGATCGCCTCGAAGGCGATGGCGGCGACGACGCCGTGATGCTGCTCCTTGGCATCGACGTTGCGTGTGCCGAAGAGGATCGTGAACAGCGCCATGCCGGCCGCGACCGCCAGCGCCAGCCCGACTTCGTCGATCCCCCGCAGCGAACGACCGGGGAACTCGCCCACCCCCGCGATGGCCTGCAGCGACGAGGTGACGGCCTTGAGCTGCAGCGCGATATAGGGCGCGATGCCGATCACCGCGATGACGGTGATGAGCACCGCGAGCCGGCTCGATTTGCCGAACCGCGCCGACAACAGGTCGGCAATCGAGGTGATGCGCTGCTTGTGGCTGATGCGGACGAGCCGGCGGAGCACGAACCACCAGCCGATGAACACCAGCGTCGGCCCGAGGTAAATGGCGAGATATTCGAGCCCGTTGCGGGCTGCTGACCCGACCGCGCCATAAAAGGTCCAACTGGTGCAATAGACCGAGATGGCGAGGGTGTAGATAAAGGGCGAGCGGAGGAACGCCGCCTTGTCGTTGCGCGCTTGCCGGTCGCTGACATAGGCGATGAGAAACAACAGCCCGACGTAACCGATGGCAACGCCGATCACCACATCGGGCGTCAGCATCAGCTTTCGCCCTCGGTTGGCGGCTCGGCCTCGGCTTCGCGCGGCAGGCGGCGCCCGAGCCAGAACGCGGCCCCGATCAGGCCCAGCCAGCAGACGAACAGGTAGATCACTTCGAGCGGCACGCCGAACAGCCGGCGCTCCAGCTGGAACACCACCGCAAGCGGCGGCAGGATCAGCAGCACGCCCAACAGGCTGAGGAACAGCGCCGCGCTTTCGAGCTTCCGGCGCTCCATCAGGCTACTCCACCGCCGGAGCGAGGCCCATCAGTTCGCGCACCGCCCCGACCACCTCGGCATTCGCGTAAGGCTTGGTAACGAAGCGGTCGGCGCCGAGCTCTTCGGCGGTGCGGCGATCCTGCGCCTGGCCCTTGGCGGTTAGGATGAGCACGGGCAGCTCGCGCAAGTCGGCGTCGGCACGGATCTGCTTGAGCACATCGAAGCCCGAGCGCTTGGGCAGCATCACGTCGAGCACCAGCACCCTGGGCTGGCTGCGGCGCACTGCGCTGAGCGCCGCGTCGCCGTCGGTGACCGTTTCGATCGACCAGCCGGCGCGGCGCAGAATGAAGTCGAGCGATTTCAGAATGCTCGGCTCATCCTCAGCGATGAGAATGTCGACAGCCAAATTTCCCCCTCTCGCCCGACCTCCCAATCGGGCTTCGCTAACTTAGCCATATCTATCCCGGCTCGCCAATGTCGAAACGGCGCGGCACCAATGGCGCACGAATGGCGGCGGGCTCGCCGGCAGTGGTGAACGCCTCCTCCTGCCGATCGGCGCAGTCGCGCCGCGGACAGAGTCGGCAACTGGGCCCCACCGGCACGTCTGCCGCGCTGTCGCCGAGATCGAGGCCGGCGCCATAGACGGTGCGATCGGCGTGCAGCACATCGCAGGCCAGCATCACCGAGGTCGGAATGGCGTGGTCGGCATAGCCGGCGCCCTGCCGGGTCTGGGCGCTGGCGATAAACAGGTAGCGCGAGCCGTCGGCGAACTGGGCGATCTGCCTGCTGATCGTGCGCGGCGTGCGGAACGCGCCGTAGATCACCCAGCGTGGGCAGGCATGACCGGAACTCGGCAGCGGCAAACCGGGCAGCGGGAAGTGCTTGGTCAGCCGTCCCGCTGCATCGGAGCGCAGGAACCCGAACGGCAACCCGGGCTCATCAGGTTTGCGCAGCGAAACCAGCCGATGCGCCACCTGCTCGAAGCTGGCGGTGTAGAGCTGGCGTAGTGTCTCGATGTCGTATCGCTGTGCCTCGGCATCGGCGAGGAAGCGCCCGTAGGGAAAGACCATGGCGCCCGCCAGATAGGAGCTGAGCGCCCGATAGCCGAGCCGGCGGGACGTGGCTGACGACAGCTGCGGCGCCTCGACTTCACGCTCCAGTGTCTCGGCGGCGCTGAGTTCGGCATACAGCCGGGTCAGCTGGAACTGGCGGGTGGCGGCCCCGGCGCTCGCCTGAAACCACATGGTGCGGGTACTGGAGTTGAAGTGGTACTGGCCAGGGAACCCCGCCGCGTCCACTTCACGACTGACGCTGCGTGAAATCGCGACGCCGAATTTCTGCTCGAGACAGGCGGCGAGCGTCGCCTCCCCGAACGGACCGCTGGCTTCGAGCTCGGCACGCAGCTGCGCCGCAACGCTCTCCAGTGCCGGAAAGTAATTGTCCCGCTCGAAGATCAGGTCATCCAGTTCGCGGATCGGTGACAGGCTGCGACGGGCCAGGGCGTCGACCTCGAACTGGCCGATCAGCCCGCGCGCCACTTCGGTGAGGCCGCGCGTCTCGCGGGTGATCGTCTCGATGAAGCGGCGGCGCTCGGCCTCGTCGAGATCGGTGACGTCTTCGAGAATCTCGGCGGTGGACCGAACGGCGGTGATGCCTGAGAGGATGCGGTGCAATAGTTGCGCCAGGAGCGGATCGGTCCGCAGCCTGTCGGCATAGCTGTCGGCATTGGCGGTGGCGCCGAGATAAGCCCGGCGCAGCCGCGAGATGGCACGGGCCGCCGCCGGCTGCTGCGCCACCAGGTCGCGGGCGGTGAGCATGCCGATGCCCTCGAGCACCGGATCGGCAAACGCTTCCTCCAGTTCGGCGATCAACCGGTGCTCGGCATCGCCGCTGAGCTCACTCAGCTCGACCTCGAGTTCCTCGGCCAGGCGGATCAGCAGCGAGCCGCCGACATGACGCTTGTTGCGCTCGATGAGGTTGAGATAGCTCGCCGAAATGCCGGCCCGGCGCGCCAGTGCCGCCTGCGATATGCCCAGTGCCCTGCGGCGTGAGCTGATCCTGAGGCCGATCGGTGCGCGCATTCATCCCCCTCCCTGTCAATCTATTGACAGAAATGCAGCCGAACAAGGCCAATGATTTACAGAAATCATCAGCAATATCAGTGATCTGTTGCGAAGCTTTTCAGGCGACCGGATAGTGGCGCATCGCTGTGAGGCGCATGGCAATGCACCGTGCCCCGCCGCGCATGAGGAGGAGCTAATGACCAATTCTTCGAACTTCAGCCGCCGTGGCGTGTTGAAGGGCGGTCTTGCCGGCATTCTGGCGACCGGCGTCTCGCCGCTGATTTTCTCCCGGGGCGCCTATGCCCAGGAGTTCTGCAATGCGCCGACCGGTGACTCGGTCACCATCGGTTTCAACATGCCGCTCACCGGCGCCTATGCCGACGAGGGCGCCGACGAGCAGCGCGCCTATGAGCTTGCGGTCGAGCACCTGAACGGTGGCGGCGATGGCGGCCTGATCCCGTTCTTCTCGTCGAAGACTCTGAAGGGCAACGGCATCCTCGGCAAGAAAGTCGTGGGCGTCACCGGCGACGACCAGACTAAGGCTGACGCGGCTCGCGACTCGGCCCGCCGAATGATCGAGCGCGACGGCGCGGTGATGATCACCGGCGGTTCCTCCTCGGCAGTGGCGATCGCCGTGCAGGGGCTTTGCCAGGAGAAGGGCGTCATCTTCATGGCGGCGCTCACCCACTCCAACGACACCACCGGCAAGGACAAGAAGCGCTACGGTTTCCGCCACTTCTTCAACGCCTACCAATCCGGCATCGCGCTGGGGCCCGTGCTTGGCGAAGCCTACGGCAAGGATCGCGTCGCCTACCACCTGACGGCCGATTACACCTGGGGCTGGACCCAGGAAGAGTCGATGAAGAACGCCACCGAAGCGCTCGGCTGGAAAACCCTGGCGCCGGTTCGCACTCCGGTGGGGGCGGGCGACTTCAGCCAGTATCTGACGCCGGTGCTGAACTCCGGCGCCGACGTGCTGATCCTCAACCACTACGGCTTCGACATGGTGAACTCGCTCACCCAGGCGGTGCAGTTCGGCATGAAGGACAAGCAGGCCAACGGCAAGCAGTTCGAAATCGTCGTGCCGCTGGTCTCCGACCTGATGGCCAAGGGCGCCGGCGACGCCATGAAGGGCATCTACGGCACCTCGAACTGGGACTGGCAACTGCCCGACGACGCGTCGAAGGCTTTCACCAAGTCGTTCGGGGCCAAGTTTGGCCAGCCGCCGAGCCAGGCCGCCCACACGTCCTATGTGCAGGCGCTGCTCTATGCCGATGCCTGCGAACGTGCCGGCACCTTCTATCCGCCTGAGGTGATCAAGGCCCTCGAAGGCTTCGAGTTCGACGGCATGGGCAATGGCCCGACCAGCTACCGCGCCGAAGACCACCAGTGCTTCAAGGAAGTCTATGTGGTGAAGGGCAAGGAAGCGCCGGCCAACCCGTTCGACCTGCTCGAAGTGGTCGCCACCGCCTCCAAGGAAAGCGTCACCTACGACCCGGCAATCTTCGGCGGTGAGCTCGGCCCGGATACCGCGGTCGCCTGCTGACCTCGCGGAGACGGCCCTTTGGCCGTCTGCCGCCTGCTGACCTCGCGGAGACGGCCTTTTGGCCGTCTGCCGCCTGCGGACACCTCGCGGCGAGGGCAGTGCCCTCGTCCGCTGCCCACGGGGAAGGCGTTCACTGCACCGCCGGTTCTTCGGAGAATCCCAATGGACGCCATTCTCGCGCAACTTCTCAACGGCCTCGACAAGGGCGGCGCTTATGCGCTGATCGCGCTTGGGCTGACCCTGGTGTTCGGCACCTTGGGTGTCGTCAACTTCGCGCATGGCGCGCTGTTTATGCTCGGCGCCTTCTGCGCCGTTACCTTCCGCTATCTCATCACGCTGGAAACCGTCACGGTCGACCCGACCCAGACCACGGCCTGGGGCACCGCGCTGGAAGTGCGCACGCCGCTGGCGCAGACCTGGTTCGGCGATTGGGGCGCCGTGCTGATCGACTGGTCGGTGCCGCTCTCCATCCTCCTCGCCATCCCGGTGATGCTGGTCATCGGCATCGTCATGGAGCGCGGGCTGATCAAGCATTTCTACAAGCGCCCGCATGCCGAGCAGATTCTCGTCACTTTCGGCCTTGCCATCGTGCTGCAGGAAATCGTCAAGGCGATCTTCGGGCCCAACCCGATCAGCCAGGCCATGCCATCGGCGCTGCGCGGCGCCGCCGATGTCGGCACCTTTATCGGCCTCGCTCCGGGGGCGCTGACCTATCCGCTGTGGCGGCTGGTCTACTTCCTGTTCTCGGCCGGCGTCATCGCCGCGGTGTTCGCCTTCCTCCGCTTCACCACCTTCGGCATGGTGGTGCGCGCCGGCATGGCGGATCGCGAGACTGTCGGCCTGCTCGGCATCAATATCGATCGGCGCTTCACCATCATGTTCGGCCTCGCCGCCGTGGTCGCCGGTCTCGCCGGGGTGATGTACACGCCGCTGCTGCCGCCCAACTATCACCAGGGCATGGATTTCCTGGTGCTGAGCTTCGTCGTCGTGGTGGTGGGTGGCATGGGCTCGCTCCCAGGCGCAGTGGCCGCCGGGTTCCTGCTCGGCATTCTCCAGAGCTTCGCCTCGATGAACCAGATCAAGTCGATCCTGCCCGGCATCGACCAGATCATCATCTACCTGACGGCGGTGGTGATCCTCCTCGTCCGCCCGCGCGGCCTGTTCGGCCGCCGCGGCATGATGGAGAACTGACCATGGCGCTGTTCCAGCTCTCCCGTCGCGATACGTTGATCCTTGCGATCTTTGCCCTCGTCGTCATCACCATGCCGGTCTGGACCGCGCCGTTCGGCGCCAACTATCCCGGCCTGATGCAGAAATTCGCGATCTACGCGATCTTCGCCATCGGCTTCAACATCCTGTTCGGGCTCACCGGCTACCTGAGTTTCGGCCATGCTGCCTTCCTCGGCGTCGGCTCCTACACCGCGGTATGGTCGTTCAAGCTGCTGACCATGGATGCGCTGCCGGCGCTGCTCTTCGCGGTGCTGCTCTCGGGGCTGTTCGCACTGGTCATCGGCTTTCTCAGCCTCCGGCGTTCGGGCATCTACTTCTCGATCCTGACCCTCGCCTTCGCGCAGATGAGCTACAATCTCGCCTACTCGGTGCTGACGCCGATCACCAATGGCGAGACCTCGCTGCAACTGACCCTGCAGGATCCGCGGGTGATCGACCTGGCCTTCACCCAGCGCGGTGCCGGCCTGCCGACGGCGAGCCTCTTCGGCACGACGCTGACCGGCCTCAGCGGCTTCTATTTCTGCGCCGTGGTGCTGCTCGTCGCCTTCTTCCTGGCGCAGAAGATTTTCGCTTCGCCCTTCGGCATGATGCTGCGCGGCATCAAATCCAACCAGATGCGGATGAGCTATACCGGCTTCAACACCCGTCCCTACGCGCTCACCGCCTTCGTCATCTCCGGCATGTATGCCGGCCTCGCCGGCGCTTTGCTGGCGGTCACCGATCCGCTGGCCGGCGCCGAGCGCATGCAATGGACGGCCTCGGGTGAGGTGGTGCTGATGACCATCCTCGGTGGCGTCGGCACGCTGATCGGGCCGGTGATGGGGGCCTGGCTGATCAAGTATTTCGAGAACATCTTCTCGTCCTTCAACGAGGGTATCCTGAGCCGCTTCTTCGACTTCATTCCTGCCCCGCTGCACGACACCATCGTCGCCGTCGCCAGCAAGTTCGTCGGCGAAGGCTGGCAGCTGACGCTGGGGCTGCTGTTCGTGCTCGTCGTGGTGTTCCTCCCCGGCGGCATCATGGAGGGCGTACGCCGTATCGGCGCGCTGTTCCGCCGCGGTTCACCCCCCAAAACGGGTGCCATGCGCATCCAGCCTGCGGAGTAGCCTCAAATGACAACTTCCGAGCGCAATGTCGTTCTGCACGTCGATGACGTCAGCAAGAATTTCGGTGGGCTGCATGCCCTGTCCGACATCGACCTCGAGGTGGAACAGGGCCAGACCCACGCCATTATCGGACCGAATGGCGCTGGCAAGTCCACGCTGCTCAACGTCATCATCGGGCGGCTGGCCCCAACCAGCGGCGCCGTAGTGTTCGACGGCCAGGTGCTGACCGGCAGGAAGCCGCACCAGATCAACCAGCTCGGCGTCGCCCGCGTCTTCCAGACCCCCGAGATCTTCCCCGAACTCACCGTGCTGCAGAACGTCATGGTGCCGGCCTTCGCCAGGCGCGATGGCGCCTTCCGCGTCAATATCCTGCGTAACGTCGAGGGCGAGGCGGCGCTGCGCGACGAGGCCGAGGCGATCATCGAGGATGTCGGCCTTTCCGACCGCCGGCTCTCGCATGCCGGCTCGCTAAGCCGCGGCGACAAGCGGCGCATGGAGCTGGCCATGTGCCTGATCCAGCATCCGCGCCTGCTGCTGCTCGACGAGCCGACCGCCGGGATGTCGCGGCACGACACCAACACCACCATCGACCTCCTGCAGAAGATCAAGGCGCGCGGCATGACCAAGGTGATCATTGAACACGACATGCATGTCGTGTTTTCCTTGGCCGACAAGATCTCCGTCCTGTCGGGCGGCAGGATCATCGCCGAGGGGCTGCCAGATGAGGTGCGCGGCAACATCAAGGTACAGGAAGCCTATCTCGGCGGCGCCCACCGGCTCGAGGCGACCCACTGATGAGCGCCATCGCCATGGACACTGATATGCCTGCCACCGCCCGCAACGCCGAGCGCGTCGTGCCGCACGACAGCCCGTTCTTTGCGGTCAGCGATATCCACGCCTATTACGGCGAGAGCTACATCGTGCAGGGCGTCAGTTTCGACATCCGACACGGCGAGATCCTGGCGCTGCTCGGTCGCAACGGCGCCGGCAAGACCTCGACGCTCAGGACCATCGCCCGCGTCGATAATCCGGCTTTGCAAGCGGGAGAGATCTGGCTCGACGGCCAGCCGATCCACAAGATGAAGGCGTTCGAGGCGGCGCGCGCCGGCATCCAGCTGGTGCCCGAGGACCGGCGCATCATCCAGGGCCTGACCGTCGAGGAAAACCTCACCATCGCCCAGGTGGCGCCGGGGCGTGGCTGGGAGCTCGAGCGGATCTACACGCATTTCCCGCGCCTCGCCGAACGCCGGCGGCAGGAAGGCGTGACGCTGTCCGGGGGCGAGCAGCAGATGCTGGCCATCGCCCGGGCGCTGGCGCGCAACCTGAAGTTGTTGCTGCTCGACGAGCCCTATGAGGGACTGGCGCCGGTCATCGTCGAGGAGATCGAGCGCATCCTCAACGAGATCAAGGCGCTCGGCATCACCACCATCATCGTCGAGCAGAACGCCGTTGCCGCCCTCCGCCTCGCCGATCGCGCCGTGATCCTCGATACTGGCGAGGTGGCGTTCACCGGGCTCGCCAAAGACGTACTCGCCGATGAGGCGCTGCGGCGGGAGTATCTGGCGATCTGAGGGGGCGTCCCGAACACCGTTCCCTTTCTGCTCCGAGTCTGATTTGACGAGGGCGTCCAACGTCTTCTTCGGAGCCCGCCTTGACCCAGTCGCCGCATGACGCCTTTGCCGAAGCGCTTGCCACCTACCAGACCGAGCGCGATGTCGGCGCGGCATTGCATCAGCTGGCCGAAGCGCTGGTCGGGGTGAAGCTCTTCACCATGACCGCCGACAATCCCTCAGGCGGCTACGTGCGGCGGGTCTATTCGAGCGACGAGGTGGCCTATCCGGTGCTCGGCACCAAGCCGATCGTCTTCGACGATACCTATGAGAAGATGCGTACCGAGCGCTTCATCTACTCGGCCAACTCGGTCAAGGAGATGGAGAACGACTTTCCGGACCTGACACTGATCCGTTCGCTCGGCTGCGGCTCGGCCATCAACATCCCGGTGGTTGCCGGCGGTGAGATGCTGGGCAGCGTCAACCTGCTCGACGTCGAGGGCGCCTATCCGCGCGCCAAGGTCGACGCGGCTCGCGCCCTCGTCATCCCTGCCGCCGCCTGCTTCCTGATCCTGCGCAGCCGGTTCACCATCTGAGCAGTTGCGTCGGCGCCGCCAAGGTGCTGATATGCCCCAATTATAGTGGGGCTAAAGTTTTGCGAGTCTGGGGCCAAGCGGGGTCGTCCAAGTGACGGCCTATGTGGTGCAACGCCTGTTGCTGATGCTGGTGACCTTGTTCGCCATCGTCACGCTGACCTTCTTTCTCATGCACGCCGTGCCCGGAGGGCCGTTCACCTCTGAAAAGATGCTGCAACCCGAGATCCAGGCGGCGCTCAACGCCAAGTATCACCTCGATGATCCGCTCTGGCTGCAGTATCTCAACTACCTCAAGGGCGTCCTGAGCCTCGACCTCGGCCCCTCGTTCAAATATGCCGGCATGAGCGTCAACGAGATCATCGCCGAGGGCTTGCCGGTGACCATGAAGACCGGCGCGCTGGCGCTGATCTGCGTGGTGGCGCTCGGCGTGCCGCTCGGCATCGTCGCGGCGCTCAATCGCAACCGCTGGCCCGATACCCTGGTGATGGTGATCGCCACCATCGGCGTCGCCGTGCCCTCCTATGTCATCGCTACCGTGGCGCTTTATGTCTTCGCGCTGCGGCTCGGCTGGGTGCCGACTTTCGGGCTTGATGACTGGCGCGGCTATTTCCTGCCGGTGTTCGCGCTGTCGGGCTTCTGGATCTCGTTCATCGCCCGGCTGGCCCGATCGAGCCTGCTCGAAACGCTGCAGCAGGACTACATGATGACCGCCAAGGCCAAGGGGCTGAGGCGCGGCACGGTACTGTTCAAGCACGGCCTTCGCAACTCGCTGATCCCGGTGGTAACGGTGCTCGGCCCGGTGGTCGCCAACCTCCTCACCGGTTCCTTCGTCATCGAGCAGATCTTCGCGCTGCCCGGCATCGGCCGGCACTTCGTGCTGTCGATCACCAACCGCGATTACACCGCCATCATGGGCATCACCATCTTCTATGCTGCGGTGCTGATGGTGATGATCTTCATCGTCGACATGCTCTATCTCGTGCTCGACCCGCGCATCAAATACCGGGCCGACGCCAAATGACCGACACCCAGATTGCTCCGGAAATGTGGGCCCCGGCGACGCGCGACGGCGCGGCGGCCGAGTATATCGCCGCCCCCAGCCTCACCTTCTGGCAGGATGTGCGGAAGCGCCTCTGGGCCAATAAGCCGGCCATGCTCGGGCTCGGCTTCATCATCCTCCTGGTGCTCGCCGCGATCTTCGGGCCGATGCTGTCGCAGCACACCTATTTCGAGCAGAACCTCAAGCTTTCCAACGTGCCGCCGCTGTTCCAGACCTACGAGGTGACCGACAACACCGGCGCGACTACCCGTTTCTTTTTCAACTCCGGCAACCTCAACCTCTACGAGGTGACGCCGTCTGGCGAAGTCGCCGGGTTGCTCCGGCCGGCCAAGAAAGACCTGATCAAGAAGCAGCAGCAGTTCAAGTTCGGCGATCAGCAGGTGCTGCTCGATACCGCCAAACAGCAGCTCACGCTCGCCGATGGCACGGCACTCGCCCCCAGCGGCTGGCAGTGGAACATGAGCAATGTGCTGGGCACCGACCAGCTCGGCCGCGACGTGCTGGCGCGCCAGCTCTATGGCGCCCGCATCTCGCTGACCGTGGCGTTTGTCGCGACGCTGGTGAACTTCTTCATCGGGGTCTTCTACGGCGGCCTTGCCGGCTATCTCGGCGGCAAGGCCGACACCATCATGATGCGCATCGTCGAGGTGATCTCGACCATTCCGCTCACCCTCTATGTCATCCTGATCATGGTGGTGTTCAACTCCGGCTTCCTGTCGGTGGTGCTGGCCATCGGCTCGGTTTATTGGGTCGACATGGCGCGCATCGTGCGCGGCCAGATCCTGACGCTGAAGCAGCAGGACTACGTCGCTGCCGCCCGCACCATGGGTGCCTCGACGCCGCGCATCCTGATCCGGCATCTGCTGCCCAATTCGGTCGGGCCGATCCTCGTCACCCTCACCATGCTGATCCCCAGCGCCATCTTCATCGAGAGCTTCATGAGCTTCATCGGGCTCGGCGTCACCCCGCCGGAAGCCAGCTGGGGCACCCTGACCTCCGAGGCGGTGGAGACGTTGCGCGCCTATCCCTACCAGCTGTTCTTCCCGGCCGCCGCCATCAGCCTCACCATGTTCGCATTCAACTTCCTCGGTGATGGCCTGCGCGATGCGCTTGATCCGAGGCTCCGCACATGACCGCTCCACTCCTCTCGGTCAGTGATCTCTCGACCAGCTTCTTCACCTCCCGCGGCGAGGTGCAGGCGGTACGTCGCGTCTCGTTCGAGCTGCGCGCCGGCGAAATCCTCGGCATTGTCGGCGAGTCCGGCTCGGGCAAGTCGATCACCTGCATGAGCCTGATGGGGCTGCTGCGCAGCAGCGGCCGGGTCATTGAGGGCAGGGCGCTGTTCGAGGGCAGGGACCTGCTGACCCTCGACGAGGATGCGCTGAGCGCCCTGCGCGGCAACGACATCTCGATGATCTTCCAGGATCCGATGACCTCGCTGAACCCGACGCTGAGCGTCGGCGAACAGGTGATCGAGACCATCCTCAGGCACCGTAAGGTCAGCCGCGCCGAGGCGCGTGCGCGGGCCATCGAGCTGTTCGAGTTGGTGCGGATCCCATCAGCTGCCAAGCGCCTGAAATCCTACCCGCACGAGTTCTCCGGCGGCATGCGGCAGCGGGTGATGATTGCCATCGCGCTGGCCTGCGACCCGAAACTGCTGATCGCCGACGAACCGACCACCGCCCTTGACGTCACCATCCAGCGCCAGATCCTGGCGCTGCTGAAGGAGTTGCAGGGCCGGCTCGGCATGGCGGTGATCCTTATCACCCACGATCTCGGCGTCATCGCCGAAACCGCCGATCGGGTGCTGGTGATGTATGGCGGCATGGTGATGGAGGAGGGACCGGTGCGGCAGCTCTTCGCCAAGCCGTCGCATCCCTATACGCGCGGCCTGCTTGCCTCGATCCCGGACCTGCGCGACGATACCCACCATCGGCTGACCCCGATCCCCGGCTCGCCTCCCGATATGCTGCGTCCGCCCGAAGGCTGCCCGTTCGCGCCGCGCTGTCCGCACGCCATGGCACAGTGCAATGCTGCGCTGCCGCCGCTCTATGACGCCGGCGAGGCGCATCGGGCACGTTGCTGGCTGCACCACCCCGAAGCGCCGCGCGTCGCCGGCATCACCGCCGAGCTCGTCCCCGCATGACCGATACTCCGCTGGTCGAACTCAAGAATCTCACCAAGCATTTCTCGCTGCCGGGCGACCTGTTCGGCCGCAACCGACCGCTGTTGAAAGCCGTCGATGGCATCGACCTCGAAATCCGCCGCGGCGAAACGCTGGGGTTGGTCGGCGAAAGCGGCTGCGGCAAGTCCACCCTGGCGCGCACCCTGATCCGGCTGTTCCAGCCGACCTCCGGCCAGATGCTGTTTGATGGCGCCGACATCGCCGAGCTGCCGGAGCGGCAACTGGTGCCGTATCGCCGGCGCATGCAGATGATCTTTCAGGATCCCTATGCCTCGCTCAATGGCCGCATGACGGTGGCGAGCCTCATCGCCGAGCCGCTGGAGATTGCCGGCATCGGCACTCCGGCCTCGCGAGCCCAGCGGGTTGCGGAGCTGCTGGCGCGGGTCGGCCTCAATGCCGACCATGCGCATCGCTTCCCGCACGAGTTCTCCGGCGGCCAGCGCCAGCGCATCGGCATTGCCCGCGCCATTGCGCTCAACCCCGAGCTGGTGATCTGCGACGAGCCGATTTCGGCGCTCGATGTGTCGATCCAGGCTCAGGTGGTCAACATGCTCGAGGACCTGCAGGAAGAGCTGGGCCTCACCTACCTGTTCATCACCCACGACCTGTCGATGGTGCGCCACATCTCGGATCGCATCGGCGTGATGTACCTGGGCAAGATCGTCGAACTGGCGACCAATGACACGCTCTATCGTGCCCCGGCCCATCCCTACACGCAGGCATTGCTCGCCTCGATCCCGGTGGCTGACCCCGAGGCGCGGCGCGATGTAGCGCCGATGCGCGGCGAGATTCCGAGCCCGATCGATATCCCCTCCGGCTGCCGCTTCCGCACCCGCTGCCCCTTCGCCACCGAGCTCTGCGCCCGGGTCGAGCCGCCGCTCAGCGATGTCGGCGGCGGGCATCTCGCCGCCTGTCACTATGCGGCTGAGGTGATGACCGGCCAGGCGGTCGCCGCCTGATGGGAAACTTGCTTTCATATCTTCAACAGGGCCGGACAACGGCCCACAAAACAGGAGAGAAACTTATGCTGAAGCGATTGCTGCCGCTCGTTGCCGCGGCACTGCTCGCCTCGGTCGGCCCGGTCTGGGCTGCCGGCGAGCTGACCTATGTGGTCAACAACGAATCCGCCGCCTATGACCCCGGTACCACGGCCGAAACCTTCGCCGCGCCGATCATCGGCAACGCCTTCGAGGGCCTGGTGAAGTATGCCTCGGACGGCGCCGTGGTGCCGGCCCTCGCCGAGAGCTGGACCATCAGCGATGATGGCCTAACCTACACCTTCAAGCTGCGCGCCGACGCCAAATGGTCGGACGGCAAGCCGGTCACCGCGGGCGATTTCGTCTATGCCTGGAAGCGCGTCCTGACCCCGGCTTCGGGCGCCAAGAACAGCCAGATGCTCTACGGCATCGTCGGCGCAGAAGAGTTCTATGCTGATCAGAGCAAGGACAATGTCGCCATCTCGGCCACCGACGACCACACGCTGACCTTCACCCTGAAGCAGCGCGTCCCCTACATGCTGCAGCTGCTCGGCTACTCGGTCTACTTCCCGGTGCGCGAGGACGTCGTCGCCGCCGATCCGGAGGGCTGGACCCGGAAGCCGGCAAGCTACGTCGGCACCGGCCCGTTCCGCGTCACCGCGATGAACTTCGGCGAGTCGATCGTGCTCGAAAAGAACCCCGAATATTACAACGCCGCCAATGTCAGCCTCGACAAGCTGACCTTCCGGCTGATCCCCGATCCGGCGACGGCGCTTGCCGCCTACGAGGCCGGTGATGTCGATGGCGTCGAAGCGGTGCCGGCCCCGGAAATCCCGCGTCTCGCCTCGGAAGACAATAACGGCTTCCTGGTCGTGCCGGCGCTCGGCACCACCTACGCTTTCTTCAACCCGCACCAGAAGCCGCTCGACGATGTCCGCGTCCGCAAGGCGCTGTCGATGGCCATCGATCGCGAGGAGATCGTCGAGTTCGTGCTGCAGTCGGCCGATATCCCGGCCATGGCGCTGGTCCCGCCCGGCATGAACGTCGCCGGCGAGGATTTCCGTGACGGCTCCGACACCTTCGGGCTCGCCCCGACCGCCGAAGTCGATGCCGCGAAAGCCCTGCTGGCCGAGGCAGGTTATCCCGATGGCGCCGGCTTCCCCGAGACGGTCTACGTCACCTACTCCTCGCCGCCGATCGAAAAGCTGCTCGAAGCCATCCAGCAGATGTGGAAGAAGAACCTCAACATCGACGTCAAGATCCAGGCGTCCGAGTGGCAGGTGTTCTACCCCGAAGTGCAGAAGGTCGAGT